>Ga0210394_10007101_pt1 | contig 11896 bp, 8 predicted proteins | sample IncBWC12MmetaG_FD_160121 | JGI IMG/M metagenome (GOLD analysis project Ga0210394, IMG submission 160121) | Forest soil microbial communities from Barre Woods Harvard Forest LTER site, Petersham, Massachusetts, United States - Inc-BW-C-12-M | ecosystem: Environmental > Terrestrial > Soil >... | reverse complement strand
CAACGTGTATGACGAGGCCGCGATCGGGACGGACTTTCCAATTGACATCGATCTGATCGATCGGGTGGAAGTGATTCGGGGCCCTAACTCTTCGCTTTACGTGGCCAGCGCCTTCCTGGGGGTCATCAACATCGTAACCAAGGGGGTTCGCGACGCGAAGGGCGTGACCGTTTCCGGAGCTGTCGCCAGTTACGGCACCTACAGCGCGCGTGTCACTTACGGCCATCAATTCGGAAGTGGCCTAGCGATGCTTCTCTCGGGTACCTATTACGACAGCCATGGCCAGGACCGCCTCTATTTCAAGGAATTCGACACCGCAAGCACTAACCACGGCATTGCGGAAAACCGGGACGGCGATCAATTCCATCAGGTGTTTTCGAAGCTCTCCTACCGTGACTTTACCCTGGAGGGAGTGTACGGGTCGCGGGCAAAGAATGTGCCCACAGCCTCTTTCGGCACCATCTTCAACGACCCGGCGGAGCGCACCGTCGACGCGCGCGGCTACCTCGATCTGAAGTATGACCACCGTTTCGGAAGTGACTGGGGTTATTATGGTCGTCTTTTATACGACCACACCTCCTACAACGGGTACTACCCCGTGGACGAATCACAGTCCGGTGGACCGGCGCGGGTTTTGAACCGGGATATCGCTGTCGGGCAGTCGTGGGGCGCGGAATTCGCACTCTCGAAGAAGCTCTTCGCGAATCAAACCCTCGTTCTCGGCTCAGATTTCCGCGACAACTTCCAGCAGGATCAGAGTAATTACGATGTTCAGCCTTTTCAGGAATATATGAATGACCGCAGAACCTCCACTCTATGGGGTATCTACGTGCAGGACGAGATTCGCCTGCGCAGCAACCTGGTTCTCGACCTTGGCTTGCGTTACGACGACTACTCCACGTTCGGCGGCACCACCAACCCGCGCGGTGCCTTGATTTACAGACCACTGGAGAAGACCACGATTAAGTTACTCTACGGTCAATCGTTCCGGGCTCCGAACGCCTACGAGCTGTATTACTCGGCGCTGGGCCTGGAAGCGAACACGAATCTCAAGCCCGAAACCGTCAAGACCACCGAACTCGTTGTGGAACAATACATCGGCAGTCAATTCCAACTTGCGGTTTCCGTCTACTACTATCCGGTCCGAGGATTAATCAGCCAGCAGACCGACCCCGTTACGGGATTGCTCGTGTTTGAAAACAGCCAGAACGTGGACATGCAAGGCGTTGAAATGTCCTTTAAAAAGCGATCGTCTTCCGGTTTGGAAGTCGGCGGCAGCCTGAGTTTTCAGAACACCGAGAATAAGGGAGGCGGTGGTCCGGTGACCAACTCGCCGCACCAGGTGGGTCAGTTCAATTTGAGCGTGCCGCTGTTCAAGCGAAAACTCTTCGCGGGGGCGGCCCTTAATTACGTCAGCCGAAGAAGAACGCTGGCGGGCAACTACGACGGCGCTTACGTGGTGCCCGACTTTACGTTATTGAGTAGAAACGCTCTCAAAAGCTGGGAGATTTCAGCCAGCCTCTACAACGCTTTCAACCAAATATACGGAGACCCAGCGAGCGTGGGAAATGCGCAGGACACCATCCTTCAGGATGGAAGAAACTTTAGGCTCAAGTTCACATACCATTTCTAGGTCTAACGACTGGAAACGGCGGCGGAATGAGCAACCAGAATTGGTTCACATGTCGGTGGTTAATTTGATGCCGGTCGAGCTCCTTAACGGTCAGTTGTTTCCCTTCCCGGGCGCACTCAAGGTCCGGTCCGGTGGAGCATCGGCAAAGCACGATTTTTTGAACCGTAAGTGCGCGCCATTTTCTGCGCTACGAGTTATCAGGTTCGGGCAAAGAAGGCCACTCGGCGTGTCGGTGCGGTACGCCTTCGTTTGCGCCAACGTAATATTGATGCTCGTGCTGACGCCTGCTTTCGCCCGCGCACAAAGCGATGACAGCGCCGAATACCCTGTCAAACTGGCGTTCCTCTATAACTTCACCAAGTTCGTAGAGTGGCCCGCCGAGGCTTACCCCAGCCCTGAAGCGCCCCTGAATATCTGCTTGGTGGGACAAGACCCGTTCGGATACGAGATGGAGCATGCCCTGCGCAGCCGGACCGTCGGGAACCATCCTGTCGCCCTTCTCAAGTTCAAGCCAGGACAGAACCTGAAAGGCTGCCACATTGTCTTCGTCAGCGCCGATTCGGGCAGACGGTCGATGTCGATTGTGGCCGACCTGAGAAGTTCAGATACCCTCACCGTGGGGGACTCCCAGGACTTTGCTGGGAACGGGGGTATGATCGGCTTCATGGTTGAAGAGAATAAGGTTCGATTCGAGGTCAACCTGGAAGCGACGAAAAAGACTCATCTGCGTATCAGTTCCAAGCTTCTGGCGCTGGCCAGAATAGTTAAGAGCGCGGGCACGCAATCTTCCGGCCCCCCGAAACCAAACCCGGAATGACGATCGACGACGACGAACCCCGCCGCCCTTCCACACTGAACTCAGAAGAAAAACCAACGGCAACTCGCCACCCGCACAATTGTCGCCTCAATGGCGGTTGTTCTCTCCGACCGCTGCGGCATCGCAGCTACCGATAAACTGGCGATTCGACGCACGAGGCCGATTCCGTCTGACCTAAAAACACCGATTACAGGTAAAGAATTACAGGTGAGGCGTGTGGCCTGAACCGTGTTGACACGGGTTGGAATGCCAAGTGTGGGCTCTCTGGTGTCCATTTATCCTACAAGTGGACACTTAGAGCAATTGGTGGTCGGCGGCCCGCTCCCGCACTTTCTGCAACTGCGCGGTTTGCATCCCGAGGTTCGCTGGGTGAGCTGTTTCAAGAGAGCTCTGGAGACCCGCAATACACTCTCTCACTAAACGTGCCGCCTCGTTGCGCTCTCCTAGAACCAGTCGCGCCGCAGCAGCAGCCATCTGACCAACTAATTGGCTTTCCAGCGTTGCAGCTGCTTCTGGTAAGGACTTGTTACTTTCCAGCCAAGGCCAGACAACCTCTTGCCAATACGCTCTTAACTTATCGGCGATCATCGAGACCGTCTGTAGTCGGATCGACTGCCCACCAACGGTCAGGGACGCTCCACGCCGCACGGAGGATGCAGTACGGCTCCCTGGGAAACTCGGGCATAGGATCTGACCCGTCCAGGACTTTCGCAACAGCAGGAAAATGAACCCCGAAGTTCACGCGGAACCTGCCAGAATCACCAAAGTTCGATTGGCTCGACTGGACGGTCACTACCTGCATCGCGTCGCCGTCGGTTCTGTAGTAGCTGATACCACGCTTACGAAAGCCCTCCTTCTTCAGAAGAGAGGACAGGCCCTCGTCAACAACTGCCGTAATTCGTTTGGCTATCTCACTCATGCCAGCGTTCTATGCCGGTGGTTGGATTTGTTTATGGACATTGGAACTACTGTAAGCGTTTTATGACCTCGTGAACGGAGCAGCCGCCTAGCGTACTACCCCCGAAGCGAATGACGGGTTATTGTAAGGCGACGGCAAAATGCTCCCTCCCCCGTTTCGGGCGTGCGGCGAGTCTAGTGGCGGCAAATCGGGTATCAAACGCTTGATGGGCCCCCCTGCCAGTGTCACCAGTGCCGGTACTTTTTGCCTTCGAAAAAAAAGGGTGGGACCGGAGAGCGGGTCACCGCCGGACCTTTGATAGCTGTTTCTAGCCGATTGCCTACTTCATTGAGCAGAGTTACGAACGAGTAGTATCACGGTGCGTGATAAGCGCGCTGGGCAATAGAGGAATTAGCACCAAAACGAACGCGGTCGTTCCGGCGTTTAGCCAGACGAGCTTAAGGAAGCTGACGTGGCGCTGGTCCATCAGCCACGAACCGAAGATGTCGGAGAGCGATTGGGCGGCATTGAGAACGCTCATCATCAAGGCGAATCCGAGAGCTTCGCTACCGGACGGGGTAGCGCGTGCGGCGAGATCCATCAGTGCCAAGGTCACGAATGCAGCTATTAGTCCATTCTCGCTCTCGACCACAGTGGCAGCCATGGCTGAACGATAGAAGAGGTAACCGAGGGAGCCGAGGGCGCTCGCGGCGATGCTGAGGTATAGCAAGGCCCGAAGTGAAACCTTCGGGCAGAGAACGGCATAGAGAAATGACCCACCGATGCCAAACAGCCCACCGAGCAAGATCAGAGTGCCAATGAACTGCTGCGAAAGGTTCAGCGTATCGGTCTGGAGGTAATACAGCGGGGTCGAAAAGCCCGGAGCGATATATACTAGAAAAAGTAAACCGGCGGCCGTCCACATTGTACGTGAATGGATCAACCAGGAAAATTGGGCCTTCGCTTTGGCCCATGTCTCATTGCTCTTCCGCTCTGACGTCGGCTCGCAGACAAACCACCAACCAAACGGCACAACGGAAAGCGAAATGAGGGCACAGGTTGCAGCGGTGAATCCAAAGGCCCTCGCGGCTAAGAATCCACCGAGTGGACCGCCCAGAAGTACGCAACCGTTGGCCACGACGTACATCGCAGAACTGAGCCTCCCCGTGGCTCCATAGCGTTGTCCTGCCTCGACGGTTAACCCCCCGGCGACAGTGCTGCCGACGACCAGCATAGCGTTTGCGGCGATTAGAACAATTACTAACAGAACGTACTTGGATGAGACAACGCTAGCGAGGAAATAGAACGCGGCAGCGCACAGAGCACTCCAGATCAGGTAATGTCTGCGCCGCGTGCCGAATAGAGGTACGCTGTCGGTCAGGATTCCAGCCAACGGCTTGAAATACCAAGCGAGCGCTGTCACGGCAAAGAAAGATGCCATCGTTTCTCGAGAGACGTGTAACTCGGACTTCAGCAGATTTTGGAAGGGGAGCCGAAGGATTCCCGTCTGAGACATGGTTGTCGCGAAGGTGGCCGCGCCAATCAGGAACACCCAACGGGTGAGCTGCGGTTGTGCCGTACCCTGCTTCGATGGGCTTGGATTTTCGTAGAGAGTTGTGTTTAGGCGGTTCCCAAAATCACTGACTGAATCTTGCGTTCGGGTCATCGGGCTAGCAGGCACTGTAGCGCTGGGCACTTGTTGCTCCTCTAGCACAGTCCGCATATATCCCCTCCGATACCCAATTTGGGACCCTGCGAGTGAAACTTCAGGATGATTCAAACGGATTCGGCGACATCCGTGAGATCCACAAGGGCAATGTCGACGAACAAACGCACGACTTCCGAATCAAATTGACTTCCGCTGTCCGCCAGCAGCCTGCGGAGAGCTTCTTCAGCGGGAAGGCCCTTTCGATACCTCCGATCCGACACTATCGCATCGAACGCATCGATCACCGAAATAACTCGGGACCCGAGTGGAATTTCCGTATTCTTCAGACCGGCAGGGTAACCCTTTCCATCGATACGCTCATGGTGATGTAAGACGAGCAAACTCGCAGGTTTAAACCTAGGTATGATCCGCAGGATCGCCCAGCCGTATTCAGGATGCTTCTCGACTTGCTTCCGTTCCTCCGGTTCTAGTGCCGTAGTTTTATTTAATATGGCGTCGGGCACGCCGACCTTCCCTATGTCGTGGAGGATGGCGCCGACCTCGAGATCACGCAACCCCGAATCGGATATGCCCAACTCCTCACCCAAGCGCACCGCCCATTCGGCCAGGCGCGTGGAATGTAGGCCCGTATTCAAATCCTTCAGGTCAAGCATCTCGTTGAGAGCACAAATAGATGCCGTTCGCATCTGGCGAAGCTGATCCTCGAGGTCGCGAACTTGCCATTCCAGATCGGCCGGGCTGATCGCATTCTCAAGAGCGGAGATGCCCATAAATGAACGTGCTCCCTTAGGTGCAATCAGCGTAACTAGGGGGGAATGTTGTCACAATGGATCGTCGGTACTAGGGTTTCGTTGCCCCTCGGCCTGTTCTACCCCGGAGCACAAAGGAACCCCAATAGTAAGGATGGGGAAACCTCTCTCGGGTAGCCGCTATGGTTTGCTGAAAAGCGAGTGGCTTGTCACTCTCGCAAGACGCTCTGGTGTAGAAATTCTCGAGAAACTGAACCAAAGACGCGCCCGTGATATTCCACAAAGGCATCAGCAAAGTCAGTGCCCCTGCGTATTCCAGTCCTTGCGCCAGGGCATGAATTTCATTTCCATTGCCGGCTGAACCTATACCAGGACCGATTCCAGAAAGTCCGACCAAGGAGCATGGCAATTGCAGATTGTAAGTATCCAGGATAGAAATCTCCGTGTTGCCAATCGTAAACGTCGAAAACAGCGGGTTGTCCTGTCGGAGTTGCAGACACGTATCCACGTGAATGAATCGAGCTCCGCAGCCATGCTGCTCTAGAATTTCAACGTTGCCGGTTTCGGCGGGAAATTTCCGTGCGTCTGGTAAGACATGTTCAATCCGGGAATTCATGGTCTGCCGCTGGTCGAGACTGCGCCCCCAGAAAAGCAGATCACGCGCCTCGAAATTAGGTTGTTTGCAGGATGACAGGTAATACTGCGACGCGCTGCCTGCATAGGAGATGACGTGATCTTCAATTAGGTAGTGAGAACCGTCGAAAAGAGCGTGAAATGGGAGGTAGTGTAAAAGCCCGTGGGGAACAATGATCAACCGGTGTCCTTCGATATGCTTGCGGATCGGCTGAATCAACTCTCTTTGCAGTGCCAAGAGTATCGACTGTACTCCCTCTAGAACAGAATTCCGAAGCAGGGCGGGTCGGTCATTGCCGCGATCGAATTTCGCAAAATGGGACCGCAGGGAGCGGAGCAGATCGCGGATCGTTTCAGTTCGAGCCGTTCGTATGATACGAACGGCGTCGTTGCGGAACAGGCACGCATAAAGAACTCCATGAGCCTCGTAAAATTCGACCATGATCTCGTCTTCGCGAATCACCCCACGGATTTCGTTTAGAGGAATGGTGCCCGCGTTTTGAAGAATAAAAAACTGCTCGTCCGTGGGTCGTAATTCGCCGAGCGTCTTCATCAGAACTTCTTCTAATTCTTGGATCCGCGATCGCGTATTCAGCCCTTCCTGCGCAGAATGATCGGCAGTGCGGATTTCCGCACTATCTATCTGACCGTAGAACCAATTCAACTCGTTGCGGAGAGTTCGGACTTGTTCCACAAGGCCGCTGCGATTCTTGGAGGGAGCCGGAACAGTATTGGCTCGGAAGGCGAGCAGTTCAGCGAGTTCCCTCGATTTTGCTTTTTCCACCAGGGCGAGAATCGCTTCAGGTGTGTGCTCGCTTGACGGGGCGGAGACCATGAGACTGACAAGGGCCTCATATAGATCAAGCCGATTTTTGGATAACGACAGTTTCGATTCTTCACCTTGGGGTCGACCGGGGCTTTTCTCCAGCCACTGAAGCGCTTCCTTATATGAATTGGTCGCAGCGTCGATGGAGCCGCGAAGTTGATCGATTTGACCTCGAATTGCAAAACCCTGGGTCAGCAGGAACGGCGACCTCAATCGGGCTGCCGCTTGTAACGCCGAGGCGGAGTAATCCTCCGCTTCCCGCATCTCGCCCAACGCTAGATGAAGGCTTGCCAGGAGCAATTGGATCTGGACTGCTTTACCGGAGTTCGGAAAGGATGAAAAGAAATTGTGCGATGCCGTACAGTTGCGCAGGGCTTCATTAAATCTTCCTTCTTGGTGTAAAACGATTGCTTGATAAAAATCAAGGAATGCTACCCATACGGCATTTTCCTGACTCCTCATCCGATGTTGCGCTTTGGCAAACCAATCTAGGGCCAGAAATGGCTTCCGATTCTGGTGAGCGCCGATGCCGAGCCATACCAGTGCCTTGGCCGCCTCATAGCCCATATCAAGGCTTTCGAAGGCGCTGACCGCCTGTTGCGCCAGCTGCGTTCCTTCTCGATTCAGATGCAAGTCCAAATACATTTCCGCTTGGTCAAGATCGCATAGAGCGCTGTGGTGTCGATCGGCAACGCGTTGACAGTATTGGCGGGTTTGCTGGTACAGCTTCATCGCCTCCATGTGCTGACCGCGCCGAAAATAAAGATAGGCCACGTTGTAGTCCGCCTGTGCCACTATGGAAGGCATGTTCTCCAACAAGGCTAGCGCCCGCGCGTTTTGATATGCCTCTTCCGCCCGTGAGAAGTCATTCAGCGCGATATGGACCACGGCCAGATTGAGCCACGCAATCGCGCAATCGCGCTTTTGACCGAGGCGATCAAGCGTGACCTTTGCACGCTCATAATGGAGAACCGCTTCGGGAAAACGGTCCTGCCGGTGGAAGATGTTCCCAACGTTGAGATCCAGGCGTGCCAGCAGCAGGTCGTCCTGATGGCGTCCAGCAATGTCACGGGCCTGTTGAGCTCGTTCTAACGCTTCGGAATACCGGCCAAGGTAGATGAGGGGCTGCAGCGAACCGCTAAGCGTTGCTGCTACCTCGGTCTCTTCCCCAATGGTTGCAAATTGTTCGATGCATGTTTGGAAGGTTTGAATTGCATCCGTATAGTTCCCTCGGAGAACTTGCAAATTGCCGGAAGCCCGGCGGATTCGCGCACGGCAGAACAGGTCGCCAGAAAGGTCGGCCAGCCAGCACGCCACTTCGGCCAGGCGTTCAGCGCGAGGAAGGTCTTCGCGAGCCATGCGATTTACAGCGTCGGAAATGGCGGCGATGACCTCGCGGTCGCATATCTCGCTCGTTTGCTCCACAAGCTCTTGTCGAGCAGAAATGCTCTCCGCGGCGAGCAGTTGCTTGATCAGTTCGGAGACCGGCTTGGCCAAGGGGGCACGCGACATGCTTGAAGAATTTCACTCTGCTCGATAGGCAGCAACTGCGTTCTCTAATGAAGTTCTTAACCGTAACCTTCAACTAAACGACTATTTTACTAATCACGATGATTTCGTAGCCGCGAGCTTTAGGGTGAGTGAACAGAAGCCCGGGCAAGTAACCCGGGCTTCCGCATCGTATCTCGCGCTTTAGTGAGGCAAGTTTGTCTGTTGGATGAAATGCTCAGCTTGGTCGAAATCCAGACAACCAGCACCGAGCGAACCATTGCTTCCGCAGGCATTCGCTTTCGACATGGCTCGTTGAATATCCCCTACCCTCAGTTGAGGAGCGATATGGGGATCGACGTTTGACAGCATGTCGATAGCTGCCCCGGCGACAATCGCCGAGCTGAACGAAGTACCCCAGACCACGGCGTAATGATTGCCGGGATACGTCGTTACGAGTGCTTCTCCTGGTGCCGCTATTGAGACATCGAACCCAAAGTTGCTGAAGTTCGATTGTTGATTCTGCTGGTCCACGGAAGCGACGCCGATGACATTGCCAAATGCCGCCGGATAAAGAAGCTCGTTTTGACCGTCGTTGCCAACCGAAGCGATGCAAATAACACCTTTTCGTGTGGCGTAATTCACCGCCCGCATTAGCGCGTCGGTCATTTCTGGCAATCCGAAGCTCATGTTTATGACACTGGCTCCGTTATCAGCCGCGAAGTAAATTGCCCGGACGATGTCTGAAGTATTGGCGCTGCCGTCGGCGTTGAACGCCTTGAGCGGCATGATCTTCGCTGTCGGCGCCACCAGGTGGATCAATCCTGCGACCATTGTGCCGTGACCAAAGTCATTCGGGATCGTCGCGCCAGCGAGCGCCGATGCGGTGTCGGAATCGAGAAGCGCAATCGTATATGCATTGAGTTGAAGGGCTTGATAGCCATGCATAATATGACCACTCGATTGGTGCATAATATGACCACTCGATTGGTGCATGATGTGACCACTCGATTGATCAATATCCCCGAGATCTGACGGAAGACCAGCAGCATTCTGTATGAAGTCGTAACCGGGGACGAGGACTGGGGCGAGAATGGGATTACCGTCGTCAATTCCCGTATCGATTACTGCTACAATCCCTTTGCCTGTAACGTGCCCTACTGCATCCGCGGCGTTGGTGGAAAAGACGGCTGGCTGTTGGACATATCCCACCCACGCAGTTGCCCCGTACAACTGGACGAGCCTTCCATCGGTGACATAATCCGTAGCCGGGAGCGACGGAATGTACGGACTGATCAGAGAGTTCTGACCGACTGAAGCGTTCGTATCCAGCTCTAATTGCAGGACGTTGGGATCGTGTTCGACCCATTTCTTAAGGATGCCAGGCGGCACAGATGCACTAACCTGGACCAAATAGGTATCGGGCACGCGGATGGTGCTCAGCAAAGTCATGCCGTAAGTTTGGCAGGCAGCTTGCGCCTGAGCGAGCCCAGGAGACCGGAGAATGTATGTGTTGTAATCATTGTTCGCTAGTGTGCTTGAGGGAAGGAGAACGAACACAAGCAGGGCCGGGACCAGGAGCTTCACCAGTCTCGTCATTTCTTCCTCCGTCGGGACGCCTCGCGCGGCTCTCACTGCTACCAAGGGGGCTCTTGGTCTGTTTGCAAAGGTAGGTTCTAACCCGGCCGTTACCTATAGGCCGGTTGGCACATTTAGATATGCGTTCAGACAAACCTCCGTACTGGTACGTTGACAGTCGACCGTCGTTACCATCCCAGCCTCACGAATCACCTGGTCCATCTTTCGGAAGGTTATCTGGCTAACTTGCCGCGCTGTTTCCTCTGCTATTGCATCCACTCTTGCCAAGAGCTTTTCTCCGACGAGCTCTGGAATCTCCTCGATTTTCACCTCGATGGGCACTGTGACCTCCTGCATACCTTCGGTGACACTTCTAATTCCGCTATCTGTTATTTGCTCATAGGAGTGGAGAACCCCTTCGTGTTGAGTGGCTTCTCCCAAGCGCCCGTAGGGGACTTTTCGCTTGGGAGGCAAGATAGACGCGCAGGCTGAGCTTTTTTTGAAACTCCAGCCTTGATTTTGGAAAATCAGGTAACACGAACCTCACCCCTCCTTATGGGCAGCTCGGCATCGGCTAAGGATACAACTTTACTTAGGAGGTCTAGCGCCTCCGATGCCGTGAACACGTCGCACAAAGCTATTCTTGAAGGTGAGCCCAGTCCGAGATTAGGCTTTATCGCTCTCGGGCTCCGTATAAGCTATAGATTCGTTGCCATGCAGCGGTATGCACGCGTGCAATACGGTCAATGAGTACTCGACCAAAAGTGCGTCGCGCTTGGGATCACTCGGAGGTCCCGGCAGGAACTTGCCACCATGGAACAAGTTGTTTCTGACTCGCCGCACCATCAATAAGACCTGCTGCACCTCACTTTTATTGTTGTCTGGTGTAGCGTCCACAAATTCTAACTTTTTATTTATTAAGACCTGTTTCTTGGGCGGATACTTGAGAAGGTACTCCACAGCAGCGTTGAGTTCTTGAGTCTTCGAGCACCGCGTCCATTGTGCCTTTTCCCATGTTGCCTTACGCGACTGGGCATCTTACACCTTTCGCCAATATCCGTAGACCTCATTCAGGTCCTATCGCGCGAGGAATCGCAGGCGTCATATCACACCATCGATGACCGCAACTATGTGCTTGGACACGCTCACGAGGGGGAGGGAGCATTTTGCCGTCGCCTTACAATAACCCCCTAAGCGAATGACGGCTGGAAACCGCGCGTCTAGACTTGAACCCGTTCTGATCCGTTTTGAACCGAAAACCATGACAGTTTTATGACAATGCTACATTTCAGGGCAGTCGACTCAATGGCAGACCGAACAGAACTCCTTGCGAATCAATCGGGAAAGTGGTGGGCCTGGGGAGAGTCGAACTCCCGACAAACGGTTTAGGAAAACACAGGGCTGTTCTGAATGGTTTTGAAAATTTTCAATTCTACGTGATTCGTCAACCACTTAACGAGTTGGCTGTTTGATCGAAGTAGAATGGTTTTGACCCGTTTTGAACCGATAACCATGACAATTTTATGACAATCCTCTCTTAAACCCGCGCTGCCCCATTTCTGTGCCTAACGCTCAAGGGGTTGTCGAACGGCCAGTTTCCGAAAA
>Ga0210394_10007100_pt1 | contig 11897 bp, 8 predicted proteins | sample IncBWC12MmetaG_FD_160121 | JGI IMG/M metagenome (GOLD analysis project Ga0210394, IMG submission 160121) | Forest soil microbial communities from Barre Woods Harvard Forest LTER site, Petersham, Massachusetts, United States - Inc-BW-C-12-M | ecosystem: Environmental > Terrestrial > Soil >... | reverse complement strand
CGTTGAAACGCCTGCCACGGATGCCGCCCAAGCGCCAGCGGAAGCGCCCGAACCGCGAGAAGAAGGTGGTTGGCGCTGGCAAAGTCCTCGGCGGAGTGCCACTCCTCCGGAACCTCCCGCTTTTCCTTCTCACTCGGAAAGCGAGACGGAAGCCGTCGAGGAGGTGCGTGCGGAGGAGGGAGAAGAGGAGGAGTCTCATCCCGAGCCTCTCGACATCCCCGAAGTTGCTGGCAGCGCACATGTGAGCGACGAGGAGATGGTCGCGCTCAGCGAGCGCCTCGCCGAAGCGCGGCACGAGGAAACCGCCGAGGAAGCCGAGGCCGATGAGGTGCCAGGCGAGCCGGAACTCGACGAAGCCGGCGCCATCGAAGGTTCTGCCGAGAGCGAAGGGGAAGACAACCGAACTGACGAAGAGGAACGCGAGGACGCTGCTGCGCTCGCAGCCGCCGGCGGATTCATTGAGGAAGCTCATCCAGCCGAACCGGAGGAAGAGGAGCCGGAGCCCCGCCAGCCGGATTCTTCTTCGGCCGAACGTCCGATGTCCGCGCGCATTTCCGATCCGCAGCGAGCGCGTTTTCAGCGCCCCATGCGGCGCGGCGGCCGCCAGCGTGGCGGTCGTCCCGTGCCTCGTCGCGAGCACCACGGCCATGGCGGTCATCGCCCACAGCCGCAGCGTCGGGTTCAGTTGATCTCCGAAGTGCTCAAGGCTGGGCAGGAAATTCTTGTTCAAATCGCCAAAGAGCCGCTGGGCAAGAAAGGTGCGCGCATCACCAGCCATGTGGCGCTGCCCGGCCGCTTTCTTGTGTATATGCCCACGGTCAACCATATCGGCGTTTCCCGCCGCATCGCGTCTGCCGAAGAGCGCTCGCGCCTTCGGCGCATCGTCGGCGACGCGAAGACGCCATTTCCCGGCGGATTCATCGTTCGCACCGCCGCCGAAGGCGCTGCGGAAGAGGATATTCGCAGCGATGTCGAATTCCTGGGACGCACCTGGGAAAAAATTCGCACGCAGTCCGAGCCGCGCCACGCGCCGGCCCTGCTGCATCGCGATCTAAATCTCGTCGAGCGAATTCTGCGCGACTATCTCAGCGACGACTATTCCGCCATCTGGATCGACAACGAAGAAGAGTACGGCAAGGTCCTCGAATTTGTGGGGCGCTTCCAGCCGAAGCTCGTCAACCGCGTCAAGCTTTACACCAAGACTACGCCCATCTTCGAGGAGTTTGGCATCCAGCAGGAGCTCGATAAGGCCCTGCGCCCCAAGGTCTGGCTGAAATCCGGCGGCTACATCGTCATCAACCACACCGAAGCGCTCGTGGCCATCGACGTCAATACGGGCAAGTACGTCGGCCGCGGCTCGACGCGCCTGGAAGACACCATCGTCAAGACCAATCTCGAAGCCGTCAAGGAAATCGTCCGGCAGGTTCGGCTCCGCGATCTGGGCGGCATCATCGTGCTCGATTTCATTGACATGGAGGAGCGCCGCAATCGCGAGAAGGTCATGCAGGCTCTTGAATCCGCGCTGCGCGCCGACCGCGCGCCTTCGAAGGTGCTGTCGTTCAACGAGTTCGGGCTCGTCAATATCACCCGCAAGCGCACCAAGCAGGCGCTCGAACGAGTGCTCTCCCAGCCTTGCCCGTATTGCACCGGCTCGGGCATGGTCAAATCCCTGCCGACCATCTGCTACGAAATTCAAGCCGAAGCGCGCAAGATGGCCGCCGATCTCGACGCCTCCAGCATCACCCTGCGCGTCCACCCTGAAATCGCCAAGGCCCTGAAGACGCGCGAAGCCCCGCTCGTCGAAGAACTCGAGCAGGCAGCGCACAAGAGTGTCATCATCCAGGCCGATCCCACGCTGCATTGGGAGCAGTACGATATTTACTAGGTCGGTGGGCTGCACGCTCAAAGTGCGCAGCCCTCGGCCCTGACTCAGTCAATTGATATCTGATCCTCGAAAGGCGTGGTGCCGTCTATTTCAATATCGGCCCGCCGTTGAGGTTGGTCTTGCCCAAAGTATTTGTCTTCTTGTTCGAACCAGTCTTCCCACATCTGGCGCAACTCTTCTCTTGTCTTGCCTACTTTACTGTCTCGTTCTAAGCCTCGTTGCAAGCAAATGTCTTTACGGGTATCGATGAAAATGCTGAAACTTACATAGTCCTGAAATTCCTTTCGTGAGGAACCCACGCCCTCCAAAATCAAGATGTCGCTGACAGGCTGGTCGACGACTGGCTCTGGATAATGATTCTGCCACCATTTTGACCGCGGATAGTTGAGTGCCTGCGCGCCGTTCTGGATAGGCTGAAAAACGCGCTCTATCACAAGCGGCCACCAATCGAGAGGATTGTCCCAATTCGCGAAATCGTCGGTCCGCACAACCTGCGCGTTCAACTTTTCGGACAGCCATTTCGCCAGAGTTGACTTTCCGGAACCGCCGCGCCCATCAATGGCAATAAAGAGTGTCGCGCCCGCCTTCGGTTGTTTTGAAGCAAGGACTTTTAGGAGGTGGGTCACAGCCATCGCTTTGTAGCCCGGCTGCCTAGTGTTGCGGAATTCCATCCGCCAGAGCGACGCTTTGCCCCGCCTCTTTCGTCCAACCGCAAATGGCGTTCCGATCCGAATCGCTGAGCGAGGCGTTCCGGTGAATCAGCAGATACTGCCACAGAGGCATATCGTGATTCGTAACTTCTTTGCAGACTTTGTCCAGCAGGTCTTTCTGTTTATACGCGGGATATGTGCCCCACTCTGAAAAATTCATGTGGCGTCTTCCGCCGTTCACATCGGAAGCCACAAACCAGGAAACCGGGGCGACCTCGGTGTACCAGGGCCAGACCGTGCGATTGGAATGACAGTCGTTGCACGAACGGCCGATGATGGACTCCACGTTCGAATCGATTTTCGCGGTCGCCGCAAGCTCCTGCTTTGCGTCAACCGGCGGGTTGGTCCGCGCCGGCCGAAACGCCTGTAGGATGATCACAGCTCCCACGATTCCCAGCGCTATTTTCTTCGCCAGAACAGACATTTCGGTATGCGTCCTTTGAAATCAAGGCCTGTGGGGCCGGAAGGGCCCCTACGCGGCGGCCTTCCGCAGGACGGTGAAAAGCCCGGTCACTTCTTTCCCGTACTCCATGCGGAGAAAGGCCTCTTCCAAAAACTCGATCTTCAGTCCTGCGGCGCTGGCCACTTCCCGGATGTGGTCGGGATGGTGCTGATAGCGCCCCGAGTCCGTCAAGGCAAATGGATAGCGGCCCTTTTCCACCGTAAATGCGAAGATGCCATTCGCTTGCAGGTGTTGCGCTGCCGGGATCGCCACCTGGTTCAGATCGCCGAAATAAATGAAGCAATCGCAGGCTACGATCAGATCGAATTGCTGTTGGTTGCGGCCGAGCCACCCCGTGATCTCGGCCACTTCGAGATGACCGTAGATAGAGCGAGCCCGCGCCAAATCAACCATTTCGGGCGAAAGGTCGATGCCGACCAGAGTCGCTGCTCTTGGCTTGAAACGCACGCCGGCCAGTCCGGACCCGCAACCTAGGTCCAACACAGCCAGCCCGTCGCGGCCGCCGATGACGGATTCCACGACGCTCTGAAGATGCTCGGGACCTTCATAACTGAGATCCTCGCACATATTGCGTTCGTAGAAAGAGGCAAACCGGTGATAGAGATATTGAATGCACTCATCCGGCACGCGAGGCGGCGCCGGTTCATCTCGCAGCGCTACCATGATGTGCCGCACTTCTGCATCATCGGGTTCCATCTCCAGGTATTTCTCGTAAGCCCTGCGCGCGTCATCACGCCGGCCGAGGATGTGCGCCAGGTCTCCCAGGTATGCCCACTTGTCCGCGTCTTCGGGAGCGCGCTCGGCGGCGCGGAGCTGGCACATGTATGCAGTCTGAATCTTGCCGCGGCTGCGGAGGCGCTTCGCAAAGTCCGCGAGTTCGTCCGCGGTCAGTTCCCGGATTTTGGATTGTGGCCCACCGTTCAAAGTGATCAGGTTGGCTTTTGCGGCCTCGCCGAGCCAGCGCTGTACCTCGCCACCGGATTGTTCGGGCAAGAGCGGGCCGACCAGTTCGCAAATCTCTTCCACGGTGCGCGTGCCGTCGCAGAGCTCGGAGATTAATGCAGCCATGGGGTTGAGATCGTGCAATTGATCCGTTGCCGGATCGTATGCGGCGTAGCCATCTTCGACCGGACAAACCAGAATTTGAGGATTCCAGGTGGGACGATCCATGCGGCGCTATCCTTGCAAAAGGCATGGCGAGGCAGGTTTGACGTCCTGCCTCGCCACACTTCTACCGTTTCGAAGCGCGTATCTAAGCGGGCGACAAAAAGCGGCACTGAATCGTGCCGCCGGTCTTACTCACCCTTGCCCTTACCGCCATCATCACCCTTGCCATCACCCTTGCCCTTGCCCTTACCCTTGCCCTTACCCTTGCCCTTGCCATCACCCTTACCATCGTCGCCCTTTGCCGGCGCATCCTGCGCGAGGGCAGACGACTTCATCAACGGCAGAACAGCAACCGCCGCTGAACCGATGAGCAGGGTCTTCAGGAACCCGCGCCGCTCTTCGTTGACGTTCGCAAGAGCCTTGTCGAGTGCTTTCTTGCTCATTACCATGGCCTCCTTGAGAGTAGCTTCCTTTTGTCTGGATCCAGGCCGAACCGGTACCGTAAGGTCAGGCCCCGCAACTCGGAGAGTATACAATAACAAAATGGTTTGCGAGCGTCAGTTGTCCTCTAAGACAGCCGGAGAGATTAAATTTATTTAATCATCCGGAGCCGCCTCAACGGTCGGACCCGCGCAGGGATACCTCGGGGAAATAGGTTCCTTCCCGCTCCCTCATCCACCAATTGCCGGTGGTCCGGCGCGTGTCAAAATCGGTGAATCGATAGTCATAAGTCACCGCCCGGATGTACATCGGCGGCTTTCCCGAAAACGGATTTGTTTCCAGAAGCGCTGTCACGTCCGGCGATCCCTGCATCAAGCGAATCATGAAATCGACAAACCAGCGATTCTCTTGATAGTTTCCGAGTGCCGCGAACCACATTTGCCAGTCGAGGCGCGGCTGATACGGCGTCACCCAGGGCGGGCGCCGCGAAACGTCACCGGGCTTGTACTTGAACTCATAGGCCTGCCAAGTGTCGCCGTCGTTACTTCCCTCAACCACGATTTCGGGGCGTGCTGTCGTCATGACGGCAAACAGCCCATACGAATTGACCAGATCGAAAGGCGCCTGGCGACTCACCATTTCCCGGACGAAGCCTGGTACTTTTGCTTCTTGTCCGAACGCCGCCAGAATTTCGCCACCGCTGATCGTAAGAACGAGCAGCGCAAGAACCACCCTCATCGCGCTTGTGGCCCGAGCGAGCGCGGCGGGTCTCGCCACAGCCTCCCGGTCGCCGGCCAGGCCTTTTAGCAGCCGCGTCGGCAGCCACTTTCGGAGGAGAGAATCGTCGAGCAGTAGAGCGCACAGGATGATCGTCAGTAAATTGAAGAAGCAATAGTTGCCGGTCAGGGCGATTGCCAGCTGCAGGATCACGACCGACGCCGCGGCAATTCTCCTGATTCGTCGCGGTGTGAAAATCAGGAACGGCAGTCCTAGCTCCAGCGTAAACATCACCACCACGCAAACTTGTTGGAACCAGGCGGGCAATTGCGCCGCGTACCAGGCCACCGGGGTGGGCAACGGTTGCGTCCAGTAGTGATACAGCAGCGCTGTGCGGTTTCGCCAGGTTGAGTCTCCGCTCAGCAATTTGGACGCGCCGGAGAAAAACAACAGCCGGAACAAGAGCCATCGCTCCAGCCATACCACCGTCATCGAAATTGGCGAAGTGCCGGAGCGCCACGGCAATTCCAATGGCCGAGCCGGAGCCAGGAAAATTGCCAGGAAACCGGCTTCCAGCAGCAAAGCGTCCCACTGGAACGACATGAAGTCCTGCCCCACTGTTACCAGCGAAAGGTAACAAAGCCACGCCAACGCCAGGGCCGGTCCGGCAAATATGCCCAGCGCGACCAGCAATCCGAACACGGCTCCCATGCTGCAAAGAAGCTTGAGGGCGGCGTCCGATGAAGCAATCCAGGCCAGAGTTGGGAAGAGCCGATAAGCCTGAGAGCCGAAATCTTGGCGTGCCGCCTCGAGAAACGCGCTGGCCGGCAAAATACCGTGCGAGCCAATCAAGCCTAGGACTTGCACGCGTAACGACAGAAACGCGATGACGTAAACCAGCCCCAGAAGCCGCAGAAAAGTCCAAGTGCCGAGAATATACGTTGAAGGTTCCGGGTCATTAGCCCATGCAATGGCGAGCACTTTCGAGAAGAAGTTCCGATGGTCCGCAACCAGCCGGTAAGCCGCTTCCGCCAGAGGTCGCGTCCCCGGCACGTAACGGTACATGCCCAGCATCCACCGATATCCCGGCACGTATGCCAGAGTGCGAAAGACGGCCTCCGCGGCTGAGTAAACTTCGCCGGCAGGCGTGACCAACTGTACAGAACGTCTCCAGGCTTGCTCGGTGACTTGCGGAAACCGCGAGGCCTCTTGCTGCGCGGGCGCAAAATCCACTAGACCGCGCGTTCTTGCGCGCCAGCGCTCCACCCAGAAGCGGCAGAATCCGCAGTCTCCATCAAATAGGACGATGGGCCGATCTAAGTGGAAACGTTCCTCACCCGATGTCATCGACGAATAGCTCCGGACGGCCCGATGGACCCAAGTCATTTTGCTGTGACTGGATGCCGGCAGTCAAAGGCTCTGCTGCGCGAATCGGCGTCTTGGGAGCCCGTGCGCGTTTCGTTTGTACCTGGCGTGCGCCTTCGTCAGTTTGGTAGGGGCGGTGGGGGTCGAAATTGCATCTCCAAAAAATAAGTCCTGAGTTGCGAAAGGCGTAGCGCCACCGTCCCTCTTCCAATTGGTGTCAAATGGTGTCAGATCAGAAATTCAAATCCCTCACCCAGAGTCCGGAACCCCACATTCCGATAAGCCGACTTCTCAGGCCCTATCCGGTTTGCGATCGCGTGGCACCTGGTGGGTAACTCCGGTTTGCCGACAATCCGCCCACTATTCTCGATCAGACAGTAGGCATCGTGCCGCCATCAATGATGTAGTCCGCGCCGTGAATGGAAGCTGCTCGATCGGATGCCAGAAATGCTACGAGTTCAGCAACTTCCTCTGGCTGGCCGGGTCGGCCAATCGGAATGCCTCCGATCATATTCATGATTTGCTGTCGGGCAGCGTCCTCCCCAATTCCGCTGCTCTGGGCGAGTCGCACGATCATGCCGTGTGCACCTGATGTCTCAATGAATCCAGGCGAGATCATGTTGACGCGGACGCCCTTCGGGCCAACTTCGTTTGCCAGGCCCTTGTTGTAGGTATTGAGAGCACCTTTCGCCGCAGCATAAGCAAGCGTCGCGTCATATAGCGGCAGACGGTGCTGGATGGACGAGATGTGAAGAATGACACCTGACCTACGTTCGACCATGCCGGGGAGAAATGCTCGGTCGAGACGAACTGATGCCAGCAAGTTGATGTCGAGGGCCTTCTGCCAGTCACCATCAGAGAGCGCCTGGTATCCGCCGTTCGGAGCATCTGACCCTCCGGCATTGTTCACTAGGATGTCGAGTCCGGTCCATTCCTGCTGGATGCGTCTGGCAACATCCTGCACGCCCGTAGCCGTACCGATATCCGCCTGGACGAAGAAAGCCGCCGTCTGCCCATCCGGCAGCGGCGAGCGTGCAGTCGTTGCAACTAAGGCGCCGCCCAGAGTAAAGCGGCGCACCATAGCTAGTCCCATGCCCTTCGTGCCGCCAGTCACCAGAACTCGCTTGCCCTTAAACTCGTTTCCCGAAACAGGGTAGCGATATGTCATGGTCATGCTGTTTCCCTCCGTGCAAGTTGCACAACCAGGAGTTTCGCAACATACTGGCGAAATGGGAAGTACGCACGACAAAGTACGTTAGGAGAGATTTGCATGCCGAAACGCTACACGCCCACATCGGCCGCCGCAGACGTAGAAGCAGCACTCCGTCTCTTGGAAGGAAGATGGAAGCTCGTGATTCTGTTTCATCTATTCGGAGGCAAGGTGATGCGCTTTTCGGATCTGGAACGAGCGATACCCAACATCACTCAGAAAATGCTGGGGCAGCAACTCCGCAGCTTGGCAGCGGATGGAATCGTTGTGCGCAAGGCCTATCCCCAAGTGCCGCCGAAGGTTGAGTACCGTCTGACATCATGGGGCCAATCCCTTTGTCCTACGCTTGACGCCATCCTAAAGTGGGCTGATCGACGGCCAGTAGAGAAAAGAAAACACAACTCGCGCTGACAGTTTGCTGCGCGTGAATAACGGGCAAGCCGGAGGTCAGCCCCTAGTCGAACCGGCCAGTGCATTGGAAACGAGATTATCGGAATCTGGCCTATGCTGCATTGGCAGGGGTGGTGGGGATCGGAAATTGGAACTCCAAAGAATAAGTCCTGAGTTGTTAAAGCCGTAGCAGAATCACTCGCTTCCTAGTTGGTCTCCAATGCAAGACAACAGCTGTGGAATGAATGGGATTGGTAGGGGCGGTGGGGGTCGAATTTTAGTCTACTCCACTAAGTCCCACTGCTTCACGGCGTTGCAACCGCCCTCCCAGAACAATCGGTACAAATAGTACAAGCGTGAAATCTGGCGACCTTCGGGTTATGAGAGATGAAGTCAAAAACTATATCTCGTTTGTCTGGTGTCGCTTCCGAAGGTACCCGCACCGCTTTCGTCCTTCTAGTTGTACCCAATTCTGTACCCAAGGACATACGTACCGATTTTTCGATGATTCTGGGCCTCTTTCACCAATTGGCGCTCGGGCCGTGGGGTCGAATGTACTTAGAAACGAGAGCTGCTGGAGGAACTGGGCAAGCACGCCTGCTGGCTACAATGCGGAGGATGAACTGGGAGGAATTCGGTGCTTGGGCCTTGTACCGAAGTGATCGACACAATTGTCGCCGATATGCGTGAACGCAGCAGGCGGGCCGAAGAAGGTTCGCCCCTGCTGTCTCCCGAGGAACAAGCTTTCTTCCAGTCTTTCGAGGAGGAAATGCGCCCATTCCGCCTCCAGCGATAACGGAAAGTGCTTCGTACGGCCTTAGCAGTCCAATCAAGATTGGAAACGCACTACTACCAGCGTGAGGTCGTCCTGGATCTCTCGTTCGCCGATGACCAAGCGGACTCGTCTGAGAATGTCATCTCGAATCTCGGCTGCGGTTTTTTGTGCGTCCTCTTGTATCGCCGCGAGCAAACGCTCTTCCCCGAACTCTTCTTCGGAGGCATTCGACGCTTCCGTCACGCCATCGGAGTAAAGGACCAACAGATCGCCGGGCGCAATCGGAGCCGTGCCTTGGCGATACTCTGCATCCAAGAGCACACCCAGCACCGGCCCGCCTTGGCCCAGCCGTTCGATGTGGACATCGCCCGCACGGTTTTGCCGCAACAAGATCGGAGGCGGATGCCCGGCGTTTACGTAGCGGAGAATCCTTCGGTCGGGTTCATAATAACACCAGAACAAGCTGGCAAACCGGTCAAGCGAGGTCCGGGTACGCAGCAGTTCATTGAGTTGTTGCGACGACGCCTCGTGCTCCGCGCTTCCCCCAAGCCAACTGCTGGCCCGGACCGCCCCGACCAGGACTCCCGCCACCACGGCTGCTGGCAGACCGTCCCCGGAGACATCCCCGATGGCAATGACCACGCGCCCTTGGGCGGCGGAAAATACGTCGTAGAAGTCGCCTCCGACCTGCCAAGCTGGGACGCAGCTGGCGGCAAAATTCAGATTTTGAAAAACGGAATCCGGCGCAAGGAGCAAATCCGCCTGGACGCTCTGCGCAAGCTCCGCCTGCTCCTTCAACTGCATCCCGTGAACATAGTGGGGAAACCGCGACCAAAGGACAATCATCGAGGCCACTAGCCCCAGCGCGGCCAAAGAGCTAATAATCTCGCGCGTTCGCAGGCGGGTGAAATTTTCCGAGGCGCCATTCCAATAAAGCGCAATCTCTACGAATCGCGGGCCGCTGGCCCCAGACTCAGAGGCCGGCTCCCCTGTTCCGGGCCGGCGACTCAGGCGCAGTGGAAGCAGATTCACCATGACTGTGCCGTCCGGAGCATCGCGGATGGTAAGAATGGGAGCTCCACGGGCGACAGCCAACTGGACCTGCTGAAAGTCGAAGGGAGGGCCGGTGGGCGTTCCTCTTTGCACGATCGTTTGGCCCGAAAAATCAATCACCTTGATCCAAGCTATCTTGCTCGCCTCCTCCTGCTGCATTTCGCCGATCTCCTGGTCTAGCGCCTCCGGAGTTTGCACCCCAAGCCGGCGGATTTCGCGCTCCAATTCGGTTACGTGTGCGCGCGCATCTCTGGCCAGTTCTGCGGTGACCAAATCCTTCGAGACTTGGAGATATGTGCCGATGGATTGTGCGAGCAGCAGCAACCCAAGCGCCGCACCCAGCCCAACAGCAAGGTTAAACCAGAGGTTTCGTGGTCCTGGCCTTTTCATCTCGTCTAACTCAAGACGTACTCTGTCGCGTTCTGCTGCGTTGATGCAAGTGGAAAAACCTCTGCGTCAACTTCCGGCGCAGATACCTCTACACTGGACGACCGGGGAGGACTAATCGTCCGCGTGAGCGCCCAGCCGAAACTAAGCAAAGCTACGCTCGCCGCCATCGCATCGGCCCTTGGTGTCTCGGTATCCTGCGCATCCGATATCCGTACTGGACGGCCCGCATCCACGGCACTGGCAAATCCTGGTACGGCTTGCGGGCAAAGTACGATGGCGCGGTGCTCCAAATCTTGACAAATCTTGACGTAACCTACGCCCTGACGGTGATATACCCTTGGCAATTCATAGTATTATTCCTCCGGGAAGCAGCTGCGGCAATGCCAATGCTGCTTCCTTTTTTTGTGAGCTGGAGCCCGAAAGCCAGTTAATGGGATGGTCCGCCGCAGGACTCACGAAGTGTGTAGAGTGCAGGGACAAGTAGGGCAAAATCTCGGTTTAGAGAAGGAGTTCTTCCTCGGTTTGCTGGCGGAAGACAAAGATGGTAATAGGTCCATCCCACGCTTTCGAAACCTGCTATCGGAAATGGTCTCTATCGAGACCGTCCAGGTTACAGGGACGAAGGTGAGCAGATATCCGTCACGGCCCGGAGTCACTGACTCCACTAAAAACCGAATACATTAGCGCCGACCAACTGCCATTCTTCGTTTTTCGCTTGCAACTATGCGGCGGACGATACAATTCCGTTTATCGGGACTTGGCTGCTTATGTACTTCCAGCGTGCTCTGCTCGCGTGGCAAATTCGTTGTGTCGAGGGCAGGAAGTGTACAATGCCCGAGTCAGCGGTCCAAATCGGAAATTCCGATTAGATTATGATTGAAACGGTCCACTAAAGTATGCAGTCACAACACCGGGTCGGAGTGACCGATTGCGGCGCCAGCACACGATGCCACCAAACTACGCTGTCGCACTGCCAGTAGCACTGTTAATAAAACTTAATAGTTAATTTCGAATCTTAAGCTTCAAGTGGGATCAGATCGTGTCTAGTTGTGAGGCGCAACGTTTCGATTTACCGGAGACTATACTTTTTAGGTCGAAACCCAGCGAGCGACGGGGCGCAGACGTTCGCTGGGTTACGCTTGCGGCCCGAATGAAGTTGATGTTGGCGGTGTCCAGCACTCGAAAACAGGAGACTCAATGACGATGAAGGGATCATGGATCGCAGTAGTAGCAATCTGTCTGCTTGGCTCGTTCCTGGCGTTAGCACAGAACCCGGGCGGCCAGGGAGGCGCGCCGCCGGCCGGCGGTCGTGGCGGTGCGGCGGGCGGCGGTGGCGGGCAGGGCGGCGGTGGCGGACGCGGCGGTCCACCCCCACCAATGACTTTTTTCAG
>Ga0210394_10007099_pt1 | contig 11897 bp, 8 predicted proteins | sample IncBWC12MmetaG_FD_160121 | JGI IMG/M metagenome (GOLD analysis project Ga0210394, IMG submission 160121) | Forest soil microbial communities from Barre Woods Harvard Forest LTER site, Petersham, Massachusetts, United States - Inc-BW-C-12-M | ecosystem: Environmental > Terrestrial > Soil >... | reverse complement strand
AACGGTACTGTCGCCGCCGTCTTCGTGGCTCATGTCGACCTTGGTGCAAACCCCGGCGGAGTTTCGTTCCACGCGCACGCCCATCAGAGTTTTCAGACCATATCCAAAAATACAAACCGTCGGCACGGCGACGCGATGCTTCAGCTCGGTGCGGAATTGCGCGGCGTTCTTCAGGTAAGAAGCGTACCCATCCGGCAGCCAGCTTGGATCGTGAAGGAAGTCGACGAAATCTCCGTTCTGGTCCTTGGCGCACGGATATTCAGGCAGCAGCTGATAGACGGACGGGTAGGTCAGCAGCACTTCGCGGATGCGCGCGCCCAGCAGCCCGAAGGGCAGGACTCTCGGATCGATAGCGAGATTGACGATCGATTTCGGCGCGCCAAAGTGGGGACCACCCAACAAAATCATCCGCTCCACGCGCTTCTCGCCTCCAAGTTGATCGACGTAATACCGGCTGACCAGCGATCCCATGCTGTGCGCGATCAGCGTCACCGGCTGGGAGACGCCCCACTCCTCGACGACCTGCGCCAACCGGCGCGCGCTGATGCGCACGTCCTGCCGGAAATCGTAAGCAAATTCGAAAAGATCCTTGCCGACTTCATAGCCCAGCGACTCGCACAGATAGTTGATCAGGCGTCCGTACTGTTCCTGTTTAATAAGGTTGGGAACGATCACGACTTCGTCCACCAGGCCGTTGGGAACCAGCGGATTGCCCTCCGTAAATTTCATCAACTGAGGATTCTTGAAAATCTGGCGCGCGTTCGGCCAGACTTTTTCGCTGCCCAGAAACAGTTGCGAGCCCATGAAACCAGGGATCACGATCACCGGCCGCTTGGGACGCTTCGCGCTCCCTTTGGGCTCGACGACCGTCAGGTCATTCTCCGAAAATCCGGCCTTGAACAGCAACCGGTTGCCGCCAATGAGAATGGTGTCGCCATCGTCCAGCTTGTGGCGAGTGATCTTCTGGCCGCGCACCCAGGTGCCGTTATCGCTGCCCAAATCGTGAAGGATGAAGCCGGCGGCGGTCTGCTCAAGGCGCGCGTGGTGACGCGAGGCGCGCTGCGACTCGAGCACGACGGTGTTATCGGCATGCCGGCCGATGGTGACGTCGTCGCCTTCGAGAGGCACCTCCCAGGTTTTCGTGCGTGAATGAATGGCCAGCCGGGGGATGCGCGTTTCGCTCAATTCATTCGGAATCGCCGTCTCCATCAGCGTGGTTTCGAGCTGGGCGTCGGTATCGATGCAGGTCATGTCGGGATCTACGTCCGATTCCGACGGTTCCTCGTAACGAAGCGAGGTCGTCCCTACCGCGATGACATCGCCGGGGGAGAGGCGCGCGCGCTCGACCGGCGCTCCGTTCAGCTTGGTGCCGTTCGCGGAGCCCAGATCGATGACCCAACATCCCTCGGGGCCGCATTCCAGGCGCGTGTGGGCGCGCGAAACCTTCGAATCGCGCAGAGCGATATCGCTGGTGGCAGCGCGGCCGATGGATGCTTCCGTTTTCGAGAGGGCGTATTCGCGTTTTTGTCCGTCGGGCAGCGTCGCGATGAGTATGCCGAAGTTCTGCACAGACAATCTGCGAATTATATCCAGTTCCGGTATGCTGTGTATCCATGATGCCCCTGCTATTCGGATTGCTGCTGGCCTTCGCGGTGGATGATCGAGTCAAGATCGACAACGACGCGGTGCGCGTGCTGAACGTGGTCGATCAGCCGCACACTCCCAGCGCGCTTCACCGCCATGAAGTCAACCGCGTGATGATTTATCTTACGGCCGGGGACCTGACGGTGCGCTATCAGGATGGAGCAATCGACCAGCAGCATTGGAAGGCGGGGCAAGTGGCGTGGAGCCCATCCGGCGGGCTTCACATCAGCGAAAATGTCGGCGCGAACCCGCTGCACATTATCGAAATAGAGCTAAAGAAGCCGGCGTCGAAGGCACCCATGAGGAATCCGAAGCTTGACCCGGTGGCGATCGATCCGCAGCACAATATTCTGTTGTTCGAAAACGCGCAGGTGCGTGTGTTTCGAAGCCTGCGCGAAGCGGGCGGGACGGAGAGGATGCATGAGCACGCCGGTACTGGCCGCGTGGGGGTGTACCTGACCGATCTCAATGGAACGGTAAAATCAGGCGACGGCACAAGCGGCGCTTTGCACCTGAAAGCGGGCGATGTTTCGTGGAGCGGACCGGTGACGCACGCGACCACCAACCTGGGGCTCGGCAAACTCGAAATGATCGTGGTTGAGGTTTTTTAGTTGCCTGAAGAAGACGATCCGACAGTTCACGATTCGCAGGCTTCCGCGGAAACCTCGGATTACATCCCTCCTGCGGCGCTTCTGTCGCCGAATATCGAAGGGCAGCGGTTCGGCGCATACCAGGTGATTCGCGAGATCGGGCGGGGAGGCATGGGCGCGGTTTATCTGGCGGCTCGCGCGGACGATCAGTACAAAAAGAGCGTGGCGCTGAAAATCCTGCGCGCCGATATCAATGCGCAGGAAGTGCTGAGCCGCTTCCGGCACGAGAGGCAGATCTTAGCCTCGTTCGACCATCCCAATATCGCAGGGCTGCTGGACGGCGGCTCCACTCCCAACGGCGAACCGTACTTCGTGATGGATTACGTCGAGGGTACGCCGATCGATCAGTATTGCGACAGCCACAGCCTGACGGTGGCGGAACGCATCACGCTCTTCCGCCAGGTTTGTTCCGCGATGCAGTACGTGCACCAGAACCTGATCGTCCATCGCGACCTGAAGCCGGGCAACATTCTGGTGACCCCGGAGGGAGTGCCGAAGCTGCTCGACTTTGGCATCGCGAAGATCCTGAGGCCGGAGATGATGGCGACCATGGTGAACGCCACGCGCGCCGAGGATCGCGTGATGACGCCGGCCTACGCCAGTCCGGAGCAGGTGCGCGGCGAACCGATCACCACCGCCAGCGACATCTACTCGCTGGGCGTGGTGCTGTTCGAGCTGTTCACCGGGCGCAGGCCGTATCGCATGAAGTCGAACACCGCGCACGAACTGGCGCGCGTGATCTGCGACGAGGAACCCGACAAACCGAGCACGGCGATCACCAAGACCGATCGCGGCACTCCCCAACCGGCTGCCAGGGTGGAGGAGTTGAGCCGCAAGCGATCGACCGAGCCGGACCGTTTGGAAAGGCGGTTGAAGGGCGACCTCGACAACATCCTGCTCAAGGCGATGCGCAAGGAGCCGCAACGCCGGTATGCGTCGGTGGAGCAGTTTTCGGAGGATCTGCACCGGCACCTGGCGAATCTGCCGGTATCGGCTCACGAGGATTCCTTTCGCTATCGCACTGAAAAGTTTGTAAGGCGCAACATTGTGCCGGTGGCGGCGGGCGCCATCGCCGTTCTTTCGCTGTTGGCCGGGTTGATCGTCACGACTATCGAGTTCCGGCAGGCCCGCAATGAACGGGCGCTGGCGGAAAGCCGGTTCGAAGACGTACGAAAACTGGCGCACACCTTTATTTTCGAGGTGCACGATGCGATTCAGAACCTGTCGGGCTCCACTCCGGCGCGCTCCTTGATCGTCAAGACGGGTACGGAATACCTGGACAGGCTGGCCGCCGCGCCCATGAACAACTCGGCGTTGAAAGATTCGCTTCAGCAGGAACTGGCCGAAGGCTACGTGAAGATCGGCGACGTGGAAGGCAACCCGTTCGTCTCCAACCTGGGCGATATCACGAAGGCTCTGGAGAGCTATCGAAAGGCGCTCTCGCTCGGCGCTGCGCTGCTTCAGCACCAACCAAACGACATCGATGCGCTCCGGGTAATGGCGCGCATTCATCAGAAGTTGGGGAGCGTGCTGCCCTTTGTAGGGAAAGGACCGGAGGCGGTGAACGAGGCCGATGAATCCGTTCGTTTATACGCCCAGGTCCTCGCGCGTAATCCGGACGACGTGCAGTCGAAGGTCGATCTCTCGGGAGCGTATGAAGCGCAGGGGGACGTCGTCGGCGGCGCGCAGGCCATCAATCTTGGCCGCAAAAAAGAAGCCGCCGTGGCCTACCGGCATGGTCTTGAAACACTCCCTGAGGTTCCGCCGAATCACAAGCTGGCGGCGCGGATAACCCGCGGGCGGATTATCCTCAATATGAAGATCGCCGATCTGACTGCATACGCGGATCCTTCGCCCGCTTTACCGAGATTCAAGGAACTCTACGCGGCGGCCCTGGAGTTCTCGCGCGCGAATCCAACGGACGCTTCCGCCCGAAATCTGGCCGCCCTTCTGCTTGACAAAATCGCGAACGGACAAAGTCTCCTGGGCGACGGAAAAGGAGCGCTCGAAAGCTATCGCCAGGGGATTGGGCCGGCCGAGGAAGCGCTGCGCGCCGATCCGACGAACGGAAGAGCGCAATACAATCTGATGGTCGGTTACAAGAATCTCGGCGACGTCTATTATTACCAGATCAAAGATATGCCGGAGGCGCTGAAGTGCTTCCGGCGTGCCGTCGAGCTGCTGGACGCATTGATTCAGTCTGATCCGAAAAACGTTGTGAACCGCGCGCGCCTGGCCGACACGTTAAGCTACATCGCAAGCGCGGAATGGTTCACCCATAAGCCCGTGGAGGCGCGCCGCGATGCCAGGCGGTCGCTCGAGATCGCGAAGGAGATCGCGGATCTGCCGGACGCGAACCACGATCAGATTTACAACTACGCGTGGCTGGCCGTCACCATGGATCCAGCCGATCTTCGTGATCCGAAGGTTGCGCTGCCTTACGCCAAGCGCGCGGCGGAATTGCGTGGAGACGCTCTGAGTCTTCACGTGCTCGCCCAAGCCTACGATGGCGTCGGCGATCACGTGCACGCGGAGGAGGCCGAAATGAAGGCGGTCGCCTGGTATGCTCCCTTGAAGCCCGGCGATCCGGTCCCTGTGCAGCAGAAAATGATGGAAAATTTCCTCAAGGAAATCCGCGCCGAGTTGAAAAAGCGGGCGCCCAAATAACGTTAGCCTAACGCTACGCGAGCGGAATGCCGATGATCGGGGAGAGTGCCTCTCGCCCCCAAGAAACGCGGTGATTTGTTCGCCCTGATCGCGCTGGCCTGCGGCGGACTGGTGCTGCTGGCCGTCATCTCAAAGCCTTACTGGCAGGATGTCGCGTTGGGGCACACCGATTTTCTCGCTTTCTATGCCGGAGGGCGGCTGGCGTTTACACCCGGCCTGTACGATCCTCAACAGGCCATGGCCGAACAGTTGCACGCGGCGCACGTGATGGGCGAAGGGACATACTTCATCCGGCTGCCCTGGTTTGCCGCCGCCATGTGGCCTTTAGCGCGATTGCCGTATATTCCCGCGCAATTCCTTTGGCAATTCCTGCTGATCTGCGGATTAATCGCGTTCGTCGTCTTATGGCCGCGCCCTTCGCTTGCCATCCGCGCGACGATTCTCTGCTATTCGCTTCCCGCGCTGATGAATCTGCGGATGGGTCAGGACGTGCCGCTGTTGCTGGCGTGCATGGCCGCATCGTTGGCGCTGCTGCATCGCGAAAAACCTGTCCTCGCCGGACTCGTGCTCTCGCTGACGCTGGCGAAGTTTCATCTATTCCTGCCGTTATTTCCCGCCGTGCTGTTCGCACGACGCTGGAGATTCGCGGCCGGCCTGTTCAGCGGCGCAGCATTCCTTCTGGCCGCCAGTTTCCTGGTGAGCGGACCCGATTGGCCCCAGCGTTTCCTCGCGGCGATCAGCGATCCCGCGACCACTCCCAAAGCCATCGTCACGCCGTCGTTTTACTATCTGATCCACGGATCGCCGATCTGGCTCGGGGCCATCGGAATCGCGCTGATGGTCCTCTATCTGCGCATGGCGCGGATGGACGTGGAGTTTCTGATTGCCGCCGCGCCCGTGGTGATCCTGCCGCTGCTTCCCCACGCCGGCGCGTACGATTGCCTGCTGCTCACTCCGCTGGCATTGATCGCTCTCGACAAAGGTTCGCGGGGAGCGAAGATCGCGGGTGCGCTGTTGCTTATCCCCGTCACCTATTTCGTCGCCTGGAGCGTTTCCTCCTGCTTGATACTCATTCCCATTCTCGATGTCGCGCTGCTGGCATTGTGCGCGATTCCTTCACCAGGTCGCGTCCACGGCATACCGGCGAATGTCCGGGTCGGCGGTGAGAAACGAGAGCTTCTCGATCTGGCTCTGGACGATTAGGATCCGGTCGAACGGATCGCGATGAAGCATTGGCAGGGTCTGCAACGCGGCTGCGTGTTCTAGACGAATTGGAACGATCTCCATGTGATCCTCAGCCGCGCTATTCCGCACGTAGGAAGCCGAGTTCGCGGGGAGGCGGAGTTTGCCAAGTCGCACCTTGATTGCAATCTCCAGCGCGCTCGCCACGCTCAGAAAGAGGGTGTTCGCAGGGTCCGCCATGATCCGCCGAGCTTTGCTTGATAACCGCGTATCGCCCAGGTTCCACCAAAGAAATGCGTGGGTGTCGAGCAACACTCTCACGGCCGATACCAGTCGTCGAGTTCCTGTTCGGACATGATATCGAAGTCCTTCGCCATCCAGATTTTGCCCTTATCTCTTCCGGGAACTCGTTTTTTCGGCGCCGGTTCCCGAATCGGCCCGAGCCGTGCGATCGGCTTGCCTGCCCTCGCGATCACGATTTCCTCGCCAGCGCTCACTCTCGCAAGCAGTTTCGAGAAGTGAGTCTTCGCTTCATGAATGTTCACCGTGTCTGCCACGCCTTCAGAGTACCTTAGTCTAATAGACTAAGTCTATCCGGCGAAGGGAGGCGCTCGACCGCCGGAGAGTTATACTAGAACTACCTCCCCCGCTTTTTCAACGATGCCGAAATCTGCTCCCTTCGTTCATCTTCACTGTCACACCGATTATTCGCTGCTCGACGGCGCTTGCGAAATTTCGCAGTTGATGGAACTCGCCCAGGAACAGCAGATGCCCGCCATCGCGATGACCGATCACGGCAACCTGTTCGGCGCGGTGGAATTCTACAACCACGCCAAGGACAAGGGAATCCATCCCATCATCGGCTGCGAAGTTTACGTCGCCCAGCAGGGGCGCACCAACAAGAGCGACACCAATCGCTACAACCATCTGGTCCTTCTTTGCGAAAACCAGGAAGGTTATCGCAACCTCGTCAAGCTGGTATCGACCGGCTATTTGGAAGGTTTTTATTACAAGCCGCGGATCGATAAGGACCTTTTGTCGCGCCATTCCAAGGGCCTGATCGCGCTTTCGGCCTGCCTGCGCGGAGACGTCAATGAAACGCTGCTCGCCGATCGCTACGAGGACGCGCGACGACTGACGTACGAATATACCGATCTGTTCGGGAAGAAGAATTTCTTCCTGGAACTCCAGGACCACGGCCTCGAACCAGATACGCGCGTGCTGCCGCTGATCAATCGCCTCTCATCGGACACGGGCGTTCCTCTGGTCGCCACCAACGATTCGCATTATCTGCGCAAGGACGATGCGCGCGCGCACGAAATCATGCTGTGCATCCAGACGGGCAAGACCATGTCGGACCCGAACCGGATGCGCTTCGAGCAGCCCGCGTTCTACATCAAGTCGCGCGAAGAGATGATGGCGCTGTTCCACGAAGTCGAGGATTCGCTCGACCGCACCTGGGACATCGCGCAGCGCTGCCAGGTGAAGCTTTCGCCGGTCGAAGAGCCGTTCCCGAAATTCGGCGTGCCGCCCGAGCACACCATCGATAGCTTCTTCGAGTACGTCGCCCGGCAAGGCTTCGAAAAGCGCCGTACGCGCCTCGAAGCGCTCCAAGCGCAAGGGCGTTTGAAGCACGATCTGGCGGAATATGCGGAGCGCCTGGATCGCGAAATTCGCACGATCCAGGAAATGAAGTTTTCAGGATACTTCCTGATCGTCTGGGATTTCATTCGCTACGCGAAGACGCGAGGGATTCCGGTTGGCCCCGGCCGCGGATCGGCTGCCGGCAGCCTGGTCAGTTACGCGATGGAGATCACCGACATCGATCCTCTGGCCTACGGTTTGCTGTTCGAGCGCTTTCTCAATCCGGAGCGCATCAGCATGCCCGATATCGATATCGACTTCTGCACCCGCGGGCGTGGAGAGATCATTCAGTACGTCACCGAAAAATACGGGCGCGAGCAAGTTGCGCAGATCATCACCTTCGGCACCTTGGCTGCGCGCGCCGCGATCAAGGACGTTGGCCGCGCGCTCGACATCGGATTCGCCGATGTCGAAAAAGTCACTAAGCTGATCCCGACGCAGCCCTTGAACATTAAGATCAAGGATGCGCGCAAGATGGAGCCGCAGCTCGATGAGCTGGCTCGCAAAGATCCACGCATTAAAGAAGTGCTCGAAGTCGCCGAACGGCTGGAAGGGATGGCGCGCAACGCGTCGGTCCACGCGGCAGGCGTCGTGATTTCCCCGGTTCCTCTCACCGACCTCATTCCTCTCTACAAGACGAACAAAGACGAAATTGTCACCCAATATGACGGAGTGGTTCTCGAAAAACTGTCGCTGCTCAAGATGGATTTTCTCGGGCTGACCACGCTCACCATCATTGAAGACGCGCTGAAGCTGATCAAGCGGCATCGAGGGTTGGACCTGGTGATCGAGGATCTGCCGCTCGACGACAAAACCACTTACGAAACTATTTTTCACAAGGCTTATACCAGCGGCGTGTTCCAGTTCGAATCGCCGGGCATGCGCGACATTCTGCGCCGCTATCAGCCGGATCGTCTGGAAGACTTGTGCGCTTTGAACGCGTTGTATCGCCCGGGCCCGATGGGCATGATCGACGACTTTGTCGACCGCAAGCACGGCCGCAAGGAAGTGGTTTACGACCTGCCCGAGATGAAGGAGATCCTGGAGGAGACCTACGGCGTCATGGTCTACCAGGAGCAGGTGATGCAGATTTCGAATCTTATCGCCGGCTATTCATTGGGCGAAGCGGATCTGCTGCGCCGCGCGATGGGCAAGAAAAAAGCTGAGGAGATGGCCAAGCAGCGCGAGCGCTTCGTGGCCGGCGCAAAAGAGAAGGGGCATCCGCAGCGGAAGGTCGAGAAGATTTTCGATCTGATGGAAAAGTTCGCCGGCTACGGATTCAATAAGTCCCACTCCGCGGCTTACGCGTACCTGGCGTTCGTCACGGCGTATCTGAAGGCGCATTATCCGCTGGAGTTCATGTCGGCGCTGCTCACCTCGGAAACCGGCAACACGGCGAAGGTGGTGAAGTACATCAGCGAGTGCCGCGAAATGAACATTCGCGTTCTGGCGCCCGATGTCAATTCATCGGAGTTCACCTTCACGCCGGTCCCCACCGGTCCCGAACCCGGAATCCGTTTCGGCCTCGGCGCGATCAAGAACGTCGGCTCGAACGCGGTCGATTCCATCGCTAAGGCGCGCACGGAAGGCGGCAATTTCGGATCGCTGTTCGATTTCTGCGAGCGCGTCGACTTGGGCGCCGTGAACCGGCGCATGATTGAGAGCTTCATCAAGGCCGGCGCGATGGATTCGCTCGAAGGCACCCGCGCGCAATTGATGGCCGTGATCGATAGCGCCATGGAAACTGGCGCGCGAGCTCAGAAAGATCGCGAAAGCGGACAATCCGGCCTGTTCGCAAGCTTGATGGAGGAGCAGGCGCCGTCTGAGCATCCCTTGCCGAAGGTGCCGGATTGGACCGGCCAGGACAAACTTATCGCCGAAAAGGAAATTCTCGGTTTTTACGTCAGCGGCCATCCTCTCGATCAGTTCATGGATAAAGTGAACGAGCTCGCCACATACCGCTCCGGCAATCTGGAAGGGCTCGCGAAGGGCACGGAGGTCGCGCTATGCGGCATCCTCACTGGCGTGCAGCGCAAGCGTAATAAAGATCAGAAGCTCTGGGCGTCGATGCAGCTCGAGGATCTCGAAGGTGCGGTGGAAGCGATGGTTTTCACCACGCAGTATGAGCGTCTGGAAAAAGCGCTCGTCGAGGACAAAGCGGTGCTGGTGCGCGGCCTGGTGCTGCCCGAAGAGAATGCGCCGCCGAAAATCTCCGTGCAGGACATCGTGCCGCTCGAAGTGGCGCGCATCAGCCTGCCGTCGCTGATCTCGATTCGCGTTCCGGTGAATGGCGCCGGCGACGCCGATCGCGCAGGAGCGCTACAAAAACTCTTCGCAAACAAGCCCGGCTCGACCGAAGTGCGTCTGCGCCTGGAAAAGTCGCGCGACTTTTCGGTAATCATGGATATTCCCTTGAGAGTCCGCCCGGACAAGGAATTCTGCTCTGAGGTAAGGCGGATCTGCGGCTCGGAAGCGCTGGAAATCCTCGCCAATTGAACACGCCGAATTGTCCGCATGCTTACGCATGGCGGTTCGTGAGCGGATGCGCCTGCGTCAGCATGCGGACAGACGTGAAGCATCGCCGCTACGGTATTCTGGTCTGTAGCGCTCAATTATGGCCGACCCGCAGTCTCCTCTACCGACGAATCCCAGTTGGGAGCGCGTGCAACTCGCGCGCAATCCCAAGCGTCCCCACGCGCTCGACTACATCCAGCGCATCTTCACCGATTTTCAGGAGCTGCACGGCGACCGCGCCTATGGTGACGACCACTCGATCGTCGCCGGCATGGCCTGGTTCGAAGGCAGCCCGGTGATGATCGCCGGCCAGCAGAAGGGCCGCGACACGAAGCAGAAGCTGTTTCGTAATTTCGGCATGCCCAAGCCCGAAGGCTACCGCAAAGCGATGCGCCTGATGGAAATGGCGGCAAAGTTCTCGCGGCCGATTATCACCTTGATCGACACTCCCGGCGCTTACCCGGGCATCGACGCCGAGGAGCGGGGACAAGCCGAAGCGATCGCCCAAAACCTCCGCGAAATGTCGCGCCTCGGCGTGCCGGTCATCGTCGTTGTGATCGGCGAAGGCGGCAGCGGAGGCGCGCTGGCGCTGGGCGTCGGCAATCGGATTTACATGATGGAAAACGCTGTCTATAGCGTCATTTCGCCGGAGAACTGCGCGGTGATCATCCATCGCGATTCGGGAAAAGCGGCGTGGGCCGCGGCTGCTTTGAAGCTGACCGCACAGGATATGCTGACCTTCGGCATCATCGATGGCATCATCCCGGAACCGGGCGAAGGCGCGCACACCGATCCGGATAACGCCGCCGACGCGTTGCGGCTGATGCTCCGCATCGGGCTTTCGGAACTAACCGGCATGACAGAGCAGCAGCTTATTGACGATCGGTACGAGAAGTTCAGGCGCATGGGCTCGTTCTTCACGGAGCCCATTTTGTGAAAAAAGCCGCACTCATCGGAATCGTATTTGTCGTGGTGGTGATCGCGGCGATCTATTATTCAACAGCCAATCTCGCCGCCCACCGCGTCGAAGTCTGCATGGAGTTTAAAGGCCTGACATCGTGCCGCACTGCCTCGGGAGCTACGGAGCAGTTTGCTCTCCGAACGGCCATAACCAATGCCTGCGCCACGATCTCGTCCGGCGTCACCGATTCCATCGCGTGCGATCAATCGACTCCGAAAAAAGTGACCTGGCTGAAGTAGAAGTAGATGACCCTCCGCCGCCTCCTCGCGCTGCTCCTCTTCGCAGTCTTTGCTGCAGCACAGGATGTTCGTTCTCTCACCATTCTTCATTCCAACGACCTCCACGCCCATCTCCTGCCCGACGATCGAGGCATGGGCGGCTTCGCTTATCTCGCCACCGCCGTCCGTGAAGAGCGCGCCCGCAGCGCCGCGTCTCTCTATCTCAACGCCGGCGACCTGGTGCAAGGTACTCCCGTTTCGACACTTTTCAAAGGCCTGCCGATTTACCAGATCGCGAACCGCCTCGGCTTCGACGTCTCCACGCTCGGCAATCACGAATTCGATTACGGCTGGCAGCGCATTCAGGATTTCGTCAAAACCGCGAAGTATCCCATTGTCTCCGCGAACGTCGTCGAC
>Ga0210394_10007097_pt1 | contig 11898 bp, 10 predicted proteins | sample IncBWC12MmetaG_FD_160121 | JGI IMG/M metagenome (GOLD analysis project Ga0210394, IMG submission 160121) | Forest soil microbial communities from Barre Woods Harvard Forest LTER site, Petersham, Massachusetts, United States - Inc-BW-C-12-M | ecosystem: Environmental > Terrestrial > Soil >... | reverse complement strand
TCGTGAGTGGGAGGACTACTACAATTACCACCGACCACACGGAGCCCTCGATGGGCAGACTCCCTACGAGCGGCTCCTGGCAAAGAAACGTCCTGCCAGCATGTCACCGAAGTCCTGAGACCTTACAATTGCGCTTATGTGCCGGCTGAGAGATTTGAACTCCCGACCAACGGTTTACAAAACCGCTGCTCTACCACTGAGCTAAGCCGGCATCGATGAGGAGTGCGATTCTACCGGCCCGCTGCCGGTCAGGGCAGCTTGGGTGTCCCGCCGCGGGACGCTACCGGATTGCTGGCCGCCGTTGCCGGCTCGCGCGCAGCAGGCGCAGCGCCGGCAGTAGCGGTGGCAGCAGCGGGTGCTGTGGCCGGAGTGACCGAGGCCGGAGGCGCTGCGCCCGGGCACGGCTGCACCGAAATGCGCGAGTTCACCCCTTCTGCGAACAGATCCTGTATCGGGATGGTGCTCATCCCCGGCAGCGGAGCCAGGTCTACCCAGTAGAGAGTCCCCGGAATCTTCCGCTCGCCCACCTCGGCCTTGAGTCCCGTCTGGCGCACGCTCTCAGCGCGGCGCTCCGCGCGCGCTCGCTCGCTGTAAAGTCCGAGTGACAGACGGCGACCCGCATCGGGGGTCTCCGGCATCACGAGCGCGTCCTTGATCCCGCCGCGCTCCAGTGTAACGAGTGCATGATCGGTATCCGACTGGGTCTTGAGTCCGCCGACGTACACCCAATAGCCGTCCGACATCTGTCCTTGCTCGGCTCGCTGTTTTGGATCGAAGCCCTTCGCTTTGAGCAGCGCCGCAGCGTGCGCACTGTTGTCGAGGTCGCCGAACGGTCCCACGGAGAAACAGGCGCTCGAGGTCAGCGCCATCTTCGCGGGCGCGGCGGCTTGCTGCTGTTGTGAGGGCGGCAGCTCTTCGGCCAGCTTCAGTTTCGGCAGCCGGTCTATCGCCTCGTTTACCGGCGGAGGCGGCGGCACATCCACCCAATGCGCCCACGCGAAGTACGTGAGGTTGACGAACAGCAGCGCAAAGAAAGCGGTGCGCACGTAGTGGATTCTAGTGCAACGACGGCGGCCCGGCCTCAGGTTCAGCGGCGAGGATCGCAAGACCCCGCAGCACGAGGTCTGGCACGGCGACGCAGGCACTCTGCAGCAATCCCCGCAGCGCCGGCGCTTCGCCGCCGGTGAGCACTACCAGGGGTCGGCGTCCGACGAGCGCGCGCGCCTCCTGCACCGCACGGTCGATGAGGCTTGCTGCGGCATAGCGGGAGCCCTGAATGATCGCGGCACGGGTCGAGCGGCCGAAGAGCCCGGAAGTGCCCGCCCTGCCGCCGTGCGCGCGACGGCGGATGCCGCTCGTGCGCTCAAGCAGCGCATCGACCATGAGCTGCGGTGCCGGCACGATGACCCCGCCGCGATGGCGCCCGTCGCCCCCGACCAGATCGATGGTCATGGCGGTGCCCACCGCCACGACACACACGGCGATGCCGCGGAACAGCCGGTGCGCACCGATGGCTCCGAGGAAGCGATCGACACCGAGGCGCCAGGGGTCGGTGTACCCCACAGTCACCCCGCCCGCCCGCCGCGCAACCCTGACGAAGTGCACCGGGACGCGGGCGCGCCGTGCCGCCCGGGCGAGCGAGCGGTTCACGGCTCGGGCGGCGACGCTCGAGACCAGTACGCGCTCGGGGCGCGAGGCGCCAAACAGGCGCCGTGCGTAGTCGGCCGGGCTCCAGCTGGAGTGCACCGCCGCGCGGCTCCTGCCCAGGCGGTCGCCGGAAAGTCGCGCCCATTTGATGCGCGTGTTGCCGATGTCGACCAGCAGCAGCGCCACTAGGCCCTCACTGTGACGTCGCCCGAGATGAAGCGCCGCACACCCTGCGGGGTCTCGACGACGAGCGCACCGTGCACGTCGATGCCGCGCGCGATGCCGCGCGCGTTGCCGGCCGCGGCACTGACGTTCACCGGGCGCCCGCGCAGCGCATCCGCCGTGCGCCATTCCTCGATGAACGGCTTCAGGCCCTCGCGCTCGAACCCGGTGAGGCCGTGGATGCAGGCACTGATGAGGCTGGCGGCGACCGCGTTGCGCGAGGCGCTGATACCGACGCTCGCCAGATCGGTGGCCGCCGTGCCGCTCTCGGCGATCCGCTGCAGCAACGTCGCTCCCAGACACACGTTCAGGCCGATGCCGATCACGACGCATGCCGGGCCGGCCGATTCGGCGCGCAGCTCAATCAGGACGCCCCCGAGCTTCTTCTCGCCGATGAGAACATCGTTGGGCCACTTGAGGCTTGCGCCCGCAAGTCCATGCTCGTGCAGCGCGCGCAGCGCGCACACACCAATGACGAGCCCGAGCGCCCCCAGGTCGCGGGGCACCTCGCGGAACGTCCAGCTGAGCGACAGGCACACGGCACCGCCGGGCGGCGCGAGCCAGGCGCGCCCGCGACGGCCGCGACCGGCGCTCTGGTATTCGGCCAGCAGCACCTCGCTGTGCCCGCTCTGCGGGTTCGCGCGCTCCAGCAGCGCCGAGTTGGTGGAAGCGATTGACCAGGTGTTCTCGATGCTCACCACGCGCTCGCGCACTTCGCGGGCCAGGCGTTCGCGGATCTTGGCCGCATCGAGCGGGTCGCTCCGCTGCGGGATGCGGTAACCGCGGTTGCGCACGGCATGCAGCGTCGCGCCGCGCTCGCGCAGCTCGCCTGCCGCCTTCCACACGGCGCTGCGGGTGACGCCGAGCGAGCGTGCCAGCTCCTCCCCCGAATGAAACTTGCCGTCGGCGAGGCGCGCGAACAGCTCCGCGATCAGGGGGGTCTCGCCGCTGCGGCCGCGGCGGGCTGCCGGCGCAGCTTTCGCGCCGCGCGCCATCAGCTGCCTCCGCGGCGGGCTCCCAGGAGCCACAGCCGCCTGGCGCGCGGCTCCGCGCCCGCGCGCATGCGCGCGATGTTGCCGCGATGGGTGAAGATGACGAGGAGCGCGGCGAGGATCCCGAAGGTGAGCAAGGGCGGCGCTGCATCCGTGAGCGCCATCGTCACCGCGAGCGCGATCGTGCCGAGCACCGAGGCGAGCCCCACGAACCCGAAGAGAATCACCGCGGCCAGCCAGGTGAGCAGCATCGGCAGGAGCAGCCAGGCGTTGATTCCCGCCACTGCCCCGAGAAGCGTGGCGATCCCCTTGCCGCCGCGCAAGCCGTACCAGACGGGATAAACATGTCCCAGGATCACCGCAAGTCCGCAGACCGTGACACCCCATCCCGCGAGCCCTGGCGCGGCGACCATGCCCGGCGGGGACCAGCGCGCAATGAGCGCAGTCGCGATCGATCCCTTCACGATGTCGATGACCAGCACCAGCAGCGCGACTTTCCTGCCGAGCGTTCGCAGCGCATTGGTGGCGCCCGCGTTACCGCTGCCGCGCGAGCGGATGTCGACCCCGGTGTAGCGCCGCAGCACCAGGCTGCCGACGAGCGAGCCCAGCAGATACGACAGTGCCCCCTTGATCAGCAGCGCGATCATGTGGTGGTGCGGAACACCTCGGCCAGCATGCAGCGTACGCTGCCACCGCCCAGCTTCTCGATGGTGGGGATCGGGACCGCGAGCACGGTGTCCGTGCACCCCGAGAGCTGCGCGAACTGCCCCGGGGTGAGCGCGCGGCGCGCCGACTCCGACATCAGGAGCACGCGCGAGTCCCCGAGCGCCTCGTCCCAGGTGCCGAGCTCGAGCATGTTGCCCGCAAAGCGCTCGATCGCGTCGTGGCCGATCTCGAGTAACTCCCGGCCGCTCGCCCTGAGTCTGTCCAGAACGCGGCCACGATCGGCGGAGACGATCGCCTCGCTGCCGACGACGGCCAGGCGCTCGCCGATGCACATGAGGACGTTGGTGTGGTAGAGCGGGACGCCGTGGCGGTCAGCGGCGCTGAAGCTCACCACCTCGTAGTCGAGCTCGCACGCCCAGTCGGTGAGCACCTCCGCGTGGGTGCGCGGCGAGAGGCACGCATAGGCAACGCGCTGCTGGTGATCGAGCACGAGGCTGCCGGTGCCCTCGAGAAAATGTCCCGCGCTCTCGTGATGGGTGAGATCGAGCAGGTGCGAGACCCTGAAGCCGAGCTCGGTCACCGCCGAAGCGATCACATCCTGCCGTCGCTCGACGCGGCGGCTGGCGCTCTGCAGCGGATAGAGCACCAGCGTGCCGTCGTCGTGAAAGCTCACCCAGTTGTTGGGGAACACCGCATCGGGCTTCGCGGGGTCGACCGAATCCTCCACCACGCAGACGCTGACTCCCTCGCTGCGCAGCGCCTGGACCAGTTGCCCGAACTCCGCGCGCGCCGCTTGCGCGGCGTGCGGATCGGGAACGGCCTGCCGTTGCTGAAAGGTGTTGGTGGCGGCCGTCTCCTCGTTGAAGCCGAAGGACCCGGGCAGCACCATGAGCACCGCGTCCGCGCATTGCTGGCGCGGCCGTCCTGAGCGGGCGGGCACGTGCGGAGTGGCCGACATGGCCCATTCTCGCACGTCCGCCGGCTGACGCCGCCAGGCGCCGGATCAGCGTGGCTGACCGACAGCGCTAGGCACGCAGTGCGAGCTGCTCGCCGCTGCCGGTGGCCTCGAGCCGATCGAGAATCGGCAGGCGCTGGGTGAGATCGAGGGGCTGGTCGGAGAGGTAGCGCAGGCAGTTTTCCGCGGAGGCCGGGCGCGCGAACAGGTACCCCTGCGCATAGCGGCAGCCGAGCTGGCGCAGCTTCTCGAGCTGCGGCCAGCCCTCGATGCCTTCGGCGACCACTTCGATGTGCAGGTGGGTGGCCATGGCTATGATGGCGCTCACGATCGCCAGGTCGCTCATGTCGGTCACCAGATCGCGCACGAAGCTGCGGTCGATCTTCAGCGTGTCAACGCGCCAGCGCTTCAAGTACGACAGGCTCGAGTAGCCGGTGCCGAAGTCGTCGATGGCGATGTGCACGCCGAGCTCGCGGAGCCTGGCGACCGCATCCTGGTTCGCCTCGCGTGAGCGTGCCTCGCGTCGCTCGAACACCGCGCTCTCGGTGAGCTCGATCTGCAGCATCGCGGGCTCGAACCCGTACTCCTTGGTGAGGCGCGAGATGGAGTCGGCCAGGTTCGAGCGCTGCAGCTGCACGGCGGACACGTTGATGGCGACCGGCACCAGCTTGCCGTGCGCCTGCCGCCAGCGCGCCATGTCCTCGATCGCCCGCTGCAGCACGAAATCGCCGATCGGCACGATGAGGCCGGCCTCTTCAGCGATGGTCACGAACCGCTCGGGACGCACGTAGCCGTGGTTGGGATGCTTCCAGCGCAGCAGCGCCTCGAGCGCCACCACCCGCTGCGTCTCGATCTCGACGATCGGCTGGTAGTGCACGTCGAGCTGGCGGCTCTGCAGCGCGGTGCGCAGCGAGGACTCGATGGCGATGCGCTCCTTGAGACGTCGGTCCATGCCTGGAGAGAACAGCTGAAAGTTGTTGCGGCCGCGATCCTTCGCCTGGTACATCGCGGTGTCGGAGTGGCGCAGCAGTTCGCCCATGTCGATACCGTCATTCGGGTAGAGGGCGACGCCGATCGACACGGTGGTCACCAGCGTGCGCCCTTCGACCACCATCGGCGCCCCGAGCGCCTGGTTGATGCGCTCGGCGGCATCGCTCACCTGCGCGGTGTTCTTGACGCCCTTCATGACCACCACGAACTCGTCTCCGCCCATGCGCACCACCAGATCCTCGGCACGTATGGTCGAGCGGATGCGCTGCGCCACCGTCTTCAGGAGCTTGTCGCCGGTGTCGTGGCCGCGCGAGTCGTTGACGTGCTTGAAGCGATCGAGATCGAGGAACAGCACTGCGAGCACGGCACCGGTCTTGTTCGCCTCCTCGATGGCGTCGGGGAGGTAAGCCGCCAGGAACAGCCGGTTCGGCAGCCCGGTGAGCGGGTCGTGGTTGGCGAGGTGATCCAGGTGCTGGTGCTTCTCCAGCAGCTGAGACTCGACCGTGCGCCGCACGGTCACGTCGTGCACCGCGACCGCGAGCACCTGACGCTCGCCCAGCATGACCTGGTAGCAGGTGGCTTCGACGCTGCGCTGCGAGCCGTCCATGCAGCGCTGGTACATCGCGAAGGGCTCGCGCGTCGTCGCCTCCTGCAGCTTCTCGAAGAGCTGCGCGGCGCCGACGGATTCGGACGTGAACAGATCGGTGAACGGCAGCCTGCAGAGCTGATCCTGCGTGTAGCCGAGGCTCTTGAGCGCGGCCGTGTTCGCGGCGACGATGGCGTTGGTCGCGGGGTCGAGAATGAGAGCGGTCGTCGGCCAGTGTGCGAACAGCGCCATCGGGCTCGGTACAGTGCGCGCGGCGGCATGGGACTGCGCTGCGCGTCGCTGCGGCCGCCACAGCAGCGCCACGGCGGCAATCGCCGCGCAGAGCAGCCCGGCGAGCGCCCCGAACACAAATGTCAACTGGTTCACAATTTGCCCCGCGCTGATCTTCCGCAGTGTGTCGGAAGGGGCTGGCGGCGTGTCGTGCGCTGTGCACACTTTGAGCAGCGCCGCATGACTTAACACGCCATGAGGAAATCCCGAGCGCGCAACTTACCGCTAACGGCGCGCGACGCAGTCAGGATCAGGAGACGCCCGCCACATCCGGGGCGAACGCCACGCGACAGTTCATGCCGCAGCCGAGCTCCGCGCCGACGCCCGCCGCGATGACGGCGTTCTCCCCGAACATGATGCCGGGCAGCGTTGCGTCGAAACGGAACTGGCGCAGCACCGGCCCAGGGTCGGTCGAGCGCTCGCCGCTGCGCTGATCGACGGACGGAATCGTGCAGCGGGTACACGGCTTGACGAGGCGTAAGGTCACGGGCCCGACGGTGAGCGTCGCGATGTGATCTTCCGCCCAGGCGGGCAGTCCCTCGAGCACCAGGTTCGGCCGAAAGCGCTCCATAGGAACCGGCGCGGGCATGCGCCGGTTGAGATCGGCAAGGGAGGCCGCGTTGCACACCAGCAGCGGAAAACCGTCGGCAAAGCCCATCGGTGCGGCTGTTGCTCCGGCGTAGCGGGGATTGGCGCGGCGCGCCGGATCTCGCGGCACGCGCACCAGGCGCACCGTCTGGCCCAGCACCTCGCTCGCCCATTGCGCGGCCTCCGCGCCCTGATCGACTCCCACGCAGGCATCGGCGTGCACGCGCACCGTGCGGCGCTCGCCACCGGTGCCGAACGGCACCCGCAGCGGACGTCTGCCCGGCGCCTCGAGCTGCAGGGCGTCGCTGCCGATCGTGGGCACGAGACAGGCCAGCTGCGGGTGTGTGCGCTGACTGAGGAACGTCCCGTTGGCATCGATCAACATCCACTGCCGGTCCCATTCGAGGCCGGTCGCAGTGAGACGCACCCTGGGTGCCGCAAGCGCGCGCGTGGACTTCACCGGATAGACGAAGAGCTGTGTGATGGTCGCGGTGGTCATGTTTCTCCCCAAGGCCCGCGGCAACGGGACGCGTGCGGCCCTTCCCCGCGTGCGCCCGGGTGCAGTCTGCCATATGCTCGTTGCTCGCCACGTACGGGGAAAAGCGCATGTCGGAAAAAAAGGGAAGCTCGAACGCCGGCCCTGAGGGCCTGACCGGATTCGTGCGCGCGGCGGCCACCGCCATGGTGAGTGCCAGCGTCATCTTCGGCGGACCGCACGCGCAGGGGCGCACGCAGAAGCCTGCGCTGCACGGGCGCCACTGGATGGCCGTGACCGGCAAGCCGCTGGCCGCGACCGCCGGCGCCAAGATCTTCGAGCGCGGCGGGAATGCGGTCGATGCCGCCTGCGCCATGATCGCGGCGACCTCCACCATGTGGGACACGCTCTCCTGGGGAGGCGAGACGCAGGCGCTCATCTACAACCCCAAGACCGGCAAGGTGGTCGGCATCAACGGCCTGGGAGTAGCGCCGAGCGGCGCAACCCCGGAGTATTTCCACGGGCTCGGCATGAAGTATCCGCCCGAGTACGGCCCGCTCGCGGCGGTCACCCCGGGCACGCCGGGCGGCCTCATGACCATGCTGGCCGAGTACGGAACGATGAGCCTCGCACAGGTGCTCGAGCCGGCCATCGAGATGGCGGACGGCTATCCCATCGAGGGCGAGCTCGTCGACACCATCGAGCACTACAAGGACAAGATCAAGCAGTGGCCGGACTCGAAGCGCGTGATGCTCGTGCACCTGGGACAGCAGCACGAGGCGCCCGAGCCGGGCGAAATCTTCCGCCAGCCGGATCTCGCCGCGACGCTGCGCAAACTGGTGGAGGCCGAGCGCCAGGCGCTCGCCGCCGGCAAGGACCGCAAGGCCGCCATCTACGCCGCCTACGATCGCTTCTACAAGGGGGACATCGCGCACGAGCTGGTGCACGCGGTGCGCGAGCTCGGCGGGCTGTTCACGCTCGAGGATCTCGCCAACTGGAAGGTGCGCATCGAGGAGCCGGTGCACACCAGCTACAAAGGCATCGAGGTGTACAAGCTCACCGCCTGGGTGCAGGGCCCGGTGATGCTGCAGACGCTGAACATCCTCGAGAACTTCGATCTCAAATCCATGGGCTACGACAGCGCCCGCTACATCCACACGCTCTACCAGGCGATGAATCTCGCCTACGCGGACCGGGACTTCTACTACGGCGACACGACTTTCGCGCCTGCGCCGCCGGTGCCGGGACTGCTGTCGAAGGAGTACGCGCGCGCGCGCGCCAAGCTCGTGCGCACTGATCGCAACGATCCCGACGCGCGCCCGGGGGATCCCTACCCGTTTCAGGGTGGGACGAACCCTTATGCGTCGATACTCGAGAAGTGGCACAGCCGCATGCCGGCGCAGACGCCGGTCACCATGAACGAGTTCGATCGCACCTTCCGCTTAGGGACCACCAGCGTGGAGACGGCGGACGAGCAGGGCTGGGCGGTGTCGGTAACGCCGAGCGGCGGCTGGACGCCGGCGGTGATTGCCGGCCGCACCGGCATCGGGCTGAGCCAGCGCATGCAGAGCTTCGTGCTCGATCCCAACGACAATCCGTACAACGTGCTCGCGCCCGGCAAGCGCCCGCGCGCCACCCTCACCCCCTCGCTGGCGCTGAAGGACGGCAAGCCCTGGCTCATCTTCTCGGTGCAGGGTGGGGATACCCAGGATCAGAACCTTTTGCAGTTCTTCCTCAACGTCGTGGAGTTCGGCATGACCGTGCAGGAGGCGACCGAGGCGGCCAACATCACCAGCTACCAGATGCGCGATTCCTTCGGCGACCACCAGTGCTTCCCGGGAAGGCTCACCGTCAATAGCGCGACTCCGCCCTGGGTGCGCAAGGAGCTCACGGCGATGGGCTACACGCTCGAGTTCGAGGAGCGCAGTTCAGGTCCGATCAACGCGATACTCGTCGATCGCAAGCACGGCACGCTCTGGGGCGGCTCGAGCAACCACGGCGAGGACTACGGCATCGGCTGGTGAGTCGCGCCGCCTGGTTCCTAGTGGCTGCCAAACAGCGCGCGCATGCGCTGGGTGTCGCCGTTGGGCTTGCGGATCTTCACTTCGCGCCAATCCTCCTCGAGCATCGGCGGTAGTGCGAGAATCGCGGCCCGCGCCTCGCTCAGCCGGTGCTTGAGCAGCGGACGCAGCGCCGCGGCGGCGTCCTGCTCGTGATGCTCCACTTCTGTCTCAGCCAGCTCCGCATCGCAGTAGACGCGGAAGTACTCGCTGTACCACTGCTCGTATAGCTGCAGCGGCTCACTGAAGGCCGCATCGTGCATCAGCGCTTCGCCCAGATACTGGGTGCACACGTAGCTCGAGCTGCAGCGCACGTAGTTGCCATGCTCGGCGAGCACCGCGTTGGTGTAATCGCGGCAGCCGTAGAACAGCGCCAGCAGCCGGTGACGTTTCGCTCCGGTCACCTGGCGGTGGCGCACGTACTCGAAGAGCGCGCGGCGGTGCACCAGAGCGAAGGCGGTCGAGCGCAGCGCGCTCACCTGGCTGTCGAAGCGCGGCTGATCGGAGACCGTGTGCATCAGGCGATCGTGCTCGATCTCCCAGCGGCGGTAGGCCTCGGGCCGCTCACGCATGCGGCTCACCAGGTCGTCGACCGGCGAGTGCAGATAAGCAGCCATTTCCACGCGCGACTCGGACTCTTCCATGAACCGCGCGTGTTTATACGCATGGAGCAGCATGCGCTCCTTCCCAAGGGTTTTTCTTGAGCGAGCCCCCGACTTCAGACTGGTAGTCTCGGCCTGCAACCCAAGGAGCGCAAGCTCAGCCGTGTGACAGGGGCTTTCATGCGACTGTAACGGGAATGGACAGGCGCTCACGCGGCGCCGCCGCCCGCAGTGCTGCGCCGCGGGATGACGCCAGGTTGCGACGTGCGGTGAATTGGTTTTAGATCCGGCGGCCTTCAGCGTTCAAAGGCTTTTCAGGGGGAGACCATAGACCATGTCCAAGATCATCACCTCGATCCTGGCCACCACGCTGCTCGCGCTGGCGACGGCGGGGACCGCCACGGCGGCGAGCGGCGCCTGTCTGCGCGTCATCGTCGTCAAGACCGACAACGTCACGAACTACCTGCACGAGCTCGACAAGGCACGCGCGATGTCCAAGCGGCTCGGCGTCGCGGTGCAGATCCACGCCTATCGCGCGACCTACGCCGGCACGGACACCGGCGAGCTGGTGGTCACGATTGAGTATCCGAGCTTCCAGGCAATGGCCGAGGCACAGGTTAAGCAGGACGCCGACAAGGAATTCTCCAGCTGGATGGCGAGCCTCGAGAAGATGCGCACGATCACCTCCGACAGCATCTATCGCGAGCTGTGAGCGCGCGCCCGGCGAGTGCTGAATTCGCCTGCGCAATAAAAAACCCCTGGGGTCTTGCGACCTCAGGGGTTTTCGTTTCGAAGCCTGGCGGTGACCTACTCTGGCATGCCTGATAGGCACACTACCATCGGCGCAGAGCGTTTTCACTTCCGAGTTCGGAATGGGGTCGGGTGGTTCCCGCTCGCTATGGCCGCCAGGCAAACTGTTCGAGGTTTATGAAGCCGGACCTGAGTGGTCCGGCTTCATACGCCTCCAATCCGGAGAAGTTTCTGTTTCGACGCCTGTCGCGTTCACGATGGATCGCTCCATCGGCATCAAGTCCTCTCGTGGTCAGACCACTTGAGGTTATATGGTCAAGCCTCACGGGCAATTAGTACTGGTTAGCTGAAGCCATTACTGGCCGTACACACCCAGCCTATCAACCACGTAGTCTTCGTGGGCCCTTCAGGGGAGTCGAGCTCCCAGGGAGATCTAATCTTGGGGGGGGCTTCCCGCTTAGATGCTTTCAGCGGTTATCCCGTCCGCACATAGCTACCCGGCAGTGCCACTGGCGTGACAACCGGAACACCAGAGGTGCGTCCATCCCGGTCCTCTCGTACTAAGGACAGCTCACCCTCAAATCTCCAACGGCTACGGAAGATAGGGACCAAACTGTCTCACGCATGTAATTCCACTATTTCTAGTGGCATGGACTATACCTTCACCCTCGGCTTGCAACAGAGGGGACTGGCGTCTTAGCCGCTGTTGGTCCCAGCGACTCTCTCCTTAATGGATCAGTCTCTACAGGGGCAAGGTCACGACTTGATCTGACGACGAATCGCCCGATCGCGCCTCTACAACCAATCAACGCAAGGGTTGTAGTGACATCGGTGACCAGCCTTCCCTCGGTATTACCCTTTGAAGTCAGTTTGCAACTTCAGGAGGGCTCCACCGATATGAGCCAGTAGAATTTTTCCAGGAATTACTTCCTGGCAACGCAGTGTTATCTACGTTTTGAACCCAGCTCGCGTACCACTTTAATCGGCGAACAGCCGAACCCTTGGGACCTGCTACAGCCCCAGGATGTGATGAGCCGACATCGAGGTGCCAAACTCCTCCGTCGATGTGGACTC
>Ga0210394_10007096_pt1 | contig 11899 bp, 8 predicted proteins | sample IncBWC12MmetaG_FD_160121 | JGI IMG/M metagenome (GOLD analysis project Ga0210394, IMG submission 160121) | Forest soil microbial communities from Barre Woods Harvard Forest LTER site, Petersham, Massachusetts, United States - Inc-BW-C-12-M | ecosystem: Environmental > Terrestrial > Soil >... | reverse complement strand
CTATTGGGACCGGCGCCTCGAGGACGCGCGCAAGGATCTGATGGGTTACACGTACATCGCCGAGGACCGCAAGAGCGGAATCATCACCATCGAAGTGACCGACCGAAGCCCGCAGCGCGCCGCGGCGCTCACCGCCGAATACATCGACGAACTCGACCGCCTCGTCGCGCGCCTCAACACTTCGTCGGCGCGCCGCGAGCGCGTATTCCTCGAGCAGCGCCTGCAGGAAGTCAGCCGGGACCTCGAAAGCGCCGAGAACGGTTTCAGCCAGTTCGCGAGCAAGAACACCGCCATCGACATCCCGGCGCAGGGAAAAGCGATGATCGAAGCCGCCGCGACGCTCGAAGGCCATTTGATTGCCGCCGAAACCGAACTGCAAAGCCTGAAGCAGATCTACGCCGACGAAAATGTTCGAGTCCGCGCGACGCAAGCCGAAGTGAATGAGTTCCGACGGCAGCTCAACAAGCTGGGCGGCACGCCCACTCCTCCCACGGCCGGCGATGCAGAAAATGCGGCTTCGCTGTATCCGTCCATTCGCCAGCTTCCACTGCTCGGCGTCAACTACGCCGACTTGTACCGAAACATGAAAGTGCAGGAATCCGTTTTCGAGACGCTCACGCGGGAATTTGAACTGGCCAAGGTCGAGGAAGCGAAGGAAACGCCGAGCGTCAAGGTCATCGATCCTCCGGAAATTCCCGAAAAAAAATCCGCGCCGCAGCGCCTGCTCCTGATTCTCGCCGTTGTGCTCGTTTCCGTGGGCTGCGCATGCGCCTTCCTCATCGGCGAGGAACGGTGGAAGGAAGTCGATCGAGAGGACCCGGGCAAGCAACTGGCGCTTGAAGTCTTCCATGCGTTGACGCTGCGCTGGCCGAAGGCGTCGACGAACGGGCATCACCTTGCCGCCGCGGCGGCAACGCCGGGCGCTCTGCCTCCCCGACGGAAAGAATTGGAAGCAAGCGCAAACGCAGAGGGCAAGTAGATTCAAGGCGAATCGCCAACGTCTTGGGAAGCCGCTTTTTTTAGATGACGGAACGAGTCCAATTCGACGGGTTTCCCTTGCAGTTCGCCAGCGTGGCTGGCGTGGGTCGCGCGCCCGCGCGCGAGACGCCGCCCTTCGACGGGCTGATCGGCCCCGAATGGCTCGGACCCGGCGCGCCGCGCGGCGGGAACGCGCAGAGCGCGGCCGGCTGGCACTTGCGCAGCGGTCTGTGGGTGCAAGTCGCGTACGTCCTCATCGATGTGCTTTGCGTTACGGTAAACGGACTGGCGGCGTTTTACCTGCGATCTTCGCTGCCGGCGGCGCTTCGTTTTCTGGAGCCTGCGCGGGCGCCCTTCGATCCTGCCGCTTCCCTGGGCTTTTACGGGGCCTTCCTGTTTATTTATATCGCGCTCATTCTTTTCTCCTGCCAGTCGCAAAGCCTGTATCGAACCCTGCGGACGCGCTCGGCGCGCCAGGAGTCCGAGGCCGTGGTGAAGGCGGTGGCGATTGCCACCCTGCTCCTCGCCGCTTTCATCTATCTCTCCGGCGTCAAAGTCGTTTCGCGCTACGTGGTGGCATTCTCGATGCTCCTGAATGCCTCGACCATGGTGACTTGGCGCTACGCCAAGCGGCGCATCGTGATCCGGCGGGTCGAAGCCGGCATCGGTGCGCGAAACGTCTTGATCGTGGGCGCGGGAAGAGTCGGCCAGGCCCTCGCGCGGCAATTCCTCGAGGACAAGCACCTCGGCTACCGGTTCAAAGGCTTCGTCGACGAAAACCACGCGGGCGATCCGAGCATTCTCGGCAAGGTCGAGGATCTTCCGCGAATCACCCGGTCGGAATTCATCGACGAGGTTTTCATCACCATCCCGTCCGAGCGCGAACTCGTGAAGCGGATTTCGCACGAAGCGCGCGAGCGCCGATTCGACGTGCGCGTCGTTCCCGATTTGTACGACGGCCTGGGCTGGCGCGCGCCGATTCATCACGTCGGCGAGTTTCCGGTCATGGATCTGCATTGGCAGCCGATCCCGGCGCTCGGCCTCGCGGTCAAGAGAATCCTCGACGTGATCCTGTCGGTCGCCGGCTTGATTGCGACGTCTCCTCTGCTCGTTCTCCTCGCGGCCTGGATCCCGCTCGATTCCAAGGGTCCGGCGCTCTATCGATCGAAGCGCGTCGGCCGGAAAGGCCGCGTCTTCACCTGCTACAAGTTCCGGACCATGGTCGCCGAAGCGGATGCACTCAAGGATTCCCTTCGCGCGCAAAACGAGCGGAGCGGGCCGTTCTTCAAGATTCGCGACGACCCTCGCGTGACGCGCCTCGGAACATTCCTGCGGAAGTACAGCCTGGACGAATTGCCGCAGCTCTGGAACGCGCTGAAAGGCGACATGAGCCTCGTCGGGCCGCGTCCTCATCCGCTCGACGATTTCGAGCAATACGATCTCGACGATCTGCGGCGCCTCGAGGTCAAGCCCGGCATTACCGGCCTCTGGCAGGTCGAGGCGCGACAGAACCCGTCGTTTGAAATCAACATGCGATTCGATCTCGAATACATCGAGAACTGGAATCTCTGGCTGGACTTCAAGATCCTGTTGCAGACCATTCCCGCGGTCTTCCACGCGGAGGGCAGCTAGCAATGGCCCTTCGCGCTACGCCACTTCTCAAGCCCGAAGAGTCACGCGTTCACAAAGCCCCCGTTGTGGTGAACGAGCGGCCCCTTTCATTCTCCGCCGCTACGCTCCGGACATGGGGAACGAAATCGGCGCTTTCGCTCGTCGACCAGGGGCTAACGTCGGGAGCGGGGTTCATCGTCAACATCTATCTCGCTCGGGTTCTGGCACCCAACGTTTACGGAGCCTTCGCGGTGGCGTTCACGGGACTGCTGTTCGTCTCGGGGTTCCACAACGTTCTTCTCTTGGAACCCCTGAGTGTATTGGGGCCTTCCCGCCACGCCGACCGGCTCGTCCGCTTTTTCCGAGCGCAGATCGCCGTGCACGCAGTGCTCGTGGGAGTGCTGTCGGCTGCGGTGTTGTTGTCGGGAATTCTCCTGTGGCGCGTGGAACCGAGGAATCCGCTAGTGGGAGCGATCCTCGGGGCCGCTTTCGCGTTGCCGTTCCTGCTGCTGCTCTGGCTGGCACGACGAATGTGCTATGTCGTTCAGCTTCCGTCAACCGCCGTGGCGGGCAGCGGGAGTTACCTCGGCATCACCTGTGCCGGTCTTTTCGTTCTCGCCCGCATGGGGAGGATCGGGTCATTCTCCGCATTCGCGTTGATCGGGCTCGCGAGTGCGTGCTCCACGATTCCGTTGTTTCACAAGTTGGGTTTATGGAATCGAGCCCCCTCCCCGAGCGGACAGCTTTCCTGGCGGGAAGCGCTTCGTGGCAATTGGACCTACGGCCGCTGGCTGGTGGGTAGTACTGTGCTGTACTCCATTTCCACGCAGACGCAGGCTTTCCTTGTCGCCGGCATTCTGGGACTCGGTGCCGCCGGCATTTTGCGCGCTATGCAGATTCCATCTCTGGCCATGACACAAATTGTGACAGCCACTGGCTTACTGATTCTTCCTGCTTTCTCCCACGATTTTGGGCGCGGTTCAACTGGCCGGATCCGACATAAGGCCGTGCTCGTGAGCGCGTCGCTAGGGTTCGTTGCGTTGTGCTTTTGTTTGTTTTTGGCAATCGAAGCGGGCAGGGTCGAGCATGTGTTATTCGGCGGTAAGTACGCCTCCGATGCTTGGATTATGTCCGTTCTAGCCCTAGTGCCCGTTGCGAACGCTTGCTCCTTGGGTTACTCGATGGCCCTCCGCGCATCGCACAGACCCGACTATGATTTGGCGGCCAACGCCATTGTTGCCCCGATTTCTTTGATTTCTTCGATTTGTTTTATTCGATGGTGGGGGATTTCCGGGGTTGCCGCCAGCATGGCGCTCTGCTTTGCCCTATTGAACGGCATAACTTTCGTTTGCTTCTCGCGTTTTTTTTCAAGGAACAAGCTGGGCGTTGGAATGGAAAACGATTAACTGGCGCTTTCGTGTGACTCGCGGTGACACGAATCCATTGAAAGCGCTGCGCGAGGTAGGCTCGGTATGGCGATTGAACGCAGCATGGCAAAACTCTTGATGGCAGAAAGTGCCAAGAGGCCTTTTCGAGGCTCGATCCTTCAGCTGGGGCGGCAAGCCATATCATTCAACGAACATCAGCTACGGAACTGGTCGAATCACGCCGGAGCCGCGTTGTCCTTCTGCGCTGGGAATGAAAATGTGAATCCTCAAGCGGCCACAGAGAGCTTAAAAAACCCGTTGAGCGATGGTAGGTTCTTCCGTTTGCTGGGCTTCGACGAAGTTGCAAGCTGCGATGCGTCTGCTTATGAGGATTCGACGTTGCTGTTGGATCTCAACCACCCGGTGGAACGGTCCTTGCACAATCGATTTGACGTCGTCATTGACGGCGGGACCATGGAACACGTATTCAATGTACCCGCCGTACTCGCGAACGCCCACGCGATGCTAAAGACAGGCGGTCGTGTCATTCACATCGTGCCGGCGTCGAACATGATTAACCACGGGTTTTACTCGTTTTCCCCGACGCTTTTCTACGACTACTACTGCTCGAATTATTTCAACATTCTGAACCTGTCGCTTTTCGAATGCGTCAGCTGGACGGGGGAATGGACCGTTTACGATTGTCTGAGCGGCCGGCTGGATAACAGGCTCGGACGGATTGCCAGCGCCAAGATGGCAGGCGTATTTTGTGTGGCCGAGAAAACCGCCACATCCACTTCTGACGTCATTCCGACACAATCCCATTTTGCGGAGTTATGGAAGCGATCACCGGTCGACCGATCTCCTAAACTCTCGGCCCAGTTCATGAGAACGATCAAAGCAAACGCACCTGGGCTCGCCGATTGGTTGTATTTGGCGAGGGCTTTGATTTGGAGGACCTCCGCCGTCCGGCGAGCGGGCCTGCCGCCTTTATCCGGAAAATATTAATCCGGCGGAGAGAGCCCTTTGACGCACGACGAAAAAAGCATCCGGCCCGCCAATCGTTCAAAAGGAGTTCTATGGGCTTATTGAAATTCGTTAGAGAGGTGAAAGCCGCTTCCCACTATCGAAGCCGCCCCATGGCTATGCTGCAATATGCATATGCCAAATGGGTGTTCTCCCGATTTCGCCAGAACGACCCCTGGCGTTTTTTGGAGACCATTGGAATTGATGTTGCGGCGGCAATGGTGGGCTTTGATTTTTGGCGTCCGATTTTAGAAAAGGCGGTTCGGTCCGTTCAGCAAGAGAACGGTCGCCAAGGCGGCATAAGTTTCGAGGACGGCCTGATTCTGTACGGCATGGCGCGCGCTTTGCGCCCGATGATTGTCATTGAAACGGGAGTGGCCGCTGGGGTTTCGACTTCTTTTCTTGGAGCAGCGCTCATCGAAAATGGCAGTGGACGATTGTTTTCCATCGAGCTCCCTTGTTCCGAGACCAGCGCATTCTTGCTTCCAGACGGCTCTCGCTATTCTTGGCAAGTGCACGGGGTCGGTTGGGCGGTTCCCACAGAGATCGCGCACGCCCTTGCGCCCCGGCATCACTTGATACTCAAGGATGTCCGACTGGCCTTGCCCGAACTACTGAATACAATTCCGAGTGTCGACATCTTTTTTCACGATGACCTGCACACGCCGGACCATATGTTTTGGCAATACGATCTCGTTTGGCCCAAGGTGAGCCCCGGAGGAGTACTCGTATCCGACGATGTGAATCACGGCTGGATCAAGTTTTGCAAGAAGACAACCCGCAGCCGAATACCGCTCGAGAACGTAGATCGGCTTGGGGCGATTCGCAAACCGATGGCGCCGGAAGCGGTGCGGACCTAACCAAATCACGAGGTCAAAAGCCTTGAGAATCGCGATCTTCGACTACACGATTGTCCGAAATAATGCGATTGGCAAGTGTCACCTGCAGATACTGGCGGAACTATGCCGCGAGCACGAATTCACCGTGTTTGCGGTTCGATTCGAGAATCCTTGCCCAGAGCGCATTCAGTGGGTCCGAGTTCCGGCCCCATTGAGACCCCAGGCCTGTTTGTTCCTGGCGTTTCATTTCTTGGCGCCAATCTGTTTTTTGTTATCTCGCCTTCGACACAGGGCGCGGTTTGACATCGTTCAGGTGGTCGAAAGCAACGTCGCCTTTGGGGATATCTCCTACTCGCATTTCTGTCATCGTGAATTCCTGCAATGCCGCTGGAGTCAAAGTGGCAGCCGGGGCTTGCGAGGCTTATTGCGTTGGCTCGACCACTGGTTCCGCGCTCTTTCTGAATCTTGGACATACCGCAAGGCCCACAAAATTGTGGTCCCCTCACAGGGGCTTGCTCGCGAGTTAGCCGCGCGATATCCCTTTGTGGGTTCCAAGATCCAGGTCCTTAATAACCCGGTGAGCGTCGACGACATGGATCGGCCGGCGGCGTTTGACGCCGACCGATTCCGGTTCCAGTTGGGATTCAGCGCCCAGGACATCGTCCTCTCATTTGTCGCTCTCGGACACTACGAGCGGAAGGGACTGCCAAATTTGCTCGATGCGCTCCGGTTGTGCGGGCATCCCGATCTGAAGTTGGTCGTCGTGGGAGGGCCCCCCGCGCTGATCTCTGTCTACGAGAAGCGCGTTCGCTCCATGCACCTCGAAAGGAATGTCGTTTTCGCCGGCATGAAGCCCGATGTGCGGCCGTACCTTTGGGCATCCGACGCACTGATTCTCCCCTCGCACTACGAGGTTTTTCCGTTTGCGGCGTTAGAAGGAGCGGCGGCTGGATTGCCTCTCCTCGCGACGCCGCTGAATGGAGTCGAGGAGTTTCTTCGCGACGGTGAAAACGGGATTCTGATGAAGACGCAGGACGCCGCCGCGATTTCCCAATCCCTTCTGCGATTCGCGCGACTCCCAGTGGAGGCTCGCAGGGCTCTGGGTTCAACCGCACGGGAGAGCGTGAGGAGATACAGCCCCGCGCTCTTTACCGAGGCATGGTCCACGGTTTACAAGGAGGCGATCCGGTGGGCGAACATGCCATCTTGACCGCACGGCTCCTCTTGTGGGCGCTTTGCGCGGGCGCGGTGGTGCTTCCGCTTCGATGGGCGTTTGTCTGTATGATTCTGGCTTCTCACCTGGACATCACGACAGCTTCGTTTACGTCCTCAAGTTCGATTGGATTTGAAAATTCGATTCGAATCGTCGCCCTGCCAACCATTTTGCTCCTGAGAACGCGATTTCGCCCATTGAAGGACTTCGACTGGGGGCTCCCTCACAAACTGTGGATTGCGCTCATTCTTTACGCGGGAATTGCATCCTTCTGGAGCGAGTTTCCGCTCTCCGCAGTCAAGATGGTCATCTATCTGATGATCTATTTAATTATATATATGATTTTTCTAGACGGTTGGAGAAACGGTTTGATCGATGCAAGATCAGTTAAAATCGCCACGCTTGCGGTGCTCGCTTTAGCGGTTGTTCAGACTTACGTCCTTGGCAACTATGCGGGGACCGAAGACAGGCTGACCTCGTTTTCAACCCCCCAGTATTTCGCTGCATATCTTCTGGCAGTTCTGGCGATTCTGCTGTTTTCCGGGGAGGGTGGACTGCTGCACGGCGTATGCTGCGCGTCAGTGGTGCTTGCCATCGTCCTCTCAGGTAGTCGTTACATATTCGTCAGTATGATCGCTCTGGGCGCCATCGCAGCATTCCGGCCATCGGCACGGAGTCGAAAAGGACCGGCGTTCAAGTCGATTCTGGTTCGATCGGCCTTGATTGGAACCGTCGCGGTGATCGGAACCGCGGCGCTCATCAAATATTTCCCCACCAGCAGGGTTGATGAATTGCTCGAAGTAACGAACACGCGGGACGCCGCCATCGAAGATATTGGCACCCTTGCGTGGCGGCTCGGGATCTATTCCGAAATTATGGATCAACTGAAAGCGCGCTCTCCTAGGCAGTTCTTTTTCGGGTCTGGGACAAGCAGCGGTGCCGGGCTGATGCTCGACTTTCAGCCCAGCCTCTACGTAGAGAGCGGGGTGGATGGGGTGGACGGGAATCGCGTCCTGCATAGTGAGTTTCTCCGCTCTCTGTACGAATGGGGCATCCCGGGCATTGCCATTCTCAGCCTTTTCGTGGTTTGCGTGTGCGCCGCCTTCGCGCGCAAACTCGCAGTCGAGGGCCCTGGTTCGTCGTTGGCGTTTCTCGGAGTTTTTCCATCCATTGTCTTCGGTCTTGCAATCGAAAACCTCCTCGCCGGAGCTGGATCGGCGGCTGGGATAGGCATTGTCTTGGCCCTGACATTCGCGTGGCAAGGTCCAAGAGTGGCTTTACGGGATTCGCGCCGAGGGAAACTTGTACCGAGTGACGGGGCGCTTTTGAAAGCGGGGGCGTGACCGCCGATGCGTATCCTTCTGGTCCATGAGTCTTATCAGCAGAAGGGCGGCGAGGATGTGGTCGTCTCCGCGGAGCGAAGGCTGATGGAAAGTCACGGACACGAGGTCGTGTTCTTCGGCCGGAGCAACCATGATTTGAGCAATCGAAGCATTTTCTCAACCGTCCGGGCAGGTGTTGAAACGGTGTGGGCTTCAAGCGTGTGTCGCGAACTCAAAGCCGTGATATCGAAGGCTGCGCCCGCTGTAGCCCACTTCCACAATACTTTCCCGCTCATCTCTCCATCCGCGTACTACGCCTGCGCGGAGCTTGGAATTCCCGTGATTCAAACCCTGCATAACTACCGGTTGATTTGTCCGGCGGCGACCTTCTTGCGCGACGGAAAAACTTGCGAGGAATGTCTGGGGCGAAGGATGGCACTGCCGGCAATCGGCCATGGATGCTATCGCGGAAGCCGGGTCGCCACCGCAGCAGTGGCTGCCATGTTGTGCGTCCATCGTGCGATGGGAACGTGGCAAGAAAAAGTGGACCTGTATGTCGCGCTTTCGCAAAGCGCTCGACAAAGATTTGTTGACGGGGGGATTCCCGCGGAACGAATCGCGGTGAAACCCAATTTCGTCGATCCCGATCCGGGGCCCAAGGAGGCCGTCGGCGAATATGCCCTGTTCGCCGGGCGCCTCGCTTCGGAAAAAGGCCTGGACCTGCTGATTGCCGCGTGGGACCGCCTGGGCGAAAAAATTCCATTGCGAATCGCCGGTGATGGTCCCTTGAAAGAGTCGATTGCCGAGCAATTGACGCAAAAATCGATCCATGGAATCGAGATGCTGGGCGCGGTTGAGCCGTGCGAGGTCGTCAAGCTGCTCCGTAAAGCGCGGTTCCTTGTAGTTTCAAGCATATGGTACGAGTGCTTCCCCATGATAATCGCCGAGGCGTTCGCCTGTGGTGTACCGGTCATTGCTCCGCGGCTCGGAGCGTTGGCCGAAATCGTGACGGATGGCAAGTTGGGTTTGCACTTTTCCCCGTTCTCCGCCGAAGACCTGGCTGACAAGGTTCGATGGGCGTGGACGCATTCCGCGGAAATGCTCGAAATGGGACGTCACGCCCGCGCGGAATATGAAGCCAAATACACAGCGGATCGGAACTATGAAATATTCGTTGAAGTGTGGAGCCGGCTCGGGATCATTCCCGGATTCGTAGAGGGGAAAACCTGGAATTGAAGAGCCAAGCTACCCCCGCTTCGAACACGACATACGTCGTCCTCGGCGTTCCCGTAAGCGCCGTGCAGATTCCCGGCGTGGTGGACCGAATCGAGGAGTGGATCGCGCGACGGGAGGCTTGCCGGTATATCGCGGTTACGGGAATGCACGGAGTCATGCTGGCGCAACATGACCCTGGCTACCTGGGCGTTTTGAGCGACGCCGCGATGGTCGTTCCGGACGGGATGCCGCTGGTGTGGGCCGGGCGCCGGCTTGGATTCGATCTTCCGAGGCGCGTATACGGCCCGGAGCTGATGGAGACGTTTTGCGCGCGAACTCGAAGTAAGGGATACCGGCACTTTTTTTACGGCGCAAAGCCGGGTGTAGCGGACGAGTTGGCGCGGCGGCTGGCCGAGCGGTACCCGGGCCTCCAGGTTGCGGGCGTGTGTTCTCCGCCCTTCCGACCCCTCACGGATGAGGAAGACCGCTCCATCGTTCGCGCGATCGAGGATTCGAAGGCGGACATCGTCTGGGTCGGGCTTGGCGCGCCCAAACAGGAAGTCTGGATGCATCAGCATCAGGGCCGCTTGAGCGCGCCCGTTCTGGTCGGAGTGGGGGCGGCGTTCGACTTTCACGCGGGCCGTGTTCCAAGCGCGCCGGAGTGGATGCGCGAGCACGGCTTCGAATGGGCCTTTCGTCTGGCCCTGGAGCCGAGAAGATTGTGGAAGCGGTACCTAGTGTACGGGTCTGAATTTGCGCTCAGGATGGCGCTTGAAGTTCTACGCTCCCGCGGCGGACGCCCGCCGGTGGACTTGGCATCCCGCGCGCATCCGAATCCGACGGCGAATCCAAGCGAAAGAATACCGGACGCGTAATCGCTACTTCCGGCCTCGCAGCATCGCCGTAAACTTCCCGAAAAATCCCCGCGGTGCCTGCGGTTTCGGCGGAGCGGCCGGTTCTCCGGTATCGTTCACCTTTTTCATGGCGCCCGGCGGCAAGGGGATGCGGATCAGTTGCCCTTCTTCCAGATGATCGAGGTCTTTCAGGTCGGGATTGAGGCTTTTGATTTTCTCGGCGAGTTCGCTGTCAAAGCGGCCGTTGTACCGGATGCTCAGGTCTTTGACGGTTTCTTGAGGTCCGGCGGCAACGGTCAGGACCTGGCCGTCTCCCGTGTCCTGCGGCGCGGCGTCGTAATCCGATGGCGGCGTCTCGGGGATGCTGGAACTGGCGCTGGCATTCGCGCCCAGCGTGCTCGGGGTTGAAGAGGAATTGAGATTGTCCGGTGTGGCGGCTCGCTTGGATTGCGAGCGAACCAGGATCGCGAGCGCCATCGTCACTGACAATAGTGCGATGCCCAGCATCGCCGACCGGCGGGGCCACTTGGATGCGCCCTCCTTGCTGGACGGATCGTAAGTGAGCAGCGAGCTCGGCTGCGCAGTCTTCTCCGCGGCCGGCGCGGGTAGCAACGCGGAGGCGGGCGGCGGCGCAGATGCCGGCCGGGGCGCGGGAATCTTCGCGGCCGCGGCTACGGCATTCGCGGCGGCGGCCGCCATGGCGGCGGCTACGGTGGCGTGAGAAGGAGCCAGCGCCTCCACATCCAGGCGCGCCGCGGCTTCCTGCACGATCTCCGAGGTCACGGCGTGCAGCCCGCGGGCCTGCGCCAGGCGCAAACAGTTGTAGCAAAGATTGTTTATGTTTCGAGGAATCCCCTTGCTGTACCGAGTGATCAGCCCGACCGACTCTTCGCCGAAAATCGGCTCGCCGGAATAGCCCGCGACTTTCAAACGATGCGCGATGTAATTGCCCGTTTCCTCGGCCGTGAACGGTTCGAGGCGCCCGAGAACGGCGACGCGCTGCCGCAATTGCGACAGGCCCGGCCGCGAAAGCTTCGCCGCCAGCTGCGGCTGTCCTGCCAGAATAATCTGCAGCAGCTTCGCATTGTGCGTCTCGAAATTGGACAGCATGCGGACGGTTTCCAGCACGGACTCGTCCAGATTCTGCGCTTCGTCCACGATCAGCAGGAACCGCTTCCCGTTCAGCAGCTCCTCGAAGAGAATTTCGTTGAGCTTGCCGTGCATGGCGACGAAGCCGATGCTGCTCACATCCACGCCCAATTCCTGCAGGATGTACTGGATGAATTCGCGCGAATCGCATTGCGTTTGGGATACGTGGACGATGCGGCTGGTGTCCCGCAATTCCTGCGCAAGCTGATAGAGCAGCGTGGTCTTTCCCATTCCCGGCTCGGCGATCAGGGCCAGGAATCCGCGCGTGTCCCGGATGCCGTCAGTGAGCGAGGCGAGCGCCTCGGTGTGTGTCCGGCTGGCGTAG
>Ga0210394_10007095_pt1 | contig 11900 bp, 11 predicted proteins | sample IncBWC12MmetaG_FD_160121 | JGI IMG/M metagenome (GOLD analysis project Ga0210394, IMG submission 160121) | Forest soil microbial communities from Barre Woods Harvard Forest LTER site, Petersham, Massachusetts, United States - Inc-BW-C-12-M | ecosystem: Environmental > Terrestrial > Soil >... | reverse complement strand
GACCGCGAGGGGCTCGCTTGCGTTCTCGAGCTGCGCAGCCGTTACGGCCTTCCGTCCAGACAGCTGAACGATCCAGCGAAGTATTGCGATCCCAGCTATGGCGAGGACGCGCGGTGACATCGGTCATCCCATCGCAATCGAAATTGGCAATCGAAATTGCAACACAATGTTGCGGTTAATATTTGATCATCCCGATTGATCGACGCACGTCCGCCCGCAAGGTGGTATTGTTTTTCGAATCAGTCCATGCGGCTTTTAAGGGGTTTAAGATGGTTTCAAGCCTCAAGAGTGATGCCGCGCGCGACGCGGGCGTCAAGCCGATCGATGTCGTTCCGGCCAAAGCCATGCTCGGAGCCGAGGTACGCGGCGTCGACCTCAAGGAACTCAACGAATTGCAGTTCGCCGCGCTCAAACGCGCCTGGCATGATCATCAAGTCATTCTGGTGCGTGACCAGACGCTCAGTGACCAGGACCTCATCGCGTTCAGCCGCCGCTTCGGTGACCTCGATTGGGCGCCGGTACAGGAGACCGGCCGCCGTTTCGTCGAGGGGCTGCCTGAAATCTACATCGTCTCGAACGTGACCGTGAACGGCCAGCCGATCGGCAGCCTCGGTGCCGGAGAAGCCGTATGGCACACCGACATGTCGTATCTCGATGTACCGCCGATGGCCAGCATGCTGTTCGCGCTCGAAGTGCCGCCCAGTGGCGGCAATACTTCCTTTTGCAGCATGTATGCGATCTACGAGGCGCTGCCGGAGGTGTTGAAGCGGCGGATCGCGAGCCTGAAGATCAAACACGACGGCACCTATAACAGCGGCGGCTATCTGCGCCAGGGGGTCACCCCGACCGACGACCCCAGGGCGTCGCCAGGCGCGGTCCACCCGCTGGTCTGCACCCATCCCGACACCGGACGGCACATGCTCTATCTCGGCCGCAGACGCAACGCCTATCTGATGGGGCTCGAGGTTGCGGACTCCGAGGCGCTGCTGGACGAGTTGTGGCGCTACGTCGAGCGAGGCGAATTCAAATGGGAGCACGTCTGGCGGGTCGGCGATCTCGTGCTGTGGGACAACCGTTGCACCATGCATCGGCGCGACCCGTTCGACGCCTCGGCGCGGCGCGTCATGCATCGCACGCAAATCAAGGGCAGCGCGGCGCCGGTCTGACTGCGCCGGCCTCTGATCAGACCGCCGCGATGGTCTGCACCTCGACCAGAAATGGCTCCTTCACCAGCCGGTCGACGATGAGCAGCGTGTTCGGCGGATATTTTCCGTTCGGGAACATTTTCGGGAATTCGCGCAGGCGGAACGCCATGAATTTGGGGATGTCCTGCGAGTGGACGAGATATGTCGTGAACTGAACGACATTGGCCCAGGAGGCATCGGCGGATTTCAGCGCCGCCTCGACGTTGCGGAAGACCTGGGTGGTCTGGGCGTCGAAATCGCCCTCGCCGATGACATTGCCCGCGGCATCGCCCGACAGCATGCCGGCAATGAACAGGAATTCGGACGCCTTCACCCGCGTGACATGGGTGTACTGCCCCATCGGGGGGCCGAGTTCTTCCGGGTTGTAGATGTTGATATCGGCTGACATGGCTTCCTTTCCATCGGCTTTGCCGCGCTTTTTCCACCGGATGCTCTTCGCTCTTCCGGCGCCGCCAGGATACCGTGCGAAGCGACCGTTCCGAAAGAGCCCTCATCGCCCGCCCGGGATTGTCGTGCCAACAGAACCTTAGACGGTGGTGCTATTGCTGGCCTGCTTCGCGCGCGTTAGGCTTTGCCGAATTCACACTGGGAGGCAGGCGTGACCACATCGGACGACAGCAAGGTTTCTGAAGATCGCCGCGAGGCGCTGCGCTACGCGTTTGCGATCGGCAGCGGCGCCGCGCTCTCCTCGGCCTTGGCGGGCCCGGCATCGGCGCAAGGCGCGGCCGATAACACGCTCGACCGCATCCGCGCCAACAAGGTGCTGCGCATCGCGGTGCTGCCGGGAGAACTGCCCTATTTCAACAAGGACCTCGCCACCGGCACCTGGTCCGGCTTTTCGATCGACATGGCCAACGACATGGCCAAGCTTCTCGACGTCAAGCTCGAATACACCGAATCGACCTACGGCAATTCGATCCTCGATCTGCAATCCAACAAGATCGACCTCGGCTTTGCCCTCAACCCGACGCCGCAGCGCGCGCTGGTCGTGGATTTCACCGCCACCGTGTTTCCGCATCCGTTCGGCGCCATGCTGCGGAAGGGACTGGACGCGAAGACTTGGGCCGACGTCAACAAGCCCGAGGTGAGGATTGCGGTCGACGTCGGTTCCGCCAACGAGGCGGTGGCCCGCCGCTTTGCGCCGAATGCGACCATCAAGTCGCTGAAGTCGCGCGACGAGGTGATGCTGGAAATGTCGGCGGGCCGCGTCGATTGCGTCGTCAACGCGCTGGTGCTCGGGCTGACCGCGATCGCCAAGAACCCGAATCTGGGCACCTACAAGATCCTGCAATCGCCTTCCGTCGCCATTCCTTCCAGCATGGCGGTGCGGCGCGAGCCCGACAAGCACTGGCGCGATTTCCTCTCGGTGTGGGTCGACTACAATCGCGGCATCGGCCAGATGCGCGAATGGTTCGTCAAGGGGCTGGCGCTCAGTAGCGTGAAGCCGGAAGACGTGCCGGTCGAACTCAACATTTGAGGCGGTTTTCCCGATGCCGCGCGCAACCTCGCCGGATTCAGAGATACATCTGATCAATGTCGATCGATGACTCGACACCCAGCTTGACGAAGTTATTCGCGAGCCACTTGTCCGCACATTTTCGCCCCTGGTCGCGAAGATAGGTGAGAAATCTCCAATCGGCGTTGAACTTGCTTGTCGAGCTGAGCGAACCCATGAATTCGTCGTCTGCGATGCTGTGAATCAGCATGCGCCGCAACTCTTCACCGACGATGCGGCCGCTCGTGACGAGCTTGGTGACGAAGCCGACCGCCCGCATTTCGCGCATCAGGGTTGAATTGAAACTGATCTCGTTGATGCGGTTCAGAATATCGTCCGCGCTACGTGGCACATCCTTGCGGAACAGCGGATTGATGTGAACGATGACAACGTCGGTGCTTTTGCAGTTGTAGATCAGCGGGAAGATAGCCGGATTTCCCATATAGCCACCGTCCCAATAAGCCTCACCGTCGATCTCAACCGCATGAAACATCGTTGGGAGACACGCCGAGGCCATCACGGCCGACGCCGAAATCTCCTCCCCGGTGAAGATCTTCACCTTGCCGGTACGAACATTCGTCGCAGAGAGAAAGAGCTTCACCGGACAATCGGAGCGCTTCAACACTTCAAAATCAATCGATTGCTCGACCACATCACGCAGTGGGTTGAAGCCCGCGGGGTTGAACTCATAGGGCGACAGGACGCGCGTCACGAAGCCAATCAGGGAGAAAACCGGAGACCAGGTCAACCGGTGATCCCCCAGCATCCGATCGATGAGATTTGGCTGCAACGGCCCGAGCTTGGCCGCCTCGCTGACGCGCTTCCAGTAGCCGCTGAGCGCTTTGCGTGCCCCTTCGCGGCCTCCCACCGCAAACCCATAAGCAAAGGCCGCGGCATTCATCGCGCCGGCGCTGGTCGCACTGATCCCCTCGAACGCAAGAGCTTTCTCGTCGAGGAGTCGGTCGAGTACACCCCAGGTAAAGGCACCATGCGCGCCGCCTCCCTGAAGGGCCAGGTTGATCGTCCTGACCTGGTTGGGAGATGCCGGTTCGCGACCGGTTTCCCCAGCCCCCTCCGGCGTTTCCGCCGAGCCCTGCTCCATGGTAGCTGCCATAGCGAGTCCCAGCCCTATTCGCCTGCGCAAAAGCATTCAAATGAAAGGAGGCGGATTATTGGTGGGTGCGGAAATGCGCGTCGATTACGTCAATCACGTGCGTGTGCATAACACGAATTGGCGGCAACCGACACGGCGAAACGTCCTTGTGTTTCGCGATAGACGGCATTCCAGCAGCTCACGCCTTGTCGTAGGTCATGCCGCGCTCGAGCCTGCGCGCGACAAGCGTCGCCGGAAACAGGATCGCAAAGTAGATCAGGGCCACGATCGTATAGACCTCCAGCGGCCGATAGGTCTCCGCGTTGATGAGCGTGGCGTTGTAGACCAGGTCGGGAACCGCGATCACGGAAACAAGCGAGGTGTTCTTCAACTGCGTCACCGACTGGTTGACGTAGGGCGCCATCATCGGCTTCAACGCCTGCGGCAGGATCACGAGCCTGAGCACGCGCAATGGCGCCAGTCCCAGCGCCCGCGCCGCGTCCCACTGTCCGCGATGCACGCTCTCGATGCTGCCGCGAACGATCTCGGCGTAGAACGCCCCGCCATAAAGCGACAGCACGGTGATGGCGGCGACATGGGCCGGGATGTTCACGCCGATCACGACCGGAAACGCATAGTAGAACCAGATGATCTGAACCAAGAGCGGCGTACAACGAAACAGTTCGATATAGGCGAGCAGGAGCCAGTCGATCACGGGAATGCGCCCCAGGCGCAGGATGCCGACGACGAGACCAATCAATGTTCCGAGCAGGATGGTGCCGATCGTGTAGGCGATGGTCCAACCGAGCCCGAGCCAGAACAGATGGCTGTACTTGCCGAGGATCGCGAAATCCCAGACGTAGTTCATGCCGGCCTCCGTCGGCTGCACGTCCGCATGTGCGGCTCGTAGCGCATCAGAGGTAACGGCTCGGCGCAAAGGCGCTGACGTCGAAGGACGGCGCCGCGCCGCCGATCATCGCCGCGATCGCCGCCCCCGTCGCAGGCCCGGTGGTGAAACCGATATGCTGATTGCCGAATGCAAGCCATAGCCCGGGATGCCGCGGCGCCGGCCCGATCATCGGCAGGCTGTCGGGCAATGTCGGCCGCGATCCGCGCCAGGGCTCGCCTACCGCTTCGCCAAATTCGACCACGCCGCGCGCGACCGGCACCACGGCATGGAGTTGGGCATAGGATGAGGGCGCATCGCGGGAGGTCAACTCAACGCCGGTGGTGATGCGAATGCCCTGCTCCATCGGCGTCATGAGGAAGCTGCCTTCGGCGTCATGGACCGGCCGTTGCAATAAACGAGCCGGGTTCGGTTTGAACTCCTGATGGTAGCCGCGCTCGGAAGCGAGCGGAACGCAATAGCCGAGCGGCCGCAACAGGTCGGCCGACCACGGACCGAGCGCGACCACGACATGACGCGCCGAAATCGCGCCGTCGGCGAGCGTCACGCGCCAGCCTTCGCCGTCGCGCTCGATTCCCTTGATGTCCGATTGACGGAGTTCGCCGCCGGACCTAACGAACATCCGCGCGTAGGCCTTCACGACTTCGCCCGGCGAGTCGACCGAAGCCGTTTGCGTATGGAGGAGACCGACCTTGTAGACCGGCACGATGTTCGGCTCGAGCGCGGAAATCGCCTGGCGATCGAGCAGTCGGCTGTCGATGCCATATTCGGCGAGAAACGCCTGCTCTTGTTTCGCCGCTTCGAGCGCCTCGCTGCGCCACACTTTCAGCCACCCGGTCTCTCGCATGCGCTGCGCGGCATCGGCTTTCACGATCCATTCCCGATGCAGCTTTAACGATGCGCCGATCAAGCCGTGCAAGGCCGTCGCGCGCGGCCTGGTCTGGGAGGCCGTCGCGTTGGCGAGGAAGCGCGCGACCCAGTCGAAGTTGCGCACCACCCAGGCCGGATCCCAGCGCAGCGCGGCGTGGCGATTGGTGAGGTAAGTGGGCAGCGCGCTCCAGAGCGACGGCTTGTTGAGCGGCAAGATCGAGCCGCTGGAGAGAACGCCGGCATTGCCGTAAGAAGTTTCTCTGCCCGGTTCGCGCCGATCGACGAGAACGACCGAAAGTCCTCGCTGCCGCGCGGCAACGCCTACGGACACGCCGACGATGCCCGCGCCCAGCACGACGACATCGGTTTGCTTGCCCTTGTTGTCCGGCATCGTCCCTACCCCAAGACTTTATATCAGCGTCTCTACATCAGCGTCAGGCCGCCATCGACCGGCAACAGTGCTCCGGTGACATGGCCGGCCTCCGGCGATAACAAGAAGGCGACGGTTGCGGCAACCTCATCCGGTTCGGCCAACCGCGCGAGCGGATTGGCCTTGGCGACCACTTGCCAGCTTTGCGCGTCCAGCGCCCCCATCAGCCCGGCATCCTTGCGGGTATAGCCGGGCATGACAATATTGGCGGTCGCACCGGAGCTTGCGAGTTCGATCGCAAGACAGCGCACCAGCACTTCGAGCGCGGCTTTCGCCGCCGCAGACCCCGGATAGGTCGCCTCGCGCGTGAATCTGTGGGCGGCGAAGCTGGAGATCGCGACGACGCGGCCCTTCGAACCGCGCGTCAGATCCGGCATTGCGGCGCTCGCGAGCTCATGAAACGCGGTCGCCATCACGGCGAACGACCGTTCGAGCGAGGCGCGCGGCAATCGCGCGAAGGCGCGCCGATCCGCAAACCCCGCAGCGTGGACGATCGCATCGATCTGGCCGAACGCCTCGCGCGTTGCCCGTACAAGCCCGGATGCCGTCCCGGCATTCGCCAGATCGCCGGTGGAGCACGCGACTTTGCCGCCGGCCCGCTCGCAGTCCGCGACCACCGTTTTCAATCGCTCAAGCCCTTCGGCATCCGCCCCCTGCCCGTGGAGCATCAGGCACGCATCCGGTGCGGCCAGGCGGCGCGCCACCGCGGCCCCGATACCCGACCCGCCTCCGGTGATGATGGAAACGCGCAATCGACCCTCGTTGTTGCCTGCGGCGATCGGGCAACTATAGGTCCCGCCGAGTCGATGCGATAGTAGAGGACGTCCTAGCCGCTTTCGTAGCGCACCCACCGCGCGGCACGATTTTTCGCGCGCGGCTTTGCGAACCATGTCGGGTGAGCGAGCGAGCGCGGCTGATTTTCGTGGCGGCTAAATCGCCAAATGCCGAGAATGCGACGGCGGGGCAGCGGGACTCGCCGCCTTGGAGCGACAAATCGTCTACTGCTATTCTCGCTGCTATTTCAATGTGTTACGGCGGCGGCGGCGGCCTGCTGATGAGCCGAGCCGGCCGGTGAAACCGCGAGAATCTGGTCGCACCGCGATTGTCGGCTGATCCGTTTCCTCGATCAGATCGACAGTAACGCCTGTGCGGGCGTGCCACCGCATGCTCGAAAAACGGAGCCGTGTCGCGGTTGGCCGCGGCATCGGGAGAACCTGTCCGACGAAATTCGCCGAGCGCTTTCGCTTGCCCCTACGCCGGGTGAAGCTGTGCTGTCGTGTGCGCGTGGTCGAGGATCGCGGTGACGGTGTCGGTAGAATGAACGCCGCCGAGATGCGCGGCGGCAACAAACGTTCCCCCCGGCGTCCCATTGACGTTGATCGAGAGCGTCGCCGAGTTGCCGCCGGCGTCCTCCTTGAGCTGAACGAAATTCGACGCATTTGCAGGGTTCGAGCCGGGGCCGAACTTCGTATCCAGCAGCGCGGAAAGGTCGATCGACTCGTTTGTAGCGTTGAAATTCGTAATCGTCGGAATGCTGGTCGAATTGAGCACGCTGGCGGCAAGGCTGAAGTGATCCACCGCGCCGGCGCCGCCGGTCACGCTGACGCCGCCGGCAAGATTGTCGAAAAAGTCGTTGTGCGTGGTGCCCAGCACACTCGTAAACCCGGAAATCGATCCGCTCGGCGTGAGCGTGTTCGCATCGAGCCTGATCGTCCCGGCGGCGAAATTGATCTCGACCGCACGGTCCCAGCCCGAGAGGTCGAGCGTCTCGCCCGAGCCGTCGGCGTTGATTTGATTGCCGCTGGCGTTCAAGGTCACGCCGGGATGACCGGCGTCGGTGAGCTGGATGGTCTGGCCGGTGGTATTGGTCTCGATCGTATGGTTGTTGAAGTCCAGGACGTTGTTGACCGCATCGAACTGAGCCGCCACCGAGGTGGTGCTTGTGGTCGGGGTGACATCGACATGCAACGTGCTGGTCGTCGAAGCGGCGGTAGCAGCATTGCCGTTGTCGATCGCAGTCGCGGTGACGGCAAGATTGAAGTGCTGGTCTTCGCCGTCGCTGGTCAGCGTCAGGCCCGTAAGCTGCGCAGACGTCAGCGTGACGCTGCCGTTGGTGATGGTCAACGGATTACCGTTGTCATCCAGGACCACGCCGCTCGGAAGTCCGGAAATGGTCACGGCCAGCGCCGTGTCGCCATCATTGACATTATTGGGTTCGTTCGCCGATGCGTTCACGGTGAGACGGAACTTGTGCATCGCCGATTCGACGAAAAGCCATCATGCCCAGCCTTCGCTCGCGAAGCGGGCGCGCAAGACCGGCCGGCGCCGTCTGAACCTTGGATTCGAATTTCAAACAGCCACAGCTTCGCGATCTCGCCGCGCATTTTCGCGCGAGTTTTGCTTTCAGTCTCGCCCCAACAACAGAGGGCGCAGGGAATGCCGGGCGCTCCGATAGCGCCCGCAGCCTCGCATGCAAAATAAAATGAGCATACGAGTGTAGTCACCACGGTCACACCGGAAACACCCGGCATTCCCTACACAATGGTTTTAACGGCTTATATCGCGCTCTCCCCGGTGAGCCGGGCTTTCTTGCCACCGTCGCCTCGTGGGAATCGCAGCCACGAAACTTGACGCCAGCGTCGGGGCGTCAGGACCACACGACTTTGCCGTATGCGGCAGCGCTCTCGTCCGGCTCGCCAACAATCGAGCCTGACGCCGCCGCATCCATCGCATCCCGCGCCCAACGTGCCGTGACGATCATGATACGCCCCTCTGTGGGGCGCGAGACGGCGGGACTTCTAGAATTGATTTGCCCGACGGCGAAAGCGAAAAATTTTTGCGAAGGGGGATGGACTCTCGCGGAAAGTCATCAGCGCGCCGAAGTGATTTGCCCGTCGGGTAGAATCGGCACGCGTAGCCCGCACGAGCGCAGCGATACGCGGGTTGAGCACGAAAACAAGTGGCCGGATATCGCTTCACTCATCTGGGCTCCGCTCGCAGTGCCGCGACATGATGCGAACTTCGGAAATCGGAGCGCTACGATGCCGTTCGGGCCAGACGATAGACCGGCATGGCCTTGCTGACACCCTTGAGTTCGGCCTCGCTCCTTGCCACCTTGTATGGCGCAATAATTTCCGCCACGGACGGCGCGCTATGAACTTCTTCGGTGATACAAATCTCGTCGCCATCGGCGAGGTTTTGCACCCGCGCCGCGATATTCACCGTCTGGCCGAAATAATCGAGCCGCTCGTTGAGCGTGACCGCGATCGCGGCTCCCCGATGCACGCCGATTTTCAGGATGAAATCACGCTGCGGGCGGTCTCGATTTAGCTGATCCACGGCCTCGCGCATATCGAGCGCCGCCTGCACCGCATCGGCCGATGTGAAAAACGCCGCCATCACGGCGTCACCGATCGTCTTGGTGACGGCGCCATTGTGCCGAACCGTGGCGTCGAGAAGATGCTGGAAGTGCCGCTGCACCTGAATGTAGGCGTTAAGGTCGCCGATCCGCTCGTAGAGCGCCGTCGAGCCCTTGAGATCGGTGAATACGAGGGTAACGTCGAGAACCGCAATGCCCTCCGTCGCGCTGATCACCTCTGAGCGGAAGAAGTCGCGAAAGGTTTGGGTCATCAACAGCCGCTTGCCGGATAAGGATGGCGCGAAGCGAAGCTTCGGGCGCTGAAACGTCGCCATCGGAAGCTGCAGGATGCCGAATACCAACGGCAGCTTGCCGGCGTTGCGAACTTCGAACACGACCTTGCCCGGTGCGATGTTTGCTGCGGCAGCCACGCATTTGCCGCCGTCGAGCACGACCGGCACATGGGCTGGCGTTACACCGGCCCCGCTTGCGACCGGGAAGAAAAATTGCGCGTCGCTTTCGAAATCCTGGCCCAGAAGCGCGCCTTCGGCGGCATCGACCTCAAGATTGGCCGCAGAATCCGGCTCTATGCGGGTGAGCACCCTCACCAGCCCTTTGGCGGCCTCACTCCATGGCACGCCGTCGGGCATGACGCCGCCCGGCATCAATTTATAATGGAAGACGTAATCCCAGGCCGAAAGCGCATCCGGTTTATGGAAGCGGATGCTGCGTACGGCGGGCGAAACCGTAAACGTCACAGTGATGTAATCGTCGAGCGCGGCGTCGTAATCGCTTTGACAGAGGTGGCAATGGAAATGCGTGTGCAGTTTGCGCAAGGTTCGGAAGCTCTCGACAACGTCGGAGCACATCGGACAAATAAGCAGCCAGTCCATGTCGAATAGCCCGGTCGCGCAGGCATGGAGGAAAAGATCGATTCCTTCAGCTTCGGCAATCGATTTCTCTGTGGCGAACTGGATCGGATTGATGCGGTAGAGTGCCTCGTCCGTGCCGGAGCGCAGTAGCGTCTCCAGCCGCGAGACGACGCGCGGACTCCAGGATTTGGCCGCTTCGAGCGCAACCAGGCGCTCTTCGAGCTTTTTTTCGTCGATCATCGCATTCACCGCGATAAAACCTCGATCATCCCCGGGGTTCGGTCGAACCGGAATACACAATTCATGGGCTCGGGGCGAGCCCATGAATTCCGGTACGCCGAGGCTTGGCAGCGCGAACCCTATTCGACGGTGAGTTTCGCGTCGATGTTGTTGCGGGTCGCGTTGGAGAAATCGCCCCGGCACGCGCCCAGCGGTCAGGCCGCGGCGGCCGCTTCGATGATGTCCGCGACCGGCCCAGGCTTCGACACGTAGACCGCGTGACTGCCGGGCACCTCCCGCACCGTGGCGCCCGCCCGCTGCGCCATCATCCGCTGCGCGGGCGGCGGAATCATCCCATCCTCGGTGGCCACCAGGTAGAAGCTCGGCTTGGTCTTCCAGGCCGGCTTGGTGACCGCGCCCTCCAGCGACACGACGGCCCAAGGCAACTGCGACTTGGCCATGAACGCGGCCTTGTCAGGCTCGACGTCGGCCGCAAAGGCGGCGGCGAACTTGGACTGGTCGAGCAACAGGAACCCGTTGTTGGGCGGCAGGATCGGCGGTGCTGCCGCGCCCGGCGGCGGATTGGCGATCAGCGAGGCGACCGACTCGCCCGCATCCGCCGCGAACGCCGTGATGTAGACGAGGCGCTTCACCTTCGGATGGTTGCCCGCCTCGGAGATCACCACCCCGCCGTAGGAGTGGCCCACCAGGACGACGTCGCCGTCTTGCTGGTCGAGGATCTGTTTGGTCGCGGCCAGATCCGCCTCCAGCGTCGTGGTGGGAATCTGCACCACCGAGACGTTGTAGCCCCGGCGGGTCAGCAGGTGGAAAACGCTCTCCCAGCCGGCGCCGTCAACGAACGCGCCGTGCACCAGGACCACATTCTTGATCTTGCTCATGTGTCTGTCTCCGTGTGTTTTGGGAAACTCGGGCTACTGGGCCGACGCCTTGGCCGCCCGTTCGATCAAACGCGCTACGTCCTCCGGCTTGGAAACGTAGACCGCGTGGCTGGCGGGAACCTCGATCGTTTCGCTGCCGGCCCGCTTGGCCATGCTGCGTTCGAGGTCGGGATTGATGTTGTGGTCGAGAGACGCGACCAGCGCCCAGCTCTTCTTCTGGTGCCAGGCGGCCGTGGTCACAGGCGCGCCGCCGGCGGCCTTGGCCAGCATCTGCTGGGAATGGGCCATGAAGTTCGCCTCGGCGGGCGGGAGGTCGGCGGCGAAATCGGCGGCGAAGGCGGCCGGGTCAATGTACAGGAAATCGTCCTTGGTGGCGCGCATGTCGTTGTTGGCGGCGGGGGCCTGCGAGAGCAGGCCGACCGCACTTTCGCCCTGGTCGGGGATGAAAGCGGCGATGTAGACCAGGCCGACGACATTCGGCGCATTGCCCGCTTCGGTGATGACCACCCCGCCATAGCTGTGGCCGACCAGAAGGGTTGGGCCCTGTTGCAG
>Ga0210394_10007094_pt1 | contig 11901 bp, 7 predicted proteins | sample IncBWC12MmetaG_FD_160121 | JGI IMG/M metagenome (GOLD analysis project Ga0210394, IMG submission 160121) | Forest soil microbial communities from Barre Woods Harvard Forest LTER site, Petersham, Massachusetts, United States - Inc-BW-C-12-M | ecosystem: Environmental > Terrestrial > Soil >... | reverse complement strand
CAGAGGTAAGCGCCGCCGATGCCGACCGCGTTCTCCGGCGTCCAGGTTCTGGCCGGGTTGTACTTCGTCGTCACGAGCCGGTGCCGCGGGTCCAACGGGGTGGCAACCGGCGCGCCGAGGTAGACGGCGCCGAGGCCGAGCACGAGATAGGACGCGTCGAAGACGGTGCGGTGGACGTCCTCGACCGAGTCCAGCCCGTTGACTCGCCGGATGAACTCGATGTTCCACGGGCACCACGGCGCGTCGGAGCGGACACCTGCCATGTAGCGCTCGATCGCCTCACGCGTCGCCGGATCGTCCCAGGACAGTGGCAGGTGGATCGTGCGGCTCGGGACGGTGAGTTCGGAGACCGGCGGCAGCTCGTCTTCCATGCTGCGCGCGACGGCGAGAATCCTGGCCACCGACAGCCGGTCGGGATCGGTGTGGATCTGCAGCGAGCGGATCCCCGGAGTCACGTCGATGATGCCGTCGAGCTTCTCCTCGGCGAGCCTGCTCGAGAGCGCGTGCACCCGCATGCGCATCGCCAGGTCGAGCGCCATCGGCCCGTATTCGACGAGCAGGTTGTCGTCACCGGCACGCCGGTAGGTGACGCTCGGGCCCTGCCCGTCCGCGTCGCGCCGGTGCAGCACGCCGTCGTCACCGCTGGGCCGGCCCGCGATCAGTGCGGGCGCCCCGCTGAGCATCGGGGCGCGCAGTGCGCTGGCCTGCGCCTCGTCGATGGCGATGAAGCGCACCTCGTCCTCGGGACGGAGCTGGCCCAGCTTCCACCGCTGTGAACTCGCCACCGTCGCGGGGCAGACGAAGCCCCCCAGGCTCGGGCCGTCCGGGCCGAGCAGGACCGGCAGGTCGCCGGTGAAGTCCACCGCGCCGATCGCGTAGGGCGTGTCGTGGATGTTGGACGGGTGCAGGCCCGCCTCGCCGCCGTCCGGGCGCGCCCAGCGTGGTTTGGGCCCGACCAGGCGGACTCCGGTGCGGGCCGAGTTGAAGTGCACCGACCAGCTCGCCGCGTAGAACTCCTCGATGTCCTCCCGGGTGAAGAACTCCGGCGCGGCGTGCGGGCCCTCGGTGACACCGAGCTCCCAGTGGTTGGTGAAATCCGGGGCGAGGTCGGCAACCGATCGCGGGCTCGCACCCGGCTGCGCCGCCCGTGGGCGCAGCACGTCTCCGAGCACGAGCGCACGTCCACCGTGGCCACCGAAGCCGCCGAGGGTGAAGGTCGCGGCGCTGCCGAGATAGTCCGGGACGTCCAAGCCGCCGGCCACCAGCAGGTAGGTGCGCAGGCCCGGCCCGGCCGCGACACCGATGTCGAGCACGCCGCCGGCCGGCAGCGCAACCGGCTCCCACTGCGGCACGGGGTCACCGTCGACGGTGACGGTCGCCGGCGCGCCGGTGACGCACACCGTGCAGGCGCGGGCAAAGCGCAGCGCGGGCCCTTCGATCGTGCATTCAAGTCCGGCTGCCGATTCGGGGTTGCCCAGCGCGAGGTTGCCCAGCCGAAACGATCGATCGTCCATCGGCCCGCTCGGCGGTACGCCCACCTGCCACGCGCCGGTGCGGCCCGGCCAGTCCTGGACGGTGGTCATCGTCCCGGCGCGCAGGACGTCGATCCGCGGATCGTCCACGACGATCTCGCCCAGGGTGGAGGTCACGTGCCTGGCCGCGGCGAAGTTCTCGTCGCGCAACGCGGCGCGCAGCAGCGGGAGGTTCGTCTCGATCCCGTCTATGCGGGTCTGCTCCAGCGCCCGGAGCAGTGCGCCGATGGCGGCCGGCCGGTCGGCGCCGGTCGCGATCACCTTCGCCAGCATCGGGTCGTAGTGCGGGCTCACCTCGGTGCCTGCCGAGATCCAGGTGTCGACCCGGACTCCCCCACCGAAGGAGACATTGGTCAGCAGGCCCGCGCTGGGCTGGTGATCGCGCGCCGCGTCCTCGGCGTAGATGCGCGCCTCGATGCTGTGGCCGCTGGGCGAGACCGGGTCGTCCAGCGGCGAGTCACCCTGGGCCAGCCGCAGCATCCAGGCGACCAGGTCCAGGTTGCGAGTCTGCTCGGTAACCGGGTGCTCCACCTGCAACCGGGTGTTCACCTCGAGGAAGTAGGCCTCCTGCCGGCTCACGTCGTAGACGTACTCGACGGTCCCGGCGCTGCGGTACGCGACGGATTCGCAGAGCTGGGCCGCCGAGGAGGCGATCCAGTCCCGCACGGCGCCGGGCAGCCCCGGCGCGGGCGCCTCCTCGACAACTTTCTGGTGACGGCGCTGCAGGCTGCAGTCCCGGTCGCCCAGTACCCGCACGCGCCCGGCGCCGTCGCCGAAGATCTGCACCTCGACGTGGCGCGCGGTGTCGACGTAACGCTCCAGGAAGGCGCCGCCGGTGCCGAAGCTGGCCACCGCGATGCGCTCGACCGCGTCGAAAGCCTCGGCGAGCTCGGCTGGCGTGCGGCAGATCCGCATGCCGATGCCGCCGCCGCCCCCGGTGGCCTTGAGCATCACCGGGAATCCGATCAGCTCGGCCTCGGCCTGGGCAGCGGCGAGGTCGGCGAGCACCCCCGTTCCCGGCAGCATGTTCACCCCGGCGGTCGAGGCGATGCTGCGGGCGGTGTGTTTCGAGCCGAAGTTACGCAGTTGCTCAGGGGTGGGCCCGACGAACACGATCCCGGCTGCCTGCGCGGCCTCGGCGAAGTCGGCGTTCTCGGAGAGGAACCCGTACCCGGGATGGATCGCGCCGGCACCGGAACTCAGGGCGGCTTCGACGATCGCGTCGGCCCGCAGGTAGCTCTCCCGCGCTGGTGCCGGACCCAGCCGCACCGACGCGTCGGCCATCGTGACGTGCGGGGCCCCCCGATCGACGTCGGAGTAGACCGCGACCGTCTTGAGCCCAAGCTCGCGCGCGGTGCGCATAATGCGCACCGCGATCTCGCCACGGTTGGCTACCAGGAGCGCATCGAAGATCATGTGGTGATCACGCTTACTGCCTTCCGAGCGGGAAATAGAATACCTGTCAGATGACAGACAGTAGAGCGGTCGGCATGACGGCGAGGTTGTCCGCGGTAACAACTGTGTTTCCGCACGCCACCCGGGCGGCTAATTCTGTCGATCGACCTGTTTTGCGGCGGATGCCAGCAGGCGGGCGGACTGCTCCACGGCCTGGCGCAGCGCGGCGTCGCTGCACCCGAGCAGGCGGAGGCAACCGGACGCGACCATCTCGCCGAGCGCGGAATCGGGCTTCACGCCGTCCGTCCGCATCGAGATGACGCTCTCGGCAAGGGCGAACACCAGGGAGGTGGAGACGTCGGCTGACTCCACCGTGAAACAGCCGGCCTTCAGCCCGTTGCTGACGCGGCGCCCGTACGCCCGCTTGAGCAGGAGCCGGTCGCGCCGGAAGCCTTCGAACTGCTCAGCCCGAAGCTCGGGCAGCGTGTACAGCGCGCCGACGTTCCAGCGTCCCGAGCAGAGCAGGCCGACGTCGAAGGCGGCAAGCGCGTAGAGCTGCACATGAGCCGGCTCCGCGGTGCGGGCAAGCTTGGCACTGAAGGCAAGTGACGGGCGCACCGTGCCGGCCAGGAGTTCGGCGAGGATGTCCTGCTTGCTGGCGAAGTGGTAGTACAGCGAGGCTTGCTTGACCCCCACCGCCTCGGCGATCCGGCGAGTCGAGGCCGCGCTGTAGCCCTGCTCGCTGAACATCTGGGCCGCCGCGTCCAGGATCTGCTCCCGGCCCGACACGCCCCGGCGCAGTGGCGCGGTGAGCCGTGGCCGCCCGACGCCGGCACCGATACCTGTCACGTGATCAATCCTTTCACAGCTCGCGTGCCACCGGGGCAGGCGGCTGTGCGAGCGCGGCGAAGACCTGTGAAATGCCCGAGCCGGAAACCGAACTGTTACGCCGGGGAACCCTGCCGTCATGTGCCACAACCTACTGTTTGTCAATCGACAGGTATTTGACTCCAGCCGTCACCGGCGGGCACAAGGTAGAGGGGACCGGCGCCATGACCGCAACTCTGCCAGTGGCTCCGCCGCTGGGCTCCACCTCGGTGGCCGTCGTCGACGACCTGCACGTCACGTTCAAGCGCGGTGGCCGCGCAATCCACGCCCTGCGTGGCGTGAGCCTGGACATCCGACCCGGCGAAATCCTCGGCCTGGTCGGTGAGTCCGGCTCGGGCAAGAGCGTGCTCGGCCTGTCGATGCTCGGCCTGCTCGACGACAAGGCCTCCGTCAGCGGCGCGGTGGCGGTGCGCGGCCAGGACATGGTGACCAGCGCGCAGTCGGTGCGCCGCGAGGTTCGCAAGCGTCACCTCGGCGCCGTGTTCCAGGATCCGATGACCTCGCTGAACCCGACCATGCGGGTCGGGCGCCAGGTGGCCGAGGCCGCAGGCAGCGACGACGAGGCCGAACGCCTGCTGGCGGCGGTCGGCATTCCCGAGCCGCACGCCCGGATGATGGCCTACCCGCACGAGCTCTCCGGCGGTCTCCGGCAGCGGGTGATGATCGCTATGGCGGTGGCGGGCGGGCCGTCCCTGGTGATCGCGGACGAGCCGACGACAGCACTGGACGTCACCGTGCAGGCACAGGTTCTGACCTTGCTGCGCTCGCTCCGCGACGAGGTGGGCTGCAGCCTGCTGATGATCACCCATGACCTCGGCGTCGCCGCGCAGGTGGCCGACCGGGTAGCGGTCATGTACGCCGGTCGGCTGGCCGAGGTAAGTGACACCCGCACCGTGCTCGGGGCGGCCGCGCACCCGTACACGCTCGGCCTGATGCGCTCGCGGCTCTCGCTCGGCAGCGACCGCAACCGGCCCCTGGTCGCGTTGCCGGGCAGCGTACCGAGCCCGGCGGCGCCGCCTGACGGCTGCGCCTTCTCCCCGCGCTGCGAACTCGCCGGGCCCGACTGCGAGACGGCGCCGCCGCAAGCTGTCGAGATCGCGGTGGGACACCGCAGTGCGTGCGTCCTCAGCAAGGACGAGGTGACCACCCGCACCGCAGCGGTGGCGCGCCCGCTGCCGACCGTGGTCGCCAGCGTGAGTGCCGGCGCTGACGCCGCAGCCGGTTCCACGGACACCGAACCAGCCCCGCTGCTGTCGATGCGCGCGGTGGTCAAGTCGTTCCCGGTCGGCTCGAGCCTGCGCCACTCCACCCGCCTGCAGGCCCTGCGTGGGGTGAGCCTCGCCGTCAGCAGTGGCGAGTCGGTGGCCCTCGTCGGGGAGAGCGGCTCCGGCAAGTCGACCCTGCTCCGCGTCGCGGCCGGCCTGGAGCGCCACGACAGCGGCGAGCTGCACCTGAGTTCGGCGACCCGGCCGCAGATGGTCTTCCAGGACTCCGGCGCGTCGCTGACCCCGTGGATGACGGTGGAGGAGCTGATCGGCGAGCGGGTACGCGGGCTGGGCCGCAAGCAGCGCGCCGCGAAGGTCGTCGAGGCCCTCAGCCTGGTGGGGCTGCCGGCGGAGGTGGCCAAGGCCAAGGCGGGGCAGCTCTCCGGAGGCCAGCGGCAGCGGGTGTGCCTGGCGCGCGCCACGGTGGTCGTGCCGCCGATCCTGCTCTGCGACGAACCGACCAGCGCGCTTGACGTCTCGCTGGCCGCCTCGGTCATCAACCTCATCGGGCGGCTGCGCCGCGAACTGGGCATGGCCGTGCTGTTCGTGACCCACGACCTGTCAGTGGCCCGCGTAGTTGCCGACCGGATCGCGGTCATGTACCTCGGGCGCATCGTCGAGGTCGGCGACGCCGAGCAGATCACCGGCGCCCCCGTGCACCCGTACACGCGCGCCCTGATCAGCGCGGTGCCCGACGTAGGCCGCGAGCCCATCGTGCTGCCGGGTGAGCCGGCGAGCGCGATCCGGCCCCCGAGCGGCTGCGCGTTCCACCCACGCTGCCTGCAGGTGACCGACGGCTGCGCCCAGGACGAGCTCGATGTCCGGCTCACCGCCTTCCGGCACGACGCGCGGCACCAGGTCGCCTGCATCAACCCCGAACCGGCGACCCCCGACACCGGCGTGGGGGTGAGCTGACGTGGCGATCGCCGAGCCGATCGAGCGGGCGCCGCTGGTCGAGTTGCCCCGGCGGATGCGGCGGCCGCGCCTGTCCCGCTCGCGCCGCTTCTCCTGGCTCGCGGCGTCCCTGCTCCTGATCACCACGGTGGTCGCGGTGCTGGCGCCGGTACTCGCCCCGCACGACCCGACGACGACGAGCATCTACCCCTTCGCGTCCCCGGGTCAGCACGGCTTCCTGCTGGGTTCCGACAGCACGGGCCGCGATCTGCTCAGCCGCACGCTCTACGGGATGCGCACCAGCTGGTTCGCCGCACTCGTGGTGATCGTCGTGGGCGTCCTGATCGGGACCCTGATCGGGCTGGTCTCGGGCGCCTTCGGGGGCTGGATCGACAGCGTCCTGATGCGCATCACCGACGGCTTCCTCGCGCTTCCGGCGCCTGTCCTCGCGATTGCGGTTGTCGCTGCGCTGGGCGTCGGGCTGGTGCACACCCTGATCGCGGTTTCGATCGTGTGGTGGCCCTTCTATGCCCGCATCGTCCGCGGCGAGGTGCGCAAGCTCGCCGCCCGCCCGCATGTCGAAGCGGCGAAGCTGGCCGGCGCCGGTCGGTTGCGGGTCATGCTCCGCCACCTGCTGCCGGGCGCGATCCCGGCGACCGTCGTCACGGCCAGCCTGGACGTCGGGAACCTGGTCCTGACGCTCGCCGCGCTGTCGTTCCTCGGGCTGGGCCAGGCGCAGCCCGCCCCCGAACTGGGGCTCGACAGCGCACTCAACATCACCTTCCTGTCGCAGGACGTCTGGGTCTCGGCCATCCCCGGACTGGGCGTGGTGCTCCTCGCGCTCGTCGGCAACATCGCCGGCGACGGCATCCGCAACCTGATCGATCCGGAGTAGGTGGACAGGATGGTTGCCCTAATCGCGAAGCGGATCGGCGCAATGCTGGTCATCCTCTTCCTCCTCGTCGTGGTGCTGTTCTTCCTCAAGCAGATCTCGCCGGGTGACCCGGTGCACCTGATGCTCGGTGGCCAGGCCTCGGCGACCGCGATCGCGCACGAGCGGCACGTGCTCGGCCTCGACCGGCCGGTCACCAGCCAGTTTGCCCACTACCTGGACCGGCTGATCTTCCACGCCGACCCCGGCATGTCCTACGTGACCCGGCGTTCGGTCCGGACCGACCTGGCCACATTCATGCCGGCAACGCTGGAACTCGCCGCGGCCGGCCTGATCATCGCGCTCGTCCTGGGCACGATCCTCGCCTTCGCCACGACACTGAAGGTTCGCGGCTCGTCGGCCTTCCGGGTGATCCTGATCGTCGGCGCCTCCACCCCGGCCTTCCTGCTCGGCGTTGCCGGGGTGGTGCTGTTCTACGAGCACCTGGGCTGGTTGCCTTCCTCGGGCCGTACCTCCTACTTGAACGCGCCGACGGGGCCGACCCACCTGCTCACCGTCGACAGCCTGCTGCACGGCCGGCTGAACCTGTTCTGGGACGCGATCAAGCACCTCGTCCTGCCCGCCGTGTCGATCGCACTGGGCCCCGCCGTGGCGATCGGGCGCGTGCTGCGCTCGAGTCTCATCGAGGATCTCGGCAGCGACTACGCGCGTACGGCCCGGGCCAAGGGCCTGACCGAACTCCGGATCCTGCGCAAGCACATCCTGCGCAACGCGATCGGCGCGGCGATGTCGATGACCGGCCTGCAGGTCGGGCTGATGTTCGCCGGCGTGCTGGTGGTCGAGCAGGTCTTCTCCTGGCCGGGTATCGGCCTCTACGTCTCCCAGGCCATCCAGCACGAGGACTTCCCCGCCATCGCCGGCGTGACCCTCGTGCTCGGCGCGGTCTACGTCGTGATCAACACGATCGTGGACGTGCTGCAGGCCGTCGCCGACCCCCGGATAAAGGTCTGAGTGCCCCTGATGCCACGTCAACCCGTCATCGTCGGACGGCCGGTGCTGGTCGTCATCGACTTCCAGAAAGGCACCGACCTGGCCGCCGACGAGTTCGGCATGTCGGTGATGGCCGGGACGCCCGAACGCATCGAACGCGCCGAGCGGCTGCTGGATGTGGCCCGCGCGGCCGGGGTGCCGGTCGTCTTCTTCCAGGAGGTGCATCGGCGCAGCGGCATCGACTTCGGTCGCGAGCTCGACGGCGCCGAGGATGTGCACTGCCTCGACGGCGACCGGGCCACCGAACTGGTGGATTCGTTGCGACCGCTGGCCGGCGAGTACCACATCGTGAAGCGCCGCTACTCCGGCTTCTTCGGCACCGAGTTCGACATCCTGCTTCGCGCCCTCAAGGCGTCCACCCTCGTGCTGATCGGTGGCCTCACCGACGTCTGCGTGCACCTGACCTTCGCCGACGCACATCAGCGCGATTTCTACGTCCGGGTTGTCGGCGACTGCGCCGGCGGCTCGAGTCTGGCGGCGCACACCGCGGCGCTGGACGCGATGGAGTACCTGCAGGCGGGTGCTGTCCGCACGACAGACGAGATCATCAGCGCCTTCGCTGACCTCGCCGCCCTTCCTGAAGTCCGCAGTTTGCCCGATTCCTGCAATCCGGTGGAGGTATGACGATGCAACGTTCGACCATCTCGTCGCTCAGGCGACTCGCTGCGATTGGAGCAGTGGCCGTAGGCGCGATCGGGCTGGCGGCCTGCTCGAGCAGTCCGGGCGGCGGGTCGTCGACGCCGACCGGCTCGAGCGCGCCGGTCACCAACGCGCTCGCCACCGGCTGCAGCCTGCCCGGTTCAGGTGGGTCGCCGACCGGGCACACGCTGAACCTGTCCTTCTTCATGGACCCGGGCCAGCCGCCGGACCCCGACATCTTCTACTCCGGCCAAGGCCTGATCCTGACCACCAACATGTACGAGGGCCTGCTGCAGTACGCGCCGGGCACCGCCACGCCCACCCTCGAGCCCTCGCTCGCGACGAAGTGGACCGTCTCACCGGACAAGAAGACCTACACCTTCACACTGCGGCAAGGCGTGACCTTCCACGACGGGACCCCGTTCACCGCGGCTGCGATCAAGCCGTCGTTCGACCGCCGTACGGCCGTGAACCAGGGACCGGCGTACATGGTCGCCGGCGTCGCATCGGTGACCACATCCGGCAAGTACCAGGCGACGATCACGCTCAAGAAATCCAACTCGGCGTTCCTGACCTACCTGGCGTCCGCGTACGGCCCGAAGATGATGAGCCCGACCGCGCTGGCGGCCAACAAGGGGTCCGACAACGACCAGAAGTACCTGACGACGCATGACGTCGGCACCGGGCCGTACATGCTCACCAAGGCGGAGGTGAACATCGGCTACGAACTCAAGGCCTACCCGGGCTACTGGGGTCCGAAGCCGTACTTCACCACGGTCGAACTGCCCGTGATCGACTCGTCCTCGACGGTGCAGGCACAGTTCAAGACGGGACAGCTCGCGGCGATCCTGCACGACATCCCGTCCTCTGCGGTGAAGTCCTATCTGGGCGACAAGAACGTCGACAGCTGCACCCAGCCGTCGATGATCTCCCAGTACTTCTACGTCAGCCCGCACCGCGGCATGCTGACCTCGGCAACCGACAGGCTCGCGCTGCTCAAGGCGATCGACGTCAACGCGCTCACCCAGGGCGCGTACTACGGGCGTGGCAGCACGGCGACACAGCTGTACCCGGCCAACATGATGCCGGCGCAGTTCGCGAAGCAGGACGTGCCGTATGACCCGTCGATCCTCAAGGGCATCGTTGCCGGGCTGCCGGCCGGCGAGAAGTCGCTGACCATCGGCTACGACTCCAGCCAGCCCGACGCGCAGATCGTCGCGACGCTGATCTCGTCCCAGCTCGACACGGCCGGCCTGAACGTCACCGTCACGAGCTACCCGACCGCCGAGCTGTACGGCTGGCCGAGCGACCCGAAGTCGGCGCCGGATCTGCTCGTCACGCCAGGCTGGCCCGACGCGTCGTCGCCGTACACGTGGGGGCACATCAGCTTCGACCCAGGTGCTGGCCTGAACTACACCGGCTGCAGCGATCCCGCGACAACGGCCGAACTCGCGGCGGGCCTGGTCTCCGGAAGCAACGCGGACTTCTCCGCCGCGGCCATCAGCGCCGAGGCGACGGGCTGCTGGGAGAACCTGGTGAACGTCACCGACTTCCAGGTGGCCCAGCCGTGGCTCAAGGGCATGGCGAGCGCGCACGTGGTGTCGGACCCGTTCACCGTGCTCCTCGCGGACCTGTCTGCATGAGCGACATCTCGTTAGCGAATGGAGATTCATGAGCGACATCTCGTTAGCGAATGGAGATTCATGAGCGACATCTCGTTAGCGAATGGAGATTCATGAGCGGCGGCGTCAGTCGGATCATCCTGCTGACGCTGGGTTGGGAGGAGCTGCCGAAGTCCATCTCGGTCTTCGGCGCTCCTGCCGAGCAGCGGCTGAAGGAGCCCGTGCCGGGCATCCTGCTCCAGTGCGACGGCGGGTGGATGCTGCTCGACACCGGCTTCAACACCGCACTCATCCGGGACCCGGCGCTCTACCGGCGCTTCTACCCGAGCATCGAGTACAAGCCGGTGCTCCCCGGGCCCGGGGAGCCGATCGAGGAGGCGCTGGAGAAGATCGGCGTCGACATCGGCGACATCCACGCCGTCAGCCTGAGCCATCTGCACCACGACCACGCCGGGGGCCTCAAGCTCTTCGCGGGGCGGGTTCCGGTGCACGCGCAGCGGCGCGAGCTCGAGTACGGGATGCTCAACACGCCAGGGCCGGAGAAGCACGCGATGGCGCGGATCGACTACGACGATCCGCGCATCGACTGGCGGCTCGCGGACGGTGAGGAGCAGATCGCCCCCGGTGTGACGGTGATCCCGACCTACGGGCACACCCCGGGCCACCAGAGCTTCATGGTCGAACTCGACGCGTCGGTCGGCGGTGGTGGCTTCGTCTTCGCCTTCGATGCCGCCGATCTCACCGAGAACATCGAGCACGAGTTGCCGATCGGCGGCGTGGTCGACATCGATCCACGGGAGACGGTCGAACCGATCCGACGGTTGAAGAAGCTTGCCGCGGACAGGGATCTCGTGCTCGTCCCGGGCCACGACCCGGTGGTCTGGCCGGCACTCACCGAGGAGTTCGCGGCACGCTTCCTACCGTATTGAGGTGTTGGCTTCAGGACGCGGCGAACGTAGGTTCGGCTCATCGGTGGTCGCGTCAGCCGACCGGGCGGATCGAGCCGCTTCCGCTTCCGCTGAGACGGTCAGGCTGGTTCGCTGCCGACGTAGACGTGGCCGGACTTCCCACCGGCGACCGCGCCTACCGCGGTCGCGACGATGTCGGCGGTCGCGATGCCCGGCATCGATTCGGCGGTGAGGGCCGGCGCCAGCGCCGAGACGATGCCGGTCCCGCGGACTCCCGGCAGTATCGCGACCGTCCGCGTCGCGGATCGCTTCGACATCGCGAAGATCCGGTCGCACGCGGCCAGCGTCAGGTAGTCCTCGGCCGACCAGCGGGCCGAGCGCAGCGCTCCGCGTTCGGCCGGCGATCCGATCAGCACCAGCTGCGTTTCGGGTTCACCCCGGCGCCGTTGCGCGACCAACTCGGCTCCGACGAGCAGCCCGCGCAGCGCGCCGTCGTCGTCACGACCCGCGCCGGCGCTCCCCGAGGCTGAGGAGTCGTCAGCGGCCAGTCCCGCCAGGCTCCAGACGAATACCGACGCCGCCCCATACACCAGTTGAACCCGGTCCGCGAACTCCGCCGGGGACGATCCGTCGAACTGCTCAGCAAGATCTACACCGCCGGGCCGCTCACCGAAAGTGGCCAGATAGGTGACCCGCTCCCCCTCGAACCGGCCGCCGACCACCGCCGCGCCGGCCGCGACGAAGCCGTCGGCGAGCACCTGGACGTCGCCCGGCGTCACTGCGACCACAACCACCAGCCGGCCGTCGAGGGCTTTG
>Ga0210394_10007092_pt1 | contig 11902 bp, 7 predicted proteins | sample IncBWC12MmetaG_FD_160121 | JGI IMG/M metagenome (GOLD analysis project Ga0210394, IMG submission 160121) | Forest soil microbial communities from Barre Woods Harvard Forest LTER site, Petersham, Massachusetts, United States - Inc-BW-C-12-M | ecosystem: Environmental > Terrestrial > Soil >... | reverse complement strand
TTTCGTATTTCGAGTTTCGCATTACTCCTTTTTCCTCATGTGGTTACTTCCCTTCTCCACACATCCAACGTGGGTTCCCGCCGGAGTGCCCCTTAATTCGTGGTAGAAACAAGAGAGATGGAACCTCTGCTCCTTGTTGAAGATAAGAACGAGCTACGCGCCATGCTTAAGAAAGCATTGGAGCGCGCGGGCTATACCGTGGACGAAGCTCCTGACGGAACCACCGCGATTCAGAAGGTGCGCGCGCGGCGCTACCTGATGGTGATCACCGATTTGAAGATGCCGGGAGCGTCCGGGCTCGACGTCTTGCGCGAATCGAAGCAGGCAGACGCGACGATTCCTGTGCTGCTCTTGACGGCGTTTGGATCCGTTGAGGAAGCGGTCTCGGCGATGAAGGAAGGGGCGTTCGACTTTCTTCAGAAGCCGGTGGACCTCGATCACTTGAAATTGCTGGTGCAGCGAGCGACGCGCCAACAGGAGATGCAGCGGGAAAACCTGTTGCTGCGCGAGGAATACACCGCGCGGTATGGGTTCCCTCGGATTGTGGGCGAGCACACCGCTATTCGCGAGATCAGTCAGCAGATTCAAAAAGTGTCGGCGACGGATTCGACCGTTTTGCTCTTGGGAGAGAGCGGCACGGGCAAGGAGTTATTTGCGCGAGCGGTGCATCACCTTTCGCAGCGACGCGAGCAGCCGTTTGTGGCGCTGAATTGCGCGGCGATTCCCGAAGGCCTGGTGGAGAACGAGCTTTTTGGGCATGAGCGTGGCGCGTTTACAGGAGCGGGCGCGCGCAAAGTGGGCAAGCTCGATTTAGCACATCGTGGAACGCTATTTCTCGATGAAATTGGCGAATTGCCGCTGGCGATCCAGGCCAAGCTTTTGCGCGTGCTCGAAGAACGGAAATTCGATCGTGTCGGCGGAACGCAAACGGTGGAAGTGGATGTACGCATCGTGGTCGCAACAAATCGAAATTTACAGAAACTCGCGGAGGAAAAGCTCTTCCGCGAGGATTTGTACTTCCGGATTTCGGCTGTGCCTATGACGATTCCTCCTTTGCGCGAGCGTGGCAGCGACGTATTGCTCCTGGCAGGACACTTTCTGGAAAAATTCAGTCGCGAATTCAAGAAGCCTGGATTGGAGCTTTCCGAAGAAGCGCGGGAACGACTGCTGCAATATCGCTGGCCAGGAAATGTGCGCGAACTTCAGAACACGATGGAACGCGCCGTGATTCTTACCGATGGACTCAGCATTACGGCTGAGGGACTGCAACTGCCTGCGACGAAACCAGATACGGCCAGCTTGCCTGGGGGAATGTTGCCCGTGCAGTTCAGTTGGGAAGGAAACTTGGAGGAAGTGACTGGGCGGGCCATCAGTCACATCGAACGCATCCTGCTCGAGAACACTTTGCGGGAGTGCAAGTGGAACAAGACGCGGGCGTCGGAGAAATTGGGAGTGTCGCCAAAGACGTTGCTCGCGAAATTGCGGAGTGCGGGGTTGGAGGAGTAGGTGATGTGACCGGTGGTCCGTGACCCGTTTTCCGCGAGAAGCGTTAGGAGTGAGAAGACAGTTGGGAGTCGAACGTTGAAGTGAGCAGATCCCTGGGATGCGATGCTCGCTCGGTCCAGCGATGCTTCCTCGCATCGCTGGTTAACATAACCACCCTCCTTTTTCGGGTTTTTGCGGAAATGCTCATTCTAAGATACTTAAAGTCGATTGTTTTTATAGATTTACGGAACTGCTCATTCTATGGGGCTTAAGTGCCCCGATTTGCACTAAAATTGTGCAACGCCGGCAAGTGTTGTGAATAAAAGGCTTAGGTCGATTGGCGGCCGCTACAAAGCAAAAACGCCAGAAGGATGCTGGCGCTACCAAGAAAAACCTACAAGATTACCTACTCAACACTATACGCTGGAAACCATTCCTTGTCAAGATGAGGTTTGAGTGTGGGGCGGGTGTTTTCTTAACACAGAGTTCGCAGAGGGCACAGCGCAGGAAAAAGATTAGCGGGGGCGGTGGGCGGTGTGGAGGGCGACTGTGCCGAAGGTCCAGACTTTGAAGGCGACGGATTGGTAGCCTACGGCGGACATGAGTGAAGCTAATTCGGACGGGCGGAAGAAGCGGGCTACGGATTTGGGTAGATAGGTATAGGCGGAGGAATCGCCTGAGATTAGGGCGCCGATGCGCGGCAGGACGTTCCGGTAGTACCAGCGAAAAACATTCCCTACAAAATCGTCGGGCGGTTCGGTGAACTCGAGAATGGCGATTGTGCCGCCGCGTTTGAGGACTCGCTGGATTTCGCGGAGGCCGGCTTCGTAATTGGCTAGATTGCGGAAGCCGAACGCGGTGGTGACCAGATCGAAGGAGCCGTTTGCGAACGGCAGGCGGAGGGCATCAGCTTCGAGGAACGGCAATGTATTTGCGTTTGGCTGAGAAGAATCGCCGCTTAACGCGGAGTTTTTCTGTTTTGCGCGAACCAACATGGGATGGGCGAAGTCTGCGCCGTAGATGCGGGCCTTTCCTTCCCTCGCCAGCGCAAAAGACAGGTCGCCAGTGCCGCAGCAGAGATCGAGGACCGCGGCATCCGGGCGAGCGAGGATAGGGCGCAGATGGCTGGCGACTCGTTTGCGCCACAGACGATCGAGTTGAAGCGAGAGAAGATGATTGAGAAGGTCGTAGCGCGGGGCGATCTGCGTGAACATCTCGCGGACTTTGCGCGAGGCTTCGGCTTCGTTTGCGGCGCCTTCGGGTTGGGTCCCTTTTACCGGGACTGCGAGGTTAGTCCGCATTTCTCACCAGGGGGCGTGTTTGAGTGGTACAGACTTGAGACTGTGACCTTGCGACACTAGAACAACTGAAAAGCGCACAGGCAAGAGTGCCTGTGCTACCCGGATGGACGTTAGCCACGGCGTTTCCCGGTGGGGTTGACGAAGTGGGGAGCGAAGTGGAGGACGCGCTCTAGAGTTTCTATGGGCACGTTCTCGTGGGATTCGGCTTTGCCGATTTTGGGGGCCAGGACGAAGCGGAGTTTGCCGGCGCGCGTTTTTTTGTCTGAATACATGGCGGCGATTAGTTTTTTTGGTGGAACACTTGGCCACGGAGGGAGCGGGCCCATGCGGCGGACTAGCGAGACGATGCGCGAGACTTCGTCGGCAGGAGTTAGGCCGATTTCGTGGCCGAGGAGGGCGGCGGCCATCATTCCCCAGGCTACGGCTTCGCCGTGTTGATATGTGCGGTAATTTGTGACGGTTTCGAGGGCGTGGCCGAAGGTGTGGCCGAAATTTAAGATTTCGCGGAGGCCGGATTCGCGCTCGTCGCGGCTTACGACATGGGCTTTGATTTCCAAGCAGCGCGGGATTATGTACGCGAGAGCTGTGGGATCGCGGCGGAGGACCGCGTCGAAGTTTTTTTCTAGAAATGTGAAGAGTTTTGCGTCGGCGATGACGCCGTATTTAATGACTTCTGCCAGGCCGCCGCGGTATTGGCGTTCTGGCAGCGGCTTCAGCATGGCCGAGTCCACTAGGACGAGGCGCGCGGGATAAAACGTACCTACCAGATTCTTCCCTTCCGGCAGATTCACGCCTGTTTTTCCGCCGACGGCGCTGTCCACCTGCGCAATGAGCGTGGTGGGAATTTGCACAAGAGCGACGCCGCGCTGGCAGGTGGAAGCGGCGAAACCTGACACGTCACCGACCACGCCGCCGCCTACGGCGATGATCAAAGCGTGGCGATCGATTCCGGCGCGTACGAGCGAACGCGACAGTTTTTCAACAGTGCTCAAGTTTTTTGCAGATTCGGCATCATCCATCAAATGCGTCGCGTAGATATTCTTCAGACTTAGGCTCCGCTGAACGCTCTTCCCAACTGCTCGCCAGACCTTCTGCGAGGAGACGATGTGGATGCGCGAGAATTTTCCCAGCTTGCGGATTTCGTTCGCGGCATCCCGCAGGACGTCCTCTCCGCAGACGATAGCGTAGCGGCCGGCGGATGAGTTCACGTGGATGCGCTTCTTTTTCATTCGCAAGAAGGTTCTTTGGAGCGATTTGAATTTATCACAGAGTTTGCGTTGCTGCGTGGCGCCAAGTGCGACGAATGATTTCGAAGATCACTTATCGAGCCTCACCAAATCCGGAGTCGCGCTAGTCGCTGAGAAAAGCGGCACCAAAGCTGCCGCACTCCATGATGACTCTTCGTAATATTGTGCTGCGGTCAGTGGGTCTTCACTTGGATTGGAGTTGCTTGACGCTTTCGAGGAAGACATGGCCGACGATGGCTAGGGTTTTGGGGCTGATCTTGTCGAGCGAGTCTTGCGGCGTATGCCAGTAGTAGACGTCGCCGCTCGCGCCGTTGTCGAGGTCGATTACATCGACTGAGGGGATGTGGCGTTTCAGAAATGATTGGTGATCATCTTCTATTGGCGTCTCTGCATCGATGAAGATGGCGCCGTAGCCGAGTTTTTTGGCAATGCCCCAGACTAGATCGACTAGCGATTTGGTGGAATAGGATTCGCGCTTGAAATGGGGGGTGCGCGTGCCGACTAGATCGGCGAGCAGGAATGCTTTTATTTTGGTTAGGTCGCCGCTATTGGCGAAGCGGGCGGCCATTTGGCGGCTTCCGTAGCAATTGTCGGGGTCTTTCCACTCGGGGCGGACGGCTTCTTCTCCATCGAAGAACGCGATCCAGACGTTGTAGCGGCCGTGCTGGGAACAGAGGAGACGGGCCAGCTCGAGCATTACGCCAGTGGAGGAGCCGGCGTCATCGGCGCCGACAAAATTCTCGAGGCGCTTGGTGTCGTAATGCGTACCGAGGAGAATGATGCCGGGCTTGTCGCCGGGAATCTTGACGAGAATATTTTTCATGGCGATGCGGCCTGCGGGAGTATCCGAGTTGAAGGCGTCCACTTCGGCGGTGCAGCCGTAGCTTTTCAGCTCGGCGAGCATGTAGTCCTGCGTTTGTGCGAGGGCTGGTGAGCCGGAGGGGCGCGGCCCGAACGATACCTGTTTGGCAACGTGGTCGAAGGCGCGCTGGCCGTCAAAGCCACCGGTCTTGTCAGGCGGAGGAGCAGCGTCGGCGGGGTTTTGCGGGGCTGGAGGCGGAGCCGTGGTCACGGCGCTCATGAAAGGCGCGTCTTTAGCCGAGGGCTGAGGATTGTCTGCTTTGGTTTTGCACCCAGCGACGCCGAGAAAAAACACGGAGGCGCAAATCGCGCCACAAAAGATATTTCTGAGAAATGGTTTCATCTAACGGGACTCCTCTGCTGCAGCCTCACGCTTTTTCTTTTTTCGTACGACTGCCCAGGATACGCCTACACCCACGAAGTACAGGGCGACCAGCACCAACATGAAGAGCACCATGCTGAGGGCGTCAGGCGAAGGCGTCAATACAGCAGCGAGAATAGTGATCACCAACAAGGCGTAGCGGAAATTCTTGATTAGAAATTGTGGCGTGACGATGCCGAACAGCGTCAGGAAGAAAATGAGGATTGGGAGCTCGAAAACCAGGCCGAGGCCAAGAAGCACGAGGAGGATCAGATCGAAATACTCGTCAATATTGATGAGGGGCACGACGGGCCCCTGAAAACTGATCAAGAAGCGCAAGACGTAGGGCAGCGAAACAAAATAGCCAAAGGCGATTCCGGCCAGGAAAAGAAAAACAGTCGAAAAAAGAAAGCCGGCGATGGCGCTGCGCTCGTGCTTATAGAGCGCGGGAGCAACAAACTGCCAAATCTGAAACAGGACCCAAGGGGACGCGAGGACAATTCCGATGTAAATGCTGCAGGTGATAAGCACGTTCAAATAGCCGGCGGGGTGGGAGTAAACGAGCTGCGGGTTGAGGCCGGCATGCTTCAGGGCCCCGACCATGGGCTTCACCATGAAGTTGACAAAATGAGGAGCGATGACCCAACCGATAGCGGCGCCAAGCACGATCGAAGCCAGCGAATTGATAATGCGTTTGCGCAGCTCGACGAGGTGCTCGAAAAACGTCATCTGAGCGCCGGGCTCTTCGGTTGTTGAAACTATGGAGGAGTCAGACTGGCTGCTGTTGGTCATGAGAGGGATCGTGAGAAGTGTCCTGAGAAGGCGGAGCGACCGAGACGGCGGGTGATTCTTCAGCGGCTTCCACGGATTGCTGAGTTGATTCGCCATCGGCGCGCGGCACAGATTCGACAACAGGAGTGACGACCAACGCTTCCGTCGCGCGAGAGTCTGCGTCTAAGGTTGCAGTGGCGGTTTCGGTACCGGCCTGGGTGGCCAGCGTGGCGGGCTGTTCTGCTGAAACGGACGCGGCGGCTACCGCTTCAGCGGCCTTCTTTCGCTCGGCCTGGATGCCTTGGCGCTCGATGTCGCGCATTTCCTGTTCAAAGGCGCTCTTGAAGTCGGTGGAAGCTTTGCGAAACTCCGCCATCAGTTTGCCGAGGCCGCGGGCCAGTTCGGGAAGCTTGTGCGGCCCGAAAATGACCAGGACAACGACAAACAGAACAGCCATGTGGGTCATACTAAGCATAGGAATAGGTAGCCGAAAGACGGGCTATTGGCATCATAGAAAGGGTGTCCCACGGTGTCAAACCACACTTTGGGGTGTGCTATAATTTAGTCTGCGTGGTCACGCGAGGTCAGGATGAAATCTGAACGCCGTGGGTTGGTACTGGTAGTTGCAGTCATAGTCATATCCGCAGTCCTTGGGGGGATTTACGGTCCCAACGTGGGAGCCACGACATCCTCCGCAGCTGAGGATGAGCACGCGGCGATACGGCAGTTCACCAATGTACTGGACGTGGTCCAGGCCAACTACGCCGACCCGGTCGATGTGGACAAGGCCGTCTACCAAGGCGCGATCCCCGGCATGCTGCGCGTGCTGGATCCCCACTCAAATTTCTTTGATGCCCGTCAATTTTCGCTGCTTCGCGAAGAGCAGCGCGGGAAATATTACGGCGTGGGCATGGTCGTTGCGCCTAAAGACGCCCGGACTGTGGTGATGCAACCTTATGTTGGCGCGCCTGCGTTTAATGCGGGAATTCGGCCCGGCGACGTAATCATGAAAGTGGATGACAAGTCGACGGAAGGGCTGACGACGAGCGACGTCGCGGATTTGCTGAAAGGCCCCAAGGCCACGGTCGTAAAGATCACCATAGCCCGCGAAGGCTATGACCAGCAGCTTGTTTTTTCGGTGACGCGCGACGAGATTCCACGGCACTCGGTGGACATCGCGTTCATGCTCAAGCCTGGTGTCGGCTATATTCGGCTGTCCGGCTTCAACGAAACGACGGACCGTGAAATCGCTGAGTCCTTGAAGCAGCTGAATGCTTCGAGCCTCGATGGCTTGATTCTGGATATGCGCGGCAATCCCGGCGGGCTGCTGAACGAAGCGGTCGCTGTGGGCGATATGTTCCTGGATAAGAACCAACTGATCGTCTCGCACCATGGGCGGACATCGCCAGAGCGGAGATATTTTGCTCTGCGCGGAAACCAGGGTGTGACGGTACCGCTGGTGATTCTGGTGAATGGAAATTCCGCGTCGGCCACGGAAATTGTTTCAGGCGCCGTGCAGGATCATGACCGCGGACTGATTGTAGGCGAGACTACGTTCGGCAAGGGATTAGTGCAGACCGTTCAACCGCTTAGCGAAAATACAGGCCTGGCGCTAACAACCGCGCGTTACTACACACCTAGCGGGCGGCTGATTCAGCGCGATTACAAATCGATTTCGCTGTACGAATATCACTATGAGCGCAAAGTTCCTGAGCATCCGACGGAAGTGAAGCTCACGGACAGCGGACGACAAGTTACCGGAGGCGGAGGCATCACGCCGGATATCGTCGTCGCGACGCCGAAGTTCAATCATTTTCAGGAGAACCTCTTCCGGGCCGATGTTTTCTATCCCCTCGAAGGCGGAGTGGGAGGCTTCACGCGCTACTACATGGGGAGCAAGCCGACCGTTACGAAAGAATTTGAAGCGAACGATGACGTGATGAAGGCCTTCCACGAATATCTGGCCAAGCATAACGTGCGTTATACAGAGCCGGATATGTCCGAAAACCTGGACTGGGTAAAACGCAAGATCCGGCAGGAAGTGCTGGTCTCAAACTTTGGTATGCAAGAAGGATTTAAGGTTCAACTGGAAGCAGATCCCCAGGTGCAGAAGGCTGTGGAGGCTATTCCGCAGGCCCGCGCACTTTATCAAAATGCACGAAAGATCGTAGCGCAGCGCGCTGGCGGCAGTCTTGACCAGCCGTAGAACTCCAGTCTGTTTGTACTTCTAGGCGCACAGTAAGCTGGGTCCGAGCTGGCAAGATAACCTGGACGAATAAATCTGGACCTACGATTCAAGACTTGCCTCTAGCACGCGCGTAGTTCGTTTTATCTCGTTGTAAATCATGCAGTCAGCTTCAGTTGGCAAGGTTCGGAGCGTCTGCTAAGATTTTGTTGCTGCTCGTGGGCGAGTAGCTCAGCTGGGAGAGCGCCTCGTTCGCAACGAGGAGGCCGGGGGTTCGAATCCCCTCTCGTCCACCAGATTCTAAACAATTTGACCGACTTTTCGGAATTGCAGAAGTTTGCCAGGTTTGTCATTTGAGGCCCCCGCCGCTGCCAAGACGAACGCGACGAGATTCTTCGAGTTGAGGATTCTCTGCATCATGCTCTTGCTTGTGGTTTTTGGGCGTCGGTGATGGGGACTTCTTTCCGCGCGGCCTGCTGTTGCTGCTTTCTCTAGTTCGTGAAGTGCTTATCCTTCCACAACAGCATCTTCAGCGCCGAATTGACGACATGATCCGGGGTGCTGCCGCGCTACTACTTTTGACGAATCGTCACTTACTTGAATTTATCCTTTCGGCTATTTCGGTGGCTTCTCGGCACCAAGGGTCTCTTCTTTGGAAGCACCCCTAGTTCAGCCCTTACAGACGCGTATGTTTGGCTCTGTGCTTCGCGAATTCGACCATTTCTCATTGAATCTTGGGCGGCCGTTCGCGGTTGCCACAAGCGATCCATTTCTTGGTCTCAATTAACGATCTGGGTTATCGCTCCAACGCTTCCAGTGATGTTAGCAGTCCCATTGTAAGTTGCCGTGATCGTGTTTGAGCCGTGAGGCATGGTCGTAGTGGTGAAACTGGCCTTGCCGCCGGCCAATGTCACGGTGGCAAGCACGGTCGCTCCAGAACTGAATGTTACGGTTCCCGTCGGAGTTATCGTCGGCGAGGCCACTGTGGCAGTAAACTTGACGGATTGTCCTAGAGTCGAGGGATTACGCGAGGAGACGACTGTCGTAGTCGTAGTGGCCAGATCCACGATTTGGCTCAGCGTTGCCGAAGCACTAACCGCAGAGGCGGCATCGCCGTTGTAGCTTGCCGTAATCGAAAGCGTGCCAGCCGGCAGATTCGTGCGTGTGAGAGCGGCCACTCCGCTTGTCAGGGTGACTGTTGCCAGTGTAGTAGCGCCATTCTTGAATGTCACCGACCCTGTTGGTTGACCCGGACCCGCTGAACTGACTGTGGCAGTCAAAGTAACGGACTGCCCGTAGGTTGACGGATTTAGACTCGATGTCAACATTGTGGCGGTCGGGTACTTGTTGACGACTTGTGAGACGGCCGCGGAAGTACTGGCGTTGAACGTCGCGTCCCCGGGGTAGCTGGCTGTGAGGCTATGCGTTCCGACGGTAATCGTAGAAGTCGTGAACGATGTGCTACCGCTTGAGAGAGGCGCGGTGCCAAGAACGGTCGCTCCCTGTTTGAATGTGATCAGTTCTCCGTTTGCTGGAGTTCCACCAAGAGATGTTACCGATGCGGTGAGCGTGACAGACTGTCCGGTATAGGAAGGATTCAAGGACGAGGACAGTGTAGTCGTCGTTGCAAACTTTGTGACCACCGACTGGCTCAAAGCAGCTGACGTACTGCCTGTGTTATTCCCATCGCCCGCATATTGGGCGGTAATCGATCGAGTCCCTGCCGTTGCGTAGGAAGTAGAAATGCTTGCCCGGTTTCCGCTGAGCGACACAGTGCCCAAAGTCGTTGCACCGCTCTTGAAGACGACATTCCCAGTCGCTGGACCGCCGGACTGGCCGACAACCGTCGCCGTAAACGTGATCGTCTGATTGATGAGCTGCGGATTTTGCGACGAAGCCACCGTTGTCGATGTCGCTGCCTTGGAAATCCCGAACGACTGAGCAGCACCAGTTGCCGCCTTGTAATTGATTCCTGCGGTGGCGTGCGCTGTAAGCGCGCATGTGCCCACGCTAACAAAACTCACGGTACTTCCGGAGACCACGCACACCGAAGGCGTGCTCGAAGTGGTAGAAGGAGCACCATCGCCGATATACGCATAAGCGATGGTAAATCCGCCACCAAACACGGCGCCGCTGGGGACGTTGCTGATGCTGATCGTGGGCGTGGCCTGGTTGATGACCAGCGAGCCGGTCGCTGAACTTGCGCCGAAATTGCCCTGCGCGGCGTAGGTGCCGTTCAGGCTGTGCGTGCCAGACACAACGCCGTTGATGCTGAAGACCACGGAACCACCCGACAACGGCAGCGTACTCTGACCACTGCTGTCTATGGAAAGCGATACGTTTCCTGTTGGTGTACCTTGTGCCGCGCTTACGGTAAGCGTGACGGTGGCAGTGGTGCCGTAGGTGACGGAAGGCGCAACGATACTTGTCGTAGTCGCGACTGTGGAAGACGCGAAGGATGCGGTGACGTTCTTTGCCGCGTTCATGACCAGTGTCTGCGGATTGGTCGTCCCAGTCAGGTCCCCAGAGAAGCTGGTGAAGTTAAAGCCGGAATTTGCCGATGCCGTGACAGTGACGGAAGTTCCTGCGTTGAACCAGCCTCCGGCCGTGATCGTTCCATCGGCAGACGGGCTTGCCGTCGTAGTCAGCAGATATTGCGTATTGAACGACGCAGTGTAGGTCGTGCTCGCGCCGGGAGCCACAACCGTGTGAGATAGAGCGCCGCTGTCGCTCCAATTTGCAAAGGCGTACTGCGCCCCGGCGGAGATCGGTTGAGGAGTCATGGTAGCAATTGTGTGCGGGTTACCAGGCACCCAAGAGAAGGATGCGGGCGCAGCGTAGGAAACACCGTCGACCAGGACGCTCAAGCCTAGTGGATTAGTGGCGATAGTGATACTCGAAGTCGCTCCTGTCGGCATCATCCCAAAGTTTTGCGTCACTGGGAATGGCGGCTTGGCGGCGACGGAGGCGCTTGTTTGGAAATAACCCGGCTGCGACGTAACAGTGAGTGTTCCCGTTGCACCACTGGTGGCTGCTGATTCGGTGAAAGCCGAGGCATCAAATACGTAGTGGCCTGCGCTGTCACTTTGCGTGTTAGGGATGCCTTGACCTACGTTAGCGAAATAGTTTGTGCCAGAGTATTGAACGAGTGCATTCGCGATCGGCAGGCTGCTGCTGGCATCGCTCACCGTTCCCTGCAACACTGTTCCCCCAGCCAGTAGCGTCTGGTTGAACGTCACCGGAAATGGTGAAGTGACATTCACCGTCGTTTGAACACCGAAATATCCCGTCGCCTGGATAAACACCGTGGCCATGCCCGTGTACGGCCACTGCTGCCCGCTAATTGAAAAATTGCCGTTACCGTCGGTTGTTGCTCTGCCAACACCGGGAGCGTAGAGCGTCACAGTCGCTCCGCTGATCGGCGCATTCGTCGTGCGGTCTGTAATCGTACCCTGCACCAACACCTGGCTCGCCGGCGTCAGCCCAATATTGTACGTCGCCGGAAATGGAGGGGTGGCACTCACCGACGTGCTGGCTCCGATGTAGTTGCTGGCGCTCACCGTCAGTGTTCCCGTTGCACCACTGGTGGCTGCTGATTCGGTGAAAGCCGAGGCATCAAATACGTAGTGGCCTGCGCTGTCACTTTGCGTGTTAGGGATGCCTTGACCTACGTTAGCGAAATAGTTTGTGC
>Ga0210394_10007090_pt1 | contig 11904 bp, 12 predicted proteins | sample IncBWC12MmetaG_FD_160121 | JGI IMG/M metagenome (GOLD analysis project Ga0210394, IMG submission 160121) | Forest soil microbial communities from Barre Woods Harvard Forest LTER site, Petersham, Massachusetts, United States - Inc-BW-C-12-M | ecosystem: Environmental > Terrestrial > Soil >... | reverse complement strand
GTTGGTGGCGATCAGCTCCCCACGGATCGCATTGGCAAACGTGCGCCAGCCGAAAATGTTTCCCAATTCTCCAATGGGGCTACTCGGGAGGAGCAGTTCGCCGTCACCGACGACGGGATTTCTAATCGCCACATTCGGCGATTAGAAATGGTCTTAACCTCAGTAAAATCACTACGCGCACCCGTTCTAATCGCAACAAAACCGCACATTATACATCCCGCGATTTGCGCGCAATTGTCTTCGGATTTTGCTACGGCGCCAGCGTTCCCGCGGGCCGCGCTACCGGCGGTCGAGCGCTGGATGACGCACGTCGCGGCCGGCGACGAAGTAGATTACATCCTCAGCGATATTCGTCGCATGGTCGCCGATGCGCTCGAGGTTCTTGGCTACGAGGATCAGTTCAAACGAAGGGAAAACGACAGCGGAGTTCTCCATCATGTACGTCAGCAGCTCGCGGAACAGTTGGTCGCGCAGGCGGTCCACTTGATCGTCGCGCCGCAGCACGCTTTCCGCCAGCTCCACGTCGCCGCGCACCAGCGCGTTCAGGCTGTCGCGGACCATCCCCTCCGCCAGTTCGCTCATTCGCGGCAAATCGACGTACGGCTTCACCTGCGGATGCCGCAGAATCCGCGTCGCGGATTGCGCGATATTCACTGCCTGGTCGCCGATGCGCTCCAAATCGCCGTTGATGCGGGAAACCGCCAGCAGGAATCGCAAGTCGGCAGCCATCGGCTGCGTCAGCGCGAGCATCCGCTGGACGCGCTCGTCAATTTCAATCTGCATCTCGTTGATGGCGTCTTCTTCGGTCAGCACGGCCTCGGCGAGGTTTTCTTCTCCGTCGAGGACCGCCTGCACGCCCTGGTGGACGGCGCGCTCGGCGAGGCTGCCCATCCACAGCAGCCGCTGCTTCAATTCGTCGAGATCGTGTTCAAAATGACGTTCCATGTTTCCTCAGTTCCTTTTGCTGCCGTTCTTTCTGGCGCCGTTCGTTCTTGTGCCGCTATATCTGACGAACGGCGCGCTCGTGCATTGGCCGTCCTTCGAGCCTCATCCGAACCGGCCGGTGATGTAAGCCTCCGTCCGCGGATCCGTGGGAGTGGTGAAAAGTTTCGGCGTTTCGTTGTGCTCGATCAATTTTCCGTCGAGCATGAACGCCGTGAAATCGCTCGCGCGCGCGGCTTGCTGCATGTTGTGCGTCACGATCACCATCGTGCAACTGTCTTTCAGCTGGAACATCAGCTCTTCGATCTTCGCTGTGGTCACCGGGTCGAGCGCCGAGCAAGGCTCGTCGAGCAGCAGCACTTCGGGATCAACGGCCAGCGCCCGCGCGATGCACAGCCGCTGCTGCTGTCCGCCCGAAAGCGCGAACGCCGACTTGTGCAGGAAATCCTTCACTTCTTCCCACAGCGCCGCGCGGTGCAGGCTGTGCTCCACCAGATCGTCCAGCCGGCCCTTGTATCCATTGATGCGCAGTCCGTACGCTACGTTGTCGTAAATCGATTTCGGAAAAGGATTCGGCCTCTGAAATACCATTCCGACGCGCCGCCGCAATCCCACCACGTCCATTTCGCGAATGTCCTGGCCGTCGAGAAGGATTTGGCCATCGAAGCGCGTGTTGCGGACAGTTTCGTTCATGCGGTTGAGCGTTCGAAGAAACGTGGATTTTCCGCAGCCCGAGGGTCCGATGAGCGCGGTCACCCGGTTCTTCGGAATCTTCAGGTTCAATCCAAAGACGGCTTGTTTTGGGCCGTAGAAAAAATTCAGATCGGAGATTTGAAAGCGCAACGGCGCCTCCCTTTCCGAGTTCGTCGGGGACGTTTCATTGATTCGCACTTGCGGCGCGAGCCGCGCGGCGGTGGACCCTCCACCTTGCGATACCGAAATCATGTCAGACACTCCTGGCAGACCCGCCGCGGCTCAAAGCGAGCCGCGTTCCAACGTTTGCTACCAGAACCAGACCAAGCAACACTAGCCCCGCGGCCCACGCTTGCCGGTGCCAATCGTCGTACGGCGCGATCGCGTACGTGTAAATCATCACGGGCAGGGAGGAAATAGGTTGCGACAATCCCGGACTCCAAAAACGATTGCCGAAAGCGGTGAACAGCAGCGGGGCCGTTTCGCCCGCCACGCGCGCCAGCGCCAGCAGCACGCCGGTGATGATGCCGCCTTTGGCCGCGGGAAGAATCACGGTGGCGACCGTTTTCCATTTGCTCGCGCCCAGCGCCATCGCGCCCTCGCGCAGCGCTCCGGGAACGGAGCGCAAGAACTGCTCTGTGCTGCGCACAGTGATCGGGATCACCATGATCCCGAGAGCCAGTCCGCCGGCGAGCGCGGAAAAATGTTTTACGGGCATCACCGCCAGCGAATAAGCAAAAATTCCAATCACGATGGACGGAACGCCATTCAGCAAATCGGTGGTGTAGCGGATCACAAACGAAAACGTCTTGCCGCCGAATTCCGCCAGATAAACTCCCGCCATCAGCCCAACGGGAACTCCCATTACCGCGGCGAGGAACAAAAGTTTCAGGCTTCCGACGATGGCGTTAGCCATTCCGCCGCCCGTTTCGCCCACCGGTTTCGGCAGCTTGGTGAAGAAATCCCAGCTCAGCGATTTTCCTCCGTTGTAGATGAGGTAGCCGAGAATCAGGAACAGGATCGACACAACAGCCAGCGCGGCCACGCCCGTCAGCGTCAGGGCGAAGACGTTCAGCGACTTTCTCCAGATCAGGCGCAGGCGGTTCATGCCGTTTGTCCTCCGCCGCGCTCAGTCGCGACGATCAAAATGCGCGCGAGGCCGTTCAAGATAAACGTCATCAGGAAGAGCACCAGCCCCAGCTCGATCAGCGCGCTCAGATACAAATCGCCGTTCGCTTCGGTGAATTCGTTGGCAATCACTGCGGCGATGGTGTGGCCGGAGGCAAAGAGCGACATCGAAATCTTAGGATCGTTGCCGATGACCATGGTGACCGCCATGGTTTCGCCCAGCGCGCGCGCCAAGGCCAAGAATATGGAGCCTAGGATTCCGGTTCGCGCCCAGGGAACCACAACTTTCCAGGTGGATTCCCAGCGCGTGGCGCCGAGCGCCAGCGCAGCTTCACGTTGTTCGCGTGGCACCGTCAACAAGACCTCGCGCGACACGGAAATAATGAACGGAACCACCATGATAGCCAGAACGATTCCGGCGGTGAAAAACCCGACGCCGTAGTTCGGCGGCTTAAAGAGAACGGAGAGATAGGGAACATGTCCAAACCATTTGATCAAGTGCGGCCCGATTTCAGTCCGCATCAGCGGGACCACGATGAAAATTCCGAGCAGCCCGTAAATCACGCTGGGCACGGCGGCGAGCAGGTCGATGAGAAACGAAATCGTGTCCGAAATTCTGCGCGGGGCAAGTTCAGACAGGAAAATCGCAGCCGCAAGGCCGAGCGGCACGGCGATCATCAGCGCCACCACGGAAGTTACCAGCGTGCCGTAGATGAACGGCAGCGCGCCGAAATCGCCGAAGACCGGATCCCATACGCGCGTGAAAAAAAACATCATGCCGAATTTCGATCGCGAGAGATGCGAATTCACCCAAAGCTCGTAAACGAGCATCGAGGTCAGCAAAAGAATCAGAGCCGCAAATATAAGCGTGAGGAGATGCGCCACTTCGTCGCCATGGCGCAGCCGTTGGATCAAGGAACGCGGCCCCGATTGGGGCGGAGCCGCGTGTTCCAGGGTTGTGGCTGTCGAAGACATTTTTTGACTGAGTTACTGAATCTGCGAAATCGCCTTCAGCTCTCGCTCGACGACGGGCTTCGGCAGTTTCGCGTACGACAGGCCTTCGTTGTAATTTTGCCCGTCCTTGAGCATCCACAGCAGGAAGCCTTTGATGGCATCGCGCTTCGCCGCATCCGGAATCTGCGTGGGAATCAGCAGCCAGGTGAAACTCGAAATCGGATACACGGCTGCGCCGGAAGCGTTGGTGATCGAGACACGGAAATCCTCCGGGATGTTGTTGGCGTCCGCTGCTGCTGCCGCCGTGACGCCGGCGAGATCCGCCTTCACGAATTTTCCGGCCGCGTTCTGCACTTTTCCGTACGAAATGTTGTTCTGGACAGCGTAGATCAGCTCGATGTAGCCCAACGCTCCGGGCGTCTGTTTCACCAATCCCGAAACGCCTTCGTTGCCTTTTCCGCCGAGGCCCACTGGCCAGTTTACCGACGTGCCTTTGCCCACTTTGCTCTTCCAGTCGTCGCTGGCCTTGGAAAGGAAATCGGTCCAGATGTAAGAGGTGCCGCTGCCGTCGGAGCGGTGAACCACGACGATGTCGGAATTCGGGAGGTTCACACCGGGATTGGGGCCCGCAATCGCAGGATCGTTCCACTTCGTGATTGTGCCCATAAAAATTCCCGCCAGCGCCTTCTGGGTGAAATTCAATTCGCTCTTTACACCTTCGATGTTGTAGGTCGGGACCACCGCGCCGAGCACGGTTGGAAAATGCAGAACTTTTACTTTCGATTGCGAGAGCTGTTCGTCGGTCATGGGCCCATCGGAGGCGCCAAAATCGACGGTGCCAGCCTGCAATTGGCGAATCCCGCCGCCCGAGCCGATCGATTGATAATTGATTTGAATGTTCGGGTGCTGCTGGTGGTACACGTCGAACCACTTCGAATAGATGGGGTAGGGAAACGTGGCGCCGGCAGCGTTCAGGAGCACGGGATTCGATTGCGCTCCGGCGGCAGCCGCCAGGCCCACCAGGAGCGACACTACGAGCAGGGTCTTTTTCATCACAGTTCGTTTCTCCTCGCACTAGTTTTGGCCACAATTGTTACAGTTGTGTTACATCGCCGAGACTTCTGGGTGAAATCGGACGCCATTCTTTTCACAGGGTTTCACATGCGCCTCGCAAACAGTTGCAGGGTGAGGAGGCGCGGCCTCGGGGGGTGAATCAGACCGCGCCCCACCTGTGTGGGCAGGTTCTGAAGCGCTTGCATCCAGCGCAAACTACAGTCACGCGGGAACTTAGGCTTAGCATCCCGTCGAAATTCACCGGCCGTTCAGAAGCTGGCTCGGACGCCCTTCGCCCTCGCGGAACCTGTCTCGCCATCGAACCCGCGGCTACCGCGGTTCGCGACGGTACGAAGGTTGATGCAAGGTAGCTGTCGTCTTTTTACCGCAGATAAGGGATGTGTGAATTGTTCGTTACATCGCGCCGCCGGCGGCCTGAGTTTTTTCCGCCAGCTCGTCAAGTTGTTTGACGCGGCCGTGACGCACTTCGAGGCCACGAACCCAGAACAAAACGTCTTCGGCGATGTTGGTGGCGTGATCCGCGATGCGTTCGAGGTGGCGCGAGGCCAAGATGAAGTGCAGGTTCGGAGCGGTGAGCGTGGGATTCTCGCTCATGCTCAAAAGTAGCGCCTCGAAAACCCGATCGCGAAAGCTGTCCACAATATCGTCGCTCTCCAGGACTTGCGTTGCTAGGTCCACGTTCTTGTAGATCAGCGCGCCGAGGCACTTGGAAACCATTCCGCGCACGGCGGTTGTCATCGGCTCGAACTCCGAAGGAGTGTGCACTTCGGCCATACCGGCCAGCGAGAGAGCCCTCTCGCTCAGGTTCACCGCCAGGTCGCCCATGCGCTCGAGATCGTTGTTGATCTTGAGCGTGGCGACGATGAGCCGCACGTCGGCATCGAGCAAGTTTCCCTGGCGCAGCAGGCGGACGGCGTGCTCGTCGATAACGATTTCCATTTCGTTGATGCGAGGCTCGGTAAGAAACACTTCGCTCGCGAGGCTCTCGTTTCTTTCGAGCACCGCGGAAAGCGCCCGGTTCACCGAGCCTTCCACCGTACGCGCCTGGGAGACCAGGTAATTTACGAGGGCGCTTTGCAAAACTTCACCTGCGCTGGTATTCGTAGGCGTCACTCCATTTCCTCCATTGAGGTCTTTTATGTTGAGCTGCACCGCGCGTTGAGTCTCCGCGGTGCTTTTTTCTATTCCACGCGTGTACAGGATTGCGGACTTGCATTGCAAGACGATGACGACAGCGTGAATCGTTGAAGAAAACGGCGGGATGTTAGCCCGAGAGCCACTGCTTCGAACCGTTGTGGTCCACGACGGGCACTCGTCCGGTTATCCGACTTGCCGTGAGTTGTGCAAGCAAGATAGATCGCAGCGAAGAATCTGACCTTTTGCCCGCCTCCGTTCAACCACGCCCGTGCCACATCAACTGGACGAAGCCGTTGTCTACTTAACAAACTGAGTACTATTGCCCCGGACCGTGGACCGATTTAACTTCAAGTCAAAGGCCAATTCCTGCCGTTTTCCAGGAGGTCGAATGGTCGAACGTCGCCGTTGCAAGCGCTTCCCGTTTACGATTCCCGTCAAAGTTTACGGACGGACCCCCCGGAACCGTCCCTTCCGCGATGTAACCGCAACGATGGCAGTGAGCTTATACGGCGGTCTGCTCGACATGAAGTCGTCCGTAAAACTCGGCCAAAAGATCCTCATCGTCCACAGCTTCACCGAGGAAGGGCGCGAATGCCGCGTCGTGTCTGTCGATTCGAAACAGCGCGGTCGAAGGAAGGTCGCGGTCGAATTCGCAAACGCGGAGGGTGATTTCTGGCACGTCTATGGCCCTCCCGTCTCACTCAAACCAACTCCAACTCCGGCGATTTCATTGCGCGATAACGCAACCTGAGCCTTCGCGCATGGGGACGCAGTAAACGCTAACTAACGGTGAAACCTCAGGTAGCGCTGGAGAGCGCTTTCATCCCACTCTCACGCTCGATGAATGTCCGCAGTACCGTATCCAGCGCCACGCTCCTGGCTAGGGTCTGATCGAGCCCAGACGGAACAGATCGCTCCTCTCTAGAGGGAAGCATTGTCGGACCAATAGCTTAGGTGGTGTTGCATCCACTGGTTCAGCCTGCAACTACAAGTGGGTAAGAAAGGCTGCGTTAATTTCGCTTCTGCAAACGTTCGTCGAGTAGCCGAATCAGAATTATGCTTTTGAAAACAGCGGCGCTAAAACGACGCTTGCTCAACGCGTTGGCGCGACGTACCAGTTCTAACTTGATTTGCGGCAGTGCGCTTGTGCCCGCGCACAGATTTTGGAACCAAAGCGTGCCCCTTAGTGACTGCTGTCGGCTCGTTCATTGCCGCCACGTCCACGCGACCCGCAAGAAATGCGCCGAGGCACAGCAGCGCAAAAACCATCGCGAATCTCGAAACGGTTTTCAGCTTCACGCCTCTTACCGGCTTTTCAGGTGCGGGGACTATTGCGAGCTGCGAAGCCGGAACAATGCTATGAGTGCGGCGGGAATTCCTTCTTCTTTTCGTTGTGGTGCGGGCCATCGTTATCCTCCATTTTGAAGTGCAAGCTGCATCTGTGGCGATTGCCACGAAATGGAATTGGACATTTGCGGCCGCACGCCCATGCCGTACTTACGGCGCAGGTTTTCGAAACGCGCGGCAATGTCTTTGCGGTAAGCATCGGGCGCGTACGCGTGCTGCGAATACCACTCCTTATATTGCCGGACGAGCTTCGGGAACTTTTGCTCGAGAAACGGCATGAACTGCTTCAGCGATGCGGGCATCAGGAACAGCACGCCTCCGGCAATCCACTGCGCGCCGCAATCCCGCGCACCGCGCACCAGCGCATCCAGATCTTCCTCGCGATCGGTAAGCCCCGGAAGAATCGGCATCGCATTGATGCCCGCGGCGATTCCCGCCGCGCGCAATTTCCGCACCGCGTCGAGCCGCAAGTCGGGACGCGGCGCGCGCGGTTCAAGCAGCCGCGCCAGCCGCGTTCGAATCGTGCCCACGCTCATCTGAATCGTGATCGACGACCGCTCGGTAATCCGCTTCAGCAAGTCAATGTCGCGCACCACCTGATTCGATTTCGTGGTGATCGAAAGGCTCAGCCCTTCGCGTTCGGCCATCTTTTCCAGGATTGCGCGCGTGGCTCCAAATTCGCGCTCGGCCGGTTGATAAGGATCGGTCGCCGTGCCGATGGCGATGTGTTCGCCCCAGATCTTTTCGCTCGATAAATCGCGCTCCACCAGCGGACCCGCATCCTTCTTCACGTAAACCTTCTTCTCGAATTCTGAGCCGTCGAGTTCCATGTATTCGTGCGTGTACCGCGCGTAACAATATTTGCAGCCGAACTCGCAGCCGCGGTAAGGATTCACGGTCCAGCGAAACGGGACGCGTTTCGAATCGCAATGATTCAGGATCGAGCGGACTGGGAGCAGAAAATATTCCGTCCCGCGCTTGGCATCGGCGCAGAGGGAGGAGGCGGCGAGGCGAGCGATACCGACCAGTTCCGTAGCGGGCTTCGTTCTCCGGTCGGGTGCCGAAGGGGGCGCGGAAGCGTCGCTAGGTGACTCACAATTGCCGTGGCGAGCGGCTGTGGGGAAAAGGGTGAGATTGGTCGGTTCTGGCCTGGCCCGTTGCGTCTGACGTGGGGATCGAAACGTCTCGGGACTCGTTCGAAGGATCGAAGAAGTGGCCATTGGCTGCCTCGCCGCACGAGAGGCATAGTATTCGCTTTTGTTTCGCTATGTCAAGCATTTATTTTCGCCTTACGTTCGCCTGTCCGGGGGTTCAAGTCCCTCCTGGAAACCCTGCCGCGCGAATTGCCGGCCCGCCGCACTTCGGCCGATATACTTGGGGAAATACAAAAACTGAGGGAGAACTGTGGCTGAAGTTGGCATCCTGATTATCGACGACGACATCGTCAGCCAGCAGGCGCTGAAAAACGTCCTCGATTCCGAGGGTTGGCGCGTCCGCATCGTTCCGCTGGCGGCCGGCGGGATGAAGGAATTGGCAGGAGGTAATTGGAGCCTGGTGATCGTCAACATCGCCCTCGCCGATCTGCGCGGGCCGCTTTACGGCATCTTGAAGGAACTCGCTCAGGCAGAACCCCTCCCTGCCACCGAGCTGCCCGAAACCGCCGATAGGAGCGAATCGATCGAAACTGGCGATGAAATCCCAGCTCCCCCTGCTCTTCCGCGACGGCTTCGCGTCCTGTTCCTGATACCCGCGCATGCGGTGGCGGAAGTCCAGCCGATCCTTGAGCAGGAAGGGCTTCCCTACTCGCTCAAGCCCTACCACTTGCACGACTTCCTTGAGAAGGTAAGCGAACTGCTGCTCGAAGCCGGCGCAATCGCCGAACCCATTCGCAGCGTGGCGTACGGTTTCGGGAACAAGAAACGGAAACGCATTCGCGCTCGCGATAGCCGCCGCGGCGCCATGTTTGCGTCCCGCGAGGATTATCAAATGACCGAGGAAGAAATGGCCGATTGGGAGCGCCAGGAAGAAGAAGACCGCAAAAAGCGCGAGAAAGAACAGCTCGAACGCCTGCATCGAGGTTAGCCCCGCCATGAAGTCGATGTCCCGTAGTCGATGACGCCCTGAAATACCCTGCAAGGAATTCTTCCCCGCTCGTTCTCTGGAATGAAGCAGCCGGAACCCGTGTTGTGTCGCAGGTCCGGCCGAAAGGGAGGACGTCATGGAAATCAAGCGGGCAAAAGTGGTCTGGATTTTGTGCTCGGTCATTCTCATGTTGCTCATGTTGGCTGCCGGAGCGTTCGTCGCGGCGGGTGATGCGCCGAACGCCATTCTTCCGCGCCCCATTGCAAAGGCTTTCAGTAATTTTCCCTCGCTCATTTCCACCGCTTGCGCGTGCAAAACCGAAATCGACGCTAACGAGCCAGGCGCAGAGCGAAACACGGAGCCCGGCACGACGCCAGGCGCGGAAGAACACTGGCGGCTCGCGAAACCCATCACCTACGAGAATCTCGCGATATTCCCGATCGTCGCGGCGCAAGATTTCGATACCAGCGGATTCGAAACACTCGATGAAGCGCTCGCGTCCGGCGACGCGATCGTGAGCGAACAAGGCGGCGCCATACAACGAACGCGCGACGGCCGCGCTCAACCTTCTTACAGTGGCGCGCAGGTGAACCAGCTCGTGCTCGTGAACCGCGGCAAGCGGCCGCTGCTGCTGCTCGCTGGTGAAGTAGTTTCCGGCGGAAAGCAGGATCGCATCATCGGCAAGGACCGCATCGTCCCAATCGGCGCGCTTCCATTGCCGCTCGATGTGTTCTGCGTCGAGCACGGCCGCTGGACCAGCGGCACCGACAAGTTCGCCGCCGCGAAAACGATGGTCCATCCAAGCGTGCGCGAAAAAGCCGCAGTCGAGCAAGATCAGGGACAAGTGTGGGCCGCCGTGAGTGGACAGACTGCGCCAGCGAGCCGCGCTGGCACGAGTTCCACGGTCACCGAAGCAGCGCCGATGATTTCGTCGGAGGCTCTGTCCAGCGTGATCGCATCCTCGGCGCCCACGCAATCGTACCGGCAGATTTATCAATCGCGCGCGGTGGGCGATTCGGTGGAATCGTTCGCCGAAGAAATCGAGCGGCGATTCAATCGTGAGAAGAGCGGAATGAAGGGCGAGCGCATTGTTGGCGTGGTGGTCGCTTACGGCGGCGAAATCGCCTGGAGCGATGCTTTCGCTTCTTCGGAGCTTTTTGAAAGCTACTGGCCGAAGCTGCTGCGGAGTTACGTGGTGGAAGCGCTCACGCGGCCGGCTTTTCGCGAAATTGCATCGTTCGATGACGCGCGCGATTTTCTGCGTCCCGCGTCCGGGCACGTGCGCGAAGAATCCGATCCGGGTGTGTACCGCTGGAGCGAGCGCACCGAAGGCCGCAGGACTGAAATCGCGCTTGAGTCGCTGCGTCCAAAGCCGCTCCTGCTGCACTGGCTGAAGCTGACGTCTGCGACAGACGCGCGCGTAGGACCTATATACCGGGACCGTTAAGCGGCGTGCCACGGGCGCACCTCGCTGCGGTCGGCGGTTTCAGCGAGAAGCGCCGCGATCGTTTTCTTGAGCACCGGATGTTGCGCACCGGGCGCGATTTCGGCGAACGGCACGAGGACGAACCTGCGGCCGGCCATGCGCGGATGCGGAATTTCCAGATCTGCGGTGCGAACGACGCTTGAGCCGAAAAGAAGAATGTCGATGTCGATCGTTCGCGGGCCGTGCAGCACGCGCCGCTCGCGTCCCAGAGAACGCTCGATTTCGAGCATCGCCTGCATCAACTGTTCCGGCGCGAGATCCGTTTCCGCTTCAACGACACAATTCAAAAACCAGTCCGCGGAACTCATTTCGACCGGCTCCGTCTCATAGAGCGAAGACTGTCGCGTGACGCGCACGCCGCGCGACGCAAGCGCTTCGATGGCGCGGGCGATATTCTGCGCGCGGTCGCCGACGTTCGCGCCCAGTGACAGATAGATCGTGTTCATGCGCGCTTTCCCACGCCAGAAAAACGACCGTTGAAAAGTCGCGTTTGGGGGCGATTAGACACCACCGCCCCTGTTTGTTTGCATACAGTTACGTGCGGTTCTGATCGCGGAATTTGGCGGTTCTAATCGCGGAATGTTGCGATTAGAAATGCAGTGGCGAGTGACGAATGGCGAGTGACGGGCAGGAAATCCGGGCGCCTCGGTACGCGCAGCTCTTACGAGCGGACGGAACGCTGCCTCGACGTGAGCGAGGATTCCCGCTCGCGACCCACGGTGTTCCGCGGGCCGTCTTGCGCGCGTTTTGACGCGTGGCGACATTTCGCCAGATTTAGCGTAGCACTAAAAATGCAAAATTCAAGTGGATGTTAGCGTTAAGAAGAATTCTGGCGGAGTCAGACGATGCGATAATAAATCAGTTGGAAAATCCAGCCGCCGTGAAACGGTACTCCAGAAACGCATTCCGACGACTTCCGGTTTGCCCGTGATTCAGGGGCAAGGAAGAGAAAGCGCCTTTACTTTATAATCCTGCTATGGCACTCGTTGTTTTCCTCCGAGGAGTCAATGTTGGCGGACACAGGACGTTTCGTCCGAGCATCCTCGCCAAAGAACTGAGCG
>Ga0210394_10007082_pt1 | contig 11913 bp, 7 predicted proteins | sample IncBWC12MmetaG_FD_160121 | JGI IMG/M metagenome (GOLD analysis project Ga0210394, IMG submission 160121) | Forest soil microbial communities from Barre Woods Harvard Forest LTER site, Petersham, Massachusetts, United States - Inc-BW-C-12-M | ecosystem: Environmental > Terrestrial > Soil >... | reverse complement strand
AGGTTTCGGGACGAAATCGGTCGGAGATGGCTCTGCTATCCGACATGGAAGTGGTTCCCTCGGGAATCGGCACGCCGGCATCCGAGGCCGTGGAATCGCCTACTTCAGGTAAGTAGCGAGCCAGTCGAAAAAGTTTTTGTACCAGAGCCTGCTATTTTGCGGCTTGCCGACCCAGTGACCTTCATCAGGAAAGATAAGCAGCTTGGAAGGCACGTTTTGGCGCTGCAGGTCGGTGAAGAATTCCAACGACTGCGTGTACGGAACGCGATAATCCATCTCGCCGGCGATGACGAGCGTCGGAGTCTTGAATTTTCCGAGCTCCCCGGCGTAGGTGCTGGGAGACCATTTGCTATAGCTTTCCGGATTCGACCATGGCAGTCCCGCCAAGTCGTGCTCTACGAACCAGAGCTCCTCGGTTCCGCCATACATGCTTACGTTGTCATAAGGACCGGCGTGGCTGATGAGCGCCTTGAAGCGCCCGGTGTGCGTGGCGAACCAATCCATCATGTAGCCGCCGTACGAGCCTCCTGCCGCAGCCGTGCGGCTGGCGTCTATGAATGGGTAATGCGCCAGCGCATAATCCGTGCCCTTCATCAAGTCGTCGTAAACTCTTCCGCCCCAATCATTCCTGATCTCATCAACGAACTTCTGGCCATAGCCCGTCGAGCCGCGAGGATTGATCATCACAGCGACATAACCGGGCGAAGCGAAGAGTTCTTCATTCCAGCGATAAGCCCAGTCGTCGTCCCAGGCACTCTGCGGACCGCCGTGCACGAGCAGAAGCAGCGGATATTTTTTCGAGGCGTCGAAGTGGGGCGGCCGGATCAGGAATCCCTCCACGCGCACGCCATCCGCACCCTCGAACCAGAACGGTTCGGGCGGATTCATCTCCACCGTGGAGAGCAGGGCAGTATTGTGGTGCGTGAGCTGGCTCCCGTGGCCTCCGTTCGGACTGAGCACAAAGACTTCGGATGGCATGGTCACGCTTGAGCGCGTAAAAGCGAGAGTATTTCCATCGGCGCTCACGCTGAGTTCGGAGTTATAGCTGGCGGGTGCGATAGGACGCGGCATGCCGCCAGATGCGATATCGATCGCGTAGATAGGCTGTTCGGCCTGATCTTCGGCGACAAAATAGATGCGGCGGCCATCGGGCGACCAGAGCGGTTCCTGGACACTGCTGTCGAAATTTTCCGTAAGGTTTGTCGTCTTCTGCGTCGTGCGATCGTAAAGCATCAAGCGCCAGCGATCGCTTTCATAGCCGGCCACGAGCTGCGCGTGATAGGCAATGGAATGTCCGTCGGGGGAGTAGATGGGATGGCCGTCGAAACCGGGATTCGGGGTGATTCGCCGGGGCTCGCCGCCAGCCAGCGATACCGTGAAAAGATCGGCGTTGGTGGTCGTGGCTTCCGGCCGGTCGGTAATGGCAGTAAAGCAAAGCTCCTTGGAATCGGGAGAAAAGGCAAGATCCGCGGCATCGCCTCGCTCATCGGGTGGTACGTCGTAATCCGCGCCGGGCGTAAGGTCGCGCGGCGCACCACCCGAAGCGGCAATCACAAATAGATGGCTGCGCTTGCCATCGCTCCAATGATTCCAGTGACGAAACAAGAGGTGGTCATAGATGCGCGCCTTCACTGGGTTCTTTTCTTGCGCTTCATCGCGCTGATGATTGCAGGCGTCGTCGTGGCAATCGGGATGAACCGCTGACGTGAAGGCGATCCACTGGCCATCGGGCGACCATTGCTCATTGCCGGCCCCGGTTGAAAGAGTGGTGAGAGGGTCGCCTTCACCGCCATTCAACGAGAGCAGGTAAATCTGTTCGGTTCCGGTGCGGCTGGAGACAAATGCCAGCCGTTTGCTATTGGGCGACCAGCGCGGGCGTCCATCCGAGCCACCGCGTGTTATTTGCCGCGGCTCGCTCGTCCCATTCGTACTCACGATCCAGATATTTCGCGTAAGGCGGTTGGCGGCAACATCCGCTTTGGCGACCGTGTAGGCGACCCACTGCCCGTCGGGCGAGACCATCGGCTCGCTAATTCGTTCGATGGACATGAGATCGTCGAAAGTAAGCGGGCGCTTCTGCTGGGCCCAAATGGGACCGGCGGCCAGGATCAGCACAGCAAGAAGGAACCAAATTCTACGCAGATGTTTCATCTTGCCTCCTTCCCATACGCTCCTTCGTCTTCTGAGGGGCTATCGTCCGTCCGAACGCGCGGTCTCACGGGCGTTTCCGCGGGGCGTGAGTGGCCGCAACGTATCGCTCAACAGGTCGGGCTCCGCGTTATTTCTAACCAGATGGGGATAACGTTCCCCGCCATGATATTGAATATTATAAGTGAGCACGAAGCCGCCGTTATCGGCAGTGACGACGATAGGTTTGGCTCCGTTCTTCGCTTCGGAGATGGCCTCGTGGAGAGCGCCGGGCGTGAATCCGCGGCCATTGACGGAAATCACACGCATGCCTGGGGCGAGCCCCGCCTCCGCTGCGGGCATCCCGGGAATCACGTCGGCTAACCGGCCATTTTCTTCGCCGGTGGCAATTTGAACGAGCATGCCCACCGAAAAGGTGAGGTCGAGCATTTCGTCGACGCTCTCGCGCACGCGCATCACGTCGTTTTCCTGATCGTTGTAAGTCAGCTGCCAGCCGCCGCGTTCGATTCCGCCGATTGGAGCGTGCGGATTGATTTCGTAGACGCGCGCGTTGAAGAAGCCGCGCCAGTCGTAGGGAAGTGTCGCATTCAATGCGGCGATGACATCATCGAGCGTGTAAGGCACGAGCTTGGGGCTCGAGTCCGGCGGCCCATAAAATCGCCGGCAGAAATCATCGAGAGATTTTTGTCCATGCGATTGCTGGCGGATCAGCGTGTCCGCATCGAGCCAGATGAGCCAGCCCTCGTCATAGAAATCGACGCTGCGTCTCCAGGACTCCCAATTGTGAGGAGCATCGTAAAGGAGCGACGCAGCGAGAGCCGTATCTTCCAGACTTCTCCAGGATCGGCCCGGCCGGTTATCGAGGTAAGCAGCGATGCGGGCGAGCGCGTCACGGTAATCTTCCTGTGTCCGCAACCCCGAGCGGGCGGAGAGAAATTCGCCGATGTATTGAGTCAGCCCCTCGTAAATCCACAGAAGGTCGTCTTTCATGGGCTGCTCGTAATCGAGAGTCGCCAGCCCGGCGGGCCGGCGATACTTGCCGTTCCAGGAGTGCGTGAATTCATGGGACAAGAGAGAATTCGCGCTCTCTTCCTGGTCGTTGTTGATGAACGTGCGTTCGGCAATGCGTTCGTCGCTGGATTGGTGATGCTCAAGACCATTGGGGTAAAAATAGTTCGTAAGCGAGACAAGAAAATCGTAGTGATCGTAATGGCGAGCGCCGAAAAGCGCGCCAGCCTCACGCACCAGCCGGCTATAAGCTGAGATTTGCTCGTCCGAAATGGCTAGCGCAGCAGCGCTATCGGCCGCGATGTTCAAATGATGCGGGGGCTTAACGTCGGGAGCGAGAGAGATGGACCTAAAATTCTGTCCGGTAAGCACCGGTGAATCGACGAGGGTGGTTAGGGAGACGGGTGCGAACAGGACCTCGTCGGCGTCTTGTTTGTCCACTGTCAAGGAGCTGGCGAACTTCCAACCTTGGGGAAGACGCACGCTCGCCTGATAGGTGAGCGAATCAGTCGGGGCTCCGGAGGGGTAGAAGGCAAGGAGATTCCATTCCAGTACAGCCAACATTTGGTCGGCCGAGGGGCCGGCAGAGAATCCTTCTCCATTGGCGGGCGATAAATAATCATAGGTGGCTTCCAGAGTGGTTACACCACCAGGCACGTCGATATGGAACATGAACGTGTTCAGATCGTCTCGGTGCCAGGGAATGGTCTTGCGGTTGGCGGAAAACTTTAGGCCAACAATATCGGCAATGGGGCCGTCGGGCGCGTGCTCGCCGGGAATCCACTTCGGGTAGAGCAGGGTCAAGGGGCCTGGCTTTACCGGCAGCTCGAGGCGGGCGTGGAAGATACGGCGGGCGGCTTCGCGCAAGTCGGCAGACAGCCGGATCGTACCGGTCTGCGCCCGTGCCGACGGTATGCAGGCGAGCGCCGCCAAGAATAGCGGGATGAGATGCCTCTTAGCTTTGCCCATACCGTCTCCTTTGCCGCGAGGTCTGCAGATAGATGCTCCTTGGGCCGCGAAGGAGGCCATTATGGCATCTGGGCTCGACGCTGACGAAAAACGAAGTGGACTGGACGCGAAACAGGCCGGCACCCCCTCCCCCCTTTTTGTGTAAGTGCGCATTCTAGAAGACTTAGGCCTTTCATTTTGTGGCTGCGTGTTCCGCGCTTTGGCGGAAAAAGCGGCGGACGCGGTAGGATTCCCAAGGCCGGGAAGCGGCTTTCGCGAAAAAGTTGAGGAAGGGCCCGTTCGCGGCGGAGTCAATTCGAAACCTAGCGAGGAGGGCGCGCACCGGCGATGTTGCGCCAGCGTGAGGATGGCCGCAAAGGGAAACTGCAGATGCTTGGCTTGCACCACAGTTCGCGCAAAACCGGCGCACGCTGGGGACCCGGTCATCGCTCGGGATGACAGCGAGGCCAGACAACGGATAGAGGAGATCGGCAAAATCGGAACGGAAACAGAAAGCATGCGGGATAGTACCCTGAACGTAAAATATGGTCAACTGCTATTTACTCAATAGTTATTCGAACAATCGGCGCGGCGAGTGCATGCGAAATCGTTCGAACGATGGCTTGGGACCCGAGGCCAAGCCTGCAGGCAGGGCTACTGTGTGCCCTAATGGCCTTGATGACATCGACCGGCGAAAGGCCTTTGCTTAGAGCGCCGGATTATCGACATTCATTGAGACTTGCCCTTGTTTCCCGCCGTAGGGCCAAGAGACCGAGGTACACGGCAATGCGTGTATAATACCCGGCCACATAGGGTAGACGAAGTAGGTCGAGGGCGGCCTCAACGGGCCCGCTAGTTAAGGTTGGAATTTCACGCGCGGAGGCTATATGGCTGATTATGCAACCACGAAATCGTTCGAACCGGCGACGACGAGCCGAGTGGCCATTCCTCGTGGCCGATTTAGCGATTCGATTTGGGCTTATACCATTCTGCGGCTTTCATTTGGAGCAAATATCATGCTGCACGGTGTCAGCCGCTTGATGGCCGGGCACGCGGCATTCCTGGCCTACTTAAGTCACTATTTTGAGAAAACGCCTGCCGTTCCGGCGAGCCTGCTGCCCGCGTTCGCCTGGGCGCTGCCGCCGGTCGAGACTACGCTCGGTCTGCTTCTATTGTTGGGTTTGTGGACGCGATTCGCATTAATCGCCGGTGGGTTGGTTCTGATGGCGCTGGCTATCGGCACAAATCTAGCCCAGGATTGGCTCGTCGCCGGGCTACAGTTGATCTACGCCTTCCTTTACTACTACCTATTGGTCCATCGGGACCAAAACATGGTCTCCATTGACGGGATCTGGGGCCGATGAACCGCGATTCCCTATCCAGCATCTAGTGAACAGAAGTAAATAACCTCAAGAGGACACTACCACACGTGAAATACGTTTACTTCTTTGGCTCCGGCAAGGCCGAAGGCACCGGCGATATGAAGGAGATTCTCGGCGGCAAGGGAGCGGGACTTGCCGAGATGACGCGCATAGGCCTGCCTGTTCCGTCCGGCTTCACCATCAGTGCGGAATGCTGCGACTACTACTTGAAGCATGACAAAAAGCACCCGCCGCAGCTTCGTTCGGAAGTGGAGAAGAATCTCGTGCGGCTCGAACGCACGGTAGGCAAGAAGTTGGGTGACGCCCGAGATCCGTTGCTGGTAAGCGTGCGCTCGGGCTCAGCGCGCTCCATGCCCGGAATGATGGAAACAATTTTAAATCTGGGCCTGAACGATAAGACTGTGGAGGGCCTGGCGCGGCGGACCAATAATGCGCGCTTCGCCTGGGACGCCTACCGCCGCTTCGTGCAGATGTATGCCACGGTGGTGACCGGCCTGCCAAAAGAAGAGCTCGAGGAGCGGCTGCGCGCGCTGAAAGGCCGGCTGAACGCCAAAGACGACACTCAAGTGGCGGCGGAGAATTGGCAGAAGCTGGTTACCGAATATAAAGATTATTTCAAAGAGAAGCGCGGCCACCCGTTCCCGGAAGATCCAACCGAGCAACTCTGGGGCGCCATCGGCGCGGTGTTTGAATCCTGGATGGCGGAAAAAGCGGTCACCTACCGGCGCGTGGAGCACATTACGGGTCTTCTAGGGACCGCCGTAAATGTGGTGCAAATGGTTTTCGGTAACACCGGGGACAATTCCGGCACGGGAGTTTGCTTCACGCGGGATCCGTCGACGGGAGAAAAGAATTTTTACGGGGATTTCCTTTCGAATGCCCAAGGCGAAGACGTCGTGGCGGGAATTCGGACGCCCATGCCTTTAGGGGAACTCGAGCGGCGGATGCCCAAAGTTTATAAGCAACTCGAGCGCGCCAGGCAGTTGTTGGAGAAGCACTATCGCGATATGCAGGATATGGAGTTCACCGTGGAAGACGGGAAACTTTATATGCTGCAAACACGCACGGGCAAGCGCGCGCCGGCCGCCGCTTTCCGCATTGCCGCAGACATGGTCCAGGAAGGCTTGATCAAGCGCGAGGATGCAATTGAGCGTATCCAGGCACAGGACATAGAGCGACTGTTTTATCCGGTGATTGCTTCGTCGGTGCCTCGGCAGGAATTACTCCAGCGGAAATTCTGCGTTGGCATCAACGCTGTTCCCGGCGCGGCTGTGGGACGAGCCGTTTTCCTGGCACATGAGGCCGAGGAATGGGTCAAGAAGGGCGAAAAGGTCGTGCTGGTGCGGCGCGAAACGAGCCCCGAAGACGTGGGCGGAATGGCCGTTGCTCAAGGCGTGCTGACGGCTACCGGCGGCAAAACCAGTCACGCAGCAGTCGTGGCGCGCGGGTGGGGGAAGTGCTGCATCGTCGGGTGCGAGAGGTTGTTCATCGATTACGCCGCCAAGCAGATGTCTACGAACGGCCACGTGATCCGTCAAGGCGATTGGATCACGCTGGATGGCAGTGACGGCACGGTCTATGCCGGCCAGGTGCAGCTTGCTACGCCGGAAATGCCCAAGCACTACCATACGATTTTGAAATGGGCGGACGAAATTCGTAAGCTCGGCGTGCGCGCCAATGCCGATACGGCGCAGGATGCACGCAAAGCCCGCGAGATGGGCGCGACTGGCGTCGGGCTTTGCCGCACAGAACACATGTTCTTCAAGGATTTTGAGCACCCGGAACGCAGTGCCGAGCGCCAGCTGGCTATTCAGGAAATGATCATCGCGGATAGCCGAGAGGCGCGGCAAAAGGCTCTCGACCGGCTGCGACCGTTCCAACGCGGCGATTTCATGGGCATCTTCCGTGCCATGGACGGATATCCCGTAACGATTCGCCTGATCGATCCGCCGCTGCACGAATTCGTGCCCCACGATCCGGAGAAGCAAAAAGAGTTGGCGGAAAAGGTTGGGTTGACGCCGCAGGTGGTGGCGCGTCGCGTGGAACAGCTGAGGGAATCGAACCCGATGCTGGGCCATCGCGGCTGCCGTTTGCTGATCACGTATCCGGAAATTCTGGATATGCAAGTGGGCGCGATTATCGAGGCGGCGCTGGAGTGCAGAAAAGAAGGCATCAAAGTTATTCCGGAGATCATGCATGCGCTCACACTGGATAGGAAAGAGCTAAAAATTCTGGTGGATGAGACGCGGCGGATTGCCGATGACCTGATCCAAAAGGCGGGCATCAAGCTCCACTATCTGGTGGGCACGATGATTGAATTGCCGCGAGCCGCGCTGCTTGCAGATGAACTCGCCGAGGAAGCCGAATTTTTCAGCTTTGGCACTAACGACCTGACGCAAACGGTCATGGGGCTTTCGCGAGACGATGCAGGCCGCTTTCTGCCGGAGTATTTGGACGAACAGAAGGCGGCGATTTTCACGACCGATCCTTTTCAGACGCTCGACCGCGCCGGCGTGGGCATGTTGGTCGAATGGGCCATCCAGCGGGGCAGGCGTACTCGTCCGCACCTCGAGGTTGGAATTTGCGGCGAGCACGGCGGCGACACCGAGAGCGTCAAGTTCTGCTATCGCGTGGGCATGGACTATGTCAGCGCTTCGCCCTTCCGCGTACCGATTGCGCGGCTAGCCGCGGCACAGGCGATGATCGAGGAAAAGCGCAAGAAGCGCGCCCGGTCGGCTGCGGCAGATTGAAGTCGTCAGACTCTAGGCGCGCCGAGCAGAGCCGCTTAGGGAGAGCGCGTCCGCCCAGGTGCGAACGGATTGCGCCAACTCGCGCATAACTTCCGCATCGGTCTTTCCCGAACTTTTCAAAACGTGAAATGAGTGGTCGGCCGTTTCGATCTCGTGCAGGGTCGCCCTTGCGCCCAGGTTTGCACAGATCGGGCGCAGCAGCTTCAGGTCCGCGAATTGATCGCGCGTGCCTTGCAGGAAGAGCATTGGTATTCGGACCTGAGCCAAATGTTCCGCACGCTTTGTGCCCGGGTTACCGGGAGGATGCAGCGGAAAGCCGAAGAAGACCAGACCGCGCACTTTTTCAAGCTCGAGCGGGTGATCCGCGGCGGCCTGCGAAGTCATGCGTCCTCCCATCGACTTGCCTCCCGCCAAGATGTGCAGGTCGGGCGCCGTCTCGCTGGCCGCTCTCACCGCGGCCCGAACCGTTGATTTGAGGACAGGCGGGGAGTCCGGGACGCGACGCCGCTGCTCCATGTAGGGGAATTGGTACCGAAACGTCGCGACTTCCACGCTTGCCAGTTCGGCCGCGAGCTTTCCGAGAAAAGGGTGGCCCATACCCGCGCCGGCGCCGTGCGCCAGCACGAGCAGCCAGCGGGCACGGGCAGGGCACAGCCATAGGGCCGATACCTCGCCAATATCCGGCACTTCAATTTTCAAATGGGCTTCTTTAGAGGGAGCAGTCACCACGGTTCCTCAGTGCAGCGCATGTTTTGAAGCTGCTGCGCGGTCTTGCAGATCACGCCGAAGTATCCCAAACTCAAAGGCTAAAGAAGGCCCAGGCCGTATCAGGGCTGAAGCCGGCAAGAACTTGAGCAAGATATAGTACGTCGAGTACCCACGCCGCTAAATTCTCCCTGAACGCAGCCAACTAAATCTAACTCAAGCAAAGGCTGTGGTACATTCGTCTCTGATGACCAGCAGGTTCATAGTTCAGGGAGTCATAAAGCAATCATGATTATTTTTAGGAAAGAACGATTGGAAACTGAATTGGCCGGGCTGCGGGACGAGTGGCGCAAACAGATGGAGCGGTCCTTGAAGTCGGTCGCGGACGAGGCAATCTCGCGTATCACGCGCGATTCCGAGGCGATGGAAAAGGAAGCGTCTTCGCGGGTAGCGAAAATGGGCGAAGCGCTTACGGAAGTAGCTACTCAGACGGAAAACAAGTTCAACATATTACGTGACGCGCTAAGCGACCAGGACGAGAGGTCGCGGCAGACGCTGCGGCAACTCGAGGCCGCCGATCTGCGCATCCAAGAGCGTGTTAACGACGAGGCTGCAAAACTCGTCCAGGCGAGCAGCGAGTTGGACCTGAAGCTCAGCGGATTGCGCCAATATCTTGACGAGCAGAATGATCGCCTGCAGGAATCGCTGAGAGGGTCGCAGGCTGCCGATGAGCGGATGAATGAACAGCTTTCCAAGCTCGATCGAATCGTGGAAGCTGCGGGACAAAATCTCGAGTCGCGCGCTAACGCCGTTTTGGAAACCACCAGCCAGGAGATGAGGCGGCGCGCCGAAGAGACAATTTCGGCATGGACCGAGCAGGTGCGAACGGTCGAGAATGTCACGGACCAGGAAATCGATCGGTTTACCGATCACCTGAAAACTGAACTCAGCAGGCGGCTGGAAAGCACCAACGAGACGCTGAAAAATATAGAAGCGGCGACCATGGCCGCGCAAGAATCGCTAAGGAGCACGCAGGAGAATCTCTCGAAGGTTTCGGAGCAGGTCCTGGAGTCCGCCAACGGGCGAATGCACGCGTTTGTGCAGGATTTGGTGGCAAACGCGGAGCACCAGGTGGAGGAATCCGGGCGCGCAGCCACCGCCAAGTGGATCGCGCAGCTTGAAGACAAAGCGACAGACACGACCTACACCGCCTTTGGGTCGCTATTCAAAGTTTCGGAATGGTGCGAGAAGAAGGCCCAAATGCGCATGCAAGCCGCACTCGAAAAGGGCTTGAATGCAGCTTCCGATAACGTCAGAGAAAAAGCGGAGAACGCCCTGCAAGAATTCTCAACCAAGGCGGAGGCGGCCAGCGGAGAAATCTCGAAGGTTATCGAAGAATGGCGCGCACAGATTCGCGCCAATGCGGAAAGCGAAGGGGAGCAGTTGTTATCGCGGCTGCGCACCACTTTTACCGAGGACGCGCAGGCTACTCTGAGCAAGGCCAGCCAGGACCTGCTGAATCAAGTGAGTTCCGTGCTGGAAACGGTTCGGGCGGAAACGCTGGAGCGCGAAAACAGACTGAGAGAAGCCGTGGCGCAATTGGGCGAGCAAGCCATCCAAGCTCACGAAATGCGCCTGGACCAGATTTCTCGTTCCTCTCTGCAAGAAACGATCAGCAAATTCAGCCAGGAATCCAACGAAGTCCTTGAAACAATGTCTCGCTCGGCCGAAGAGCGATTGCGTTCCACCTGTAATCAAGTTTTCACGGAAGCCGGCGAGGCGCTTCGGCAGAGGCTGCTGGAGCTTACTTTTCTCCGGCCCGCGGCCAAGGCTGCAACTGAGTCTTCGTAGATTATCGAGCAGAAGCTGCGCGGCTAGACGAGCTAACCGCTTCTATTTTGCCAACTTCATTCTGCGAAACGTCAGATTTGCTCGAGTAGCGCAAGGCGTGCGCGATTTCGGGACGCAGTGCTGGTATCTCTGTTGAAATCCGGGCGGCATGAGGAGAAGGCTCCCGGAAGTAAGGACGTACGATTGCACTGCCTTCTTGCTCGTGATCGGGCGAACCAGAAATTCGCGTGCGGCGCCGAGGCTAAGAGATGCGATCGGGTGATCTGAATCCATTTCCGGTTCGTCGTCGGAATGCCAGGAGACACTATCCTGCTCATTCGCGTAGCGATTGAGCAGCACGCTATTGTAATCGCCGCCGTACTGCTCGCCAATTTTAACCCTGAGGGCTTCAATTTCCGGTGTGCAAGGGGCGGGAACGAGCGTGCGTCCCGAGAATTTGTAGGCGTAAGGCCCCATCCAAACTTCCTCTCGAGGCACAGCACGGCCCATGAATCTGCCTCGCGTCCAAGGCAAAGACTGGACGGACGCGAGCAAGGCTTGCGCTTCTGCCGGCGTGAGAAACGATTCCACCAAGATGGGTTTCATTTATCGGGAATTCCTTGCCTTCGTTGCATTTTGATATACGTTTCCGGCTGATTCAACGATTCGGGCCTATGACTCGCCCGGCTAGCCGACTGCTACAAGCATTGTTTGCGAGCGGTCTCCGGGTGTACCTTAGCGTCATTGGGAAGTCCAACTGAATTCCGACAGTCAACCGAGTTTTGAGGGAGATCTTATGTCGAAGATAGTGCTCCTGGCTGGGATCGCGACCGCGGCGCTCAGCCTCTTCTTGTTTCCACCCCGTCTGACGAAAGCCGCAAATTCGGCAGGCGTCGCCCTAAGCGGGCAAGTGTCTTCAGAGAAGGAAGGCGCCATGGAAGGCGTGGTCGTCAGGGCTAAAAAGGAAGGGTCCACCATCACCATCGATGTAGTCAGCGATAAGGATGGACACTATAGCTTCCCATCCTCGAAGCTCGGACCCGGCCAGTACTCCCTTAAGATTCGAGCTGTCGGTTACGAGATGGATGGGCCGGCGAGCGTGAATGTCGCGGCCGGGGCAACGGCAACAGCGGATATCAAGC
>Ga0210394_10007080_pt1 | contig 11915 bp, 12 predicted proteins | sample IncBWC12MmetaG_FD_160121 | JGI IMG/M metagenome (GOLD analysis project Ga0210394, IMG submission 160121) | Forest soil microbial communities from Barre Woods Harvard Forest LTER site, Petersham, Massachusetts, United States - Inc-BW-C-12-M | ecosystem: Environmental > Terrestrial > Soil >... | reverse complement strand
ATCGGCGGCAAGCGCGCCCAGCGCGGGCAGCGCCTGGTGAACGGTGCAGCGAAGAAACTCGCCGATGAATTTTTCGCGAATTTCGCCAAGGCGGTGGAAGGCTGATTTTTAGGGGTACGTCCGATAGGACAGGCCTAAATCCAACTTCTCCGCGAAGCCGGTTTATCGTATCAAGCCATGCGGTGATGTGGTTGCTCATTGCCGCCGTGACCCATATTATGGCCTTGAAACAACTGAAATGACTGCCCGCGGTGCAATGCAGCGGCGCGGATTGAAGAGAGTGCTGAATGGCGAAAATCTCCCTGATCGTGAATGGCAATCCCGTGAACGCCAATGTCGATCCGCGAACCCTGCTCGTGCAATTCCTGCGCGAAAATCTGCGGTTGACCGGCACCCATGTCGGCTGCGACACCTCGCAATGCGGCGCCTGCGTGGTCCATCTCGACGGCAAGGCGGTCAAATCCTGCACCACGCTGGCGGTGATGGCCGACGGGCACGAAGTGCGAACGATCGAGGGACTTGCGGTCGATGGCGGGCCGCTGCATCCGATGCAGGAGGCCTTCCGGGAGCATCACGGCCTGCAATGCGGCTTCTGCACACCCGGCATGATCATGACCGCGGTGGATATCGTCCATCGCAAGGGCCACGAGCTCTCCGATCACACCATCCGCGAGGAGCTTGAGGGCAATCTTTGCCGCTGCACCGGCTACCAGAACATCGTGCAATCGATCGCGGCCGGCGCCAAGGCGATGGCTAAATCCGATCTCGCTTAAAACGCATCACGCACCGAGATCAGGAATATCCCAGGGAATACAGATGTACGAATTCAAATATCATCGTCCGGCGACCGTTCGGCAGGCCGCGAACCTGCTGGTCAAGAACGAAGACGCCAAGGTCATCGCGGGCGGTCACACGCTGTTGCCCGTCATGAAGCAGAGGCTCGCAAACCCGCCGCATCTGGTCGATCTCTCCCATATCGAGGGGCTCGACGGCATCGAGATGAAGGGCCGTTCGCTCGTGATCGGCGCCACCGCCACCCATCATACCGTTGCGACATCGGCCATCGTCGGCGAGGCGATCCCGGCGCTGGCGTATCTGGCCGGCCTGATCGGCGACCCCTCGGTGCGTCACCGCGGCACCATTGGCGGCTCGCTCGCCAACAACGACCCGACCGCCGACTATCCTGCGGCGGCGCTGGCGCTGGGTGCGACCATCGTCACCAATAAGCGCCGCCTCAAGGCGGAAGAATTCTTTCAGGGGCTGTTCTCGACCGCGCTCGAGGGCGACGAGATCGTCACCAAGGTGATGTTTCCGCTGCCGAAGAAGGCGGCCTATGTCAAATTCCGCAACCAGGCCTCGCGCTATGCGCTGGTCGGGGTGTTCGTCGCCAAGCGCCCGTCGGACGTGCGCGTCGCGGTTACCGGCGCGGGCTCCGAAGGCGTATTTCGCGTCACGGCCTTTGAGGAAGCGTTGAAGAAGCGCTTCTCGCCGAAGGCGCTCGACGGCTTGACGGTTCCGGCGGACGGGTTGAACAGCGACCTGCACGGCAGCGCCGAATACCGGGCGCATCTGATCGCTGTCATGGCGCGGCGCGCGGTCGAGGCTGCCACCGGAAAATCCTGACTTTTGGCGATCTCCGCTTCATCAAGGCTGGCTCATCCATGACCGCATCGACGCCGCCCAAATCCGTCGATGTTAAGTCTGTCGATGCGATGCTGGAGCTGTTGGCCTCGCGCGGCTATCTCGCCGAGCGGTCGCTGGCGACCGTCACCTATCTGTCGCTGCGCATGGGCCGGCCGTTGTTTCTCGAAGGCGAGGCCGGCGTCGGCAAGACCGAGATCGCCAAGGTCTTGTCGGCAGCATTGGGGCGCAAGCTGATCCGCCTGCAATGCTATGAAGGACTTGATGCGGCGTCCGCCGTCTATGAGTGGAACAGCGCCGCCCAGATGATCGCGATAAGGCTTGCTGAAGCGGCCGGCGATACCGACCGCGAGCAACTTTCCAGCAATATCTTTGCCGAACGCTTTCTGATCAAGCGGCCGCTGTTGCAGGCGCTCGAGCCGGATGGCGCGGGTGCGCCGGTATTGTTGATCGACGAACTCGACCGCGCGGACGAGGCATTTGAGGCCTACTTGCTGGAAATTCTTTCGGACTTTCAGATTACGATTCCCGAATTCGGCACCGTGAAAGCGCCACAGCCGCCGATCGTCATCATCACTTCGAACCGCACCCGCGAAATCCACGACGCCTTGAAGAGGCGATGTCTCTACCATTGGGTCGATTATCCAAGCGCCGAGCGGGAGCTGAGAATCGTGAAGTCGCGCGTGCCCGGCATTTCCGCAAAATTGTCGCAGCAGGTGGTGCGCTTCGTGCAGGCGCTGCGCGGTCAGGATTTTTACAAATCGCCAGGCGTTGCCGAAACGCTCGACTGGGCCACCGCGCTCACCGAACTCGATGCGCGCTCGCTCACGCCCGAGGTGATCGGCGACAGCCTCGGCGCGCTGCTCAAATACCAGGATGATATCGCGCGCATGCAGGGTGAGACGCTGCAAAAGGTTTTGAAGGAGGCGACGAGCGAGGGTTGATCGCGCGTCGTATGCGTATCCGTCATTCCGGAGCGACGCGGTAGCGTCGGATTATGATATGCAATTGCATATCAGAGAATCTCGAGATTCCGGGTTTGGTCCTTCGGACCACCTCGGAATGACGGGAGAGGTTCGGTCACCATGGTCGCCAACATCCACCCTTCGCCTCCGACCGGCCAGACGGCCGACAATATCGTTGGCTTTGCCCGCGCGCTGCGGGCGGCTGGGATTCCGGTCGGGCCGGGTGCCGTGATCGATGCCCTGAATGCGCTCCAACTCATCGATATCGGCGGCCGTGGCGACGTGTTCGCGACGCTTCAGGCGATCTTCGTCAAACGCCACGAGCATGCGCTGATTTTCGCGCAAGCCTTTGACCTGTTCTTCCGTGCTGCCGAAGACTGGAAGCAGATGCTGGATTCGGTGCCGCTGCCCGATCAGCCCAAGAAGAAGCCGCCGCCCGCCTCACGCCGCGTCCAGGAGGCGTTCGCCCAGACACAAACGACTGAAGCTCCGCGCGCCGAAGCGCAGGAGGCGAGGCTTGCGGTTTCCGACAAGGAAATTCTGCAGAAGAAGGATTTCGCGCAGATGACCGCGGCCGAGATCGCGCAAGTCACGCGCGCGATTGCGGCCATGAAACTGCCGCAGGCGGAATTGCGCACCCGCCGCTACCGGCCGGACGCGCGGGGCCTGCGGCTCGACATGCGGCGAACCTTGCGCGCCTCCTTGCGCACGGGCGGCGATATCATCGATATCCGAAAGCTCGGGCGGATCGACAAGCCGGCGCCGATCGTGGCGTTACTCGATATATCGGGTTCGATGAGTGAGTATACCCGCCTGTTCCTGCATTTCCTGCATGCCATTACCGACGCGCGCAAACGCGTCTCGGTGTTCCTGTTCGGCACGCGCCTGACCAATGTGACGCGCTCCTTGCGCGCCCGCGACCCCGACGAGGCGCTGGCGAGTTGCTCCTCGGCGGTGGAGGACTGGGCCGGGGGAACGCGGATCGCCACCTCGCTCCACACCTTCAACAAGCTGTGGGGCCGCCGCCTGCTGGGCCAGGGGGCGATCGTGCTCCTGATTTCGGATGGGCTCGAGCGCGAGGCCGATGCGAGGCTTGCTTTTGAGATGGATCGGCTGCATCGCTCCTGTCGCCGCCTGATCTGGCTTAACCCGCTCCTGCGCTACGGCGGCTTCGAACCGAAGGCGCAGGGCGTCAAAATGATGCTGCCGCACGTTGACGAATTCCGCCCCGTGCATAATTTGAGCTCCATCGAGGGGTTGATCGAGGCGCTTTCTTCGATGCGAGAACCGCGTCACCGTAGCCAGATCCGACCCGCAGCTTGAAAAACCGTTCGAGGTCTCCATGCTCAATCGCGACGAAGACATCCTCAAAGCTGCCGAAGACTGGCAGAAGGCCGGGCACGGGGTTGCGCTCGCCACCGTCGTCGAAACCTGGGGCTCGGCGCCACGGCCGGCCGGGTCGAGCCTCGTCATCAACGACGACGGCACGTTTTTAGGCTCGGTCTCCGGCGGCTGCGTCGAAGGCGCCGTGGTCACCGAGGCGCTGGATGTGATCGCAAGCGGCGAGCCGAAGATGCTTGAGTTCGGTGTCGCCGACGAGACCGCCTGGAATGTCGGCCTTTCCTGCGGCGGCACGATCAGGGTTTTCGTCGAGAAAGTTGGCTAACTGTGAAGCTTGATACGCTCAAAAAGTTGAACGCCGAGCGCGCCGCGCGGCGGCCCGTGATTGTCGTGACCGATACCGCCAATGGCGAACAGCGGCTGGTCAAGGCCACGGACTTTGCCGCCGATCCGCTGCGCGATGCGCTTTCCAAGCAGCTTCGCATGGGCAAGAGCGCCACGGTTGAGGTCGACGGCAAAAAGCTGTTTCTCAATGTTTATGCACCGACCGCGCGCATGGTGATTGTCGGCGCCGTCCATATCAGCCAGGCGCTGGCCCCGCTGGCGCGCTCGCTCGGCTATGACGTGACGGTGGTCGATCCGCGCACCGCCTTTGCGAGCCCTGAGCGCTTTCCGGACGTGCCGCTGATCGCCGAATGGCCCGACGTCGCGCTGCCGCCGCTCAACATCGATCATTATACGGCGTTCGTGGCCCTCACGCATGACCCGAAGATCGACGACCCGGCGCTGCTGCACGCCTTTGCGCGCGACTGCTTCTATATCGGTGCGCTTGGCTCGCGAAAGACCCACGCCAAACGCGGTGAGCGGCTGAAGGCGCAAGGCGCGAGCGATGCCGAGATCGCGCGCATTCATGCGCCGATTGGGCTAGCGATCGGCGCGGTCTCGCCTTCCGAGATCGCGGTATCGATCATGGCCGAGATAACTGCAATACTTCGGATGCCGAACGAAAAAGAAGCCGCGGCATGAAATTCGGTCCTGCCAGTCCGGCGGACGCGCTCGGCGGCGTCACCGTTCACACCCTGCGCCAGGGTTCGCTGGTGCTCAAAAAAGGCACGACCATCGGCCCGGCCGAGGTCGCGGCGCTAAACAAGGCCGGTGTTGCGGAAATCGTGGTGGTGCGGCTTGAGGAAGGCGACGTCTCGGAAGATGTCGCCGCTGCCGGAATCGCGCGTGCCGTGGCCGGCGACGGCATTCATGTCGAGCGGGCCTTCACCGGGCGCGCCAATCTGTTCGCGGCCAAAGCCGGCGTGCTGGTGGTGGACCGCGCCGTCGTCGATCGCATCAACGGCGTGGACGAAGCCATCACGTTTGCCACATTGGCTGCCTTCAAACCGGTGGTCGAAGGCGAGATGGTTGCTACCGTCAAGCTCATCCCGTTCGGGGTCGAGGCGAGGTTGCGCGACGCCGCGGTTGAGGCGGCTAAAGGCGGAGCGCTGCGGATCGCGCCTTATGTCATCAAGCGCGTTGGCGTGATCTCGACCTTGCTGCCGGGGCTCGCGCCCAAGGTGGTGGACAAGACGGTGAAGGTAACGGTGGAGCGGCTGGCGCCGGCGGGCGCCGCCATCATGGCCGAGCGCCGCGTGTCGCATGAGGAGGCCGCGCTCAAGGCAGCGATGAAAGAGTTGCTGGGTCTTGGCGCCGAACTCGTGATCGTGTTCGGTGCTTCCGCGATCGCCGACCGGCGCGACGTGATTCCAGCGGCGCTTGCCGGTATCGGCGGCGCCATCGAGCATTTCGGCATGCCGGTCGATCCCGGCAATCTCCTGCTGATCGGCAAGGCCGGCGAGGTGCCGGTGCTCGGCGCGCCGGGCTGTGCACGCTCGCCGGTCGAAAACGGCTTCGACTGGGTGCTGATGCGCCTGCTCGCGGGGCTCAAGGTGACCCGCGCCGAATTGACGGGGATGGGGGTCGGCGGGCTGTTGATGGAAATCGTGACCCGGCCGCAGCCGCGCGAAGGCCGCGAGACCGACGGCAACCGTCATGTGAGCGCGGTCGTGCTCGCCGCCGGCCGTTCGACCCGGATGGGCGGTCCGAACAAGCTTCTGGCTGAGCTTAACGGAAAAAAGCTGGTCCGCATCGTGACCGAACAGGCACTCGCCTCGAAGGCAAGGGACGTCATCGTCGTGACCGGTCATCAGGCCGAACTGGTCGAGAAGGCGCTTGAAGGCCTCAAGGTGACATTCGTCCGCAATCCCGATTTCGCCGGGGGGCTGGCGAGTTCGGTGAAGGCCGGCATATCGGCGGTTCCTGCCCACGCCGACGCGGCGGTGATTTGTCTTGGCGATATGCCGATGATTTCGGCTGGCCTGATCGACCATCTGATCGAAGCTTTCGCGCCCGACCGCCGCAATTTGATTGCGGTCCCGGTCAGCGACGGACGGCGCGGCAATCCTGTTCTGTGGTCGCGCCGCTTCTTCAACGAACTGATGACGCTCGATGGCGATATCGGCGCCCGTCACCTCATCGCCAGACATAATGAAGCGGTGGCGGAAGTCCCGGTCGAGGGCAACGGCGCGTTTCTGGATATCGACACGCCGCAGGCACTGGAAGCCGCGCGCGGCGGTTAGGCGAGCGTTACGCCCACCAAATTTTCCGATCTCTACCCCCCGTTCACCAAGTTGAAACGTCCTCTCCCTTAAATTTCGACCCGCTGAGACTGAAGCGCGCCGTTTGCGCTTCAGGTTATTGTTGAAGCATGATCTTTGGAAAACCGGTTCCCACTTTTCCGGATCATGCTTGGGGGAGGGGGATTTGATCGTGTCGACTGTTGTCGCGCGCCGCCGCGCATTGTTCGTTCTTGCATTCACTCTGGTGGTTTGTGGGTCGCGTCTGGTCACGCAGAGCTGGGCCGCGGGCGCCTTTGCGATCGGCAAATGCGGCGCCTATGGACAGGCCTATGACTATCCGGCCGAAAGCGCGGCGCTCGCCGCAGCCCTCAAGCAATGCAGCGGCGACTGCAAGACGGTCACGATAAAGCGCGCCTGCGTCGCTCTTTCGATCGACATGACCAATCCCTGTGGCGCCCACGGCTATGCGGTCAAGCCGCATATTTCGAGTTCGCTCAACGAAGCGACCCGCGAATGCTACAAGTTCGGCGGCAAGGAATGCGTGATCCGCGCCTGGGCCTGCGACGCCAAGGGTTGAGGGGCTCAATTGAGCTTGTAGCTGATACCGGTTCGCACGACGTCGGTCGTCAAATGTTGCGACGTGCTGGAATTGGAGAGCAGGGTGACGACCCCATTGGTCGTTGAGTCGCTGAACACGCTGCCGGAATTGCCGAAGTCGTAATGCAGGTATTCGAGACGGACGAGCCAGTTGGTGTTGCACAACCTCGCTTCAGCACCGGCGCCCGCAACCCATCCCACTCTCCAACTCGGTACCGTGTTGGTGCTCGTCTCCGCCGGGAGAACGACCGTCGCGGTCTGGTCGACCTGCGTCCAACCCAGCCCGCCCGTGCCGTAGAGCATCACGTTGGGCGAAACCAGATATCCGAGGCGGGCACGCGCCGAACCAAGCAGATCGAACTTGTCGGTCAGCGTTGCCGTAAACGGCGTGCCAACGAGGTTGACGCCTGTTGCGAAGGACGAAGAGCCCTTGATCGGAGCGCTGGACAGATCGATTTCCAGCCCGCCCACCACTTTGCCAGTCTGCCAGTTGGCGCCCGCCTGGAAGCCTCCGACAAAACCCTGAGATTTGATGCCCGTCAAAAAGACTGGCGCGACAGTCGCAGACGCTCCGTTGACAAGGTCGTCGAAAGGATCTCGGCCCCAGCCGTAACCGGCGTGTCCGCCGAGATAGAATCCGCTCCAGCTCCAGGCGGTAACCGCGGCCGCCTTGACCGGCATGACGGTCGGCCCGCCGCTTGAATATCCTGACCAGTCGAACTTGTAGCCGAGCCCGGTCCGCACCACGTCGGCGGTCCGATGGCCCGATGTCGAGAGTGTGCCGGGCGCACCCACGATGGAATCCTCAAGGAAGCGGCCGGGACCAAAGTCGTAGTGCAGGTATTCGAGGCGGGCGAGCCAGTTGGTGCCCCCGAGCCGGGCCTCGACGCCGGCGCCTGCAACCCAACCGAACTGCCAGGTTGGCGTGACGGAGGAAGTTGTGAAATTGGAAAACGGAGGGGTCTGCATGACGACCGCGTCCTGTTCGACGACCAACCTCGTCCACGCCGGGCCGCCAGTGCCATAGAGCAGAACGCTCGGGGTGGCGAGATATCCGAGACGGGCGCGCGCCGAACCGAACCGGTCGAACGTGTCGATTTGCGTTGCCTGCTCGCTGACAGGTGGGAAGGCGAAGGCATTCGATGTCGAGCCTTTGACCCGGGTGCCCGACAGGTCGATTTCGAGTCCGCCTACAATGGCACCGGATTGCCAGTTCGCCCCGGCCTGGAAGCCTCCGACAAAGCCATGCGAGTCGAAGCCGGAGATGGGAACATTCAGGATGAAATTGCCGTTGAATGGGTCGCTGGCCTGTCCGTGGCCGGCATGCGCCCCGAGATAGAAGCCGCTCCACGTCCACGGCACCGTCACACGCGGTGGGGTCTTGGTATAAAGCGGCGCGCCGGGCGAAGCGCTGGTCGAGCCGGCTACCGAGCCATCGGGATCGAATTTGTAGCTGAGGCCAGCGCGAACGACGCTTACGGTCAGATCGCCGAAGGTCTGGGAGGACAACCCATTTAGCGTAATCGTGTCGCTGCCCTCAGAGCCAAAGGCGTAACGCAGGTATTCGAGCCGGGCGATCCAATGGGTGTCAGGCAGTCTGGCCTCCGCGCCGAGACCGGCAACCCACCCAAACCTCCAGCCCGGCGTCGAAGCCGAGTCCGAAATACTGCTGGTTCCGGGGGGCGCTGTGTTGATCGCATTGACGGTCGCGTTTGAATTTTGAACGAAGCGCGTCCATGCCGGACCGCCGGTGCCGTAGACCAGCACGTTTGGCGTCACGAGATAGCCGAGGCGGACCCGATCAGTGCCGAGTAGATCGAATGCTCCGGAAAATGCCGCCGTTCCGCTGAGAAGTGTGCCGGGCAGCGTGAGGCTGGCCGTATTGGTCGACGATCCCTTGATATTGGTAGAGGAGAGGTCCGCCTCGAGACCGACCACGATTTTTCCGCTTTGCCAGTTGGCTCCGGCGTGGAGCCCGCCGAGAAATCCGTTGGCCTTGAAGCCGGAAAAGCCCAGGCTTGGAATGTCAAAGAGGTTGTCATTGATGTCGGTGAGCGGGTCCTGGCCCCAGCCATAGCCGGCATGGCCGCCGATATAGAAGCCACTCCAGTCCCAGGCTGCGGCCGTCGCGGGAGGAGGCGCCTTGTACGGGAGATCGGCGGCGAACGCCGGCGCGGCGATCGCCAACACCGCGATTGCGACGCCTGCAAGCCAACGCGCCTTCGTCACCGCCCCACCTCAATCTGGATCGAAGTGCCCCTATGGGACGGTACTGGTAGCACCGAAGGCGGATTGTGCCTGTTACGGGAAGACCACAAAGCTCGAAAATTCGACGTTGAATCCACCGAAACGCGGCCCTTTTGCTGCCGTGGCGGCGAGGCTAGGCTCACCTGTGGCAATTCCTTCACCGGCAGAAAAATTCATGCAATTCGACACCAAGATCGCGGTCGTGATCCGGAGCGACCTCGAAGTCTGGCAGAAGCTCAACGTTGCCTCCTTTCTCGCTGGCGGTATCGCGTCTGCGTTTCCGGAATGCATTGGCGATCCTTACGAGGATGACTCAGGCACGCCCTATCTGTCGCTGATCGGCCAGCCGATCCTGATTTACGGCGCCGACCGGCCGGCGCTTTCCCGCGCGCTCGAGCGGGCGCTGGCGCGAGGCGTGACGCCGGCGGTCTATACCGAGGACAGGTTCAGGACGACGCATGATGCGGCCAACCGGGAAGTCGTGAAAGCCGTGATCCGCTCCGAACTCAATCTCGTGGGGCTCGCGATGCGTGGCGAGCGCAAGGTGATCGACAAGGTCATCGATGGCTTGAAGTTTCACAGCTGAAGCCCGGTACTTAAAATCTCAAAAATAAATCAACTGCTTGCATAAGCGATTTGACAATGACTGACTGGTCAGTCATATATAGCTTATGCCACGTTCACGCCGTCCCGCGGTCAAGCCTTCGGTGACGCCGGCCATTTCCCGGCGAGGGGCGAAGGCTGGCCCAGGCAAGAGACCGAAGCCGGCCTCATCGAGCCCTCCCTCCAATCGTGCTGAGCGCGCCGTGGACCGGCGTCAGGCCATCATGGAGGCGGCGCTGGATGAGTTCATCGCGCAGGGTTATGCCGCGACACGGCTCGACGATGTTGCGAAGCGCGCAGGCGTCGCCAAGGGCACGATCTACCTGTATTTCAAGGACAAGCAGACGTTATTTGAGGAACTGGTTCGGACAGCGATCGTGCCGCTGGTGGCGCGTCTCGCCGCGCTGCCACCCGCCGCCGGATCGGTCCGTGCGGTCCTTGAGAATTTTGTCGCCAGCTTCGTCAAGGAAGTGGTGACGACGCGGCGCGGCGCCATCATACGGCTGGTGATGGCGGAAGGACCACGTTTTCCCGATATCGCCGATTTCTACTACCGCGAGGTGGTTTCCCGCGGGCTTTCCGCCATGCGCGCGCTGATCGAACGCGGCATTGCTAGCGGCGAAATCCGGCAAGCCGGTTTGAAGGAATTTCCGCAGATTGTGGCGGCGCCCGCCATGGTCGCGGTGATCTGGCAGGGGCTGTTTGGCCGCCTCGCGCCGCTCGATGCAGCCGCGATGCTCCGCGTTCATCTCGACTTGATCTTTGGCGAAGGGGGGACGGCATGATCGCGTCACAGGCGATGCGGCGAGGCCTGATGGCTTTCGCGCTGACGGCACTTGTTGCCGGATGCAGTGAGGCCCGCAACCCCGGCTATCAGGGATGGGTCGAGGCCGACATGATTTTCGTCAGCCCCGACGAATCCGGACGCGTGACCAAGCTCAACGCGCGCGAGGGCGAGGAGGTCAAATCCGGCGATCAGCTCTATTCGGTCGACGACGATTTGCAACAGGCCAACCTCAATCAGAACAAGGCCACGCTTGCCAACGCGCAACAAAGCTATGACCGCGCCTTCTCGCTGAGCAAAACCGGATCCGGCACGCAGGCCAACCTGGACTCCGCGGTTTCGGCGCTGCGCGTCGCCGAGGCACAGGTCGTGACATCGCAGACGCGGCTTGCGCGGCGTATCGGCTATGCGCCGATCAGCGGTGCAGTTCAGCAGATCTATTTCCGCGTAGGCGAAACGGTCCCCGCGCAGCGGCCCGTGCTGTCGATCATGCCGCCCGGCAACATGAAGGTGCGCTTTTATGTGCCGGAGACCGATTTGCCCAAGCTTGCGATCGGCGACGAGGTACGCGTGACCTGCGACAATTGCTCGGCCGATCTCAGCGCGAAAATCTACTTCATCGCAACGACGGCCGAATATACCCCGCCCGTCATCTATAGCCTCGATGAGCGCAACAAGCTCGTCTACCTCGTGCAGGCGCGGCCTTCGCGCCCCGATGCGTTGCGGGTCGGGCAGCCGATCAGTATTTTCCTCAATGCCAAGACGCCGGTGGCAGACAAGCGATGACCGTGCTGCCGGCGTCCAGTTCCGATGTCGCGATCGACGTTCGTGGCCTGTCGAAATCCTTCGACGGCCGCGAGGTGGTGCATGACCTCAGCATGCAGGTCAAACGCGGGACGATCTACGGATTCCTCGGCCCGAATGGCAGCGGCAAGACAACGACCATCCGGATGCTCTGTGGGCTGCTGACGCCCGACAGTGGCGAGGGAAGGTGCCTCGGCTACGACATCCGGCGTGACGCCGACAGGATCAAGCGCCAGGTCGGCTACATGACGCAGCGCTTTTCGCTATATCAGGACCTTTCGGTGCGCGAAAACCTGGAATTCGTCG
>Ga0210394_10007078_pt1 | contig 11916 bp, 10 predicted proteins | sample IncBWC12MmetaG_FD_160121 | JGI IMG/M metagenome (GOLD analysis project Ga0210394, IMG submission 160121) | Forest soil microbial communities from Barre Woods Harvard Forest LTER site, Petersham, Massachusetts, United States - Inc-BW-C-12-M | ecosystem: Environmental > Terrestrial > Soil >... | reverse complement strand
AGGAGAGCATCGAAATGAAGAAACTGCTTGGATCACTCATCATGTCCGTGGCACTGGTCACGGCCCTCGGCTGTTCGAACTGGAGCAGAATGACTCCGAAGTCGCTCGACAATTCGACGATAGCGACCGAGATCAAGAAAAACCTGCTGGGCGATCACCTGACCGGTGTCGATGTCGATGTCAACGAAGGCATTGCCACGCTAACCGGCCACTTGCCCACAGCCGCAGATCGCCAGAAGGCGTACGACGACGCGGCGAAAGTCAACGGCATCAACAAGGTTGTCAACCGCATCGACGTACCGTAGTTCTCGCATGAGATCATTGGAAGCGCGCCGGCGCGGTCGTCGGCGCGCCATTCGCCGCGAAACGCTGCGCTCACGTGCACGCAGGACTCCAGTCTGAGTCACCGCACCAGGTCTTCGGGGTTCCACCAGCCGCCGCCGAGGGCGATGAAGAGTTCCGCCGTGTCCGAAAGGCGCTGGCCCACGGCGCGCACGTAACTGAGGCGCGCACTCGAGTAGGTGTTCTCGGCCGCGATCAGTTGGAGTGCGCTGGTCCTCCCTGACGCATAGCTTGAACGCTGCAGCGTCAGCGAGGCGCCGGCGATGTCGACCGAGTGGCGGGACACGGAAATCAGCTCGGCGTCGTGATCGAGAGCGCTCAGAGCGTCGGCCACCTGACCGAAAGCCAGAAGCACCGTCTGCTGATAGTTCGCAAGCTGGGCGTTGTAGACGTCGACCGATGCACGCTGCTGCGCTTGCAGGGCGCCCCCACTGTAGAGCGAGGCATCGAGGCTGGCGCCCACCGACCAGGCCCGGCTCGCGGAACGGACCAGACCCGCCAGCGTCCGGGCATCCTGGCTGAGGGATGCAGAAAGGGTGATGGAAGGATAGAGCTGCGCGGTCGCCACTCCGATCGCGGCGCTGTCGGCGTGGAGCAACGCCTCGGATGCCTGGATGTCGGGGCGCTGATGAACCAGCTCCGAAGGCAGACTTACCGGGATACTGTCGGGCAACGTGAACTCGTCGATCGCGAAGTCGGGCGGTACCCATTCGCCCGGTGCCTTCCCCGCCAGGACAGCCAGCGCATGACGGGCCACATTCAACTGCTGGTGCAGCGGCGCCAGTTGTGTACGGTCGACCGCCAACTGCGCCTCGGCGGTCAGCACATCGGTCCGGGCCACCTTGCCGGCTTTGAACGAACGATTCACGAGATCGAGGTTCTTCTCATCGTTCCTGATCAGATCCTCAACTGCAGCGATCTGATAGTTCGTCGAGGCGATGCTGACCGCCTGCGTGACGGAGTTGCCGGTCAACGTGAGGTACGCCGCTTCGAGCTGATAACGCTCGGTCTCCGCCAGAGCGGTGGCCTGTTCGATGCGCCGCCGCGTCCCGCCGAATGCATCGATCGAATAGCCGGCGGTCGGACCGACGGAGAAGAGATTCGTAGTCCTGGACGAACCCGCCGCGGCAGAAGCAAGGCGGGCCGACGCGCCGATCCCGATCTGCGGATAGAGCCCGCCGCGCGCTTCGAGCACGACCTCCTGCGCCTGCGCCAGCGTGGCCTTGGCGGCAGCCAGGTTGTAATTGCCCGCGATCGTCTGGCGCAACGTCTCGTCGAGCCGCGTGCTATGGAGCAGCTCCCACCACTGCGCAGGGATGCGCTGCCCGAGCGCGATCTGTTGCGCATCGGGCGCGGCGCCTTCCGGCCGCGGCGCTGCCGATTCCGGTGGCAGGTAGGTGGTGACGCCGGGCGGCTCCGGCGGTTTGAAATTCGGACCGACGATGCAGCCACCGAGCGCCAGCGCCAGAACGGAAGCGAGCGCGGTGCCGCCAACGATATCGATTCTCTTACTCATAGCGCAGCGCATCGATCGGATTCAGAAGAGAGGCTTGACGCGCCGGGTAATAGCCGAAGAAGAGGCCGATCGCAGCCGAGAACAAAAAGGCCGCCAGCACAACGAGCGGGTGCAGCAACGTCGGCCATCCGGCAACTTGCGAGATGACCTTCGAGGCGATGGCGCCGATCAGCACGCCTGCGCCGCCACCCATCAGACTGAGCAGTGCCGCCTCGACGAGAAACTGGAGAAGGACGTGAACGCGCCGGGCGCCGATCGCCATCCGGATGCCGATCTCGCGAGTGCGCTCGGTGACCGAGACCAGCAGGATGTTCATGATGCCGATCCCGCCGACCAGCAGGGAAATCGAGGCAATCGCGGCGAGGAGCAACTCCATCACCCGGCTGCTCTGCTCGGCCACCTCGGCGATCTCGGTCAGATCGCGTACGGTGAAGTCGTCGGGCTGGCCGGGCTTGATCCGGTGAAGCCTCTCAAGCGTCTGCGTGACCTGCAGCAGCGCCGGTTTGACGAGCTCCGCGCTGCGCGCCTGCACGTACATCGTGTGTACGAATCCCGTCAGCTTGGGCTGGATACCGAACGGGTTGGGAGGCGCGAAGAACACGGTGGCCTGGTTCTGCGTCGAGCTTGGAGCGGCAACGCCGAGGACCCGCTCCTGCGACGTGCGAAACGGGATGAGGACCGTGTCGTCCTGATCCTGCCCCGACGCCGAATGGCCCTTGTTGGCAAGCACGCCCACCACTTCCATCTCCACGTTCTTGATCCGGATGGTGGCCCCCACGGGATTCTCGAACTCGTTGAAGAGGTTCGCGCGCGCCGTCTGGCCCAGAAGACAGACCGTCCTGGCATTGCTCTCGTCCTGGTCATTGAGCGTGCGTCCGGACGCCACCGGCCAGTCCCGGATCGACAGATAGCTCGGCGTGACTCCCTGCACGCTCGTCGACCAGTTCTGGTTGCCGTTGACTACCTGGGCGTTCTGGCGATTCACATAGCTGATGTCGGCGACGGCGGAGTCCTCTTCCAGAATCGCCGCCCCGTCCGATGCCCGGAGCGTAGCGGCGCTTCCGATGCCGGCCCGCACGCCGTTGGCGCGTGTCGTCCCCGGAAGCACGACGAGCAGATTGGTGCCGAGGCTCTCGAGCTGCTTCTTGAGGGCCGCGCGCGCCCCTTCGCCAACCGCCAACATGGCAATCAGCGCGGCCACGCCGATGAAGATGCCTAGCATGGTCAGCGCCGAGCGCAGTTTATTGCGGCTGATGCCTCGCCCGGCCGCGAGCAGCGCCATCCAGAGGAAGGACCGCGCCTCGGTTAGCGGCGTCGCCCCCTGAAGGTCGTCGCGGGAAGCCGCCGCCGGCATGTCGGGCACAGGGCTCCTCTCCGCTCTCCGTTCGTCGGAGACGACCAGGCCGTCGCTCATGTTGATGATCCGGTCCGCCACCTCGGCCAATCCCCGCTCGTGGGTCACGAGCACGACCGTCAGGCCGCGTTCGCGATTGAGAGACCGGATCGTCCCCATGATCTCTTTGGCGGTCTGCGAGTCGAGATTGCCTGTCGGCTCGTCGGCGAGCAGGATCGTCGGGCTGTTGATCAGCGCGCGGGCGATGGCGACGCGCTGCTGCTGGCCGCCGGAGAGCTGGTTCGGGTGATTGCGCCCGCGGTCCGCCAGTCCCAGCAACGCCAGCGCGTCGCGCACCTTGGCCGCGCCGCCGACCATCTGACCCGAGTAGAAGAGCGGCAGCAACACGTTTTCGGACGCGCTGGTGCGCGACAGCAGGTTGAAGCTCTGGAAGACGAAGCCGATCCGGCGGCTGCGAATCCGCGCAAGCGCCGGCTCATCCAGTCCGGCCACGTCAATCCCGTCGAGCAGATACTCGCCCGCGGTCGGCTGATCCAGGCAGCCGATGATGTTCATGAGTGTGGACTTCCCCGACCCCGAGGCCCCCATGATGGCCACGAACTCCCCGCGCTCGATCGTCAGGCTGACGCCCCGGAGAGCGCGGACCTCCTGATCGCCCAGTTGGTAGATCTTGGTCACGTTGCGGACCGCGATCACGGCTTCCGACGCCGTTCCAGGCTTCTCTTCCCCGCTCATAGCCGCGGCCCCGGTAGCCCCTGACCTTGTCCGCCCTGTCCCGGGCGGAATCCCGGGTTCGCCCCGGCGCCCGGACCGCCGGGGTGCGGCTGTTCGGAAGTGCTGACCTCATTGACCACGACTTTGTCGCCGACCTTCAGGTCCTTTCCGAATACCTCGATCAGCGCGCCGTCGTCGATGCCGGTGACGACGTCCACCGGTCGCAGCGTGCCGTCATCGTTCAGAACCCAGAGCCGGGCCCGGCGCCCACGCCCGCCCGCGAGCCGCCCTCCGCCCCAACGCCCTCTGCCTGCGCCCCTTCCGGGGCCGGCACCGCCGGGTCTGTTCCCACGTTCGGCGCCACCCTCTCCGGTCCGCGCCGGTCGGCCACCTTCGCTCTGCGTCTGCGGCTGGCCCTCGTCTGCACGCGATCCCTGACCCCGGGCCCGGCCGCTTCCGTCGGGTCTGGCGCCGCCTTCGCCGCGCGCCTGCGACCGCGCTTCGTCCGCGCCCGGCTGGTTTTCACGAGGCCCGCCGGTGGTGCCCTCGGGGTTGAAGCGCGAGGCGGGGATGGGAACGCGCAGCACGTTGTCGTGCTCGGCGATCACGATGTGCGTGTCCGCGGTCATGCCGGGGAACAGCGCCCGGTCCGGGTTGTCCACGGCGATCACGACGTCATAGGTGACGACGTTCTGCACCGTGATCGGCCCATGACGGATGGTCGTGACCTTGCCGTGGAAGGTCCGTCCGGGGTAGGCCTGCACGGTGAAGACCGCGTCCTGGCCCTCGTGTACGGCGCCGACGTCCGCCTCGCTCACGTTCGTGTCGACCTGCATCTTCGTCAGGTCCTTGCCGATGAGAAAGAGGGTCGGGCTCTGGAGGCTGGCAGCCACCGTCTGCCCGACGTCGATGGAGCGCGTGATCACCGTACCGACGACCGGCGACACGATGTTGGTATACGCCAGGTTCACCTTCGCCGCTTTCAGGATGGCCACTTTGTTGGCCACGTTGGCCTGGTCGAGGGCGATCGTGGCGATGGTCTGGTCCATAGTGCTCTTCTCGCTGTCCACCGTGTCCTGCGAGACCGTGCCCTCGGCCACCAGCTTGGCATCGCGCTCGTAGGCGGTTTTCGCGTAGAGCAGGGCGGCGCGGTCCTTGTTCAGTTGCGCCTCGCCCACTCTTACTTCGGCCTGGTCCTGGTCGACGATGAGCTGGAACGGGACCGGATCGATCGTCGCGCAGACCTGACCGACGACGACCTCGGTGTTGTAGTCACAGCGGAGCGTCTTGAGCGTCCCCGAGACGTAGGACCCGACCTGAACCGTGACGACCGGATTCAACGCACCGGTCATCCCCACGCTGCGCTGGATCATGCCGCGTGTCACCGTGGCCGTTACGTACTTCGGCCTCTGGCTCCTGGCGCGCCACCAGAGAAACCCGGCGCCCCCGAGGAGCACGACGACCACCACCAGCAACCAGAACAGGTGGCGGCGCACAAACGAACGGGGAGGGATTTCACTGGTCATGGGACTTTAGGGGACGTGCTCATGTCCGCAGCCGGACAATCCAAACATCGCCTTTCCGGAACGGACAGCGCCACCTTGCGAGACGACATGCCAACCTCCAGATCTGTCTGGTCACATCCCGACGTTCGACAGCAATCGGAATGTCGATGGATCTACTGGTTGCGGCCTCGAATGTTGAATTACCCAAGAAAGAAGAACAACTCTTCGCCTGACATTGTTTATCCTGTTGCTATGGACAGAACGATCGAGGCCGAGTACATCGCCGAGGAGAAGGTTCTCAAGCTTGCTGAGCCACTTGCGGGAGTTGGAAACCACGAGACGGTGCGTGTAACTATCAGCGATCGGACCGCGGAACGTGGCGACTGGCCTACGCTTAGTGATGAAGCCGGTCGCGAGCTCGCACGAGCCGTTCGCGAGGCGTTCGGGAGGGACGACATTGCAGTTTGAGCGGCTCGCCCTCGACGCGAACGCCGCGATCGATTCGCTGCGGCCGGCGCGCCCCTTCCCAATCCCACTGAAAGCGACTCGCAGGCTATTCATGCCGCCTCACCGTCGCGCGCGAACCGTTCGCCATTGTCGTGGCGGACGTTCCGATTCATCGTCGTGAGGGAGGTTGGGAAATCCAAGCTCGGCCGCCATGACGCGCCATTCGGACTGAAAATCGGGGCGCGAATGGTGCGGAAGGCTGATACCGCGCGCGTAGAAATCGATGTGGAGCATCTCTGCCGCCCACGCCGCCGCCATCATATCGGCCGGTGTTGCGGGCTCCCCGGAAGAGACGGGGATCACTCCTTTGGGCAACATGAATGTCGGATTGAGAATCAGATCGTAGGCCTTCGTCTTCGCGTGGTCGGTCGCTGCGACCAGTGTCGCGAGAGCGGGCTGCGGAGCACTACCGGCACCGGTGCTGTCCCAGTCCTCCCGGATCGTGACCGCGTATTCGGCGCTGTCGAAGCGGAGAATCATCCTTCGGCCGCTTGGCGTCGCGGCCCATTTCACAAGGCCGGAGCGGGTCGCTTCCGCGCTGTACTTGATTTGATCTTCGGTGAATTCCGGTCTCGCCTTCGCGTCGAAGCGGATGCGCTCGCCCGCAAGCAGGAAACCGGTCTCGTTCGTTGAGGTCCGCGACAAGCTCTTGCCGGCCGTTGCCGCGCTCACAACGAGAAGAGCAGCGGCAATCGCGGTTCGCATGGCGTTCGTTGAATCAGTACGAAGCCTGGACCGCGGTAAATCCAATACCGAGGGATAGGCTGTCCTTTTGGGTGTCGCTGGTGCCGTTGTCGAGCTTTACCTTCAGGCCTGTTTCGCCGCTCTTCGAGGCCGTGAACAGATAGGTAGCCCCGGTGGAAACGACGATGAGAAACGACCCATTACTTTCTGATGTGGCCGTTGACACGACCTTCGATGTCGCAGTGTTCGTAGCCGAGACAGTCGCCCCCGCCACGGTCTTGCCGTTCGAATCGAAGACGGTTCCCGAAACATTGGTGTCGCTCATATCGCGCTCCTTTCTTCGGCCGGCTTTAGCCGGCAAGGGTAGATCCGAGGTTGCCGTTGCACGCGGACTTGTTGCTGACGATGATGAGGCCGATGACTCAATCAATCAATATGCAGGTTGAAGAGCGCCCCGGCCGCTACCGCCGTCACCTCCGCACGGCGTCGATCACATATTGGCCGCCGAGCGGAAGCCAGGCCAGGCGCGCTTCGAGCCACCGCCAGACGGCTCCGCGCCAGGGGAAGAAGAGAATGTAGCGGGAGCGGATGTCCGAGAGGCCGGCGGCGGCGAGCCGGCGTCTTGCTTCGGTCTGCGCTAGTAGCACCGCGTCGCGGTCGAGCTCGCAGCGGCCGACCACGATGCGGGTAAGAGGATTCCACGGGTTGTGCTCAATCAGCAGGATCATGCCGCCGCACCGGGTGATACGTGCCGCTTCGGCCAGAAAGGCCGCGCGCTGGTCGACGGGTACGTGATGGAGAACGCAAACGGCGATCACCAGGTCGAAAGTCTCGTCAGCGAACGGCGCGCGCAGGCCGTCCGCGGCGATCATCCGGCCATCGCGCGACGCCGCCTGCCCGAGGCTGGAGATGGAAGGGTCGATCCCCCAGACGTCGGTGAGCAGCGGACGCAGGCGTTGGGTCAGCAAGCCGATGCCGCAGCCGATTTCGAGCACACGGCCGGCAGCCGGCACGGCCGGCAGCGTTGGTTGCCCAAGGCTCGGCCAACATTGGCGCTCCGAGCGTTCTGCCGCGCAAGCCCCGAGTCGGCGCGTCGCTTCGAGGATGTGCCGCACCTTGGCTTCGAAAAAGAAGTCATGTTCGAGGCCGACGACCGTCAAGGCCCGCTCCATCTTCTGCGAGTAGTCCGCGCTGTGCTCGTCGAAACTCACGCCGCGGCCTCCGGTTGTGGATGAAAGAGAGCGTTCAGGCCCTGCTCGAGCGGCCGGGCGGTAAAACCGAAAGCCAGAAACGCACTCGACGTGTCGTGGCTCTTCGGGCTGAACAGGCGCGCCACCTGGTCGGCATAGAGCGGTGGCTTTTCGAGCGGCAGAAGCGCCAGCGCCCGAGCGGCGAGCGCGAGCAGGCCGGCAGGAACGCCAATGGTACGCGGGCGCGTGTGGAAATAGGCCGACAGACGCCGGATCAGTTGCAGGTAGGTCATCTCTTCAGGCCCCGCCAGCACGTGTACACCGCCGTGACCAGGCGCCGTCACGGCGCGGCACATGCCGTCGATCACGTCGTCGAGATACACCGGCGCCAGCCGCGGGCTGCCGTCTCCGGCCACCGGGACCCAACGGCCCTGGCGGCAGCGTTCGATCAACATCGAGATGCCCTCACCGCCCGTGCCATCTCCCATGCCATAGACCTCGGCGGGCCGCAGGATGTTCCAGGCCAGACCCGAATCCCGAACAATCTCTTCGGCCTGGATCTTGGATCGGCTGTAGGCGCCGCCCGCGGGGTCGATCGCGCGCGTGCTCACCAGAGTGAACCGCTTGACGCCGGCCATCCGGGCCTCGGCGACCAGATTCCGCGTGCCGAGAGCATTGACCTCGGTATAGCGTTCGCGCCGGTTCGAGTGCGTGACGGCCGCCAGGTGGAGGACCTCATCGCAGTCCGTGCATACCCCTGCCAGGCTCTCGGGCCGCGTCACGTCGGCGCGGACGGACCGCCAACCAGGCGGTAAGGAGGCCGAAGCACGGCGATGCAGGACCGCGCCGGTGATGCCTCGCCTGTTCAACTCGGCCAGCAGCGGGCGGCCGAGGAGTCCGGGGCCTGTCACCAGTATCCTCATTTTCTGCCCCGCCGCCGGAGCTCCAGGATCCGGTAGCGCAAGAGATTGCGCAGGAACTCGAATACAGCCGCCAACTTGATAAAGGAACGCCGGCCGGTCAGACCGAGGAACTCCGTTTCCGTCTCGCCGATGCGAAGTCCAAGACTGCGGGCCTGAAGCATGATCTCGGCGTCGATGAACCAGTCGGTGGATTGCAGGGTCATCCGCTCGAAGGCGGAGCGTGTAAAGATCTTCGGCTTGGCGTTGATGTCCCGCACGGGAAGCCCGGGGAAGAGAATATGAAAGAGCCCGTTGAAGACCAGCGAAAAGACCTTGCGCTTGAGGCCGTCGCCGCGCTGTTTGCGATACGTCTTCGCCAGGTCGAGTCCCTGTTCGCGGAGGAGGCGGTAGACCCGCACAAGATCCTCGACCAGAACCTGGCCGTCGCCGTCGATGACCGCCAGGTACTGACCGGTGGCCAAAGCCAATCCGCTGCGCAAGTCCCAACCCATCATTCCCTGTTTCTCCACGGCAGAGCACACGATGCGGGGGTCACCGGCCGCCAGCTCCCGTACGACGTCCGGGGTCGTGTCTCCGCTGCAGGACACATAGTTGCCAACCAGCACGAGCTGATAGTTGTCGATGCCCGCGTCGAGGAGCGCCTTACTGATCCGTGCCGCGAAGGAGCGCGCCGCGCCGCCGGAGCGGTAGCACAGGACAACGACGGAGAGCTCGGGGCGCATGGGAAAGCCCCAATCTACTCCAGCAACAGGGCCCGCTGCCGCGCCGTCAACGGACGTTCCACGATGCGGCCGGCGGGCCGATAGCCGGCCAGCGCCGCGGCGGATCCGCCTAATAGAGGGTCACCCTGCGCACTGGACACCAAACGCCAGGTTCCTCTCTGATTGTCGAAGTCCATGATCACCAGTGTCTCGTAGGGAAAGCGATCGGCCGCACACGTGCCTGCCGCGACGCATTCGGCCTTCTGCTCGTGCCAGCATTCGAGACCCTCGGGTGTGGCACGGCAACCCGTCCCGCGGTCGGGGGCCATGCGCAGGGCGTGTATGGCCGGGTCGTCATAGAGCAAAATGAGCCAGCTCTGAGCCAGATAGTCGGCCTCTGTGGCGAGATACAGATCCGGCGTGGGTGGGCTGCGCAGGATGATACCAGTGCCAGGTTTCAAGGCTGGAGCGGTGGTAACGATCGACAGGAGCTCTTTCTTGTGCAGCCGCCAGGTCGAGACCCATAGGTCCTGACGCTCCAAGCCTCCCCAGACTCCGAAACCGACGAAGAGGAACGGCACGAGCAGGAGAGCGGTCCGGAAGCGAGGCCATTGCTGCACCGCCCAGCCGATCATAACGGCGACCGCCAGCGATGCCCATGTGCGCGACAGGATGTGCGTGCGATAGTGGATTTCGGCCATCTGAAGCCCGGCATACGCGGCATTCGCAGCCAGGGCCATCGCCGCGAAGATCCCAGCCAGCAGGAGTATCCGAGTGGGGCGCTCGGGCCGATCCGGGTTCTGCGCCTGGCGTGCCCGGAACGCGAACCATGCCACCGCCACACCAATTGCCAGTCCCATGGCCCACAGCGGAATCGCCGCCGGCGGCCTGGGATACCAGATGGGGCGTGCAAGAGCCCAGCGCCACGGTTTGAAGTTCTCGAGCCAGAAGCTCATCGTGCGATGAAGACGATCCGCGAGAGGCAGCGGCCGCATGGCCACCGCCGCGTAACCGGAGGCGTCGTGCAGAAACCGCCACTCGGCCCGGACAGCGGGAGCGAGCGTGAGACCGACCGCCGCCAGCACCCAAAGAATCCGCCGCCAGGCCGCGGTACCGCCACGCCAGAACAGGAGCAATGGTACGAACGGCAGGGCGGGAATGGCGACATCGATGGTCCAGATGCTGACCGCCGTAGTCACGCACGCGAGCGCGATCCAGCCGGCGCTCCCGCCCGCCACGTAGCGCAGGCTGCAGCCGACGGCCAGCAGCAGCATGAGCGCGCCAAGGTTGTAGCCCAGAGAGGTGAGGTTGTCGGTCACGTAGTCGCTGGTCGCTGTGAGCGTCAGGCAGATCGCCAGGAACTGCGTGAGCCGCCTTCCCGGCAGCAGCAGCCGTGCGATCCAGCCCGCGGCGAGGGCCTGCCCGAGCCAGGCCGCGCCGTAGATCAGGTGCAGGGTCCAGATTGGCTGCGGCGTGGCCAGCGCCAGGCGGAACGGCAGGGTATAGAGGCGCCGCAGGGGAGCGGCGACCGGGGTCAGGGCGGCGATGAAACCGTGGCCTTGAAAGGTGCGCGCCAGCCGCAGCAGCAAGGTGTCGTCCTGCCACATGCCGCGCATCGGCACGGTCAGCCCCCAAACCAGAAGGAGCAGGACGCAGTAGAGCATCCCGTCGCTGTTCAGTCCGGCCGCGAGCCGGCCTGGCCACGGGCGCGGTGCTGCCGGAATCTCTCTCAAAACCAGCCCGTCAACATCGACCGCATGCTATCCCCTTTCCAAAACCCCGGGAATGGCGCGGCGCATCGACCGGCTGTCGTTGCACATCCCGCGGTCTGTCGTGAGCACCGTGTGGAATCGCCGGCACACCAAGTGGTCTGTCGTGTGTACCGCCAAGGTTTCTCGGGAACACCATGTGGTCTGTCGTGCAAACCGCCGAGGGTTCCCCGGAACACCTCGGGGTCTGTCATGCGCACCGCCGAGGTTTTTCCGGAACACCACGCGGTCTGCCGTGCAATCCGCGCGATGTACGGCGCAGACCACAAGGTGAAACGCAGCAACCCGCGCGGTGTTCGGCGCAGACCACGTGGTGAATCGCGGCAACCCACGCGGTGTACGGCGCAGACCACGTGGTGAATGGCGGAAACCCACGCGGTGTACGGCGAAGACCACGTGGTGCGCGGCGGAACCTCTAGGTGTTTTGCCGATTCGGTCCGCGGGCACCGCTACACGGCCCGTGTGCGCCGTCACACGGCCTGTGTGCACCGTTACACGGCGAGTGCGCGTCGTCACACAGCTCGTGTGCACCGTGACACGGCCTGTGCGCACCGTCACACGGCCCGTCCGCACCGTTACACAGCCGAATCACTTCTGCGCACAGCCGAATCACACCCGCGCACAACCGAATCACACCTGCGCACAGCCGAATCACACCTGCGCACAGCCGAATCACACCCGCGCACAGCCGAATCACACCTGCGCACAGCC
>Ga0210394_10007077_pt1 | contig 11918 bp, 7 predicted proteins | sample IncBWC12MmetaG_FD_160121 | JGI IMG/M metagenome (GOLD analysis project Ga0210394, IMG submission 160121) | Forest soil microbial communities from Barre Woods Harvard Forest LTER site, Petersham, Massachusetts, United States - Inc-BW-C-12-M | ecosystem: Environmental > Terrestrial > Soil >... | reverse complement strand
CGGCTGTTCAAGAATTTGGTGGCCGCCGAACAGTGGGGAGAGGCCACGGAAATTGCGCGGCGGCAGGTGAAAAGCGGCGCGCACATCGTGGACGTCTGCCTGCAGAGCACGGACCGCGAGGAAATGAACGATATCCCGCCGTTCTACGAGCAGCTGATCCGCAAGATCAAAGCTCCGATCATGATTGACACCACCGATCCGCGCGGCGTGGAGCTTGCGCTCACTTACTGCCAGGGCAAGAGCATCATCAATTCGATCAACCTGGAAGATGGCGAAGAAAAATTCGAGAAGATATGCCCGCTGGCGCGCACGTATGGCGCCGCCGTGATTGTGGGCTGCATTGACGAGGATCCGGCGCAAGCGCAGGCCTTCACGCGTGAGCGCAAGCTGGAAATCGCGGAACGCTCGCACAAATTGCTCACCGAAAAATTCGGCATCCGCGCCGAAAATATCATTTTCGATCCGCTGGTATTCCCCTGCGCTACGGGCGATGAGAACTATATCGGCGGCGCGGTGGAAACCGTCGAAGGCATACGCCTGGTGAAGCAGCACATTGCACACGTGCGGACGGTGCTGGGAATTTCCAACGTGTCGTTCGGGCTGCCGGCGGGCGCGCGGGAAGTGGTGAACTCGGTCTTCCTGTATCACTGCACCAAGGCGGGGCTGGACCTGGCGATCGTGAACGCGGAGCGCATCGAGCGGTTTGGTTCGATTCCCGAACGCGAACGCAAGCTGGCTGAGGATTTGCTGTTCAACAAGCCGCCGACGGAAATTCCCGACGGGGTGCCCGACGCGGACCAGCTGCGCGGCGCGCCTGTCGATTGGCGCCTGCAGACGCGCGAACAGAAGGCCGCGATCAATCAATTTCACATTGCCGCGATCGCCGAGCATTTTCGCGGAACGGGAGCACGCAAGAAAGAGCGCGCCGCGGATTTGCCGCTGGATCAGCGGCTCGCAAATTACATTATCGAAGGCTCGAAAGACGGGCTGGTTGACGATCTCAATCGCAAGCTGGCTGAGAATGTGGCGCCACTGGATGTGATCAACGGCCCACTGATGGCCGGGATGGGCGAGGTGGGCCGCCTCTTCAACAACAATGAGCTGATCGTTGCCGAAGTACTGCAATCCGCCGAGGCCATGAAGGCCGCCGTAGGCCATCTGGAACAATTCATGGAGAAGGCCGACACGGAAAAGCGCGCAAAAGTGATGCTGGCGACGGTAAAAGGCGATGTGCACGACATCGGGAAGAATCTCGTCGAGATTATCTTGAAAAATAACGGCTACGACGTGATCAACCTGGGAATCAAAGTTCCGCCCGAGGAAGTAATTCGCGCACATCGCGAACACAAGCCGGATGCCATCGGGCTTTCGGGACTGCTCGTAAAGAGCGCGCAGCAAATGGTGATTACCGCGAGCGACTTGCGCGAAGCCGGAATTACCGTGCCGCTGCTGGTGGGCGGAGCGGCGCTTTCTGATAAATTCACGCGCTTGAAAATTGCGCCGCAATACAGCCAGGCGGTTTGCTACGCGAAAGACGCGATGACCGGCCTGCGTTTGATGAACGAACTGAGCGATCCGGTCCGGCGCGACAACGTCTTGCAGCAGCACACGCACGTGGGAACCGCCGTGCTGGATGAACCGGCGCCCGTCGCGCAGGAACCCGCAGGCGAAGAGCGCTCGCCGCGCATTCGCATTGATCTGCCGATTCCTCCAGTCGCATACACCGAGAGAAAAGTCCGCGACGTGCCGGATTTGCACGAAGTGTGGAGCTATATCAATCCGTTCATGCTCTTCGGGCGGCATCTGGGTTTTCGCGGGAATTTCGAGAAGGCGCTGGCGGAACACGACGCGCGCGCGATCGAATTGAACCAGAATATGGAAGAAGTCAAACAACAGGCCGCTGAATTCATGAAGATCGGCGCGGTGTGGCAATTCTTCGAGGCCGAGCGGCGCGGCAATTCCATCGCGTTGTTTGCGCCAGGAGAAAACGCGCCGGCGCACACATTTCATTTTCAGCGACAGCGAGTGGGCGACAAGATTTGTCTGAGCGACTACGTGTTGCCGCCACAGGGTGGCGCGCGGGACCACGTGGCGTTGTTCGTGGTTACAGCCGGCGCGGGTATTCGCGAAAAATCGGAGGAAGCCAAAGCGGCCGGACGCTATCTTTACTCGCACGGCTTGCAGGCACTGGCGATCGAGACGGCGGAAGCGTGCGCCGAATGGCTGCATCGCCGCATACGCGAGGATTGGGGCTTCCCCGATCCGCCGACGATCACCATGCCGGACCGATTTACTTCGCGCTATCGCGGCAAGCGCTACAGCTTTGGCTATCCGGCGTGCCCGAATCTCGAGGACCAGGCCGGCATCTGGCTGCTCTTGCGCCCCGAGGCTATCGGCGTGCATTTGACTGAAGGAATGATGATGGATCCCGAAGCCAGCGTTAGCGCGCTGGTTTTTCACCATCCCGATTGCACGTATTTCTCGGTCGGAGAGTAGTCCCGCGCGAGATACTTCGCGATCTCGTCTGAAACTTCAGAAGCGTTTACCACAGAGACGCGGAAGCCGCAGAGAAAGGCAGTTCGTCGGCGCCGCGTCTTTATTCGCGCATCGCTTCGGGCATGCTGCGAGGTTTACTTTCTGCGCTGCCCTTGACGCTTCTCCGTGTTTCGACTAAGTTTCTTCCAGTTTCTCGCGCTGATTCCGAGGGTGATTCCATGACCGGCATCTCTCCAGGCCTGTATCTTTCGAGCTCGGGAAGTTATCCCCGCTCGGGAGATGCTCCCGAATTGCAACTTTTGCAGCGCACCATCGCGGCGCTGGACCTCGGCGAACGAACCACCGCAGATTTGCTGGACGCACAAAATACCGTGACGCGCAGCGCCATCGCCGACCAGGTGAAAGCGGGCCTCGACATCGTTACGGACGGGCAAATCCGCTGGAACGATCCGATCTCATACCTGGCGGCAAAACTGGACAATATCGAACTGCAAGGTTCGGTTCCCTTTTTCGATACAGAAAAATATTGCAGGCAGCCGCTGTTCACGGGAATGCCGCTGCGGCGCGGCAATCTGGTGGTCGCGGAATACAGTTTCGCGCGCAATGCGCTGGGCCACTTGCCGACGCCGGCGAACAAAGCCGGAAAACTGGCGATCAAGCCGGTTTTGACCGGGCCGTACACACTCGCGAAATTTTCGTTATCCGGCCGCACCGATAACGGCGGCGCCGGCACACCCGCGACTCTGGAAGCTCGTGCCGTCGCGTATGGCGAGATTCTGGCACCCGAGATTGAAGCGCTTTCGCAGTGCGGCGCGGAAATGATTCAGATTGACGAGCCGGCCATTCTGCGGAATCCGGGCGAGTGGGCCATCTTCGAGCGCGCGCTCCAGCCACTGCTGCAGGCGCGAGACAAGGCCAAGAAGACCAATCGCAGACTGGAGCTCGCGCTGTATGTGTATTTTGAGGACTGCGCGCCATTGTACGAAAAACTGCTGGAACTGCCGGTGGATATCCTCGGCGTGGATCTCGTTTCCAGCCCCAAGCTAGGCGAAAGGATCGTTTCCATCGGCTCGCCGAAACCACTCGCGCTGGGCCTGGTGGATGGCCGCAACAAAGAGCTGGAGCAGACCGCGGATCTTGCGCGCCAGGTGCAGCGCATGTTTCCGCGAATTCAAGGAGGCCGAGCTTACCTGGGGCCTTCTTGCGGATTGGAATATTTGACCAGCGAAACAGCGCTCGCGAAATTCGCGCTGCTCCCCAAAATTCTCGCCGAATTGAACGGCTGAAGCGCGCGCGGGTTCAGGCAGGAACAGGCGCAGCCGAAAGTGTTGCGCGGCGGCGCCCCGTTGCCAAAAACGGAAATGCTCCCGGCACATTCCTTCCTGCTGGTACTGCGAAGCTACCTTCCCGAAATGACAATAGCTGTTAGGGCCCGGCGTCGCTTCCTGTCGTGGCTGCCCGAATTCCCGATGCTAAAATCGGCGCCGTGACACGCCAATATCCTGATCGAATTCCCAAGCTTTTGCCAGAACCTGCTGAAATAGCTGAGTTTGACGCCGCCAGGGAACAATGCGCGCACCAGGCCAGTGCCACGCCGGACCTTTCTGCGCACGTTCGGCAATTGCGGAATCGGAATCGGGGCATCGCGCGTTGGCTGGTTCTCGCGATTTTCGCCGGAGCCGTCGTGGCGCTCGCGATGGTTCAATTCGCAGTCCGTTGACGGGTTCTACCTTCCTCGCCTTGGTCTCCTGCCGCGCTGTTCCGGTTTGCAACCGCAGAAAATGTTGACTCTTTGGAAATTCTGTTTCTGACCGCCGTCGTTGGTGCTAGTATCCGGGCAATGCCCAGCGAAATTGCGGAACGCGCCGGGGCGCGTTCTACCGAGCCTGCGTCGTTAGCCGAAGTGCTCTCGTCCGCGGACCGAGCAGCCGGTACGAAGATTCTGCAGGCAGCCGACCCTTCGATCCACATGCTGGGCTTGCCGCAATCGCACCCGCAGCTGGGCCGTTGGGTGGCGCTGGCAATCCTCGCAGGCGCAATCGTGGCATCCACGCTAGTGGTAATTTTGGCCCGCTAGCGCGCGACTCGAGCACGCAGACTTCTTCGCTCCCGCATCTTCCACAGCTCGGGCAAGACGGCTTTGCGCAGCGCCTCGCTCACATACCTTGCCGCGCGCTTTTCTTCGGTGCTAGCATCCTTACCGTGCCTGGCGAATTCAGCGATGATCCGCGCGAGCGGGCCAACGCGCCTGCTGCGGATCGAGGTGTGCGCCAACCCGTCGAAGATACGGGAGGAGATTCGCTGGACTTCGCGGAGCCTGCGGAACCGCCTCGTGGGCTCATGCGCAAACGCCCGCACGTCGCGGTATGGATTCTCGCCGCTTTGTTGCTGGGCGGATTAATCGCTCTGATTCTCGTGGGAATTGCCTCCGATTAACGCTCGCTTCTCCGCCCTTCCCCTCGGCCTTCGGCATGCGCTCAAGTGCTATTGACGGAAATGCGTTTTCCATTGACCATAGTGTTCCTCCTCCGAGGGCCGAATGCAGCGCATCCTTTCGACGTACCGGTTTGTGAACCAGCCGCTTGGCGCGGCTCTGCTGGCGGAAATCGCGCAGGCCGGATTTTCAGCGGTGGAAATTTTCTGCGCTTCGCAACATTTCAGTTATCGCGACCCGCAACGGGTGCGCGAAATCGGCGACGCGCTAGACGAATATCGCCTGGGGCTGCACTCGGTTCATTCGCCGACGGACCGCGACCGCTCGCCCGGCCGCGAGAGCGGCGTGGTTATTTCCATCTCTGATCCGGAGCGCATTCGCCGGTTGGATGCGGTGGACGAGATCAAGCGCGTGCTGGACGTCGCGGAGCAAGTTCCGTTCCAGTATCTGATCCAGCATATGGGGCATGGCAGGCAAGCGGTAGACCCACGCAAGCTGGACGCGGCTTTCACTTCGCTGGAGAGTCTGTCCATGTTTGCAAAGGCCCGCGGCGTGACGATTGCGCTGGAAAACACACCGGACGAACTCGGCGCACCCGCTTCGCTGCAGCATTTCATCACGGACACGCATTTGCACGACTTGAAGCTGTGCTTCGACATCGGCCACGCGCACATCGAAGAGGGCGTGCAGGCCAGCTTTGATGCGATGCGCGAGCGCGTGGTGACCACACACATTCACGACAATCACGGCGACAAGGACGAACATCTGCTGCCCTTCGAAGGAACCATTGATTGGGACGCCGCGCTCGCTGGGTTCGTGGCTCGACCGGTCGCACTACCGATTGTTTGCGAAATCAAGGCACAGCCGGGCGCGACGGCCCCGTCGCTCGAGCAGATTCGTGAGGCCTGTGACAAGCTGGAAGAAAAATTCGAGGCTCAGAAGTAGGGCGCGGGGCTGATGTAGCGGCACATGCCATAATGGTTCGCGGCAAATAATCCAACGGAAAAATTACATGACCCAGGAAGCGCAGGCAGCGGTTCCGATCATCACGATTGAGCAAGCGGGCGCGCACGCGGGCGGTACCGTCACGATTCGCGGATGGCTCTACAATCTGCGCGAATCGGGAAAACTGCTGTTCCCGATTTTCCGCGACGGCACGGGGATTATGCAGGGAGTGATCTCGCAGAAGGAACGTCCCGAAGTTTTCAGCGCGCTCAAGGGACTCCCGCAGGAATCCAGCGTGATCGCGACGGGCGCGATTCGCGCCGAGCCGCGAGCGCCGGGCGGATTTGAGATGGGCGTGAGCGCGATTGAAGTGGTGCAACGCGTCGCGGATGCCCAGCCCTACCCGATCCAATTGAAAGAGCACGGCGTTGATTTCTTGCTCGACCGGCGGCATCTATGGATTCGCACGCCGCGACAGGCGGCGATTCTGCGCATCCGCGCGGAGGCCGAACGCGCGGCGCGAAATTTTATGGACGCGCAGGGTTACACACTGACCGACGCGCCAATTTTCACTCCGGCGGCGTGCGAAGGCACCACCACGCTATTTGAGGTGAATTACATTGACGATCAGAAGGCTTACCTGACGCAGTCCGGTCAGCTTTATGTGGAAGCGCTGGCGGCTGCGCTGGGTAAGGTTTATACGTTCGGCCCCACGTTTCGCGCGGAAAAATCGAAGACGCGGCGTCACCTGACGGAATTCTGGATGCTCGAGCCGGAAGCCGCTTACGCGCACCTTGAAGACATGATCCAGCTTGGGGAAGGCCTGGTGAGCGCCGTGGTGCAATCGGTTGCCACAAATCGCACGCGGGAACTGGCGATGATCGAGCGGGACGTGCGATCGTTGCAGAAAATCACGCCGCCTTTTCCGCGCATCACCTACGACGACGCCATCAAAGTGCTGCAGAAGGCCGGGAACCCCGCAAAGTGGGGCGATGATTTTGGCGGCGACGAGGAAACGATCATTTCCAAGGAATTCGACCGGCCGGTGGTGATTCACCGTTATCCGGCGGCGATGAAGGCGTTTTACATGGCGACGGATGCCGCGCGGCCGGAACTTTCGCTCAGTTTCGACATGATCGCTCCCGAAGGTTACGGCGAAATTATCGGCGGCGGCGAGCGCCTGGCGGATTACGACACACTGGTGCGGCGCCTGCGCGAACATAATCTGCCCGAGGAATCGTTTCAGTGGTATCTGGATTTGCGGCGCTATGGGAGCGTGCCGCATGCTGGATTCGGTTTGGGCCTGGAACGCACCGTCGCGTGGATATGCGGAACCGAACACATTCGCGAGGTCATCCCCTTCCCACGGATGCTCTATCGAGTTTATCCTTAAGGTTCCCTCCCCCGTACCGGGGTCGCGAAAACAAAAATATGCCCGACAAAATTCGCATTATCGGTGTGCCGATGGACTTGGGAGCCAGCCGTCGCGGCGTGGATATGGGTCCGTCCGCGCTGCGTGTGGCGGGACTGCAAGCGCGCCTGAAACAACTCGGGCGGCAGGTCGAAGACATCGGCAACGTGCAGGTACCGCAACCCGAAGAGCAGCCGTACGGCGAGAAGCGCGCGCGCTATTTGGATGAAATCGCGCAGGCGTGCAAGGGCTTGGCCGACGCCGTGAAAAAAACACTGGACGAGGACATGATCCCGCTGGTTCTGGGCGGCGACCATTCGATTGCGGTTGGCACTACCGCAGGCGCCGCGGCGCATTTCACCAAAGAATCGAAACGCGTTGGCGTGATCTGGCTGGACGCGCACGGCGATATGAACACGCCGGATTCTTCGCCTTCGGGCAATGTACACGGCATGCCGCTGGCATCCATCATGGGCTTCGGGCCGCCGGAGCTCACTGATCTTGCCGGTATCAAACCGATGGTGGAACCGCGCAACGTGGTCTTGGTGGGAATTCGCGATCTGGATGCGAAAGAGCGGCGGCTGGTGAAAGATTCCGGCGTGCATATTTTCACGATGCGCGATATTGACGAGCGCGGCATGCGCGAGGTGATGGCCGAGGCGTTGCGATTTGCGGGCGATGACACTGCGGGAATTTGCGTGAGCCTGGATATGGATTTCGTGGATCCCAGCGACGCGCCGGGAGTGGGCACGCCTGTGCGCGGCGGCGTGACCTATCGCGAAGCGCATCTGGCGCTGGAAATGATCGCCGACAGCAAGCAGATGGTTTCGTTCGAGGTGGTGGAAGTAAATCCCGTGATTGATTTGCATAACACTACGGCAACGCTAGGAGTCGAGTTGGTGCTCTCCGGCCTGGGGAAGAAAATCCTGTGATTCGCGCGAGCGCTTTTGGTTTGTACCCGACGGTGACCCGATGAGCGCGACGAAGCGATTGCGCATCGGCGTGCTTTTCGGCGGACGCTCGGGAGAGCACGAGGTTTCGCTGGCTTCCGCCGCTTCGGTGATTCGCGCTCTGGACCCTGAAAAATATGAAGCCGTACCGATCGGCATTTCGAAAGACGGCCGGTGGCTCGTGGGGACCAGCTCGATAAAGCTGCTGGCGGATGTGCTGAAATCTGGCGACCGCGTGGTCCTGCCACCTGACCCGAGCGCCGCTACTCTGGTTCCGTTGGGGCCCGCGGCGGGACAGCCGAGCGTGGGCATCGATGTGGTGTTTCCCGTGTTGCATGGCACGTTCGGGGAAGATGGCACGGTGCAAGGCTTGATCGAGTTGGCCGGTTTGCCGTACGTGGGCGCGGGAGTGCTGGCTTCGGCGGTGGGCATGGACAAGGATGTGCAGAAGCGCCTGTTCGAGCAGGCTGGATTGCCGATTGTGCCGTTTCTGGCTGTGCGCCGTTCGGAGTGGGAACGCGAGCGCGTGAAAGTGCTGAAGGCCATCAAGAAGAAATTCCGCTTTCCGTTTTTCGTGAAGCCTGCGACGCTGGGATCATCCGTGGGCATGACGAAAGTGAAAGCGGCACACGAGATTTCGGCAGCGCTGGATCACGCTGCTGCCTTTGCGTTGAAGATTGTGGTCGAGCGTGGCGTGGTGGGTCGCGAAATAGAAGTTTCCGTGCTTGGAAACGATAACATCAGTGCATCCATACCGGGCGAGATCGTGCCGCACCGCGAATATTACGACTACCAGGCGAAATATCTGGAAAACGGGACGCAACTGCTGATCCCGGCGAAGTTAACCAAGGCGCAGGTAGCCGCGTTTCAGGACCACGCGGTGCGCGCTTTTCGCTGCATTGACGGGGCGGGAATGGCGCGCTGCGATTTCTTCCTGGAACGGCGCACCAACAAGATTTACGTGAACGAACTGAACACCATTCCCGGGTTCACGTCCATCAGCATGTATCCGAAGTTGTGGGAAGCGTCGGGGTTGCCGTACCCGAAACTGATCGATCGGCTGATCGAGCTGGCGATCGAGCTCCATGCTGAAAAAGCTCGCACAAAATACTCGATCGAGCTGCCCGCCGGTTCTGGCGGCGCGCTCGACGCGTAGTAATAAACTTCCCCCTTCCTGCGTAGTAAGAAACGAGCTCGCACACTGCTGCGAAGGCGCGCTTGACGGCGAGAGCTGATACCATTAAACTAACCAGTTAGTTAAAGAATACCGTCCGCCAAAGGATCGTATATGCAATACCGCAGGCTGGGGAACAGTTCGCTCGTAGTGTCTGCTCTGGGGCTGGGCTGCATGGGCATGTCCGAATTCTACGGCGCGACGGATGAAACCGAATCTATCGCCACCATCCATTTGGCCCTGGATCATGGCGTTACCCTGCTGGACACCGCGGATGTTTACGGAATCGGGCGCAACGAAGAGCTGGTGGGACGAGCCATCGAGAAGCGCCGCCACCAAGTCATCATCGCCACAAAATTCGGAATCGTGCGCGATCCTGCAAATCCCGCCGCGCGCGGAGTGAGCGGGCGTCCGGAATACGTGCAGAAGAGCTGCGAGGCCAGCTTGCGGCGGCTGCGCGTTTCCGCGATTGATTTGTATTACCAGCATCGCGTGGACCCGCAGGTACCCACGGAAGAAACCGTTGGGGCCATGGCGCGGCTAGTGGAACAGGGAAAGGTGCGGTACCTGGGGCTTTCCGAGGCGGGGGTGAAGACCATCCGGCGAGCGCACGCGACGCATCCGATTGCGGCGTTGCAAACGGAGTATGCGCTGTGGTCGCGCGATCCCGAAGACGAATTGCTCGGCGTGTGCCGCGAGCTGGGCATCGGATTCGTTCCCTACAGCCCGCTGGGCCGCGGGTTTCTGACGGGGCAATTCAAAAATTTCGAGGACTTGGCCGCCGACGATTTCCGCCGCAATTCTCCGCGGTTTCAGGGCGAGAATTTCCAGAAAAATCTGGAGCTAGTGAAGCGGATCGAAGCAATGGCAGCAGAAAAGCTTTGTACGCCGGCGCAACTGGCATTGGCGTGGGTCTTGGCGCAGGGTGAAGATCTGGTTCCGATTCCCGGCACCAAGCGGCGCAAATATCTCGAGGACAATCTCGGCGTGCTGAATGTTTCGCTGTCGACGCTGGAGCTGGCGCGCATCAATGAGATCGCGCCCAAGGGAAGCACGGCGGGCTTGCGCTATCCCGCAGCAGTGATGCAGCGGATAGGATTGTAGGAACGAAACCATGCGACGCGGACGCAGAAAAATCGAGAATCCAGCCACGGCCCGGCGCATTCTGGCTGCGGCCGAGCAGCATTTTGCCGCGCAGGGGCTGGCCGGCGCCCGCACCGAGCAAATCGCGACGGCGGCGCACGCCAACAAGGCAATGCTCTATTATTATTTCGGAGACAAGCGGCATCTGCATCGCGCCGTGCTAGAAAATCTTTTTCGCCAGCTGCGCAACGGAGTGTATCAGCCGCAGCGCAAGCACGCATCTCCGCGCATACGGCTGCGCGAATTCATCACCGCCTATTTCGACTTTCTCGCTTCGCATCCCAATTACCCGCGTCTGGTGCACCGGGAAGCGATGGAATCAACGAAGGAATTTGACTGGATCGTGCGCCAGTACCTTCGTCCTTTCCACAATCAACTGGTGCGCACGCTGCAAGAAGGAATTGCTGCCGGAGAATTTCGCTCCGTGGACCCGCATGATACGGCGTTCACCATCATGGGCATGACCACTTCGTATTTCGCCGCCGCAGCGATTTTCAGCCAGGTGGCGGGCCACAATCTGCTTGCGCCGCACGCTCTGGCGGCGCGCAAACAAGCGCTGCTGGATTTTCTGGATCATGGACTGATTCGTACGAAAGCGAGGGCCCGATGACCGGCCGCAAATTTGCGACGTTCCTGCTGGTAATTTTTACGATCGCCGCGGTGGCCTATTATTTCACCACGCCGCACGGAACGGACATTCCGCTGATCGGAGTAGTGGACGGCAACGAGGTGATCGTGAGCCCGCAGATCACCGGGCGCATTATCGCGCTAAACGTGGATGAAGGAAGCATTGTGAAGAAGGGCGACCTGATCGCCGAACTGGATAGCAAGGAACTCGAAGCGAACCTGGCGGCTACCAGAGCGAACGTAAGCAGCCTCGAAGAGCAAGTACAAGAAGCGAATCACAATTATACGTGGATGAACGGGCAAACAGACGCTTCGCTGATCGAAGCGCACGCGCGCGCAACGTACGCTGACGCGCAACTGGAGCCGGCGCGCGCGCAGCTGAAGCGCGATCAAGACGATTTGCGTCGCATGCAGCAGCTTTTCGACAAGGGCGAAGTTTCCGCGCAGGACCGCGATCATGCCGAAGCCGCCGCGAGGATTTCGCAGGCGAATGTCACGGCCCTGGAACAGGCGACCAAGGCCGAAACGGCGGCGGTCACTGTGGCGCAGGCCAATCGCATTCAGGTGGACGCGCGCAAGAGCGCGATTTCCACCGCCCTGGCGCAACTCGAACAGGCTCGCGCCACCGAAACGCAAATGGCCGCGCAACTTGGATACACGAAGATTTACGCGCCGCTGGATGGAATTGTGTCGGTACGCGTGGCGAAGCAGGGTGAAGTGGTCGCCGCGGGATCGCCC
>Ga0210394_10007076_pt1 | contig 11918 bp, 12 predicted proteins | sample IncBWC12MmetaG_FD_160121 | JGI IMG/M metagenome (GOLD analysis project Ga0210394, IMG submission 160121) | Forest soil microbial communities from Barre Woods Harvard Forest LTER site, Petersham, Massachusetts, United States - Inc-BW-C-12-M | ecosystem: Environmental > Terrestrial > Soil >... | reverse complement strand
TGGTGATGATGATGGATTGGCCGGTGCGGGCCACCTCGTCCATCAGTTTCAAACACTCGGCCTTGAAGATCGCAGCGGGAATATTCACGGGCGCCTACAATATGACCATAATTTGTGGTCATTATATGCCAGATGCGAGGAACCCGGCAATCGCCGCTTGTCATCACCCGGCCCGCGTTACCCCGGCTGTTAACTGCGTCGCGGAATGCCAAGCGCCGCGCGGCTATAGTCGGCGGCGGGCAGCTTATGTTAAGGACGTGCAATGGCGACGCTGACGGAAGAACAAGCCAGAAATTACACGATCAAATTGCTCACCGCGATGACTCGAGCGGGCGGATCGGATCTGTTCATCTCGAAGGATTTCCCGCCGAGCATGAAATTGCTGGGCAGCATGCAGCCCCTCGCCACGCAAAAACTCAGCGCGGAAATCACCCAGGAATTGGCCTATTCCATCATGAATGAGCCGCAGCGCGAGGAGTTTCAAAAAGAGCTCGAGTGCAATTTCGCCCTGGAGATACCCGGCGTGGCGCGCTATCGCGTCAACGTGTTCGTGCAGCAGCTCAATGTCGGCATGGTCGTCAGAACCATTCCTACGGAGGTGCCGAGCATCGAGCAGTTCGGGCTGCCCGAGACATTCAAGGACGTGGTGATGACCAAACGCGGCATGGTGCTGGTCGTGGGCGCCACCGGCTGCGGCAAATCGACCTCCATTGCGGCCATGATCAATCACCGCAACCGCTCATCGCCGGGCCACATCATCACCGTCGAAGATCCGGTCGAGTTCGTGCATCAATCGCAGATGTCGCTGGTTACGCATCGCGATGTGGGCATCGACACGCACACCTGGCATCGCGCTCTTAAAAACACTTTTCGCCAGGCTCCCGATGTCATTTTGATCGGCGAAATCCGCGATGCCGAGACCATGGAGCTGGCGATTATTTTTGCGGAGACCGGCCATCTGTGCATGAGCACCTTGCATTCCAACAGCGCCAGCCAGACCCTCGATCGCATCGTGAATTTATTTCCCGAAGCACGCCGCGCACAATTGCTGATGGATCTGTCCAGCAACCTGAAGGCCATCATTTCGCAGCGTCTGGTGCGCACCGCGGACGGCAAGGGCCGCATCGCCGCCATCGAAATTTTGCTCAATACGCCGATCGTTGCGGATAAACTGCTGAAGGGCGAAATTCACGGCTTGAAGGAGATCATGGGCAAGTCGCGCGAGCTCGGCATGCGCACCTTCGACACCTCGCTGTTCGAGCTGTACGACGCCGGCGTCATCACGTATGAGGAGGCGATCCACAACGCCGACTCGCAGAACGAGCTGCGCCTGAACATCAAACTGAACAGCAAGCATCCCGACCCGGCGGCGACCACCTTCATCGGCAAGGCCAAGATCAAGGCGAATTAGCCCGGTTTTGCCAAATTCGCGATATTTCAGTAGAATGAAATCTCACGAATTATTGCTACAGGCAAATCGATGCCGCGCGCCCTGGCCAGCTCCGCTCCCGAGCCACGCCGCATACTGACCGGCGCGGTGCTGCGTGCCTGCGCCTTGCTGGAAATCACCCAGTCGGGCCTCGCGCAAATCCTCGGGCTTAGCCCGTCCACCGTGTCGCGCATGGCGAATGGCAGCTATGCCTTGGACGAGCAAAAGAAGGAGTGGGAGCTCGGCGCCTTATTCGTCCGCTTGTTCCGCTCGCTGGACGCCCTGATCGGCTCGAACGACTCGGCGGCCCGTGCCTGGCTCAATGGCGAGAACCGTGGCTTGGCCGGACGCCCGATCGAACTCATTCGCAGCACCGAAGGCTTGGTCCGTGTCGTCCAATATCTGGACGCTGCGCGCGGTCGAATCTGAGGCGCGGCGCGCAACGCGCCGTCTGTGGCGGGCCGTGGAAGCCCAACACATCGCCTCAACGCTGCGCCTGGTGGCGAATGTCGAGGAGCAACTCATTCTCGAGCGGCTGTTGGACCACAGCAAGCCCGCGCTGCCCAGCGAGGCGGCGGACCTGCACTACCTGCTGGCAACACCGTTCCGCTACAGCTCGCCCATCGGTTCGAGGTTTCGCGCGCCCGGGGATTCGGGGGTGTGGTATGGAGCGGAACGCGAGCGCACCGCCTGCGCTGAATTGGGCTACTGGCGCTGGCGATTCTTGATGGATACGGCAGGATTGGAGAGCTTGGGCCCCTCGCCGCAAACGGTATTTCGCGCCGCCATCGATGCCCGCATGATCGATCTGACCGAAGCTCCCTTCACTCGTTCGCGCTCGGAGTGGACGGACCCTCGCGACTACGCCGCCACACAGCGCTTCGCGCGCCTGGCGCGCCAGGCGCACATCGATGCCATTCGCTACGAATCGGTGCGCGATCCGCTGCACGCCGGCGCCGTCGCCGTGCTGCGGCCCTGCTTCAAACCGCGCAAACCCTTGGAACAGCGCATCTGGCTGCTGACCGTGCGGCGCGGCGCGGCGATCTGGCAGCGTGACGGGGACAGCTATGAATTCGCCGCCGGCGAATGGAAGTGATCAATGCCGCGCCCATCGCTTACAATTCACGGGTGCGAAACTTCCACAGCGACAATGTAGCGCCGGCCTGCGAGGCGATCATGGCGGCCGTCGGCGCAGCCAACAGCGGCATGGCCGCCTCCTATGGCGGCGATGCCTTGACGGCGCGGCTGCAATCGGTGGCTGCTCAATTGTTCGAAAAGGAAGTGACCGTCTTCCCGGTCGCCACGGGCACCGCCGCCAATTCCCTGGCGCTGTCGCAGCTCGCACCGCCCTATGGCGCCATTTACTGCTACGAAGCCGCGCATATCGTCACGGATGAAAGCGGTGCGCCGGAGTTTTACAGCGGCGGCGCCAAATTGATCGGGTTTCCCGCCGCGGACGGCAAGATTCGTCCCGAACAGCTTACACACGCCATTGCATTTGCCGAGGACATGGGCGTGCACCACGTCAAGCCGGCCGCCATCAGCCTGACCCAGGCCACCGAATGGGGCACGGTTTACAGCTTGAGCGAATTATCGGCCATCACGGCGGTGACGAAACGGCATGGCCTGCCCGTGCACATGGATGGCGCGCGGTTCGCCAACGCGCTGGTGCACTTGAAGTGCAGTCCCGCCGAGGCCACCTGGAAGCGCGGTGTCGACGTGCTGTCGCTCGGCGCCACCAAAAACGGCGCGCTGTGCGCCGAGGCCGTGGTGTTCTTCGATCCGGCAAGGGCGGAGGATTTCGGGCGGCGCCGCAAGCGCGCGGGACATCTGTGGTCAAAAATGCGCTTCTTGAGCGCACAGCTGCTCGCGTATCTTGCGGACGGGCTGTGGCTGGAGAATGCGCGCCAGGCCAATGCAATGGCCGCCCGAATGGCGCAGGGATTGAAATCGGTGGCCGGAGCTCGCCTACTGCATCCGGTGGACGCCAATGAACTCTTCGTCGCATTGCCCGGAGCCTGCGTCACTGCATTGGAGAAACAGGGATTTGAGTTTTACCGCTGGCCGCTGTATGCCACCGAGACCGGCGTAGCGATCCGCTTGGTGACCTCCTACGCCACGCAGAGCGCGGATGTGGATGAATTCATCGCCGCGGCGCAGCGCTGCTAGCCGCCATGCCGGACTCGATAAAATCACTGCGTGTCAATGGTGAACGCCTCTGGTCGCGGCTGATGCAAATGGCGACGATTGGCGCGACCCGAAGCGGCGGATGCAACCGCCAAGCCTTGAGCGATGCCGATATGGCGGGGCGCAAGTTGCTCAAGCAATGGGCCGAAGCCGCCGGGTGCACCGTTCGGGTCGATGCCATCGGCAATCTGTTCGCGCGCCGCGCCGGCAGCGAGGATTGCCTCGCGGTGGTGATGACGGGCAGCCATCTGGACACGCAGCCGACCGGGGGCAAATTCGACGGCGTCTACGGCGTACTCGCGGGGCTCGAAGTGATCGAGTCGCTGAACGATCATGCGGTGAAAACCCGGCACCCGGTTGAACTTTGCGTCTGGTGCAACGAGGAGGGCAGCCGCTTTTCCATGGCGATGATGGGATCGGCGGTATGGTCCGGAAGCTATCCACTCAGCAAAGCGCTGGGGCTGACCGATCGCGCCGGGATCAGCGTGCGTGACGAACTCACGCGCGCCGGTTTTCCGACGCACATGGAGCAGCGTCAGGCCGTCAAGGCGTCCTTCGAAGCACATATTGAGCAGGGTCCGGTGCTCGAACAAAAAGCCATCACCATCGGGGTCGTGACCGGCGTTCAACACATGAGCCGCCACGAGGTCCTCATCGAGGGGCAGGAGGCGCACGCGGGACCCACCCCCATGGACATGCGTCGAGATCCCGTCCGTGTGCTCGCGGATCTGTTGCCGGCGATGTACGCCGCGACCGCACAGCACGGACCGAGCGCGCGATTCACCGTGGGCTGCATCGAAACCCAGCCCGGCTCGCCCAACACCGTGCCGGGACAGCTGCGCTTCACCGTGGACATCCGCCATCCCGATGGCGCGCAGTATGCCGCGTTGAAAGCTGCGATCGGCCGCCTGGTCAAGGAGGCGCTCGAGCGGCACCGGCTCCCGGGCGGCATGCAATGTTTTTGGGAAGCACCGGGCGTGACCTTCGATGCCGCCTGTGTGAGTGCGGTCAGGAGCGCCGCGGAGACGCTCGGCTTTAAGGCGTGGGACATGGTGAGCGGTGCGGGTCACGACTCGTGCAATGTGGCCGCCGTGGCGCCCACTGCCATGGTATTCGTGCCCTGTGCCGGCGGCTTGAGCCACAATGAAGCGGAGAGCGCGGCGCCCGCCGATCTGGAGGCCGGCGCCAATGTTTTGCTGCACGCGATGCTGCCGATGGCGCTGCCGCACGCCTGAGGCGATCAGTTGAACGAAGCGGATTGCATTGTGATCGGCGCCGGCGTCATCGGCCTCGCGGTGGCGCGGGCCTTGGCTGGCGCGGGCCGCGAAGTGCTGATTCTCGAACGCGAACGGCACTTCGGCATGCACACCAGCTCGCGCAACAGCGAAGTGATTCACGCCGGCATTCACTATAAGCCCGGTTCGCTCAAGGCGCGGCTGTGCGTGTCCGGCAAGGAGCTTCTGTACCGCTACTGCGAGCAGCGCGGCATCGACACCCAACGATGCGGCAAATTCACCGTGGCCGCCTCCGAGGCGCAACTGCCGGCGCTGAAGAAAATCGAAATGAACGCCTTGGCGAGCGGAGTCTTCGATCTTGAGTGGCTCGATGGCGCCGAGGCGCGGCGTCTTGAACCGGCGCTCTCCTGCACGGCCGCATTGTCCTCGCCGTCCACCGGTATCATCGACTCGCACGCTTTCATGCAGTCGCTGCTGGCGGATGCGGAGCGCTGCGGCGCCAGCATCGCGTACGGCACGGAAGTGTCCGCGCTGCACCCGACGCCAAGCGGCGTCGAAATTCTCATCGGTGCGGATACCGATCCGGTGGTGCGCGCTCGCGCGGTGGTCAATTCGGCGGGGCTTGATGCCCACCGCGTGGCCGCCTCGATCGAGGGATTCCCGCCGCAGCACATCCCGAAGATCTTTTATGGCAAGGGCAGCTACTTTGCCCTCTCAGGCAGGTCGCCCTTCGCACGCTTGATTTATCCGGCTCCGCCCACCTCGGGCGGGCACCTCGGCATCCACATGACGCTCGATTTGGCCGGCACCGCACGGTTCGGACCGGACATGGAGTGGGTCGAGGCCGTGGACTATGCCGTGGAACCTGGCCGCGCGGCGGATTTTTGCGCGGCCATCCAAGAGTACTGGCCGCAAGTGGACGCAGGCCGCCTCAAGCCCGCCTACGCCGGCATTCGTCCCAAGCTGTGCGGCCCCGGCGAAGAGGCGCGGGACTTCTATATTTCAGGCCCCAAGGAGCACGGGGTCGCGGGCATCGTGAATCTTTTCGGGATGGAATCGCCAGGTCTGACCGCATCGCTCGCCACAGGGGACCACGTAGCCGGCGCTTGCGCTGATTGAACGCTGCCAAGGCCTGTGCTGCAATGCTAGAAATGCCACACCCAGCCATCTCGAATCGCTGCTCCTTCGTGCGGGCAATTGCGCTTGTCTTCACGGCCATCGTTCCGGCCTCGCTCAGCGCGGCGGATACCCCGCCGCCGGCCAGCATCACGGCGCTTCACTGCGGCCATCTCATCGACACGGTCGGCGGCAAAATGCTGGGCGCTACCACCATCGTGATCGAGAACGGCCGTGTGCGGGAGGTCTTGAATGGCATGCAGGCCCCCGCGGGCGCAAAGCTGATCGATTTGCAGACCGAGACGTGCATGCCGGGGTTGATCGACAGCCACACGCATTTGACCGGGCAGACCAGCCGTACCGGGTATGTGGACAAGTTTCATTGGAATATTGCCGACTATGCCATTCGTTCGACCGTGTACGCGCGCCGCACCTTGTTGGCGGGGTTTACCACCGTGCGCAATGTGGGCGATCAGGACAATGAATCGGCGGCGCTGCGCGACGCCATCAATGCCGGAATCGTGCCCGGCCCGCGGATCTTCACTGCCGGCCGGGCGATCGGTTCCACGGGCGGCCACGCTGATCCCTTCAATGGGTTTAGGCAGGACATCGCGAAAGATCTCGGTCCGGCGGATGGCATCATCAATGGCCCCGAGGACGCCGTGAAAGCGGTGCGGCAGCACTACAAGCTGGGCGATGATCTCATCAAGATCATGCCCTCGGGCGGCGTCCTCGATGAAGGCGCGAGCGGCGATAACTCGCAGATGACCCTGGAGGAGATCCGCGCCATCGTCGCGACGGCCCGCGATTACGGCTTTGCGGTGGCGGCGCATGCGCATGGCGCAGAGGCCATTCGCCGCGCGGTCATCGGCGGCGTCGATTCCATCGAGCACGGTACCTTCATGGACGCCGAGGATATGAAACTCATGGTGGAACACGGCACCTACTACGTGCCGACCATTATCGCCGGCGACTTCGCCGCGCAGCAGGCGAAGATTCCGGGCTACTACCCGGCGCAGGTCGCCGCCAAAGCCGCAGCGATTGGTCCTCTGATCCAGGCGACCGCCGGGCGCGCCTACAAAGCGCACGTGAAAATCGCCTTCGGCACGGATGCCGCCGTGTATCCGCACGGCCAGAACGCGCATGAGTTTGAATTGATGGTGGGGGCCGGTATGCCGCCGATGTTCGTCATCCAGGCGGCCACGGTGACTGCAGCGCAGCTCTTGAGGCACGACAAGGATTTGGGCAGCATCAGCGCCGGCAAGATCGCCGATGTGGTGGCGGTGCCCGGCAACCCGCTCGACGACATCAGCCTGATGAAGCGCGTGAGCTTCGTGATGAAAGATGGGGTGGTCTACAAGTTGAATGCAGTTCCTGTGGACACGGCGCTGTAGGAGCAGAACATGGATCTACAGCTCAGCAAGAAAATTGCGCTGGTCACAGGCTCGACCGCCGGCATCGGCAATGCCATCGCCACCTCGCTGGCGCGCGAGGGCGCGTCGGTCATTGTGAGCGGCAGAACACCCAAGACGGTGGCCGAGGCGGTGGTGGCCATGAAGAACGCCACGGGCGGCGAGGTGGTCGGCTTTGCCGGCGACCTGAGCCAAGCGTCCGTGGCCGAAAAACTCGCCCTCAAACATCCTCACGTCGATGTGCTGGTGAACAATCTCGGCATTTTCGAGGTCAAGCCTTTCGAGCAGATCACCGATGCGGACTGGCTGCGGTTCTTCGAGGTCAACGTGCTCTCCGGCGCGCGGCTGGCAAGGCTGTATCTACCCTCGATGCGCCTGCGCAAATGGGGCCGGATCATTTTTATTTCCAGCGAGAGCGCGCTGCAAATTCCGGCGGAAATGGTCCACTACGGCATGACCAAGGCGGCGCAGATTGCCGTGGCGCGCGGATTGGCCGAGGCCACCGCCGGGACCGGCATTACGGTCAACAGCGTACTGCCCGGGCCCACGCGCTCGCGCGGCGTGGGAGATTTTGTGGCGGACATGGCCGCTAAATCCGGTAAGAGTGCCAAGACCGTTGAGGATGAGTTTTTCAAGAGCGCGCGGCCGACATCCTTGTTGAAGCGCTTCGCCACCACCGAGGAAGTGGCGGCGCTGGTCACCTTCGTCGCGAGCCCGCTGTCCGCAGCGACCAATGGCGCCGCGCTGCGGGTGGACGGCGGCGTGGTCAGGAGCGCGTACTAGAACGCTGCGCGCGCGGCGATGCGCTGAAATTGCCGCGCTCGCTGTTGATGGCCGCGTGCAGCTGCGCGGCCGCCGCGCGAATCGCAGCGCCGGAGCCATCCCCCGCGTAGATGATGCTGCGCGATGCGCTGATGAGCAGGCCGGCACCCCGGGCGTCCAAGCCCGCGGCCAGCAGCGCCTTCAAATCGCCGCCTTGCGCGCCGACGCCGGGCACCAAGAACGACAGCTCGGGATGCGCTTGGCGCAGCTCACGCATTTCGCGCGGATAGGTTGCGCCCACCACCAGCATGAGATTGCCATGCTCGTTCCAGCGCTGGGCGGCGAGCTGCGCCACACGGGCGTACAGGGGCAGACCATCGACTTGAAGATCTTGAAAATCCTTGGCGCCGGAATTGGAGGTGCGGCAGAGCAGCAGCGCGCCGCGATCCTTGCGGGCAAGAAACGGGCGCACCGAGTCCTCGCCCATGTAGGGATTCACCGTGACGGCATCGGCGCCGTAGCGATCGAAGGCTTCGCGCGCATAAGCCTCCGCAGTGTTGCCGATATCGCCGCGCTTGGCATCGAGGATCACGAGCGCGGCCGGCGCGCGCTCGCGGATATAGCGAATGCTGCGCTCGAGTTGCGCTTCCGCGCCGAGCGCGCTGTAGAACGCGATCTGCGGCTTGTATGCGGCCGCCAGGTGGCAAGTCGCCTCAATGATGCGCCGGTCGAAGGCGTACAGCGCGTCGGCATCGATTGGGGCGCTCGGTGAAGCGCGGATGTCCGTGGGCAGCTTCGCAGGATCGGGATCGAGACCCACGCATAACAGGCTGCCGCTTATTTGTTGCGCTTGGGCGAGCCTTTCGGCAAAGGTCTTGGGCACAGCCCATGATAACAAGCCGCCTTCGCATTAGGGAGTATGCTATGGCCCACCGTGAGTAGCGTAATGCCCGGCAAATCTCGTTCTGGACCTCGATTGGTGCTGCAGCCGGCGAGTCGCCGTGCGGCACGCCATACCAGCACCAGCGCGCTGAAGCGTTTTTTTGCGATTGCCGATGCCTGGGAACTCTCGCCGCTGCAGCAATGCCGGCTGCTGAAAATTCCTTCCCCGCAAGTGCTCGAGCGCTACCGCTTGGGTCAAGCACCGCGGCTGTCGGCCACCCAGCAGGAGCGCGCCGCGCTGATCGCGAACATTCAGTATTCCCTGACCGCGGAACCGGGGCCCAAGGATCGGGCGTGGGCCTGGGTGCATGGGCCGTCGCTGCGTCCGCCGTTCGATGGCGATAGTCCGCTTTACTTCATGCTGGAAAACGGCCTGCCGGCCTTGCGCGAGGTGGCCCGGCTTCTGGTTCGCGAAAGCGAGCCCCGTTAGCTATAATTGCGGGCTGATTTATTGCGAATGTGGCGGAATTGGTAGACGCGCCAGACTTAGGATCTGGTGGGGAAACCCGTGCGAGTTCGAGTCTCGCCTTTCGCACCACCGCGCAGACTTGTTCCAACCCTGATAGAGGATAGACATGCAGGTTTCCGTCGAGAGTATCGGAAAACTGGAGCGCCGCATGCAAGTGCAGGTGCCCGCCGAGCGGGTGAGCCAGGAAATCGCCGCGCGCCTGAAGAATCTGAGCCGCACCGCGCGTTTGAAGGGTTTTCGCCCGGGCAAGGCGCCGCTCAAGATCATTCGCCAGCAATTTGGCACCCAGGTACACCGCGAGGTGATCGGGGAACTGCTGCAATCCAGCTACGCCGAAGCGGTGACGCAAAAGCAGTTGACCCCGGCGGGCAATCCGCGCATCGAACCGCAGAGCGTAGATGAAGGTCAGGATTTAACCTACGTCGCGACCTTCGAAGTATTCCCCGAGGTGGTGCTGCAGCCGATCGAATCGCTGCAGGTGGATAAGATCACCGCCGAGGTGACCGAGAGCGATGTCGACGCCATGATCGAGCGGCTGCGCAAACAGCAGATGAAATATGCGGCGGTGTCGCGCCCAGCGGTAAGCGGCGACAAGGTCAGCATCGATTTCGCAGGCACGATCGACGGCGTGGAATTTGCCGGGGGCAAGGGTCAGAACATCGCCATTGTCCTCGGCGAGGGCAGGATGCTGCCGCAACTCGAACAAGGCTTGGTCGGCGCCACGGTGCACGAAAAACGCGACATCAGCGTGAATTTCCCCGCCGATTATCGCGCCACCGAACTCGCCGGAAAAATGGCGATTTTCGCCACCGAGGTCAAAAGCATCGAGGAGCCCGTGCTGCCGGCAGTCGATGAGGAGTTTTGCACCGCGTTCGGCGTGACCGAGGGCGGGGTCGCGAAGCTGCGCGAGGATGTGGCCGCCAATATGCGCCGTGAACTCGATCAGGCGCTGCGCAACCGCAATAAGACGGCGGTGATGGAGAAGCTGTACCAGGCCAATCCCACCGATGTGCCCAACGTCTTGATCGAGGGCCAGATACGCGACATGCAAGTCGAAGCGATGCGCCGCAGCGGCGCCAAAGACCCGTCGCAGGCGCCGCCGCGAGAACCGCTGGTCGAGCCGGCGCGGCGCCGCGTGACCTTAGGATTGCTGCTCAACGATGTGATACGCAGGGAGAACTTGGTAGTCGATCGCGCGCGAGTCAATGAGCGCCTCGATGAAATGGTGAGCAGCTATGGTGATCCCGCCGCCATGAAGCGCGCCTATCTGCAAAACGCCGAGGCGATGCGCCAGGTGGAGAGCCTGGCGCTGGAAGATCAAGCGGTGGATTGGATTCTCGAGCATGCCAAGGTGCGCGTGGTGCCCTCGACCTTTAAGGAATTGATGAACTTCGAGGCCTGATCGCGGGCGCATCCCTTGAAATGGTGTTATGAAGACCTCACTAAGCAAAGCCTAAGCCTCGACCTCAATTGAAAGGTAAACAGTCATGAACACGCGCGCATTGAATCTGGTTCCGATGGTGGTTGAGCAAACTGCTCGCGGTGAGCGCGCGTACGACATCTATTCGCGCCTGCTGAAGGAGCGCCTGATCTTCATCGTGGGTCCGGTCGAGGACTACATGGCGAATTTGATCGTGGCACAGCTGCTGTTCCTGGAATCGGAGAATCCTGACAAGGATGTCTCCATCTACATCAACTCGCCCGGCGGATCGGTGAGCGCGGGCTTGGCCATTTACGACACCATGCAGTTCATCAAACCGGACGTGAGCACCATTTGCGTCGGCTTGGCCGCTTCGATGGGCGCGGTGCTCTTGGCCGGAGGCGCCGCCGGCAAGCGCCACTCGCTGCCCAATTCCAAAATCATGATCCACCAGCCATCGGCCGGTTTTCAGGGCCAGGCCTCGGACATCGATATCCATGCCCGCGAAGTCATGGAGACCAAAACCCGCCTCAACGCCATCCTGGCCAAGCACACCGGCCAAACGGTGGAGCGCGTTCAGCAGGACAGCGACCGGGACAACTTTATGACCGCCGAGCAGGGCCGCAGCTACGGTTTGATCGATTCGGTGCTCGGAAAGCGCGGCGAGCTGCCCAATAAGGGCTAACAGGGCCTTTCCCGCACTCGTGCCCACGTCACAGCCCGCGGGTCCGTATCTTTGCGCGAGGTCGGCCGGGTGCTATATAGTTGGTATTGTAGCTGCGTTGCTTAAGGGTCCAAGCTTAGGCCGTGCGGTCAATCTGAGGACAGCATGAGCGAAGATTCGCGCGGCAAACATGATGACGGAAAGCTGTTGTACTGCTCTTTTTGTGGAAAGAGCCAACACGAGGTTCGAAAGCTCATCGCCGGACCGAGCGTTTTCGTCTGC
>Ga0210394_10007074_pt1 | contig 11920 bp, 4 predicted proteins | sample IncBWC12MmetaG_FD_160121 | JGI IMG/M metagenome (GOLD analysis project Ga0210394, IMG submission 160121) | Forest soil microbial communities from Barre Woods Harvard Forest LTER site, Petersham, Massachusetts, United States - Inc-BW-C-12-M | ecosystem: Environmental > Terrestrial > Soil >... | reverse complement strand
TTACATCCGTCCTGGCGAGATGTTCCGCGAGAACGCGTCGGCCAGTCTGGGGCTCTGAGCATGTGCTGGCGTTGCGTTTGCGAAACGCTGGCATTAGCCTTGTTCCCTAGTCCCTTAGTCCCGCTTCCCTTAGATAGCAACCCTTGCAAGAATCCCGGGACCATCTCTGGTCCCGGGAAATGACCTCTTCTCAGAGCTCAGAATCATCCTCCCGCCTCCGACTGCCAGCTCAAATCAAGCCAGTACAGCATCCTTTGCACCGGATTCAGACTTCACCAGACCAGCCGTTTCAGGTGTGCCGAACTAAGTCGCAAGCCCAGGGTCGATGCGCCGGGCCGCGGGATTGGTTCCACCTTTCGTCTACACCGGTTGGGCGGGAAATCTACAGAAAGTGACGATATGAATCGAACAGTACTTAACCTGATAGCCGAAGCCGAGAGCAGTGGCGGGCCAGCGCCGCTCCAGACAAATCGCTTTGCCATGGCCCGAGAACATGATTTTTCCGGGTACAGGCGAACGGTAGGGGGTGCAAATCGTTTTCGGGGAGTAATTCCAGCAATTGCCCGTAACCGGCTGTCAATGAGTGTCTCGGCCTGTTAACTGGCCAATCGGTGCCCATTTTCAGGTGTGGTCGTGAGAGTCAATTCAATGCCGATCGTCATGCTCTTAACGACCAGTGATCTTATGCGCCCGATCAGAATTCCGACTTCAGCTGGGCGCGGTGCAGAGCGGCCTACCATGGGTTCCTCTAGCCGGTGCCCAATTCGTCGACTCTGTTGCCGTCCTAGCCTGCAGGAACCCCCGCGTTGGTCATCGGGACTACAGATGGAAGGCAAGTATGAACACGCTTGCTCAAGCTGAAGTAAGAAGAAACCGGCTGAAGAATAATACAACACGCCACTCACCCGCACCAGATATCAGGCGATTTGCAATTCTTGGCATAAAGGGACGTTGGCCGGTTATCCCACTGTTCTCATCAACTGAAAATCGCAGATAATGCAAAGCGAACTTTGCAGTTATCGCCGAAGCATAGTGGAGTGCAGCAAATAGTCGTTGATCTGCCTTCGCGACACTTCTTCACTTGATGAATCGGATGAGCGAGTGTCCAGAATTGGTGGCGCGGGAAATCTCTACCGCTGTATTTTCCTCTACGATCACCAAATCCCACGGTGGCAGTGTCAACTGCGCGGACTTGGCGACGCGCTTGCCGCTCAGCAAATTGACCCCCTCTCCATAGGCATAGTTCAGTTGCACTTCAGTTGCTGAGTAGTTGAAGTAATAGTGTAGACGCTTGCCGAGACGATTCACTCCATGCTGCACATGTACCGCAGATGGAAGTTGCTGGTCGGGCCCGGTCAGGCCGGCCCTGTCCAGGTTGGCGCGCAATACAGCGGTTTGAAGTTTGTCAGAAAGATAGGTTGCTTCATAGAGCAGCGTGCCAGAGCCATACGCATTCTCAGTGATGGCCGGCCAGCGACCAAAGAAAGGGTGATCGTAGTAAGCAATTGCAATCGCGTGCTCGGGCAGCAGGAACTCAGCCCAATACTTGGCTTGGTTTTCAGAACCGGCGTGGAAAGGGTCGCCCTTCAGAGCCAGCGGATGCTCGAGATTTGAAAACTCCTGGTAACTGAAGCCTGCTGCTTCGCGCAATGGGCCAGGCGCGCGAACCCATCGCACCGATGAGTTCTCATTTGCAAACCCGCTCTTGAAGGTCATCACGACACGGCCGCCATTCTTCACGTAATCGGAGATTCGCTGGAGCAGCGCGTCATCGGCGATGTAAAGAGCGGGCACGATCAGCAGCTTGTACGCGGAAAAATCCTGGGTGTCGGAGAAGACGAAATCGCAACCCACATTCATTTCGTAAAGAGAGTGGTGAATTTGTTGGACCAGCGATGCATAGTCCGCGGTGGGCGGGGCAAAGCTCCACTGTGGTCCGGAGGATGTGAAGGGCATGAAACCGATGGCATTGAGCGAATCGCGGCTCCACAGAATGGCCACCTGGTTGTGTATTCGCAGACCAACCAGATGCGGCCCGATCTTCTGCAATTCATGACCCGTGCGACTCACTTCAGCGTAGGCGCGATTCGGTTCGAGATCGTGAGAGAGCACGCCCTTCCAATACGTCTCCTGGTTAGCTGCAATTGAAGCCCAGTGCCAGTACTCCACCATGTTGGCGCCATTGGAGAGATGAGTATAAACATCTTCACGCAACTGGCCGTCGTAGGGCGGGAATTGGAAGGCCGAAGTCCAATCGGTAGTTTGCGCGTTGGTCTCCGTGACCAGGTAATTGGAGTGCTTGAGAGAGCGGGTGAAGTCGCCCTGAATGGACTGCGATGAGCCGTCAAAATGATCTTGTGTCCCGTGATAGTTATTGACGGAAGGGATATCGAGCGCTTCGGCGACAGCTTCTTCGTTTACGTCGCGATGCATCATGCCGCTGTAATCGGTTGTGACGAATTGGCGGGGTGACGCAGCTTGGCGCACAAGCGCGGCCTGCCAGTGGAGGTAGTCGGACACACGTATCTGGCTCCAGCGCGTCCATTCCAGTTTATAGCCGGTGCTTTGGGCACCGTCGCGAGTAGGCAGGTCTTCCCATGTGTGCAGATTCTCTCCCCAGTAGTTGAGAAACCATGCCTTGCTCAGCGCTTCTGGAGTTACGAATTTCTTCTCCAGGTAATGCTGGAAACCGATGAAGACATCGGAGTTCACGGCGTCACTGCTGCCCGTCTCATTGTCAAGCTGCCAGCCAATTACAGTTGGGTTGTCCTTGTAGTGAGCCACAATATGGCGGATGAGGCGCTCTGCATAAAAGCGAAAACTCGGAGAGTCTGTGTCCATATTCTGGCGCATCCCGTAAGTGCTCTGAACTGGGGGTCCGCCAAATTCGTTACCGTTCTGGCGCTGCACCAGAATCTCGGGATGCTGATGAGCCATCCAGGCGGGAATCGAATAGGTTGGCGTGCCTAGGATCACCTTGATGCCGGCCTTGCCCATCGCATCCACCACGCGGTCCATCCAGGCATACTCGAACCGACCGTCTTCCGGCTCCCACAGGCTCCATGTGGACTCGCCCATGCGCACCACATTGAAACCCGCTGCTTTCATCAAAGCCGCGTCCTTGTCCAATCGCTCATAGGGCATGTACTCGTTGTAGTAGGCTGCGCCATAGAGTACGGTGGGAAACTCCAGATCAGCGCCCACTGTTGGCGATTGCGTGGCGTGGTTACTGTCCTGAGCGCCGACAGCGACAGCCCATGCCAGGATAGCTGTTGCAATCACCAGGCGACGATGGCCCATTGCTCTTTCCATTAACATTGAAACTCCTGTGCCCACTCAAATCGCCGGTGAACGATATCTGTTCGCAGTGCGCGATGTCGTGTCGCCCCCATGCCGTGGCGTACCAGACCCAATCCTGTTGGCCGTGACGGGCTATTTCAGCCGCAGTTCAAAATGATGCGCCTTGAGAACAAGATCCTTGCGAGTAGCCGCAGCAAGTTCGTCCTGCGCATCTTGAAGCTTGGCCTCCGCGACAACTGAGTTTGCGGTCTGCTTGATCTCGGCACTCACGACAAAGCGCGCCAGGTCAAGGGCGGCGCGGCGATCTTCATTCCAATCGAGCCCGCGGGCCTGGTCATTCATCGGCGTCTTGAAGAGAGCCAGATTGACTCCGTGCTGCAGCTCGTCGCGTGAAACGGTCGCGATTACTTTATCGTCGATCAGGATCTCGTATTTCCCGGGCTGGAGCGAATCGATGCGCAGGATCGCTTGATCAAGTTGTGCTACGCCCGAAATCTTCAACAGCATCGGAACCATTGCATTGTTAAAGTCGAGCGGAAGCGGAAGCGCATCATCGAGCTGAGTCCACTTGAGGCCGCCTGCAGACGCCTCAAGATTGGTCACCGTCGTCCGATTCTTGTCGCTCACGGTTGCGCTGGCCGAATTCAACGCGACGCTGCTGACGATGGGGTTCAAGTGCCATGCCGACATGAGCGCTGCCGCCATGATCCAGTGGCCCGTCTCGGAAGGATGAATGCGATCGGGAACAACAAGGGGCGCGAGTTCAGGAAATTGCTGTTTTGCATGCTCGAGAGCTTCCGTCAATGGATGATTGAGATCGGCGACAAGGATGTACTTCTCTCCAGAGGCCTGCAACTGCGCACCTATTGCGGACACGTCTTCTGCGAACTTGTTGATCATGCGTGAGTATCCGGGAAACTCCGTTCCATGCGTAATCTCGTCGTAGGGCGTCGGACAGATAAGCGTAATCGCTGCATCCGGAGCGGCTTTGTGAAGCTCATCAACCACTGCACGGTAGCCTGTCTGGAAATTCGCTTCGGTCTCGGGAGTTCCATATCCCCAGCCCCCGTCGTTCATGCCCAGCATCACCGTAATCATCGCAGGATGAAACGGCGCAACATCGCGCTGCACGCGCTCCGCCATGGTGCCTGCATAACCGCCATTCACTGAATCGCCTGGAACGCCTGCGTTCACAAAGTGAACGTGCAGTGTGGGGTAGCGTGTAAGCAGAAACTCCTCAACATACTTGGTGTAGAGCCGCTGCGCCGTAATGCTGTCGCCGTAAAACACCACGGTATCGCCATCTTTCAGGGCGAACCGTTGGGCCTGCGTTTTTTCAGAACCGCAAACTGCAGACACCAAAGCAACCCAGGCAAGAAATAACCTCAAGCGCATTGTCTTCGTAGATCCAATCATCGTCCTCATCCAATTCTGCAAACTCGGTTAAGCAAGACCTGGTTGCCGGCCGTGATCGTTGCGCCGCGTCAATACACAACCTGGTAAGCTGCTCCGTCCAGCTTGACAGGGTCCTTTTCAGCGGAGTGAAAGCGGACCAGCACGGGCTTATCCGGCGCGAGATCGGCCGTTTTGAGTTCGCCCACGGCCCACGACATCCCGCTCCAGACAATCTTGTCGTAATCGATGCGGATTGGAACGGAGTGCCCCTCCTGCGAGGCCTCGATCGTGAACACCTTGGCCATGTTTTCTCCGTTGGGTGGACCGCCTGCCCAGGTGCGGCGAACGTGGCCATCAGGCGTGCGTTCGCGCATGATCACTCGAACAACTCCCTTGGCGAATGGTTGGATGCTGGCCTCGATAGTGCTCTGAGCAGTTGTGCGGAACTCGACTGCAATCGGCCGAATCGAGTTGGGAATCACTACATCGTCCTGAACGCCAAAGTCGAAGGAGGGCGCCGCATACGCACCATAGCCCACCATGGCCATCTCGCCAGGCCCAAGAGTGATCTTGTTTCCGTCCAATATTGGAATGAATCCTGCATCGCGGAACTGTAACCTGCCTGTACCGAGCGGCGACTGATCGGGTACCAGTTGCGGAAGAGTGAGCGTGCCAATGGTCTGGCTCGGATTCATCACAACGTACACCGCACCGCGCGTGGTGACACCACCAAAGCCGTAAGGCTCAATGTCGCCAGGAATGCCGCCAAACGTGTGGATGCGCCCCAGACCTTGTAACTCGAAGAAGAGCGATTGTGCGCGCGCCATCCACTGAGAATCTTTGCCCTGGATCAGCTCCAAATTTCCGTGAACAGTATTCACCCAGCCCCCGCGTGCCATCATCAGCAGATATGCACCTTTCCATGCATGCATGCCGCGGTAATAGATGGTGCCCGTCTTTCCCACCATGAAACCGGTGGAGTCGATGCGCTCAAGTGGAAAGCCCAGTTGTTCGAAGCGCCGCACCATGTGGTCGCTATAAATGTCCATCGACCGCCAGAAATTGGCCTCCGGCACGTCGGAGGGGCGAGGGTCCCCGGTGTACTCCATCTGGAAGACCTCAAGCCAGCGCAAATCGGTTGGGTCGCGGAAAGGCAGTTGGTCAGTGGTGTTGTCCAACGAGCCTCCAAAGCCGTTAAATGCGATGAGCACGGCTTCAGGATTCTTCTGTCGAAATGAGCGTAGGGCCTCGCGAAACGCATTTGAGTTGCGTTCTTTAATTTCCGCACTGCTGAGCTTTGCAGCCGTTGCCGGCGTGGCCGCAGTCAGGTCAACAAAGTCGAACTTGAACATGCGGATGCCCTGGTCATACCAATATTGCAGAGAGCTCATGAAGTCGGGAAGAAAGCCGCCTTCGGAGAATGACATCGCTCCGCCTTCCTTGTTGAGCGAGTCCTTCCATGCTGGAGCGGCCTGGATTTTGACCAGCGTGTTGGTGCTGAACCAAAGGCCAGGGAGCACGCCATTGTCCTGGCACTTCTTAATCCACGCATCTGGGCCGTTAGGCCAGTTCGGTGTACGCCAAGTGCGATAGCCGCCTTCTGGCGCAAACCAGAACGCGTCCATCATGTAGTAGTCGAAACGCACGCCAGCCTTTTTCAATCGCAGCATCTCGTCAAGTTCCCGCATGGCGAGCGTTTCAGTGAGCGGAATGTTGTCCGAGAGTTCGTCGTAAGCAGACCAGTTGTTGTAGACGGAAATGGGCCTCTGAAGCGCGGGTGTAGACGGTTCGGTTTGCGCGTGCGTTGCGAGTGAGAGCCCACCACACGCAGCCAACAATACAGCAAACCGCGTACAGCGTGGACCAAACGATTGCCGTGTCATTGCTTCTCCCCCATCGGTGACGTGGGTTGCATCATTGCAAAGTGTGGAGCGCCAATCCGGGTGCGCACCGCCCCGCCCAGGGTCGCCGCGTTCCGGAAGCCTCTCCACTCATCCAGAATGCGTCCATCCGCTGAGAGCAGGCGGATCACACCCGCTGCGTGTGCATCGTGATCGAAGTGGATCGCTTTTGCATCCAGGTCGAGCAGGGCGTTCTCTTCTGCCAGCGCTGCACCCTCCGAGGAATTTGGGGCGCCCTGGAGATGGACGGTTACGGCGAGCATGCTTGAACCATATTGTGCCGCCAGGCTGCGCAGGATCATCAGTTGCGCACGCGGGCCACGTGCCAGCAATCCATCGGCGTCCAGCGCGAATTCAACGGTTGCATCCAGCTGCAGTGAGGTATCAGTCGGCACAGGCACAGCGGCATGTTCGGACGTTGTTTCCTTTTCGATACCTGCGGATTGAAGACCAGTGAGCGTGACTTCGTGCCTGTCTCCGAGTGTGAAGAGTGCGTCACCGGGGCCGGAGTAATGATAGTTGTTTGCCGATGGAGCAAACTGCGCATTGGTGCTATAGAAGAATTTCGCTGCGGAGTCGATTCGATTCCCGCTGAAAGTGACCGGGGTTCCACCCGTACTCGCGTCGCTAACAACAGCCGCGGCTGTTGCGACTGGCGGATTCCAGACGAATGTGTTGTGTTCAATGCGCAGTCCGCGAATCACACCGTCGTTCCAGGTGTGTAGATAGACTGCGCCTTGCAAAGTTGCAAGCCGCGGGCTCAGGCCGTTGTCGATACAAAGGTTGTCCCGCACTACGCTGTTGCTGGTCACATAGCCGGCAGCGAAGACTGCAATGCAGTAACCTTGCGTGTCATGGGCATAGTTGCGCTCAATGGTATTGCGCGTGTCGTCCCAGTCGATGTCGTAGGCGCCGCCGTCCACACCAGGGCTGTCGGTCAGAAAAGCCTCGTTATCCCGCACCGTGCAATCGGTGCATGTCCACGTCCAAATCGCATTGGGTGTGCCGGTGGTTTCGGTCGGCTGCATCCCGGTTTGCCATGCGGTGCTGGTCTCGATGATCCCATCGGAGTCACGGAAGAGAATGATGCCGTCGCCGTAAACATCCTGCACGCTCGAGTTGCGCACCGTGACGTGGCTGTTCAACGGCGCATCGGGCGCATACGCATAGTTTCCCCCGCCGACAAGGATGCCAGCCCACTGATTGCTATGAGCGGCAGCAACCCCATCCACCAGCACGTCGTTGAAGACCGCGTCGCGGCTGCTTGGTCCCACAACCACCAGGCCATTGTCCTTGTTCTTCATCGCCCCACCCTGAACATCGTGGACGAACAGGTTCTTGAGATAGATGTGGTGCATCGTGCCCTTGTCGCCACTCACAAAGACCCCATACTTGTTGGCGCCGGATAGGTCGAGCGAATCGATCTGCCAATACTCCTGATCGAAGAGAAACAGCGCCTGCCGATCCTTATCAGAAGCAATAATGCGTGGCCGTTGCCCTTGTCCGTAAGCTGTCAGCCGGATGGGGCTTCCCTCGGCACCCGAGCCTTGCGGAGAAAAGCTGCCGTGACAAACGGTGCCGCGCGCCAGAGCAATGCGGTCCCCGGCGGAAAAGGGATGAGCCTGTGCTGCGGCAAGGTTGTTCCAGGGATTTATCCTCGAGCCATCACCATTGTTGGCGGACGAGCAATCGATGAAAAACCGGGATGCGGCGGCCGCAGATCGGCTCTGCGCATGTCCATCTGCGGATGAGCACAGCAGAGCAACGCAGGTGACGGCTGTGGTCCAGCCGGCAATGCGCACACGCGGGCCGGATAGAGATCGAAACATGCAGGCTATCTCCAGATTGAAGAGTTGGGGCAATCATCCGAAGAAGGAATTGCCGGAACCAGCGGGCCGTCGGTCGGCCGTCGGCGCCGGCAATCTGTGAGCAACGAACAGATGCTACAGTTTAGAAGATGAACTTGCCTGCAAGTTGCGCTACGCGATTGGAACCCGGAAGAACACTGGTGATCTGGCCGAATGTTCCACTATTGAAGTTGCCGTCCGGGCCAGAAAGGTGAACGGTGTTGGAGGTGTTGAACGCTTCAGCGCGCACCTGCAACGTGAACCGATTCTCCAGTTTGAAATCCTTGGCGAGCGAAGAGTCTAGGTTGACGTATGCCGGACCGATGACGATGTTGCGGCCCGCGTTTCCAGGAATGAAAGAATTCCCCTGGATGTCTTTCGGAACAGTAAAGGCAGCGGTATTGAAGTAGTGGTAGATCGTTCGCTGGCCGCGCGGAAGATTCGGATTCTCAGTAACGTCGGGGCGCAAACCGGGCAGAATGGAAGCAGGATTGGTGCCGCGGACCACGTTGAGTGGATTTCCCGAGTGCGCTGAAAAGATGGGACTGAATCGCCAGCCGCCCGCGATGGCATTGAGCACCGGTCCCCAGTTGGCGCCAATGCGCTGTCCTTGGCCGAAAGGCAGATTGTAGCTGCCGCTGAAGACGAGGTTATGGCGAATATCGCTGTCGGAGGACGCATATTCGGATTTCAGGTTGTTGGGATTCTGTGGACTGTCGTTGTTGATGTGTCCAAGGTTGAACGGAGCCGGTCCGTTATCCAGGCTGTGACTCCACGTGTAGCTGGCCAGGAAGCTTGTGTTCCGCGACGATTGCTTGGTGACCTTCACTTGCATGGAGTTAAAGTTGCTGAGGCCCGCGTCGGTCAGGTATTGGATTTTGCCCAGATTTGAGGTAAGCAGGTTGTCATAGTTATTTGCCGAGTTCGCGGGATTGGCGTTGATGTCGCCGACCGCGTAGGAGAGGTGTTTCGATATCGAACCCACCCATGCCATATCCAGCCCAATGGTCCGGGTCAGCTGGGTTTGCCCTGACAGGTTGTAAGATCCCGTTGTTCCTGTTTTGATCTTGGGGTTCACAGCATAGGTGGTTTCAAGATTCCCGTTGACCAATGTCGAGGGAACAATGATCCCAGAACCGGGGATATTGATTGCTGTGCTGCGAGCAACGCCGGAATCCAACACGTACTGCCAGGGAGCGGACGGGCCAGACGACGGTCCGTTGTAGATCCAATTTGTGTAGCTGGCCTGTTGAGCAAAAGGTGTATTCATGGTGAGGAAGTCTTCGCGTCCGTCGTTTTCTGGCGAATAGAAGATTGCCCCTCCGGCCCGGAGCACTGTTTTTGGACTTAGGACGAGGGCAAAGCCAAATCGGGGCGAGAGCTCGTCCTTGCGGCTATTGACAAGGGAGTTGGACGCACCGGCGCGGCCGGCCAGGAGAATATTGCCACTGGCGATATCGTAGTTAGACATCAGGTTGTTCGCCTCGGTCCAGGGATCCTGTAACTCGTAGCGCAGCCCGTAGTTCAGCGTCAGAGTGGGAGTTATTTTGAACGAGTCCTGCGCGTAGTAATCCATGTTCCAGCTCTTGGTGTGCGGATTGGTCAACTGGAGACCGAGATCCACATCCGTTGGCAAACCGAGAACAAGATCGGCGAGATCCGACCCACCAGCCCAGTTATAAGCTCCGGCGATATAGGTGTAGTAGAAATTCGACGTCTCGGCATAACCAAAGCTGTCAAAGTAATCGAAGCCGGTGGGAAAGAGCGAGAAATTGGGGTGGGAATTTAGCAGGCGCAAGTCTCCGCCAAACTTCAGTTCGTGACGATGCAGTCCGCTCCAGGTGAAGGCATCGGTAATCTGGTAGTTCTGGTCCTTCACGTGGTAGGGCTTGTAGGTCGAGCCACCGGCCAGGTAGCCGTCGGCCATGTAGATGTCCGGATAGCCGATGGTCGCCGCATATCCCGGGATGGCTACGTTGCCTAATCCATACTTGGTGGAGTAATCGGTTCCGTTCAACAGGCTGTATTGGTCCTGATAATAATTCAGGTATCCGAAGCGTAATTCGTTGAGTGCGGTTGGGCTGAAGATCCGGTCATAGGTCAAGGAGATGGACTGGGCGCCATCGTCCTGTTTGTTGGCCTGATCGGAATCGCCGCCGCCTGGCACAACTGTGTTGCCATGATATGGATCGGTGACTAGTGAGTTCTCATTCTGCCAGTGATAGACAGCATACAAGCGATCCTTGCTCGTAATTACCTGGTCGAAGCGGGTGTCGACATGGTTGGTGTCATCGTTTGTGGGCGAGTACACATCATAATTTCGGAACCAACCGTTATCGATACCCGTCAGATTAGGCTTCGGAAAGAAGTTCCGCAATGTGTTCAATCCGGCTTTACTTACCCGTGCTGCGGGTATCACGTTGACATTGAACTGTTGCTCTGCTCCTCCGTAGGAATTCGCCGAGACTAACGGATCGAAGATGGGATCAATGGTTCCTGCCGGCGGACCGCTTGCATTGCCGGAGTATGGGTCCACCAGTCCGGAAAAGTCCACGTCTCCGTTCGACGCAAAATTGATAAGGCCGAAAGGAACGGTGGAGTCGACGTAGGAGTAGGCGTTCTTCTGGCGCACGCCCTCATAAGCGCCAAAGAGGAAGGCGCGATCGCGCTTGATGGGGCCGCCCAGCGTACCGCCGAAGTTGTGCTGTTTGAGAACGGGTGCTGGCTGGGGCGTCCCGACACCAGGCAGCGTCTCCTTGGCGGTAAGGAAGTTGGGGCGGAAGAACTCGAAGGCATCGCCGTGGATCTTGTTGGTTCCTGCCTTGGTCTGAATGGCAACAACGCCACCGGCCGCATTGCCAAATTCGGCGTTGTATGAAGCGGTGATTACCTTGAATTCTTCCACCGAGTCCACGTTTGGTGTGACAGTGACGTCCTGTGTTCGATTGGTAGTGGACTCGATGCCGTCAAGCTGGATGGAGTTGGCAAACTCGCGCTGGCCGCTCACCGAGAGGGCAAAACTGTTGATGCTGCCGCCTACCGTTGTTACTCCCGGAACCAGCAGGGTGAGCGCGTAAAAGTTGCGTCCTTCGAGCGGAAGGTCCACGATAGCGTCGCCGCTGATCACCGTGCCGACCTCAGCGGTCTGGCTTTGCAGCACCGGGGGAGCCTCAGAGACTTCCACTGAGGAGGAAACATTGCCCACTTTTAGCTTAAAGCTGAGGGCCAAATGCTGGTCGATTGCCAGCGCGGCATGGGCGATTCTAGCTTCGCTAAAACCGGGCGCCGACGCTGTGATCGAATAGACCCCGGGTGGAACACTCAGGACGGTGTAGTTTCCCGTTGCGTCCGTTTCACCAGCAAAAGAAACACCCTTGTCCTCGTCGATGACAGTAATGGAGGCTCCACGGACAATGGCTCCTGTGGGGTCAGTGACCTGGCCGACAATCTGACCAGTCGTGGCCTGTCCATGACTTT
>Ga0210394_10007073_pt1 | contig 11921 bp, 13 predicted proteins | sample IncBWC12MmetaG_FD_160121 | JGI IMG/M metagenome (GOLD analysis project Ga0210394, IMG submission 160121) | Forest soil microbial communities from Barre Woods Harvard Forest LTER site, Petersham, Massachusetts, United States - Inc-BW-C-12-M | ecosystem: Environmental > Terrestrial > Soil >... | reverse complement strand
GCGGTCCAGTGTTTCCTGGGCCAGGTCGGCATGAAAGTACTTCGGGTCGATATCCAGCGCCGTCAGGCAAACGCCCGATACCGCCAGCGATTCTCCCTCCTGCAGACGGCCGGCAATCCCAGGTGCCTCTACGATAATCCGCCGCACGCCGCCGCGGCTCTCCAGACTGATCAGCGTTCCGGTTTGTTCAATGATGCCGGTAAACATGATTTGATTTTAAGGGAACAGGGAACAGGGAACAGGGAATAGGGACTTGGGGGGTGGGAATACGGAACAGGCCGGAGAACCTGGAACTGTTGCTGCCTCTGGACGCAGGGTGGGCATAACTCAGGTAGCCCCCACTTGGTCTAATAAGTTGGAAGCTGGCGGTTCGGAAAGAGGTACGGCATGATGCGATTCGTCAAAGTTGCGGTTGTGGCTGGAATCTGTCTTCTCGCTTTGCCTTCGATCTGCCAACAAGGCACAGCCGCCTGCGGAAATCCGGCGATCAAGTTCGATGTGAAAACTGCGGATTCCATAAGCACGGTCCCTCAGCCCGCCGCGGGGAGAGCATTGGTGGTTTTCGTGGGGAAGGACGCCGGGACCGCCATGGCATCCACCACGCGGGTGGCCATCGACGGCAACTGGGTGGGAGCCACGCACGGAAGTTCCTATTTCTATTTCTCGGTCGAGCCCGGTGTCCATCATGTCTGCACGCTGACAAAGTTCAATCAGGTCTGGGCGCACCCGGTGACCACAGCCGCCGCGCACTTTACGGCAGTCGCTGGCGAGACCTACTTCTTCGAGGCAAAGAACTACGCCTTTGCGGACGCTCAGCAATTCGATGTGACGCTGACGCCGCTTGACAGCGACGAAGGTCCGATTGCAATCAGCAATCTTCCCGCAAGCGAGTACCGCGAAAAGAAATAACCGCGTTTCCTTACAGGGCCTCGCGGGCGTGCCGACGTCATGAGACGGAAGAGCCCTCCGCCAGTCGACGGAAGGCCCTTATGTGTGATTGCAATCCGGGATCAAGCCTTCTTCAGCAACGCCCGCTTCAGCACCGTCTCCAGCGCGGCCTTCTGCTCTCGATAGTCCGCCTGGCTGAGCGTCCCGGAAAGCTTCTCGCTCTCGATGGCGAACATCTCCTCTTTCAGCACGTGGAGCAGCGTGGCATTGTGTACCCCCGGTCCAACAGCCATGACCGGCACTGGCTGCGCCTGCGGGACCGCCGCGGCTGGTCGCGCCACCCTTACAGTGGCTGTGGTCACTGGAGCAGCCTGCACGGGCACACCCGTCGCCGTCGCAGGCCTGCGCAGCAGGAACCCCGCCACAGTCGCAAGCAGCAGCCCCATCCCGCCCAGGATCCACCATTTGTACTTCGAGAGCGGGTCCGGCGTGTTGATAGGTTCGCCAATCCCTCCGCCGGGGCCAGTCGGCGCGGCCTGTCCCTGCGATTGTTGACCCTGCGCCCCCTGCTGCTCGCGCGGCATCGACCCTGTTCCCGAAACCGTGAAGTCCAGCGGGGTGCCCGGCGTCACATTCTTCACCAGGAGCGTCTGGATGCCTGGATCTTGCTGCACCGGCTGGTACGCTGACCCCGACTCCGCCTTGAACTTGATGCTCAGAGGCAGCAGAACAGCCACGTTGTCGGACGGCATCTGAATCTGCGGATGAAACGTGTAGGTTCCGCTGTAGGCCACATGGTAGCTCAGCCGAAAAAAAGTGCTCTTGTCGGCCTCATCCGGCTGGATGGGGAAATCGAACTGGTAGTGCCCGTTGCCGTTGCCCGGCTTCAGATTCACTGTTGTGGGAAGTCCCTTCGGCCGCCGTGCCTCGGCTCCGTCCAGCGTCGCATCGGGCGGCAGCACCACCTCGAATCCGTGGTCGGGATTGTATTGCGTGTGCGCCGGCTGGGCGGTGTTATGGACGAAGTACTGCTCCGTCACCTGTGCCTGCCCGTTGGCCGTTTCCACTTCCATTACGTAGGCTTCGCACCGAGTGCCATCAACGTGCGCGGCCACGTCGTACACGGGAATGTCGCCCGGCTCGCCACCCTCGGGGGCGGCAATAAAGTATTGTCCACCCTGGTGCGTCACGCGAACCAAATTGGGTCCGCTTCCCGTCTTTTCCAGCGAGTAGTGGCCCTTGGCATTGGTCGTGGTTGCGCCCACTACGGCCATCCCAGCCTGCACGTCAACCAACTCCACCTTGTCGCCGGCTGAGGGCTTGTTGGTGGTCTTGTCAGTCACTGTTCCGGAGATGGTGACCGCACTTGCAAGAGCGCCTGAAAAAAGAAAACAGACAACAGTGGAAGCGAAAAATCGAATTGATTTCATGATCGTGTCTTTTTGTCCTTACTTCGGTCTGGGAGCACGACGGGCAGTGGCTTCGATGACTGATTCGATGATAAGTCGATGTCGAGCGAAGGGTACCGGATGACCCCAGCCATATATGCCAAGAAACTTACCGCTGGAATCGTGCATAAAGCCTCTTGGGTCCTTGGTTGCGCCAGGCGGCATCGTTGCAATCTGGATTTCGCCGGTTACCGTTGCTTGAACGTCACCGTATTTCATGCAGCCAATCGAGAAGTGATTCTTTGGGCTCTTGTACTCGGAATTCGTGTATTTCAAGAATCGCTTCATGTTGGCGTCCATTGGGAGATTTGAAGCGGGCATGTCGGAGTCAGAGTAACCCGCAATCGTAGCTAGGACCGTTTCATCGCATCCCGGTATTTCAAATGCCATGTCGTGCGGTTCACTTCTCTCGGTGCCGCGCACGGTGAGAATCTGTCTGTCACGAGCGTTCGAAAGAGGGCACTCTTGCGATTCCGCAAAATTCGGCGTTAATGGGGTCACCGACAATGCGAACGGGGCGAGAACGGAGGCCCACTTGCAGTTCACTCGCCTTCGCCCTCGGCGGGCCGATTCCTACGCCTGCTGCAGGTAATCAATCTCCGACATCAGCTGCGCTGCCTCATTTTCCAGCATAGCCCGCTGCGTCACATAGTCCTCTTCCGGATATTTCCCGGCGCGGTATTCGAAGTTGAGGTCGCGCAGATTCTCGTAGAGCTGATCCTTGCGCTCCTGCAGGTAGTCGAGGCGGGTCTTCTGGCGTTGGCTGGCAAAGCTGTTCTCCGGCCAAAACGTGTACACAAATAGCGTCAGCGCCATGATCAACCCGGCGATCAATCCATAGGTCTGGGTCATGCCTCGAACCCTCCATCCGCGCCAGTCTCCCGGCGAATTCTTTCTCGCAGCGCGTCCATCTCCGGGCCCGCGGGCTGCGGCTCCATCTGCGGCCTGGTCACCGACCAGTGCCGAATCAGCAGAATCGTTCCCAGCAGCGCCGCCGCAAACACGGCGAAGGGCGCAATCCACGCCACCAGGTCGAAGCCCTGCTTGGTGGGCGCGGCCAGCACCACGGCGCCGTACCTCACCACCAAGGAATCCAGGATCGCCTGATCGCTGCTTCCGCCATCAAGGCCCGATTGCAGCAGCCCAAGCTCCTCAGTCGAAGTGGTGCAGCCCACGTGGTTGCACTCGCCCAGGATCTCCGCACAGCTGCAGGTGCACATCAGCTTGTGATTCAAAGTGGTGTAGCGGGTGGCCGGATCAGCCGCGCCGAGCGTGAAGCAAACCGCTACCGCCAGCAACAGCGCCTGCCCCGCTTTCAACCACAACGAGACCGTACTATTTCGATGTGGGTGCCCCGTCCCCGCCGGGGTCCCCGGCGACAGGTCTTCATTGCTGGGGTGGCTCGCTCTGCCAGGGCAGGAGAGCAGATTTCCAATCGAACGATCCCAACCAACAATCTTCATGGCTGGCCTCCGTGCAATGCCGGCTCGGCCGGCACAGATCTGGTCGCCGCCACCCTGAGCGCCGCCATCCCTGGCGTAATGCTCGGCACCAGTGCAATTCCCGTCCCAAAGATGATCAGCAACACGCCCACCCAGATCCAGCTCACCAGCGGGTTCAGGTAAGCCTTGATGATCGGGTGTGCGTTAGCTGGATCGATTCCCTCGTACACCACGTACAAATCCCACTCGGGAACGGAGTGAATGGCCACCATCGTTTGCGGCTGCTGGCTGGCCAGGTAGACCCGCTTCTCCGGCGACATCTGAAATTGCTTCTTGCCGCCCTTATAGACATCAAGCAGCGCAAACTGCGAGTTGTAGTTTGCGTTCGCGTCGTCGCTGAAGCCAACGCACTCCAGCGTGTAAGGCCCGATCACGATCTTGTCGTGGAGATTCATCTCCATTTCCTGGTTGCGATTGAACGCCTGGCCTGCCAGCCCGATCACGATGATCACCACCCCGATGTGGATGATGTAGCCGCCGTAGCGCCGCGTGTTGCGCCTGGTCAACAGCAGCATCGACGCAAACAGGTTCTTGCCCGTCTGCCGCCGGATCACGCCGCCGCCACGCAGGAACTCGGAAAGAATCGCCGAGAAGACCGAAACCGCCGTCGACCACGCCACCAGCGCGTAGAACTGTCCGCTGTCGAAGGCCCCGTCGTGATACGGTCGGTCTCCCACGGCAAGCACCACCAGCACCGTGGCCCAGAAAGCGATAAACGGCACCACAAAGTTGCGTCGGACCGAGCGCAGCGATGTCGACCGCCATGCCAGCAACGGCCCCACGCCGGTGAGAGCAAGGAGGAAGATCCCGATTGGAATCGCGACCGTGTTGTAAAAAGGCGCGCCTACCGTCACCTTGTTGCCCACCACGTATTCGCTCAGGATGGGGAACAGCGTTCCCCACAGAATCACGAAGCACGCCACCAGCAGCACAAGATTATTGAACAGGAAGCTCGACTCTCGGCTTACCAGCGACTCCACAGTGTGGTCGCTCTTCAAATGCGAGCGGTTCAAAACGTAGGTGAAGATGCAAATGCACAGCACCGTCAGCATGAATACGTAAAACCACATGCCGATGGACGACTGCGCGAATGCGTGCACGGAACTCACCAGTCCCGCGCGCGTCAGCAGCGTGCCCAGCATGGTCAGCAGGAAGGTGGCGAAGATCAGCCACACGTTCCAGCTCTTCATCATGCCCTTTTTCTCCTGCATCATCACCGAGTGAAGGAAGGCTGTGCCCGTGAGCCACGGCATGAAGCTGGCGTTCTCCACCGGATCCCATCCCCAGTAGCCGCCCCAGCCAAGCACCGCATAGGCCCAATGCATGCCGAGGAAGATGCCGCAGGTCAGGAAGAGCCACGTCACCATCGTCCAGCCGCGGGTGATCTTGATCCACTTTTCACCGGGGTAGCGCATCATCAGCGCGCCCAGCGCAAAGCAGAACGGCACGCAGAATCCCACGTAGCCCAGGTACAGCATCGGCGGATGAATCACCATCTCGGGATACTGCAGCAGGGGATTCAGGCCGTTTCCGTCGTCGGGAATCTGGCCTCTGAGCAGCGCGAACGGCGGCGCCGCAAAGTTGATCACCGACAGGAAGAACACCTGCACCGCGGCCAGGATCGTCCCCGCGTAGGCGTAAAGCTTCACGTCCATCTTGTGGGTCAGCCGCAGCACAAAGCCGTAGGTGGCCAGCAGCCAGGCCCACAAAAGCAGCGAACCCTCCTGCCCGCTCCACATGGCCGAGAATTTGTACATCCCCGGCAGCGCGCGGTTGGAGTGCTCCAAAATGTAGGTGATTGAGAAGTCGTTGGTGTAAACCGAGTAGACCAGCGCGAACGCAGCCGCGGTGACCGCAAAAAAGCAGGCGATACCGGCGCGGCGTGCGGTGTCGGCAAGGCGTTCAGGCGATATGAACGCCTTTTGCCCGGTGGCCAGCAAACGCAGCGCCACGGCCCCAGCCAGCAGGTTATACGCTGCCAGCGCGAGGGCGATGATGAGAGCAAAACTTCCAAATGTTGCCATCAGAGCTCCAGGATGATTCTCGCAGGCCGGCTGGCGATTCCGGTCCACCAAGGCCATGTCTACCCATTGGACGCCCCAACAAGGCCTTCGCTGTGAGATACTTGCGTCGGCTAAAACAGAAATGACCTGCGCTAGGGTGCTCCCGGGGTTTCTCTAGGGGGGACGGGCCAGCACCTCTATTCTTCACTATCTTAGATGGTCGCCCTGTGATCTGCCTCACACAATCGGTGGAGGAGCGTGCAAGCAGACAACAATCGGGTGGCCCGAAGAGTTTTCACTGTGAGCGATATTAAGCAAAGGAGGGAGTCCAATCGGTTTTCAGAGAGAGAGAGAATCCGGCCAGGATTCTTACGCCACCCGCCTCAATCCCTTGGACAGTACGGCCTTGACAGCCGCCAGCAATTCCTTCGCTGACGGATCGCGCGGCAGAAACCGCACGTTGGCGCCGCCATAATCGGCAGCCGTCTCGCCCACCCGGCCGATCACCAGCATTGGTACGCGAGGTACGCGGGCCCTAAGCTCGGTCACAAACGCCGGTCCTGCCATTCCCGGCAGGCGCAGCCCCACCACAATCAGCGCCAGCGTCTCGGCCACTCCCGGCTCTTCCACGCGAATCAACGCTTCGCTGGCGTCGACCGCGCGCTCGATGCTCGCATAGTGGCGCTCCAGTGCCGACCGGTGCCCATAAGCCTGAAACGGATCGTCGTCGACGAGGAGGATGGTGGCCCGTTTTGCCCGTCCTGGGGCGGGCACGGATGAAGAGATTACACCCACAATGATTATTACCCGTGAGTTGGGATGGGCATAAACCTGTCTCAGTTGCTCGCCAGACGAAATAATACCGAAAAAATCGCTTTAGGCGAGCTCTAGGGCTTTGACGCAGAAAAACCCGGCTGGCGCAACTTTGTCAGGAGCCCAATGCGATGATTGCGGAGAAAGCTCAGATTACGCGCGAGTGGGCGGCGCAGATTTCGTCGAGAGACGCCTGCAGCTCCCTGGTGTACCCCGCCTTCGGATAGGCGCAAAAAAGGGAGAAGGACTGGCTCTGGCAGCCTTTTTGCCACAAACGCTCGAGCCGCACAGTGGCTGCAATTTCCCCGCGCGCCCACAGCAGCGCCACCATCTCGCCAAAGGCGCGCACCCGCCGGTTTTTCACCGTCGCGCGTTCCAGCAGCCGGCTCACTAGACCGGCGAAGCGCTCCTCGTCGGGCCACCCCTTGACCATGAAACTAGCCAGTGCGGCTTCGGCATCGAGCGCGATATATCGGTCCTCGAGAATTGCGCCCACCAAATCGACATCGGTGTCCACCAAATACCGCTCCAGCGACTGCAGATGCTGGGGGGTTGCAATAATGATCGTGCTCTCGCCCGTGTTCAACCCGGCGCTCACAAACCCGGTCAGCGTATCAATCAGTACGGCGTCGTTCTCATAGAACTGGGCAATGTGCTCGCCGGGAGCAAGTTCGCCCCAGAAGTCACTGAAGTCGCCGCAGGGGCGGGAGATACTACTGGCCATTATTTACAGATCCTCAGGAGAGATTGGATGGATACGAACAGATATGATGGCCGCCGCTGTCCATCAGTTGTCTGCCTCCGAAAACGTTTTACCAAACCACCTTTGCCCCGAAGCGCCTTACGGAAACCCGGACAATCAGCTGCTCACGCAGGACGAAAGCGCCGTTCCATCGTGAGGCACGCGAGTTTGGCGACTCGGTTCCAGTTTCGCCAAAAGATCCGTGGGGTGAACGGGCTTCAACAGCACCTCAAACTCGTGCCCACTTGCCTGGGCCTTATCCAGAAGATCGGCGGTCGCTGCCTGGCCGGAGAACAGAAGCACCCTGCAATTCCGATAGCGCTGCCTGATCTGGATCGCCATGTCGATCCCGGTCATTCCCGGCATCACGACGTCGCTGATAATCCAGTCCGGGCTGTCAACTGCGCAGGCGGCCAGCGCGCTCTGAGCGTCGTAGAATGCTCGCGCTTCAAATCCGCTGGCGCTGAGAATGGCGGCCAGTGTACTGGCAATGACCCTCTCATCATCCACCACAAAAACTCTCGTTCCCATCACGTTCCTCACTTCCCTAGCAATCCATGTTGTGTTCTTTTGGGCGACTTTGCGGGCTCGGGCGGAGCCTCGACAGCTGCCGCGGCGGGTAGTTCGGCGTCTTCGAGGGGGCGAGCTTTCGCGAGCACTTCAGAAACGGGGACAACTTCAAATTGTGTGACCCTTTTCAATGCATTCACCTGGGCTGAGGGTAGCCCTATCCTGCTGATACGGGGACTTTTTCTTTACTGGCGATTAGTGAGGATCTTTACTGGAGGTTAATGATGAGTCTGCTCGAAGAGTGCGTTTCTGACCGTGAAGACTACTTCAACTTCAGTAGAATCAGCGCTACTTTTAGTAGAATTAGATCTATTTTAGAAATACTCGCGTTATTTTAGCGTTGCAGTGAGCGCGTTTATCGTGATTTAATTATCGATAACGTTGGTTTAGCGACTTGTTAGCGACACTCGGAGGCGGCCCTTGGCAGAGAGAAGACGGAGCTTCAAAGTCACCGAGCAGGCGAATGTGCCCACCGGGCGTAACGGCAAGCACAAGACCATCACGACCAGAATCCTGGACGACCTCGAAGGACTCGAACCCGGGAAGGCCTTGAAGATTCCGTTGTCCGAGCTGCCTGACACCAAGGTCAATATTCGCTCGGCACTGACACGCGCAAGCCACAAGATCGGCAAGTCAGTGGGAACGGCAGCGGACGATGACTACCTCTACGTCTGGAATCTGTAGGTGCCGCAGCAAACCGGTTTCACAAATCTATCTAGGAGTCTGTCGGACATAGATTTCCGACCCTTTACAATCAATAGCTTGCAAACTACCATGTTTGGTATATTGTTGATTCTATGTTCGTTACAAAATCTCAAATCCTTATGCCCGACAGACTCCTAGTAAGCACCGGTAAATTCCACAAATCTGCTTTCGAGTTTTTGCATCTTGGGGGGGCCTATGGATGCCACACCTGCGCTTCTTGATTTCGTACGGCTTGCGAACCGGGGAACGCTCTACCTGGTGGTGAGTACCGATCCCGACAAAAAGCTGGTTGACCTGGTGTCGATCACCGGCCCGCAGCACATGGCCAACGCAGTACCCGTAAGTGACCTCCGCGAGATAGAGGTGACCGTCATCGATGACGACTAGGAGCGCCTGAGCGCGAGCCATCACGCGTGGACCTGGCCTCTGGTAATCTCCAACACGGGTTAGTGCGGCGCACCATGACCGACTTCACCACACTCATCGGCGGCCTGACATTCGAATGTCACTCGGTTTTGGCTTTCTTACGGCGTGACTTCGAATTTGAGCCACTTGCCTGCCGAAGTGGAGCGGCATTCCACTTGATTCCATTCGCGCCCAGAACCTTGGCGATCTCCGTTGCGGGAATGATTGTCGCCACGGGCTCCCGCTCGTCTCCAATTTCACTCACAATTCCCAGCAAAGCTCCATCACTTGCGCGAAACAACGGACTGCCGCTGTTGCCCGGGCTGATGTCCAGCTTTGCCCGATAGATGGGCACAAGTTGCGTGTCACCGCTCTTTTTGGCTTCAACTAGATTCTTTGAGCCGGCTGCCAAAACGATGCTCCCCGCAGTCGTTATAAGTGCGGGTGAATACGACGGAAACCCAAAAGCAAACACTGCCTCGGCGACGTCCGGACGTTGAGCAGCGAGTCGGGCCGCTCGGGATCCCTGGCGGTGAACCATTGACTCGTCATCGATTGCAGAGGGTTCTTGTCTGAGTGAGTTGCTGTCATGCCCCAGGACCGCAACATCGTGCCCCGCATCGATCACCTTGATCGCGGCACGGAATGCCCCGTTTCCGTTCCTGACACCGCCTTTGATGTACTCGGCACTGCGAGCCTGCCCGGCAATCATGACTTCCGAGTCAATCGCGATGTCCTTCAGTGCTTGTGAGACCGCCGTTGTATCTCTCGCCACGTGAGCGGCTGTCAGTACATCGCCGTCGTCGTTTACCAGTACTCCCGTTCCGATAACGCAGTAGTCACTCTCTCTAAAGCATGCCTTCAGCTGGTCGGAGACTCTCTCATGATCGCCTGTCTCGATCAGGTGAATCTCCACTTTCACGACCGACTCTTTCACGTCGTAGGCGATTCTGGGCAGCTGCTCCTGGGCGACCGTGAGACTTCCGAACAGCAAAGGCGAAAGCAGGACTGCGCCGGCGATTCGAGTGCGTGTCATCAATTCTCATGCTACATCGGCGTCAGAGCGTTCCTCATCCAAGCGTCGCCTCATCCGAACAAAAACTCCTTCTCCCGCAACTCCCTGATCTGATCCCGCAACTTCGCCGCCCGCTCAAACTCAAACTTCTTCGCCGACTCCCGCATCTCCGTCTCCAGCTTCGCAATAAACTGGTCCACCTCGACCTGCGACGTAAATTCGGGCACACCCGCAATCTCGTCTTCGGTAATATCGCCGTACTCCGCCTTCAGAATCTGCGCCAGGCCCATGTCCATCTTGTTGATGATCGATTGCGGCACGATACCGTTCTCCTCGTTGTAGGTTGTCTGGATCACGCGCCGACGGTCCGTCTCGTCGATCGCTCGCTTCATCGAATCGGTCATCTTGTCGGCATACAAAATCGCCCGGCCCTCCAAATGCCGCGCCGCCCGCCCCATCGTCTGAATCAGCGATCCCGACGAGCGCAAAAACCCCTCCTTGTCCGCATCCAGAATCGCCACCAGGGAAACCTCCGGCAGATCGAGCCCTTCGCGCAGCAGGTTAATCCCGATCAGCACGTCGAACTCGCCCCGGCGCAGCCCCGCCAGCAGCTTCACCCGCTCCAGCGTCTCAATCTCGGAATGCATGTAGCGGCACTTCACGCCCACCTCGGTGTAGTAGCCGGCCAGGTCCTCCGACATGCGCTTGGTCAACGTTGTCACCAGCACCCGCTCGTTGCGCTTCGCCCGGTCGCGAATCTCCGCCAGCAGGTCGTCAATCTGTCCCTTCACCGGACGAATCTCCACAAGCGGATCCACAAGGCCTGTCGGCCGGATCACCTGCTCCACTACCACCCCAGCTGCGCGCGTCAGCTCATACGGCCCCGGCGTGGCCGACACATAAATCGCCTGCTGGACGCGATTCTCAAACTCCTCGAACTTCAACGGCCGGTTGTCTGTCGCCGACGGCAATCGGAACCCGTAGTCCACCAGGTTCTGCTTGCGGCTGCGGTCCCCATGCCACATCCCGTGCACCTGCGGAATCGTCGCGTGGCTCTCGTCGATAAAGAGTAGATAGTCGCGCGGAAAATAATCCAGCAGCGTCGGCGGCGCCTCACCCGGCAGCCGTCCTGAAAAGTGCCGCGAGTAGTTCTCGATCCCGTGGCAATAGCCCATCGACTTGATCATCTCCAGATCAAATCGCGTGCGTTGGTTCACCCGCTGCGCCTCCACCATGCGCCCCTGCGATTCCAGCACCGCCACCCACTCCGTCAGCTCGCTGACAATCGAGTCGATCGCCTGCGCCTTCCGCTCCGGCATCACCACATAGTGGCTCTTCGGATAAATCGGCAGCCGTGAATACTTCTGCTTCACCGTCCCAAACAGCGGATCGATCTGCGACAGCGATTCAATCTCATCGCCGAACAGCTCGATGCGATACGCATTCTCATCGTAAGTAGGGAAGACCTCGATGATGTCGCCACGCACGCGAAACGCCCCACGCCGGAAGTCCCCATCGTTGCGTTCGTAGAGTATCTCCACCAGCCGCCGCGTGATGTCCTTGCGGCTGATCCGCTGCCCCTTCTCCAGCAGCAGCAGCATGCCGTAGTACGCCTCCGGCGAGCCCAGGCCGTAAATGCAACTCACCGAGCTCACAATGATCGCGTCTCTGCGCTCAAACAAACTCCGCGTCGCCGACAGCCGCAGCTTGTCCAGCTCCTCGTTGATCGTGGCTTCCTTCTCGATATACAAATCGCCGGCCGGAATGTAAGCCTCGGGCTGGTAGTAGTCGTAGTAGCTCACGAAATACTCGACTGCATTGCCGGGAAAA
>Ga0210394_10007072_pt1 | contig 11921 bp, 13 predicted proteins | sample IncBWC12MmetaG_FD_160121 | JGI IMG/M metagenome (GOLD analysis project Ga0210394, IMG submission 160121) | Forest soil microbial communities from Barre Woods Harvard Forest LTER site, Petersham, Massachusetts, United States - Inc-BW-C-12-M | ecosystem: Environmental > Terrestrial > Soil >... | reverse complement strand
GTCGGGCATCGGCCTGGAATCGAGGCGGGTGAGGTTGATGCCGCGCTCCGAAAGGCACTGGAGGGCGGCGACGAGGCTGCCGGGCTTGTGCGAACCGATGAAGGCCAGCGACGCTTTGGTCAAACCGGCGGCGCCAGGCCGCGCCGCCTCGCCCCGGTCAATGATGAGAAACCGGGTCTGGTTGGAGTCGTCGTCCTGGATGCCCTCGGCCAGGATCTTCAGACCGTACCGTCGGGCGGCCGCCGCGCTGGCGATCGCGGCGCTGCCGACGACCATCCCCTCGGCGACCGCGCGAGCAGCGCCGGCGGTGTCGTGGTAGGTCACGGCCTGGATGTTCCTGGCCTCGAGGAAGTGGCGGCACTGTAAAAGCGCCTGCGGATGCGAGAGCGCCCTGACGACAGGCTCGCCCCGGCCGAGCAGGCAATGGCGTACCGGGTGGATGACCTCGCCGCTGATCCGAAGCCCCGCGCGCTCCCAGAGCAGGTCGTTGACCTCCTGCACGATGCCGCCAAGCGAGTTCTCGACGGGAAGCACTGCAGCGTCGACCTCGCGAGCCGCGACGGCATCGAAGGCGCGGGAGAAGGTGGGGTAGCCGACGGTCACGGCGGCGGGCAGGATCGCGAGCGCGGCCTCCTCGGAGTAAGCGCCGGGCTCACCCTGGTAACCGACGCGAGCCCAGGCCGTGGGAGAGGGATCCATGGTGCGCAATGGTACCGATCAGGTGTGGATCAGCCGCGTCAAGCGTTATTTGATATACAGGCATGGATATCGCAGAGACACCCAAGGACGACGAGGCCCCAGTAGACGATAAGGCGGCGGCCGAGCCGCTCCCTGGGGAGCGCCGTACCCGCCTGAGCGGCGCCTGGACGGCGATCGTCATCGGCATTTTGGCCCTGGTCGTGATCCTGGTGTTCATCCTCCAGAACCAGCAGGCGGTCCAGATCAAGTTTCTGATGTTCGAAGGCAACCTGCCGGTGGCGATCGCGCTGCTCTTCGCATTGATCCTGGGGGCGGTCATCGTCGTCGCCTTTGGCGCCGCCCGCATCCTCCAGCTTCGGATGGTGGCGGGCCGGGCGCGGCGTAAGGGGCCAACCACTCCGCCCTCGGCCGACTAGGGGTGATGGCAGCGGAAAAGCGCCGGCGCCCGAGCGACGCTCCAACACCGGGCGAAAAGTCAGCCGCCGACACCCAGGACAAAAAGCCGAAGGACATGCCCAGGACCGCTCCGGTCGCCGGAGCCGGCCCGGTAAAGGTCCACGTCGAGGCCGGCGATGTCAAGGTGGTGGTCGCCCCGCCGGCCCCCGCGGGCCTGGATCGGCGCCTGTACCAGCTGATCAACGGCCTGCCTCACACGACCACCAGCGACCGTTACGTCAGCGTGCTGTCGGATCTCGGGGAAGGCCTGGGATGGGTGGCGGGCGGGGTGGCGCTGGCCATCCTCGGCGGCAGCAAGGGCCGCCGTGCCGGTACGGCCACTGCTCTCTCATCTCTGGCCGCGACTTATGTCGTGCAGACTCGCATCAAGCCGCTGTTTCGCCGAGTGCGCCCGTTCGTCAACCGCGAGGCGCGCGTGGTCGGCGTCAAGCCGCCGGATCACTCGTTTCCTTCAGGCCACACCGCATCGTCGTTCGCGGGCGCCACCGCGCTCGCCTTCTACTATCCGAAGGCGGCTCCGCTCGTCTACGGGCTGGCCGCGGCGGTCGGAGCGTCGAGGGTGCACCTTGGCGTGCACTTCCCGAGCGACGCGGCCGTCGGTGGCGTGATCGGGATCGGCATCGGCACCTTCGGCGCCTGGGTCTTCAAGACGAGAGGCGGGCGGGCGCCCGGTCGTCGTCGTGCGTAATCCCAAACGCACGGTCTGAGACCCGCTTCACCGACACCACCAGGGTCAGCCAGGCGATCGCGATGAGCAGGCCGGCGAGAACATCGCTCGGCCAATGGGCGCCCACGCTGATCCGATCGAGGCCGACCGCCACAACGATCATCGCCACGATTGCCCAACCGATTGGCCTCGCCCACCGCGGCAGGTATCGATAGCCGATGCACAGCATCTAGATGCAGGCACTGATCGTGATGAAGATGAGGTGGCCGCTCCGTTAGCTGGTCGAACCGGAATGCTCGGTCACGCGAAGGACCTCGCCGACAACCGGTCGGGGTCGGTTGACCAGGTTGACGACGATGAGGGACCACAAGCCGCCGGTCAGTGCCGCCAGTGCGAGCACCCAGGCGCGACGATTCAGCAGGAGCACGAGGAGGATCACGACCACCTGCATCGGCACGCCGCCTGGCCCGCCGAGCCAGCTCAAAAAGGGAACGTCAGAGTCAGCGGACCCAGGTTGGTCGCCTGGATATCGCGCTCGACGGTCGCGTCCAGCGAAAGGTCCGGATGCATGATCACCATCGCCGTGACGACCCCTACCGCGGCGGCGGCCAGGATCGCGACGACGAGCGTCGGGACCCGGACTAAGTCATCGCCCGGGTTCGCCCACGAAACCATCGGAAGCTGGGGGACGGGGGCCAACGCTCGGGAAGCCACAGGACGAACGCCGACCAGCCGACTCCGAGCAGCACGCCGCCCAGTACATCGCTGGGCCAATGCGCGCCGGCCCACACCCTGGCGATGCAGGTCAGCACGATCACGAAGAGAGCGAAGATCCAGAGGACGGGCCGGAAGGTGGGTCTGATCCGCGGAGCGATGGAGACGGCGATCATGAAGGCCATCCAGGTGAAGAAGACCGCGTGACCGCTCGGGAAGCTGAAGCCCGTGGCCGGCGACAGGATGTGGACGAGGTCCGCGGGCGGCCGCTGCCGCGAGATCACCAGCTTGATGATGTTGTCCAGCAGACTGGAGATGCTGCCGATCAACATCAGCCAGCCAGCGCGCCGCTCGAAGATGAAGAGCGCAACGACCGCGACCAGGCCGATGAGCACCTGCCAGATGCCGGCGCTGGCGTTGATGAGCTCCATCGGATAGACGAGCGGTCCCCAGTTGAAGCCCTGGATAAAGGTGGCGATGGGGAGGTCGAATGGAAGCACGTCGTTCTGGACGACGAGAAAGGTGTCGATCGCGAACAGGATGAAGACGACAAGAGCCGTGGGGCCGAGCCAGCGGCGAGCCGTCGGCCCGGGTCGACCGGCGAGGACTTCGGCGGCGGCCTGCTTGGGTTCGGCCAGAGGTGCCTTGGCAGCCTGCGGCTGTGCGCTCACCTGGCGAGGATCACCCGCAGCGCACTCAGCTCCGCCGTGATCGTCGCCGGAGTGGGCCCGATCTTCGAGTTGTCGGCGTAGATCTTCACCCTCGGTTTCGTCGTCACCATGAGCTTTCGAAACTTGAACACCTGCCCGAGGCCGCCTTCTTTGTGTTTCGAGAGGACCACTCGCGCCAGCACTCGCTTGGCGATATCGGTGCGCGTTGCGCCGGCGTGAACCGACAGCTCTAGATACGGGTCCACGGGCGTCTTGTCGCTGACCGGCATCTGCGCGCCGATTGACGTGGTGTTGGTGAAAACGAGCGACATCGCCGTGCCGCTGCCGCGTATGTCTCCGGTCAGCTCATAGGTGAACGGCTTGGCCGCGGCGATGTTCTTGAGGTCGTCGGCGAACTGCCCGAACGCTCGATCCTTCGCCGACTCGCCGGCGGTGATGAAGTGGCCGAACAGGCCGATTGCGGCGGCCTCCAGAAATATCCTTCCGTTGACCCGGCCCAGCGTTATCGCGCGCGCCCGCCCGGTCTGGATGACGCGGATCGCAGGGCCGACCTGGGTGGGCAGGTGCAATGACTTCGCAAAGTTGTTGAAGGTGCCCAGCGAGAGAATGCCGAGCGGATGCCGGGTGTCGGCAAGCCTGCGTACCACCCATCCGATAGTGCCGTCGCCGCCGGCGACGATGACCGTCGCCTTCGGCGACATTATCGACTCGATATCCATCCTGGGATCGAACTCCACGACCAGGCTCGAGGGAAAGGACTGGCGAAGCTTCGCCTCGATCTCGGGTGTCATCGAACCGGCCTTGGAGCTCAAGATCAACAGGCTCGTCGCCCGTTTTGGGCTGGCCTTGGGGGCAGAGCGCTTTGCGGTCTTGGTGTTTCGTCGACGGGCTGTCTGGCTCATACGGCTGGCTCGATCTCCTCGTCAACGATGCCGAGCGTTGCGCGTCGCATCAACTCCTGCGTGTTGAGTCCCCTGGCGCCCGCAACCTTGGTCCAGGTCCCATCGCCGGCGAGCTCCCAGGCGAGGGCGTCATCCGCCAACGCGAGGTTCAAGAACTGGTCGATCTCCATGGTGAGGTCGGGATCAGCCACCGGCACCACGGCTTCGACGCGCCGGTCGAGGTTGCGCGGCATCAGGTCGGACGAGCCGATCAGGACGTGAAATGCCTTTTCGCCGCCGAAGCGAAAGATCCTCGAGTGCTCGAGGAAGTGGCCGATCAGAGAGCGCACGCGAATCCCCTCCGAGAGCCCAGGCACGCCGGGCTTCAAGCAGCAGATCCCACGCACGATAAGATCGATCTGAACGCCTGCCTGAGACGCCCGATAGAGCGCATCGATGACTTCCGGATCGACCAGGTTGTTGACCTTGATCACGATGCGTCCACCGGGCTTGGTCGACTCTTCCTGGATCAATTTGACGATTCCCGACCGCAGCGTGGTCGGGGCGACCAGCAGCTTGCGGTATTTGCTCTGGCGGCTGTAGCCGGTCAGGTAATTGAACAGCTCGGCGATGTCCGCGGTCACCTCGGGGTCGGCGGTGAACAGGGCGATGTCTTCGAATGTGCCGGCCGTCGCGGCGTTGTAGTTGCCAGTGCCGATGTGCGCGTAGCGCAGCACGTCATCGCCTTCCTGCCGCACGACGAGAGTGAGCTTCGCGTGCGTCTTGAGACCAACGAGGCCGTAAACGACGTGGACTCCGGCCTCCTCCATCGCCTTGGCCCACTCGATGTTCGCCTGCTCGTCACCGCGTGCTTTCAGCTCCACGAGCGCGACCACCTGCTTGCCCGACTGAGAAGCCTTTTTCAAGGCGCGAGCAATCGGGCTGTCAGGGCCTGAGGTCCTGTACATCGCGATCTTGATTCCAAGCACGTCTTTGTCGCGCGAAGCCTGCTCGAGGAAGGCTTCAACCGACGTGGCAAACGAGTCATAGGGGTGATGAACAAGAACGTCGCCTTCGCGGATCACGGTGAAGAAATCGACAGGCTCGCCTCCGATCGGCCGCAGGCGCGGTTGGGTCGTTGGGCGCCAGACGTTCGTCGCCATCTGGCCGTGAATGTGGATGGCCAGGAGGCCCGTCATGTCCAGCATCCCGGTGGCCGAATAGACGTCCTGAGGGCCGAGGTCAAGCTCGCGGAGCAGCAGAACTAGGATGTCTGGGGACATGTCAGGATCGATCTCGAGCCGGACCGCCCGTCCCTTGCGGCGCTTGCGCAAAAGCTCCGCTTGCACAGCCGCCATTAGGTCTTCCGCCTCGTCGTCGTCGAGGTCGAGATCCGCATCGCGTGTGACTCGGAAATAGTGATAGCTCGCGATTTCCATGCCAGGGAACAGGACCGGCAGGTGAAGAGCGATGACCTGCTCGAGAGGGACGAACCGATGGCCGTCCGGTAGCGCGATGAAGCGCGGCAGCAAGGGGGGCACCTTGACCCTGGCAAAACGGGGCAGGTGACGAGCTGGATCGCGCACCATGACTGCGAGGTTCAACGAGAGGTTGGAGATGTACGGAAACGGGTGCGCCGGATCAACCGCCAGCGGTGTCAGCACGGGGAAGATCCGTTCCTGGAAGACTTCGGCGAGACCGGCGCGGTCAGCTTTGCTGAGCTCGCCGGTGGGAGTGATCTGGAAGCCGGCCTCGCCCAGCGCCGGCAAGATGTCGACGGCGAAGACTGCCGACTGGCGCTTGACCAGATTGCGAACGCGCTCGCCGATTCCCTCCAGCTGCTCCTCTGGCGTCATGCCATCCGGGGAGGTGAGACTGACCGTCGCCATGAGCTGTTCGCGCAGACCGGCGACTCGCACCTGGAAGAAGTCGTCGAGGCTGTCGCTGACGATGGCAAGAAAGCGAAGCCTTTCGGCGAGCGGCCGAGACTTGTCTTCCGCCATGGTGAGGACACGGCTGTCGAATTCCAGCCGCGAAAGTTCGCGGTTGAAGAATCGATCTTGCGGCAGGGCGCGCGGTTGCACGGACGCGCGCGGGGCCGACCTCACCGCCATCTGGCTACTGCTTCCGCGCCAACACTGGATTCGAGAGGAACCGGAATGACAGCGCGAATGCCGTAAATCCGAGCCCCAGGGCCAGGCCGCCAATGACGTCGCTCGGCCAATGCTCGCCGAGGTAGACGCGTCCGATGCAGACGATGACGAGGACCAGCGCAGCCATCACCCATAGAAAGGCCACGATGGGCTTGGGCAGACGGCCCATCGCGAGGCAGACGATGAGCATGACCAGAAACCAGCTGAAGAAGGTGACGTGGCCGCTCGGGTAGCTGCCGCCACCGGTGTGCCGGATCACGTTAACGAGCTGCGCCGGGGGTCGCGGCCGATTGATGACCGCCGCCGTGACCGTGTAGGCCGCTCCGCTGAGCGCAGCCAATACCACCATCGGCACCGCTCGCCACTTGACGGCCGCAATGACGAGGATGCCGGCGATACCGAGGATCTGCTGACGGGTGCCCTCGGTCCAGTCGAGGGCTGTGAAGACCTGGACCAGCGGACCCCAGTTGATCGACTGGATGAAACGCTCGATCGGGACGTCGAACGGGAGGTAGGTGTACATCGACGCCGCGAATGTGTCGGCCGCGAAAACGGCCATCAGCGCCAGGCCGAGCACCAACAGAGGCCACCGAAATGGCGATGTCTTCTCCCTAACTATCGGGAGAGAGGCGACGATTGCGCTCAATTGGCGCTACTGCCGAGCAGTCGGACCCACCTGGCGCACGCGAACGAGTGGATGCCGAGCGCGATGAACCCCAACGCGACGACGCCGAGCAGCCAGCGCCCGTAGGGCTGGGCCAGGAGGAACAAGAACGCCCCGCCAAAACCCGTTGCCTTGCTCGGCGCGTGATGCAGGCCGGCCTGAATCAGAAACCATCCGATGACCAGGAAGGTGACGCCTCGGGCCGCCATTCCGAACCGGCCGAGGGCAATGGCGATGTTACGTTCGGACTGGGTCATCTCACCCGCCTTCAGGTCCTGGGCGAAGGTCGCCCGATAGGCCTCGATAAACTGCCCGATACCGATCCCCATGGAAAAAACGCCGAGCACGACGGTGATGGCGCCGCCGAGGGGATTGGTCAAGAGGGTGTTCACCGTTTTCTGGGTGGTGTCGCTCGAAGCGGCACCTTGCCCCGCCAGGATGTGCAAGGCAAAAAGGGCGATCACCAGATACGAGACCGCGCTGGTGACGAAACCGAGACGCGCCACGATGCCCTTGGCATCCCGGCCGCGATGGAGTGGATCGTAGACGGCGCGAACGAACCCCCAGAGCGAGTAGGCGACCAGGCCGATGATCGTCACGACGAGCACCACCTTGCCAAACGGGTTGCCGATCAACCAGACCAAGCTGCCCGAAAGGTCGGTGGCTTTGCCCCCGGGCGTGGCGAGTGCAATCCTCAACGCGAGAAAGCCCATGACGGCGTAGAGAGTGCCTCGGACCGCGTATCCGAGGCGTTCCAGTAGCTCGAGCGCGGGGTTCGCCGCTACGTGTTTGACTTCGGTGTTGACCGCGCCGGCACGGTTCTGAACTGTCGCCATGTCAGGCCACCGGGCCGATTCGGGTGCTGGTACGCAATGGGTTACCTCCTGCTCGCTCCAAACGGACGTTCGGCAGCGCCGGCTTTTGGCCGGATGGTTGGCTTGAGAACGGCCGGCAGGGACGAACTAACCGCTGTTCTGCAGGGTTGAAGATGGGGCCTGCTGCGGAACAACCGCCATAACACTCGAACGACAGGCTGAGCGGCTAGGTGAATCTCACCTAGGCTGTGTCGCGCGATGCTCCAAAGTGCGCCAGGTAGCGAGACGGGCCCGGGAAGCTGGTTTCTCTCGCCCGAGGAACGTGGCAATCCGGCCACCAGGATCGACGAGCGTCGCGTTGACGGCCGTCCCTGGACCGCCGGTAACCGGGTCGAGATCCTCGTCCACGGTGCGATCTACTTTCGGCGACTGCTGGACGTGGTGGAGGACCTTGGGGATGGGGACCGGCTCTACTTCACCGACTGGCGCGGCGATCACGACGAATACCTTGACGACGGCACCGGGACCACTGTCGGAGCCGTCTTCGCGGCGGCGGTCAAGCGTGGCGTCAGCGTCAAAGGCCTGCTGTGGCGGTCGCATGGCGACCTCGCCGGCTTCAGCACCAAGGAGAACCGCCATCTCGGCGACGTCGTCAACGCGGCCGGCGGAGAGGTGCTCCTCGACATGCGAATTCGTTTTGTCGGTTCTCACCATCAGAAGCTGGTGATCGTTCGCCGCGCCGGCAAAACCGACAGTGACATGGCGTTTGTGGGCGGCATCGACCTCTGCCACGGCCGACGTGACGATCCCCTGCACCGCGGAGACCCGCAGCGGCTTCCGATGCCGCCTGTCTACGGAGCCACCCCGCCCTGGCACGATGTGCAGGTCGAGATCCGGGGACCGGCGGTCGGAGACCTCGAGTTCACGTTCCGCGAGCGCTGGGCCGATCCCACCCCTTTGAGCAGCGGCCCGCTGCGCCTGGTGCAGGCCCTTCGCGGCCGCCTCCAGAAACCAGGACGCCCGCTGCCCTCACAGCCACCCGACCCGGCCCCGTGCGGAACGCAGTCCGTCCAGGTGCTTCGCACCTACGGCCGGATGCGGCGCGGCTATCCCTTCGCTCCAAAAGGCGAGCGGAGCATCGCCAGGGCTTATCTGAAAGCTGTCCACCGGGCGCGCCGACTCATTTACATCGAAGACCAGTTCCTGTGGTCGAACGAGGTGGTGGCCGCTTTCGTCGAAGCTCTCAGGTCGCACCAGGAGCTGCGCCTGATTGCCGTGGTGCCTCGATATTTCGACCAGGAAGGGGTTTTCAAATGGCCGAGCCAGGTCGGCCGCGAGCAGGCGATGAAAGCGCTGCTGGACGCGGGCGGCGACCGGGTTGGCATCTTCGACGTTGAAAGCGCGGTGGGAACGCCCGTTTACGTTCACGCGAAGGTGTGTGTGATCGATGACGTTTGGGCCGCGGTCGGCTCCGACAACTTCAACCGGCGATCCTGGACCCATGATTCGGAGGTCTCGTGCGCTGTGCTTGACGAGGAGCGCGACTCCAGGGAGCCGCATGATCCCGCTGGACTTGGCGACGGCGCCAGGCACTTCGCGCGGGACCTGAGGCTCACCCTGTGGCGAGAACACCTGGGACGCGCCGAGGGCGATGACGGGGACCTCATCGATCCCGCCCAGGCGGTGCAGAGATTCACCGGGGTCGCGGCGGCGCTCGAGCGCTGGCATCAGGGCGGAGCGAAAGGGGAGAGGCCGCCCGGACGTGTCAGGCCGCACTTGAGGGTTCGACCACCCCGTAGCACGTTGCTATGGGCGGAACCGATTTACCGGCTGGTCTACGATCCCGACGCCCGGCCGCGAGCCGTTCGAAAAGCCGGTCAGTGGTAGGTCCTCGCCGCTAGCGCTCCTTGAGGCGATCGACGCTTTATGATCGGCGAGGACGATCAAAGGCCGATGAGGGACCACGTCAGCTTGATCGACGGCCACTACGAGCCCCTGACGGCTCGCGAGGCTGAAGTTCTGAATCTTGTGGCGCAGGGCTTACCCAGCCGTCAAATTGCCACGCGCCTTGAGATCAGCTACGCGACGGTTCGCTCGCACATCCGAAGCGTGGCCGCCAAGCTCGGCGCCCACTCCAAAGAAGAGGCGATTCTCAAGGCCCGACAGCTGGCGCTGATCCGCTGACGCTTAGCCGGCTTGCGTTGGGGGCCGCCGCCGGGTCGCCGCCCGCTCTACGTGGGGGACGTACGAGCGGTCGCCGATCCACTTTGCCGGGAGTATCGACAGGCGGCCTGCCAGCTGGTTGATCGTCGACGCGTACAGCGACCTCAGGGATGCGAACTCAGTCCACGCGGCGTCGGCGTCATGGCATTTGTAACCGGCGGTGATCAGCCGCTGGCGGGCATCGTCGAACTCGTGGCGCTCGACGATCGGAACGCCGGCGTTCTTGAATCGGAAGTACCACGCGAGATCCTCGACGAGGTGGTTGCCGACCTTGAACATCAGCCGGGCATGGCCTTCGGTGGCATCCTCGCTGACCACGGTGCTGATGACGAGCGTCGCCGCGTCCATCACCGCGCCGAACGAGTTGAGCCAGGCCTCGTTGTCGTGGCTCGACCGGAAGTACACGAGGATCGGGTAAGCGAGGTGGCTCTCGAGCACGGCCGCCGACCATCGCCGCCAGTCGTCGAAGGTGGCGCGCAGCTCGTCAGGCATGTGGTGGCTCGCGACCGTCTCCAGGATCTGGAGGCCTGCCGGTGGCGCGCCCGCCAGCGCGTCGAGCGTGACGACGAGTTCTTCGCGTCGCTGAAACGAACCGTACAAAGAGAAGAGCAGGCTGATGACGAGGGCGATCAAGCCCACGCCGGTGGCGCTCTCCGCGAGGATCACCAGGCGGGCGAGAACGCCGACCGGGAGGATCTCGCCGTAGCTCAGAGGCAGCAGTGACGTGGCGGAGAAATAGAGTGAGGTCCAGAAATCCTGGGGCCTCGGTTGGATCTGACCTGGGATGGAATCAATGATCAGCGCATAGCCGAGGATGCTCGACAGGCTCCAGAACGCGAGCAACGCGAGCAGCGCGACCGGCCCGAACGTCCCCAACCTGTTCTCACGACGGTCGAGGCGCGACTCTCGATTCCCATACCATCGCCAGGTCGCCCAAAGCGGGCGAAGGATCCAGGGCGCGATTCGAAGCTTGCCAATCGACGGCCGCGGCAAGACCACCGACTGGAAGACGTCGTAAAAGGCGACCGCTAGGATGACGATGCCAAGCACCGCCTCGACCAACGAGAGCATTGGCCAGAAACTTTAACCGGCGGGTTACGCCTTGGTTGCAGTCCCGGAGGTCGCCCGCGGGTTTGGCAGCGGCGTCAGCGTGCGTTCCACCTGGTCACGAAGGTGCTCAAATGCCGGCGGGAGCGAGATGCGCTCACCCAGATGCTCGAGCGGCTCGTCGGTGGTGAATCCAGGGCCGAGGGTTGCAATCTCGAACAGAACGCCACTGGGCTCTCGAAAGTAGATGGATTTGAAGTAGTACCTGTCGATGATGGGTGTGGGTCGCGCGCCGGCCGCCATCACCTTGTCCCGCCACGCGCCGTGGTCCCCGAGGGTCGACGACCAGGCGACATGGTGGACAGTTCCCGCGCCGCTCGAGCCCCGCGCCACCGGCGCCGGGTCGTATCCGTAGAACGATCCGCGATTATCGCCGCGTGACTCGAACTGGCCCGGGCCCGTGCTCTGGAAGCCGAGCGTGTTCTCCAGCAGGGATTGGCTGCGCTCCGGCGCGCTCGCATACGCGCGGACGCCGGCGAACCCCTGAAGGGCATGCAGCGCCGGCACCTCGGGGTGCTCCGCGATCAGAGGGGCATCGGTGACATCGTCGATGAGGAGCTCGAGTCCGAGCCCTTCAGGGTCCGCAAACCTGAGGCGGCCGTCGGCGCGCTCGGTGTCGATCCCGCGAGCGGCCAGCCGTGCCGACCAGAAATCGAGCGCCTTCTCGCCGCCGACGCGGAACGTGATGCGGTGGATCATCCCCGCTCCGGCCCTCCCTCGCGGCACCCCTGGGTACTCGAAGAACGTCATGTCGGCGCCGGCGCTGGCGTTCTCGTCCGCGTAGAAGAGGTGGTAGACGGTGGGGTCGTCCTGGTTGACAGTCTTCTTGACGAGGCGGAGGCCCAGCACGCCGGCGTAGAAAGTCACGTTG
>Ga0210394_10007070_pt1 | contig 11923 bp, 12 predicted proteins | sample IncBWC12MmetaG_FD_160121 | JGI IMG/M metagenome (GOLD analysis project Ga0210394, IMG submission 160121) | Forest soil microbial communities from Barre Woods Harvard Forest LTER site, Petersham, Massachusetts, United States - Inc-BW-C-12-M | ecosystem: Environmental > Terrestrial > Soil >... | reverse complement strand
CATATACCTTAAAGTTTAAGAATGCGAACGAATTTTTCGCGTCGCTTTCGTTATTTCGGAGCAACAGCGCCGGAAGCACCGTTTGGCGGACGAGGCCGCTAGTCGAAATCTCCATACGTCGCCGCCTGGGGAGCGCGCCCAACTTTATAATTCCGCGACGGCGGGGAACGATCCAGGGCGTGGTGTTCGCGGATGACGGCGCCACCGGGAGGTATCAAACGGGCGGACAAGTCCTCGTGGGGGCGGAAGTGGTGCTGGACGATGCGCGGCGCGTGCGCACGGATCGCAGCGGACATTACGCGTTCCCGGGAGTGTCGTACGGTCCGCATTTTGTCGAACTCATTTATCAGTCGGCGAGTCCTTTCTTTTTTACGACCGCGTCTCGTGTGCAAGCCGATGTGGACAGCGAGATCAACTTCGGCGTGGGCCTGTCGCTGGCACGCATACTAGGCATTGTCCGAAGCGACGCGGGAATCGGCTTGCGCGGCGTGGAAATCAGCGTCGTAAAGGGCGAACGGCATTTCAGCGCGCAGACCGATGCCGAGGGAGAATTTCGTTTGCAGGGGCTCTCCAGCGGTGACTACGAGGTAAAAGTTGATATGGATTCGGTGCCGCCGGGATATTCTCTGGCCGAATTGGAGCCGCAGCGAGCCAATGTGGAGTCTTCGCTTCCCGCGCATGTCGCGTTCACCTTGAAGGCTATTCGGAACATTTCAGGGCGAGTGACGATCTACGATCGCGCTTCTCACAAAGACACGCCCGTTCCGGGACTCGCCGTTTCCCTCCGCGAGCCGTCGCAGGGAAGCGTGACGGACGAAAATGGAGTGTATCTTTTTCGGGACTTAACGGCGGGAAGCTTCGTCGTGATTGTCAGCTACCAAGGCAGAGAGTTTCGGAGAGACGTTGTTCTCCCCGATGTCCCGGCCTTCCCTAAAGACATCGACATAAATCTGGGAGCAAAATAGCAGTCCAGGAAACAAGAGGCTGCGCGCGCGACGGTTCCGCAGTATTCTTTCCTTGTACGGTTCTTCAGAGCGGGCGCAGCGAGTCGGGCGAGGGCACGAGCATGGCTACCAGCACGGGTCATGGCATGAACACCGGCGCGGACACCAGCGTGAAGAAAGTTCCGACGCGCACTGAATCGGACAGCATGGGCAAGATCGAAGTTCCCGTCGACCGCTACTACGGCGCGCAGACGGCGCGCTCGCTTCTGCACTTCGACATCGGCCGCGACACCATGCCGCCCGAACTGATTCGCGCGTTCGGCATCTTGAAAAAAGCCGCTGCACTCGTGAATCTCGATCTCAAAAAATTGCCCGCCGACAAAGCGCGCCTCATCACCCAGGCGGCCGACGAAGTGATCGCCGGAAAACTCGACGAGCATTTCCCGCTGCACGTCTGGCAGACCGGCAGCGGCACGCAGACCAACATGAACGCGAACGAGGTGATTTCGAATCGCGCCATCGAAATCTCGGGCGGCGCCATGGGCAGCAAGAAGCCGGTGCATCCGAACGACGACGTCAACATGTCGCAATCGTCGAACGACACGTTTCCGACGGCGATGCACATCGCCGCTGCTTCGCGCGTTGCCGAGGCGCTGATTCCCGCCGTCGAGCGGCTGCGCGATGCGCTCGACGCCAAAGCGCGCGCTTTCGCAGGTGTTGTGAAGATCGGCCGCACGCATTTGATGGACGCAACGCCGCTCACCGTCGGCCAGGAAATCTCCGGCTGGGTCAGCATGCTCGATCGCGACGTCGCGCGGCTGAAGGAAGTTCTGCCGGGGCTTTACGACCTGGCCATCGGCGGCACCGCCGTTGGCACCGGCCTGAACGCGCCGGCTGATTTCGGCGAACGCGCCGCCAAGAAAATCGCCGAATTAACCGGGCTGCCGTTCAAATCGCATCCCAACAAATTTGCGGCCCTGGCCGCGCACGACGAAATCGTCTTCGCCAGCGGTGCCCTGAAAACGCTCGGCGCGTCGCTGATGAAAATTGCCAACGACATTCGCTGGCTGGCTTCCGGGCCGCGCGCCGGGCTGGGCGAGTTGACCATTCCCGAAAACGAGCCGGGCTCGTCGATCATGCCGGGCAAAGTAAATCCCACGCAGTCCGAAGCGATGACCATGGTGGCCGTGCAGGTTTTCGGCAACGACGCCGCGATCGGTTTTGCCGGCTCGCAGGGAAATTTCGAGTTGAACGTTTTCAAGCCGGTAATCATCCACAATTTTCTGAATTCCGTGCGCCTGCTTTCCGACGCCTGCCGCTCGTTCGTCGACCACTGCGTGGTGGGAATCGAGTTGAACGAGGAGCGCATCAGCGAGAACGTGAAGAATTCGCTGATGCTGGTGACCGCGCTAAGCCCGAAGATTGGCTACGACAAGTCCGCGGAGATCGCGCACAAAGCGCATCATGAGAATTTAAGCTTGCGCGAGGCGGCGCTGAAGCTCGGCTACCTCACGGCGGAGGAATTCGACGCGCTCGTGCGTCCAGAAAAAATGACGCACCCTTAGTACTCGCTCGGACTCGCGCGCAGTTCGACGGATTGCGCGCCCCGTTTCGGGGCACCCTTAGGTAACCGTTCACGTCAACTCGCGGCCAGCCGGTTCGACGCGGTTCATAGGGCGCGCAAAACAGTTTCAAATCGCCCTGCTATTGCATAATTTAAAAACATTTATCTTTTTCTAACGATTTCCTTTGACAGCTTTATCGCAGTCGACTAGATTCTTTCCACCCCTTCATACCTCTCAGGTTTTCCCCCTTCCGAGGAGTTTTTCATGCGGCTTCTTGTCGCCGAGAACGATCCTGCCCTCGGCACATTCCTGCAGCGCGGATTCGATGACGAACATTACGCAGTCGATTTGACGAGCGACGGCGAAAGCACGCAGGCGCTGGCGAAGGAACGCGAGTACGATCTGGCGATCCTCGATTTGAATTTGCCGCATCCCGATGGCCTCGAAGTTCTCCAGCAGGTGCGCGCGCGGCGGCAGCAACTCCCAATTCTGGTTCTTACGGCGCGCAATCGGCTGGAGGATCGCGTGCGCGTTCTGGATTTGGGCGCTGACGACTTCCTGCTGAAGCCGTTTGCTTTCTCCGAACTTTCCGCGCGCGTTCGCGCGCTGTTGCGACGCGGAGGCCGCGGACCCGAGACGGTTTTTCGCGTCGACGATCTCGAGCTGAATCGCGTGGAGCACACGTTCACGCGCGGCGGCCGCACGATCGATCTGACGCCGAAGGAATTCGCGCTGCTCGAATACTTGATGCGGAACGCGGGGCAGCGGGTGACGCGTGCACAGATCGTCGCGCACGTGTGGAATCTTTCGTTCGACACCATGACGAACGTGGTGGACGTCTACATCAATTACGTGCGCAAGAAAGTGGACGCGCCGTGCGAGAGGAAATTGATCCACACCATTCGCGGCGTCGGCTACCAATTGCACGCGGCCGCGCGGCCCGAGCCGCTGCGCTTGGATTCCTTTGTCAAAGAGAAGTCCGGCCGGAATCGGGATTCGATTTACCGGAGGGAGCCCGCATGAACGCTCTCTCGTCGAACGTGTTGCCCGTGACTGCCAACCTCGACGCCGCGCAGCGCGAGCAACTCCTTCTCGAACACCTGCCGCAGGTGCAGTACATCGCGCGCCGCATACACGAGCGTTTGCCGCCGCAGGTTTTGCTCGAGGATCTGGTGCACGCGGGAATTCTCGGGCTTATGGATGCGGTTCGAAAATATGACCCGGGCAAGAATGTGCGGCTCAAGTATTACGCGGAGTTTCGTATACGGGGAGCGATCCTCGACAGCCTCCGCCAAATCGATTGGAGCCCGCGAACACTCCGCCGTCAGGCGCGCCGGTTGGACCAGGCAATTTCCGCGTGCAAAGGGCGCCTGGGCCGCGATCCAACGGAGCCGGAAATTGCCGTCGAACTGCAGGTGAGCCTCGGTTGTCTGCAGCGGTTGCGCGGCGACGTACGCGGACTCGAGATCGGAAGCCTTCAGGACGACACGACCGAGCCCGGCACGGGCGAAGAAGCGCTGCAGTATCGCCCCGGATCGGAAGAGGAAAACCCGTACTTCTGCACGTTACGCTCGGAGATGACGGGATTGCTGGCAAGCGCGATGGGGGAACTTCCGCTGCGTGAGCGCGAAGTGCTGGCTCTCTATCATTTCCAGGAGCTCACGATGAAGAAGGTGGGAGCTGTGCTTGGAATCGGCGAATCGCGTATCTCACAAATCAACGCCTCGGCACTGCTCCGGCTCCGCGCGCGGCTGGGTGAGCTTCTCGAGAAAAAGCCGCGCGTGGCCGCGACCCTGCCAGCGGCGGCATCCGTCCAGAAAACGCTTGCGCCAAGCGCGCAGTGTAGAAAATCCTGAACAGGGTTCCCGCGACGTCAGCGGGGGCCATAGTACGAAAGTACAGGTTCACGATTCGGCAAGCGATCTTCTCCAGATTCCTAGAAGTCCCGCAATCTCCGGGTAAAATTAATAAAGCTTCCCGGAGGTGTACCCTGAAGATTCGAACCGCATTCGTGGGATTGGCGATGCTGGCCGCGTTCATAGCGGCGGCGCCCTTTGCGTTTGCAAAAGATGCTCCCAGCTATGACAAAGGTTTGCTCTTGTCCATGGATTCAAAGTCATGCGGCGCCGCGCAGAACTCCGGCAAGAGCCTGACCGATCAAATCATTGGCGGTGATTCTGAGCATAAAAAGGTTCAGGAAGTTCTCTGCCAGGAATACGTGCTGCAAGCGGATCGCATCACCTATCGCATCCGGCCAAAGGACGAGAAGCACGCCGTGCTGCTGCCCATCGGCGAGGCCGTCCAGTTTCGGATCTACAAGGACAAAATGTACGTGCGCAATCCGGAAGGCGACCGGAAAGAACGTGAATATAAGGTCGTGTCCATGCAGCCGCGCACCGAGGTGAAAGAAGCGCGGAACGCACAGTAAGTTCCGGCGCTGATTTTCAGGCCTTGTCGCAATCGTTTTCCGCGGAAGACGCCGGATACTAGTCCGCGAAGCAGCGCGTCGTCTCTAGTTTCTTCAATTCAAAAAGCAACGGCCGACAGTGTGAAACTGCCGGCCGTTTGAGCTTTTCAGTTACTGGAAATTATCTGTGTCCGCCGCCACCGTGAGAACCGCCCCCACCGTGAGAACCGCCGCCGTGGGACATGCCGCCACCGTGGAAACTGCTTCCACCGCGCGACCCACCGCCACTGCGGAATCCACCGCCGGCGGATCCGCGTCCGCCGCCGTTAAACGCGCCGTGCTGTCCGGAGCCACCGCGCCCATTGCCATTGAAGCTGCGTCCACCACCGTTAAACCCACCGCGTCCGTTGCCATTGAAGCCGCGTCCACCGCGTCCGTCGAAGCCGCGTCCCCGGCCATCGAAATCGCGGCCGCGACCGAACCCACGGCGCCCATCAAAGTCGCGTCCAAATCCACGGCCTCCAAATCCGAACCACGGACCGGCGCCGATGAAGATGCCGCCGTTGAAATATTCTGGCCCGTAGTAGCCGTAAGGCGCGCAAGCGTACGGGTAAAACCCATAGTAGCCGTAGGTGCATACCGGTGCCGGGCCATAATAGGGGTCGATCCCCACGCCAACGGCAACCTGCGCCTTCGCCGTACTTGCTAGAAGTACGAAAAGTCCCAAAACCATGAAGTATTTTGCGTATCGCATCTTGAACCTCCTGCCGGGCGGCGCCGTCGATTTCAACTGCGCCTCCGACATCTGCCACATCTTTCGGCTCGCTGCACGCTGCTTATAATGCAAGGGGGGTGCCAAACGCGCCTCGCAGCGCGGTATGTTGGTAACCATTGCAAGATCAGATAGATACGGGCAGCGCGATAGAACCGGGGCCAATCTTGGGACGGGTCGAGGCTGGTTGCAAGCCACCACCACTGCTGATTTTCAACCACTTGGGATTTAGCGATAAATACGCTGTGTTAGGGCAGCGAGGGTAAGATGTCGCGACGAAAACAGCAGGGAGGCACCCGCCAGACGGCGGATGCCTCGCCTTATTCAATTCCTACGGTTTTTGTTTCGACTGGCTCGGACGCGATGGCTGCTGTTTTTGCTGCAATTGCTGTTGCTGCTGCGTGTGCTTCTGCACCAATTGCTGCGTCTGCTGCTGGTGCCGCTGTTCGGTCTGTTGCCTTGCCGCGTCATTAGCCTTCTGTTGATCCAGCCGCTGGTGGTCTTGCTCTTGCTTCTGCTGAAGCCTCTGACGTTCCTGATCCTGCCTCGTGCTTAACTTTTGCTGCTGCTGCTGGTATCTCTGGTCGGCCTTCGCATTGCCCGTGTTTGGAGGCGCGGGGCGCTCGATGGGAGGCAGGTCCTTCACGTGGCCTGGATTATTCGAGCGAGACGCGCCGCTGTCGGTTCGCGCAGGCGCGTTGTTCGTTCGGGATGCGCCGCTCTCATTGCGCGCGGGTTCATTGTTGGAGCGAGATGCGCCACTCTCGGCGCGCGCTGGCTGGTTCGCGGGATTATTGGTTCTTCCTCCTTCTCGGGCAGTCACAACTCCGCGGTCGCTAAACGCGCCAGGTCTGGGAGTGGCAGCCACCGGGGGCCTGCCGTGATTCGTGGACGAGCGCAGCTGCGGGTTCGAGCGGGCGGCTTGGACGTGCTGAGATTGCGCCGCTACCGGCGGGACGTGTCGTTCCCGCGCGGCCGCTTCTTCTTCGGGCCTGGGACGGTCATTTATGCCGCCGTTGCCGCCGTTGAAGCTGACGCGGGTAGATCTGGTGTCTTCGACTCGTGTTTCATAAACGTTGTGAACGATGTTGATGTCGACGTTGGCCACGGCGCGATTGTAGAAGAAGTGGTCGTGGTCCCAGCGCCCGCCTTCAAAGCCGTGACCGAAGTAGCCGAAGCCGTAGTCAATCCCGCCATAGAAACCGACAACCGGTCCCCAATAGCCGTCATAAAAAACGAATCCGCTTCCGCCCCACGCCCAGTAGGGCGGGGTCCAGAAGAATCCGACCTCCGGAGCGAGCACCCACGTGCCCGGCACCCAGTAGTAGTCGTCGTCGGCATAGGCCCAGTAACCCGGCGTCCAGATATAACCGTCGCCGGGGCAAATAGGCTGGTCGTAGATGGGAAGTTCAGGCGGGCCGAACGCAACGGTTATGCCGATTTGCGCGAACGCCGCCGCCGGCGCCAGCAGCATTACGAGTGCGAACAACAACGCACGAAGAGACGGGAAAATCCGCATTTTGTTTCCTCCACTCAAATCATCCTTCGCTCACCCGTGTTGCTTAGCTGCCGCGGGCAGCGTGGATTGGGAAATTAACGTCGGGGCCGGAATTTGCAGAACGCCACCTGGCACAACACGGAATGCTAGTAGGAGGCCCGAGTCATTCCCATAGGGTGAAGAATGTAGGAACTCGGCGGGAACCTCGTATTTCGAAATGAAATTTCAGCTTGAACGTATCGCGCTGCCGTGTTCCTATGCACGCTTCAAGATTGCGAACTATACGGACGAAATCAAATTTCGGAGGCGTTCATGACGTACGCGCTGTGGATCATTCAGGGGTTGCTGGCGCTTCTTTTCATTTTCTCTGGTGTGATGAAATTTATGATCCCGGTGGAAGAGATGACCAAGCAGATGCCGATGTTCTCGGGACTTTTCATCCACTTCATTGGCGTGTGCGAGATTCTCGGCGCGCTCGGCTTGATCCTCCCAGGTCTGTTCCGCATCAAGACCGTCCTCACTCCGATCGCCGCGTCTTGCCTGGTGGTTATCATGATCGGCGCGACGGTAGTCACTCTGCAGATCCACGGCGCCGCCCAGGCGTCGGGGCCGGCGGTGGTGGGATTGCTGCTGGTGTTCGTGGCCTACGGCCGTGCGCGCCTCGCGCCACTTCGCGGTTCCTGAATTTGGGCCGAACTGGACCGCTCAGGCAGGCTTGCGGCGTTCGAACTGCTCTCGATAGTAATGTTCCTGCACGTCTTCAAACAGCGCCAAAATCTTTTCAATCAAACTCTGCGCCTCATCGTTCGACATCGCGCCCACCTTTTCCTGCACGCTCACTTCGTCGCCCGCGGCGGTTCGCGTGGTAATCGCCCGGATGTGGCGAAACTGCGGCGTCAAATGCAGCGGAAAATCCTCCACCTTCAGCGTGCTGAGGTCCGTCGCCACGGCCTTCGTCAACCTGTCTTGCAGACTTTCCGCGCTGGTCGCTATTCCCAGCACCGCTTCCGAAAATTTCGCGACGCAATAATTAATCCGAGCCATGCCGCTTTATAGCACACCTCGGCGGCGACTGCCGCCGTGTTATCATCCGCGAGACTGTTGTAGCCTCGGCTCTCGTCCTCTTAGCCGCCGCGTAACCGCCTCCGTGTTACCAGCAGCCCGCGCCGCCCGCGTCGACGTAATCCAAGCCCTCCGCTCGGACTAGTGCCGCCGCTTAGATAGCGCGGGCGTCTAGTCGGCCCTCTGGGGCTATGTAGCGGCGCCCTTCACGGGCGCCTGGCTTCGGCTTTGACTTTGATTTGTTCCGTTGCCCCAGAAAATCGAAATTCAAAATCGAAGATGGCGGGCGTAAAGCCCGCCGCTACAAATGCAAGACGGCCCGCGGTCCAGCATTTCGTAGCGCCGGCATCTTGCGGGCTCTTTTGTCTTCGTCGCAGCGGCATTCCTGCCACCAGCCTTTTCCGCGCGGTTGACTTATGCTTTTATTGAAGCAGCTACTTGAGGTACGTGTGAATGGGACGGCGACACAACCTGTATTTGCTGGATAGCAGCATCCCGGGAGATTTGAAAGAGGACTTTCCCCGTGGCGCTGCGACAACGTCGACTGAATGTGGGCTCAAGAACGACGCGGACGACATGGACGTGATCGGCCTTGCCTTCGAGCGCAAAGCTTTGCTTGTGACCGCGGATCGGGAATTTGCGCATAAGTGCAGGACGTATCAGGACCGCCGCCAGCGTTGCATGTTCGGCCTACTAATATTGCCCCAAGGAATCGAGGTTCAGAGACGCCTTCTCGCTGAATTGAGTGGTGGCCGAAAGAAGCTCCTCCACCGGCAATATGATCGCCAAGTAAACTGGATGGACGTTCACGACGACAACCTCGCCGTCGTCGTACACATGAATGGCAATCCGGCTGTGACGGACCTTTGCAATTGTCCTTGGGAATGAGCAGGGGCACGCCATCCGCTAGAAACGCAGCCATTGCAAGACAGTGGATAGAGCGGGCGGCGGCAACCCACTGCGGCGTGTACTTCACGAACCCGTCAGGTCCGATAGTGCGGTCAAAATTTCACGTCGTTGGCACTCGGAATCCGTGCCACACCCACACGCCAATCACCGCCAGACCCCGGCAAACACCATACAACACGAGAGGAAATATGATAAGTATGAACAGCCAAATCGGCCACAATTTTAAATAGAAATCCCTGCCTGAGCACCACCTGAGACGACCGTGATAATTCTGTTCCGCAATCTGAAGACAATCTTCCAATCCGAGCGGGCCCGGATCGGCGTAGCAAACCGTCTGTTCATTTCGGTACTCGTTGTAGGCTTCCACCTGTTTCCGCGAAGGATACACAAACAAACAGTACACGGCCCATATCAACACCAGCACGAAGTAGAGACGGTTGAACCCGCGCTTGAAATCGGTTGTCATCCTTCGCAAAACCTATCGCGGTACTTTTTCACTTGTGACCACGTTTGGGTTGTCGTTTCTTCTGAGCCTTCCGTCGACCACCGCTTGCGGACGGAAAACTCTTTGAATTGGGGCCCTTACCATATCCCCTGTCACTCGTAGTTGATCGAGTCGGCGTTCTCGGGGCAGGCGGCCTGCGCGTCGGCAAAACAGCCGGAGGTTCCGTAGAATCCCTTTCTTCCATTGGTTTTTCAATTTGCTCGTCCATTTCGCTGTCCTCAAATTTCATCTCGTTAGGGCACATAAGCCGGACTGGTCTTGCTCAAAAAAGCATGTCCTTTTCAGAGATTATCTCTGTGAGAGATGCGCTCACTTTCTCCGAACAACCACCCGAGCAATCGGCCCCGCTCAGAATTAAAATGTGATTCCACTTTGGAGTGTAGCAGCGGATCGTGGTGGACCTTAGCTTGCCGAAGTCTGGGCCGACGCCTTGTTCCTTCACATTGAGGCTGCACATCGCGGAGTCTTTGCCGTCCAATACCGAGACCATAGCGTCGTGGAATGCATTTGCCACAACATTTTTATCGTCCGGCGTTTGGTTCAAAAACCAATCACGCTGTACAGCTACGACTTTTCCGCCCTTAAAAACAACCGAGCCGCACAGCTCATAGAGCTCACCTCGCTTAACCCTGAGAAACCCTTCCTTAGAAATTGTCATTTCCGACGATTGAATATCCGCTCTTGCGCTCGCCTCGCTCTCGCCGAGTGTGAACGTCACGCCGTTGACGTAGAGATTCTGCGCGAACACGTCTGATGCTAGGAGTGACGTAAACATTGCGATAGTCATAATCTTGAGGATTAAGTTCATCGGCTGGATGCCCCTATTGTTACCTCGAAGACAGAATGCACCAATATTTGATTTGGCAGGATTATACATCCAGAAAGCCGAAGGCGGCTCCGTGCGGGTGCCGCAGCCCTTCGTCTCGCAGAAGGGTGCGTGCCTCGGAGCTGCTGGTTGCTTCCCTATCTCCGTTCATCTGTGTTCATCTGCGGTTCCGATGCGGTTCGCCCCGTTGTAATTCCGCACCAACTAATTTCTCTCAGCGCCAAAAATTGCTTGACAAATCCATCCGCTGTTGCTAAGAAGGTAAGATAATCAAAATATCTTAATAATATTTGTGTGCCGCCCCGAAACGGGGCCAGCGCCGACGTGTGTATACAGGGCCGCCTAGGTCTCCGGTGAGGGGAGCCTGGGGGGACCAGTCCCACGTCAAGGCGCTTGTCGCACTAGAGCTCGCCACGGGCGGCATTAGCCGCGTGCGCGAGCGGAAAGGGCCTCCCCCGGCAAGGGGAGCTTGGGGGATCGGAGGAGTGTGTCCCGTAAGGGACATGAACGAGCAGATGGTCGCCACGCGAAAGATCGATGTAAGCCGTCTCGGAGATGAAGTCCGTCAGCGCACGGCGGAACTTGCCCCGAGCGGAGCCGAGGGGGCAGCGCCCAAAATCCCGGGAAGCCCAGGGGTTTCAACCCCTGAGGGCACTCGCCGCTCGTCGAATATCACCCGATTTCTAATAGCGAATCGGCGATTAGAAACACGACTAACTCGCAGAAAACAAACACTGGCAACCATGCCTAATAGCGAATTTTCGCGGGTTTTTCCGTCCCTCGCTGCGGCATTTCTAATCGACAGAGCATGCCAATTAGAATTGAACCTAACTCCCGCAAAATCAGCGCCTTCCTCATTTCTAATCGTCGCTGAATTTGCATTTCGTGGTTCTGCGATTCTTCTGCGCAGCGGCGTACGGTTCGCGGACGGTCTACTGCATTTTTACTTGGTGCGCGTTTTTGTTGACGATGAAGATGCGCAGGTTGTTGCTGTGTGGATCGATGGGGAAAATGAAGAAGCCGAGCTTTTGCGCGTTGTAGGCGTCAGTAATTCCGGAGAGTTTTTCGCCGTCCTTGAAAGCCACTTCGATTTTGCGCCCGTGTTTTGGCGCGCTGGCGTCGGGCGTTTCGTTGTAGTCGGGATTGCCCGAAAAATCCTTCACGAAGAAAATCGCCTTCAGGTCCCGGATCATTACGTCGGTCCCCGACTTTTGTTGGCCCAGCGCGTCCGGGAAGAGGCGGAACGTCTCTTTCAGCGCGGAAAAATTGAAGAGAAATCCCTTCAGCCGGCGCCCGTCGAGGAACGCCACCACCGCGCGGTTCATATTACTGGCGGAAATGGGAGGAGTCGCCATACAGGACCTGTCGCGTATTTCCGCGTCGGGCCTCGCCTTTACTGGAATTATACGGAGAGAGTCGGAATCGAAAAGGACAA
>Ga0210394_10007068_pt1 | contig 11925 bp, 13 predicted proteins | sample IncBWC12MmetaG_FD_160121 | JGI IMG/M metagenome (GOLD analysis project Ga0210394, IMG submission 160121) | Forest soil microbial communities from Barre Woods Harvard Forest LTER site, Petersham, Massachusetts, United States - Inc-BW-C-12-M | ecosystem: Environmental > Terrestrial > Soil >... | reverse complement strand
GGCAAAGCACTCGAACCGAACCGGTGTCATTGCCCGAATGGTCGACAAACCGGAAGTAATCCAGATCGGGACATGCGCATAAGTAACGAGAAGTCGGCTTGTAGGAAGTGATCTCCGCGCTTCGCATCAACTCTGGACGGATAACGGGCCATCCGGAAGTTTGAAACCGGACGCCGCTATCCACGGCCGAAGGACCTGCTGATCGGCCTAGGCGGGTCGTCCAAAAAGTGGAAAGGCGTCCCACGGTCCGGAAATGTAAAACTGCCACCCGCCCCTGCCCTCTCGTATAGCCACCGCCGTCTAAGCAGGCTGATGCGCCTTGAGGAAGGAATGGATTTGGCGCACTGCCAGCGGAATTCGCTCTTTGGGCTCCTTCCAAGGGAATATGCTCACTTCGGCTTTCGGCGCGAGCATCGCGCACTCCATGGCGACGGCGTAAGGGTGCGCGGGGACGTCGTCCGGCAGGACCAGGACCGGGTTTTGGCAACTACGCACGAAATCGCGCGTCACGGTGAAGACGAAGTCGGGATTGGTTTCGAACATCCTGGTCACAAATTGATCGGCCGTCTGCATCGCAATCTCGGGTCGCTTAGCGGTCAGCGTCGAACCCCAGGTCGTCCAGAATGCGCCCTGGTACTTACGGTCGCGCATCTCCGGACGCCACCCCACGGGCTGCGCCAGCACAGCCGCGGCAATACGATCGGGGGCGCGCTTCAAGAGACTCCAGATGAACGGGCCGCCAATGCAGAAGCCCATCACCATGAACTTGTCGATGCCCAGATGATCCATCAGACCGAGCTGGTCGTCGGCGTAGGAATCCCACGGCCGGTCGACCTCGACAGGGCCGGTGGACTGGCCGCTAGGGGCGTTGCGCAGGTCCGCTGTGATGCAGCGATACTGTCCCTTGAACTCCTCAACGGCGTTGAAGGGCGAGTTGCCGGTGAAGAAGGATATGGTGGAGTTCAATCCCCCGCCGGGCAGCAGCATCAACGGGAAACCGGCCCCGGCCTCCTCATACCAGATACGAACGGAGCCTTTTTCGAAGAACTTGCCAGTTCCGCCTTTGCTCGCTTGCTGAGCAAATGCGCGCGGCAAGGCGGCCGTTGCCGCTGCCGCGGCGCCCGCAGCCAGTATGATGCGTCTGGTTAAACCCATAGTCGGCGTCCTCCTTGATCATTACTATGGCCGGTATGTGCAACTCCAAGCGCCAGTCTGATCCGCAGTTCGAAGGATCCTAACACAGGTTCTCTTGGGAAGAGGAGGCCGTAGCGGCTTATGACTGATTTCGTTTAATCACTCGATCAGAAGAAGATGGCCCGGTCGCACATGGAAAACAAGCGTGAGGCTGCAACTCATACGCCGCCCTACCCAGTCTAGGGTATGGACTCGTCGCATCACTGACGTAACGTTGTGAACTCCGCCGGATTAATCTTTCGCAGAAGTTGTGCGAGAGCAAGAACATAAGTAAGGTACGGAATTGTTGGCATTGGAGCACGCACTTGCCACATGACTCGACGGCATCCGCGGAAGGTCACCTTGCGCCCCTGAGCAAAGGGGGCGCCTTCGCAAGATTAGCGGGCATTGGCGTTATTGTTCTGGCCGTTGCCGGAGCGTTTCTGTATTTAGGCGGCTGGTTCAGTCCTAGCGCCCTCACTCCCAAGCGTTTCGTCGATGGCTTTGAGCGCGTCGATGGAATCTATTCCGGTTTTCGCCGCAATCATGCCAAGGGCGTTGGCGTCAGCGGTTTTTTCGAGAGTAACGGCCAGGGCACTCGCCTCTCGAAGGCCGTCGTGTTCCAAGCCGGCCGCGTGCCGGTCATCGGGCGCTTCTCTTTTGGTGGCGGCGACCCGTATGTTGCCGATGCGCCCAATCTGGTTCGCGGCCTGGGGCTTCTGTTTCGGCAGCCGGATGGCGAGGAGTGGCGGACCGCGATGGTCAATTTTCCCGTGTTTCCGTTCAAGACTCCGCAAGCTTTCTTCGACAACTTGATTGCCTCGCAGCCCGATCCCCAGACTCATAAACCCGATCCGCAGAAAATGGAGGCATTTCTCGCGGGCCATCCCGAGACTGTACAGGCGATGAAAATCATCAAGAGCCACCCCGTGTCATCTGGCTTCGACAACAGTGCGTACTACGGGCTAAGCGCCTTCTGGTTCGTGGATGCGAGCGGAACTTCGATTCCCGTGCGCTGGTCGATCGTGCCCCTACAACCGTTTGCAGCCGCGGATGCGGAGGCGGCTCAGGGAGACAAGAATTATCTTTTTGACGCGCTGATCGCGAGCCTCGTTCAGCATCCGCTGCAATGGCACTTGATGATTACAGTTGGGCAACCCGGCGATGTGACTGACGACGCCACCATTCCGTGGCCTGACGGGCGCGAACAGGTGGATGTGGGAACCCTGACCCTCGACCACGTTGAGAGCGAGGAGACCAGCCCCGCGCGAGATATCAATTTCGATCCGTTGGCTTTGCCGGCAGGAATGGCGCCGTCCGATGATCCTCTGCTTAGCGGTCGTTCAGCGGTCTATTCCCAATCGTTCACCCGGCGCGCAGGCGAGAAGAAGCTACCGAGCCCGGTCGCGCCTTCCGAGGTGCGAAAGTGAATACGAGGACGACGGCCCAGCGGCAGCAATTCACAGCTCTGATGCGATTTTTTCACTGGCTCACAGCCGCGCTGGTTCTGACGATGCTCGGCATTGGTGTTGCGATGGTGGCATCGCTCGCCGACTATCATCGCTTGGTGTCCATTCACCGGCCGTTGGGTATTCTCATACTGATTGTGGTGGTAATTCGCTACGTGAATCGGCGCTTCTCGACCCTGCCGCCGTTTCCCGCCACGATGTCGTCCCGGGAGCGCTTCGTCGCGTCGGCGTCCGAACTGTTGATGTATACCTTGCTGTTTGTGCAGCCGCTCGTCGGCTGGGGGATGTTGTCGGCGGCGCGCTATCCCATCGTGATGTATGGCTCGCTGCTTCTTTTCCCCATCCTTCCGCACAGCGCAATGTTGTACGCGGTGCTGCGGAAAACGCACACGGTCATCGCCTATCTGTTATTCCTGACGTTCATCGCCCATTTTGGCGCCGTTTTGTTTCACACGTGGGTCGTGCGAGACGGAACCTTCAGCCGTATGGCGCCGTGGAGGGTTCGTGCGCACTAGCGACGTCACCCGGCCAGTTCAACTGATGATCGGGCTTGCCGCGTCAAGGATTGCGATGGCCGACGATCCAAGAATTACTAACTGCTTTCAGTGGCCTGATCGGGAGTTATTTGGCTTAACATACGTCCCGGTGTTCTACGGGCGACCATGCACACACGATTTTTCCTTTGGCGAAAGTATGCGGCCACTTGCCTAATTGCGGCGGCGTGGGCGATTTGCTCCACTCTGTCGCTCGCGCAGACTGCCCCGTCTGTATCTCATCCCCCAGCTCCGCAGGCCGAAATGGGCCAGCCGATCGATACGTATATCCACGCAGCATGGGATACGCTTTCGCGATCGATGGACGATTGCAGGTCGGTAGCTGATCCAAAGCTCAACACGGTCTCGATCCTGTATCTGCCGAAGGACATGCCTGAGCCACGCGAAATTGCCGCGCTCGAATCTTCGTGCAAAGTGGAGGTCGAATGGCTTCCACGGCGCATCGAGAACCTCGGCGAAGTGAAGCCGAGAGACATTTCCCCCGCCGGACTCTTGTATCTGCCGAACAAATACGTGGTTCCAGGCGGCCGCTTCAATGAAATGTATGGCTGGGATAGCTACTTCATCATCCTTGGATTGATCCAGGATGGGCGCGTCGATCTTGCGAAGGGGATGGTTGAGAACTTCTTCTACGAGATCGAACATTACGGCGGAATTCTGAACGCGAATCGGACTTACTATCTCACCCGTTCGCAGCCTCCTTTTCTCTCCTCGATGATCCGCGCAGTTTATGATGCAGAATTCTCCACGGGACACAAGGATCAGGCTGTGGCCTTGCTCCAGCACTCGTATGTTTTTGCGTCGCGGGATCATGCGCTCTGGATGACTGACTTTCACAAGGCGGGCGATACTGGACTGGCGCGTTACTACGACCTGGGTGAAGGACCCGTGGAGGAGATGGCTGACGACAGCACCTACTATCCGGATGTGATTCGCTGGCTGCTCGCGCATCCGGATGCGCATACGGATTTCCTTGTAAGTGCGGCGGACGACCCGGATGCTGCGGAACAGGCCCAGTTGGCTAAGACCAGTTGCGATCCTCGTGCCTCCGGCGCTTGCGCGCATGCGCACGTGGACGGGCGTTGGCTAAGCCGCGACTTCTACGAAGGTGACCGGGCGATGCGCGAATCGGGTTTTGACCCGGCATTTCGCTACGGCCCGTTCAGCGGGTGGACCCACCACAATGCGCCCTCGGATCTGAACTCGCTGCTCTATAAATACGAGCGGGACCTGGCATGGATGGCTGAGCAACTCGGCAAGCCGGACGAGGCAAAACACTGGAGCTACCTTGCGGGCGCGCGCCGCGCCGCCATCAATAAATATCTGTGGAACCCCCGAAAAGGGATGTATTTCGACTATGACTATATGGTGGGCAAGCAATCGACCTACGATTACCTCACGACCTTCTATCCGTTGTGGGCAGGCGCTGCCGATGCGCAACAGGTGAAGGACGTAGAAGCGAATCTGAAACTGTTCGAGAAGGCGGGCGGGACCGCGATGAGCACTTACGAGTCGGGAGTGCAGTGGGACCTGCCGTATGGTTGGGCGCCGGTGACCTGGCTCACGGTTGATGGTCTGGCGAAGAGCGGTGACGTCAAAGACGCGGTCCGCATCTCACAAGAATTCATAACGATGGTCAGAGAGAACTACAAATGCGATCGAACCATCCGGGAGAAATACGACGTTGTGACGGCATCGACCGAAGTGAACGTCGCAAGCGGATATAAAGAAAATGTCATCGGCTTTGGATGGACGAACGCCGCATATTTGAAGATGCAGGCCCTGGTGAAGAGCTCCGGGAAGCAATCGGAGCAGGTCGCACGTCCGCAACGCAACTGCGCCGCGCAAGCAGCTAGTCACTGAGGTCATATATGTACTCCAAGAGGGCTGAATTTGCGCGCGCCTGAGCGCGTGGGCATCGTGGATTCCTTCCGCCAGGAAACGATGCGTCTTCCGTTAAGCGGCAGACTCTCGCAGGAGTGTCTCGATTTTCGAGTCGAGGTCTCGGGCGACGGAGAGGGCTTCCGAATTTTTGTATGCGGCCAGGAAGCTTGCCAACCTGTCATATGACAAATGCACGCCATCGGCGCGCTCATCCACAAGCACCGTAACCGGCGCGTAAGAGCCGGCATCCGGAACATGCTTGACCATTTCCTTCATGATGAGTGGATTGCCAATGATAAAACGGATGATCCTGGGTGTATCGCCACCTGTTTCTTTGCGCAGAACTGCGCCCTGATCAACCTGCATGAACAGCATCAGGCCTGCTTTGCTTAGGCCTTTCTCGACTGCGCTTCTCAGCTCGGTAAAAGAGCGCGCTTCGTGAGTTAATTTCGCAAATTTGGCCATCTCCGGATGACCGATGCCGGCGTTTATACCAGCCACTACTTCATCAAACGGCTTGGAAGTGGTCAGGCTGAACCGCTCGACCTCAATTCTTATCATCTCGAGTCTCCTTCCCGGCGTTTGCAGTGGCAAAAACGCCGTCCGGTCCGACGGCGAAGGCGCTCCAGGCGCCCGAAACGGCTGGAGCGACCGAAGATCACCGCAGTTGTTGATCTAGAAATTCGCTTGTCCGCCCGTTGGCGAGCGCAGCCGCCGCGGCATTGTAGTGTGTCCCATTATGCCGAGAGAAGGCATGATTCTGACCCGGATAGCTGTAAACTGTCGTGTTTGGTTTCTTAGCAAGCGCCGCTTTAATCAGAGCTTGCGCAGCCTTGGAAATGAACTCATCCTCCTCGGCCAGATGCATTAGAAGGGGCGCATTAAGCCCTTCGACCTCTCCCAGATATTTCTCAGTATCGCCGCCGTGATAAGCGACCGCGGCATCGACACCGTGGCAGCGCACGGCTGTCAGGAAGACCATCAACGCGCCAAGGCAATAGCCGAGGAGGGCGACTTTGCCGTTGCACTCCGGGAGGTTGCGTACGGCGTTGACGGTGTCCTTGACGTCCTTGGCGCCCGCGTCTCGGTTATAAGCCCCGTACAGACGAAGGCCGTGTTGCCAGTCGGCCTCGGACGTAACAGCGAGGTCGACGCCCGGCTCCTGCCGCCAGAATAGGTCTGGCGCGACCGCAAGGAAGCCTTGTTCTGCCAGTTCGTCGCAATGCTTGCGGATGTCGGCGTTCACCCCGAACAACTCCTGCAGAACAATGACCGCGGGAGCCGGCACGGTTTTCGGTCTTGCTATATAGGCGGCGAACGCGCCGTCATGTCCTGCTATCGTGATGTGATCCTTCATTGTGTTCTCCTCCGATGACGACATTCATCCGCGCCTCCGCCGATGTCGTCAGGATCGGCGGAGGCTCTACTTTCGGCGAGCCGGTTTCAGCCGGCGGCACTCATGACGGCCGCAGAGGTAGCAGCCTCTTCGATAAGTTTGACCGTTTCCTTCGGATGAGACATGTAGGCCACATGGCTGGCATTCACTTCGATCGTTTTGGCTTTTGCGCGCTTTGCCATCATCCGCTCCTGGTCCGGATTGATCGATCGGTCTGCGGTGGCCACCATGTACCATGTGGGCTTTTTCTTCCAGGCTGGCGACGTGACCTTGTGGGTGAACGAGTCGGTGGAGATCGGCACCTGCGATATAGCCATGAACCACGCCTTCTCCGGCGGAATGTCCGCTGCGAAGTCGGCCGCGAAATGCTCCTGTTCTATCCACCAGTTGCCGTTGCTGTCCGGTTTAAATGCCTTGGAGGCTTGCGGCAAGGCCTGTTCGATCGACGCACAGCTCTCACCGTCATCGAGCGCAAATGCGGCAATATAGACAAGCGCCGCAACCTTTGGATGATTGCCGGCCTCGGTGATGATGGACCCACCATAACTGTGGCCCACCAGAACCACTGGGCCGTCCATGGCGTCGATAGCCGCCTTCGTGTACTTTTGGTCGTCGGCGTAGGAGGTCTCCGGGGGCTGCGCCACCGACACCTTGTATCCATCGTTCTTGAGAATGTTAGCGACGGCTTCCCAGCCGGAGCCGTCGGCGAATGCACCGTGCACCAGAACCACGTTCTTAATACGCTCTTTCATGACTATTCTCCTTTGTAGTCAAGATCTGCGCGGACCGTTTGATTCTCGATGTCGAACGTCTTCGCACCAAACCGCTCCTACCTGTGCGCAGATGCAGTCGACCCGCGCATCAAGCTAGCCGTACCCAATATCTCCACTCTTGCAGGATTGTGCCGATTTTGTTGTTTATTGCCGGAAGAATGTGGACATAGCCTTGCCGGCGTGTGGGACTTGCTAAAGTATTAGGATTGAGCGGTCTGCGGTCGCGTGCGATCAGGCGAGGTTATCAGGCCCGATAGCTCTCGTACTATGATAGCGTCGCCACCGTCCGGGGCTTACTCCGACTACCTGGCGGAACGTGCGCGTGAAGGCCGCCTGATCGCCAAACCCAGACTGCATTGCGATGTCGACGATCGGTGTGCTCGTCTGCCTGAGTAATTCTTGGGCATGCTCAATGCGACGCCGAATCAGCCACTGGTGGGTTGAGATGCCGAAGGTCTCTTTGAAGGAGCGGGCAAAATGACTCACGGACAAGGCGCACTCACGCGCAATCTCCATTAGCCGTATTCGGCCGTCCAAATTTTCGCGGAGCAGTTCTGCCGCACGGCGCTTTTGCCAAGGAGCAAGGCCACCTTTTGAAAACTTGCCGATTTTTTGCAACACACCATACCGCTGAACCAGATGCGCTCCCAGAATCAAGCTGAACTGATCCAACGCAAGGAGCGAGGGACCATCGTGGCGCCCGATGAAGGGCAGAATGCTCCTTGTCATTTGGGCTAACACCAAATCGTCCCCAACAACGGATAACCTGTAGCTGCTTACTCGGCCAAAGCCAAAATCAGCCGCGATGTCGTCAAGCTCTGCCCGTGGCATGGTGTAATGCACATAATCGAACGCCTTGCCGGCCCAGCAGCTTGGTTCTGAATCGAAATCGATGACATTGCTTTGAAAAGGGAGGAATGATCGGTATGTGGGTACAAGTTTGTTCTCGACCCACACTTGATAGCTATGCAACGGCAAAGCTTTAAGGGAGATCGACACGAGGAGAGCTGGCACGCTCGACACCCTTGTGATTCGATCATGCAGGCCAGCTGTGGACTCAAGGCGCGTGATCGTAAAAGTACCAGGGGCTGGAAATGGCGGGGATGCCGAGGAAGTCCCATCGAATTTGACGTGAGTTGTAAATGGATCCTCGGACCATGCTTCAGCCGAGGGCGCTGAACCTTGATTCTGTTCGGGAGCGCGAATCGTACTCACGCGACCTCCAAATCCGAGACGACCGGTCATCTTGAATGGATTCAAGAATAACACCTGCTGGTTGCATTTTTTTTGGGTGAGCTTAAGAAGAACCATCATTGTCATCGGAAATCACAAATTCAGTCCGTTTCGACAAGCCGCGGAAGGGTAATTTCTTGCCAGACTCGGAAAATGTCTCCGATCCAGGGCGAGATCTCACATCGAGAGCACGGTCCGCGCGAAATGCTTCTGCTCTCCGCTGGCAAACTATTTCAGGACGTCGGCTATGTCCAAGCGAGCATTTACCGCATCGCATCTGCAGTAAACGCGCCTAAGGGCACTTTCTATAATTACTTCAGGAGCAAAGAAGACCTCGCATCGAGACTTATAGATCGCCAATTCGAGGCTCTTCATGAATCGCTTTCTCGATCAACGGGTCATAGCGCGAGCCATCAACTGAAAAAGCACTGCAGCTTCCTGGCCATAGAACCACCGATGGTTGAAGTGGCCCCGCTTCAACTTCTGGCGACCCTCGCTGCGGAGGCACCAGCAATCCCCGTCGCCCTTACGCAACGTATCGCTCGTGGCACAAACATCTGGATCACTCACGTAAGCAACTTGATCTCACTCGCTCAGGTAGAAAGCGGAACACCAACTGCGCAAGATCCCAAAAAGCTGGCGTCAATGCTGGTCACTTGCTGGTACGGAGCGATCGTTCGTAGGAAATCGGACCCATCTTTCAATCTGGTGGAGGACCTTGTTCCGTTCGCGTTGACTTTGCTTTCCTTGGGTCCCTGAGTCGCGGCGCCAAGTGCTTTGGCAGAAAACTGCAAATGTGAGCAATTCCGCAAAGACCCGATGGCGGTCCTTTAGTGAAGCATCGAACTCCTCCGATTACTCGCACCCTCTATTGAACTTGAGTCCTCCACGTCGTGTAAGCCTTCCTCAGGTCCGTGCGGTAGTGACTTGCTCCAGAGAGTGGATATGCTGCGTGTATCGCAAACGCGGGCCGCTACCATCCACCAATTCGGCATCCTCACCCGGGTCGCAGCAGTGTCAACCGGCGCGCAATCTCGGCAATGGAGTGCAGCTTAAAACGTCCGATCGGGGTCTGGCAAAGGAAGTTGCCCGATGGCACCGCAAACGTCAGAGCGAGTGTCGCGTTCGTGGACGATGCGGCGCGATGAGAAACGAAGCCGCATGCGAGTGATTCAACCCTGATCGTAAAAAAGACTAAGAACATGAAATTCAGTTTGTTACGGAAGCAAACCTCACGCCGCGAAATGTTGCGAGATTCGGCCACGCTGGCCGGTAGCGCCTTTCTGGCGCACCTCTCTCCCCCGGCATTGCTCCGCGCCTCCGCGGCGGGCTACGCGCAACAAGCGCCTTCGGCAGCCGACCTGGTCGCGAGTATGCGCGCCAAGTTCAACGCCGCTCGCCTCCAAACGCAAAAGCTCGCTGACAATCTCACTATGCTCTCCGGCCCCGGCGGAAGCGTCGTAGTCCTCAACGGCCCCGACGGCAAATTCGTCGTGGACACTTTCGTTGCGCCCGCTTGGCCGAGACTCAAAAAGGCGCTCGACGGCATCGATAACGGTCCGGTGAAATACGTCATCGATACCCACTGGCACTTCGACCATACCGATAACAACGCGCGTCTTCACGCGGCCGGAGCCACAGTCCTTGCCCACGAAAACACTAAGCAGCGCATGTCCGAGCCGCATGATCAGCCGGTCTTGTATAGAGGACCAGACGGAGCGCTCCACGACTTGCATTTCGACGCCTCGCCCGCGGAGGCCTTACCGCAACAGACGTTCGCCGCCACTTGCAAATTGCAAGCCAACGGCGAAACCCTCCTGCTCCAGCACTTAGCCCCCGCGCATACGGACACGGACATCTACGTTCATTTTCAAAAGGCCAATGTGATTCAAATGGGCGACACGTTTTTCAACGGCATGTATCCCTATATCGACCCCGGCACGGGCGGCAAAGTCGATGGCATGATTGCCGCCGCCGACAAAATTCTCTCGCTCGCCCGCAATGACACCAAGATTGTTCCGGGGCACGGCCCGCTCGGCGACAAAGCGGACCTCACGAAATCCCGGGACATGCTCGTCACCGCCCGCGATCGCGTTCAAAAATTGAAGTCAGCGGGAAAATCGCCGCAGGAAGCCGTCGCGGAAAGGCCGTTCGTCGATCTCGAACCCGTCTGGGGCAAGGGCATCATTGACGGCGACCAGTTCGTCCAAGTCCTCTATCTGTCGCTCTGAGTCTCCGGCTGAGTATTTCCTGACGAGCAATCCGTCAATTCGAATGTGAGCAGGACAGATTTTTACTCTCCGTGGAATTTAGACACAACGAACTTGCGGAATTCAATCGCGCTGGCCGGAAGGTAACGATCGGCGATCCACCCTATGCCTAACGGTCGAACGGGACGCGCCGGCGAAAGTTTAACCTCTACGACTCCGGCAAATCGAGAGGGTGCGAGTGGAAGGAGCCCTATGCCGAGTCCCGCGGCAATCAATCCACGCAGCGTTGCAATATCCATGCCCTCAAATGCGATCTTCGGCACGAACGATGCATCAGCACACAGCCTGTCGAAGATGATCCGCAGGGTATGTTCCGGACTGAGAGCGAGGAATGGCTCGGATGATAATTCCTTCAAGCTAAGGGTACGCCTTGCCGCCAACCGATGCGTCCGCGGCATGGCGATCAACAATTCTTCATCCAGAAGATGGTTCCAGCGGACATCGCTTTGCCCAAACATTCCCGGGACGGACAAGCATAGATCGATGCCGCCTCCAGCAAGCTCTTCCATCAGCATCTCTCCCGAGCGCTGGACGAGGAGCGTGAACTGAATCCTGGGATGTTTTCGACGATATTCTTTGATCAGTCCCGGAACCATTTCAATTCCGAGTGAGTGTAGAAACCCGAGCGATACGGTGCCGGATTCTTGCTCGGTCTGTTCGCGGAGCAACCGCTTTCCGCTTTCAAGGACACTAAGTGCCCGAGTCACATTCTCCAGGAATAGACGCCCGTAAGGCGACAGCACGACAGCGCGTCCCTGACGATAAAAGAGTGGGACTCCCAGTTCCTCCTCCAATTGGGTAACAGCGCGGCTGATCGCAGACTCAGAAACAAATAGTTTTTCGGCAGCGCGTGTCACATGTTGCCGTTCGGCGACTTCGCGAAAATACTTTAGCTGTTGCAGTTCCACCGATCCCTCCCCATGTCACATTCGTTGCGCACGGCGCATCGTTATGATGAATTCACTGTATTGGACGCGGCACACGGCGAATCCTACCCTGGAATCGGTGGGGAACAGTCGCCGAGTTCGAACGTGCGCCGGGCACGTGGGAAATCGAGTGGCTGATTTTACTGAGATTTTCTGCTCCCTTGGAGGAAGAGGAGAGTGAAAGGCCGTGCTAGACATTATTTTGAGTGCACTCCTGCCAATGGTCGTCACGTTCCTGCTCGGTTTC
>Ga0210394_10007067_pt1 | contig 11927 bp, 26 predicted proteins | sample IncBWC12MmetaG_FD_160121 | JGI IMG/M metagenome (GOLD analysis project Ga0210394, IMG submission 160121) | Forest soil microbial communities from Barre Woods Harvard Forest LTER site, Petersham, Massachusetts, United States - Inc-BW-C-12-M | ecosystem: Environmental > Terrestrial > Soil >... | reverse complement strand
CGAGCCGGGCAGGACGTTCAGCCGGGCGATCTCGTCGGGGGTAGGGATGGGTGGGCCGATCACCCTCAGTTCGGTCGCGTAGTACATGGCCTTGGCCGCTCCCGCGACGTACCAGACCTCGTTGCTGTCGATCAGCCGCATGCAGGCGACGAGCCAATGTACGTTCAGCTTGACCCAGTAGTTCCCGGGCTGGCGTCGTTCTTCGTCGGTCATAACTCTGTACCTCGCTCGATGGCGTCGATGACGTGCTGTGCGGTGTGCGCGGACCCGGCGGCCCAATGGAGGCAGCGCGCCCGCTCGCGCGTGACGGCTTTAGCAGCGAAAGCATCGAACGCTTGCGCGATCATCTTGTGGTTGATGTTTCCGGCATCGCTCCACGACTCTGACGCAAGCAGCGCCTCGACACTCGGCTCGTCCATCTCAGCCTCCCCTCGTTGGGTCATCGTCACTGGCGTTCGGCGAGAGCGTGGACCACATGCTGATCCACCGGCAACCCCAACCGAGATTGTACCGGACGCGCTGGTCACCGTTAGGCGCATAGTCGAGCACCGCCGACGCGTCGTCCCTGTCCTCGCTGCTAGGTGGCGGCGCGGTGGCTTTCCAGCGGTTTTTGCGCCGGTCAGTTATTGCGGCAACTCCATTTCCCAGCGATGGCCACAGACGGTGCACTCTATCGTAACGATGTCGCCACCGGGATAACCGTCGCGCTGCGAGTCAGGGATCTCGCGCCCGGCTGGGTGGGTGACGGGCGTCGGTAGCCCTGGGCGCCAGGGGTGCTCCGGGATGCAAATAAATCGTTCGGTCATCGTTACAGCGTCCTTTCGTATGCGGCGTTGTAGAGCCGCGCCTGTGTTTCCGCGACCTTGCGCTGCTTGAAGTACCCGCCGCCTACCACGAAAGACTGCGTGAACGTGTCCCAGAGGCCGAACGTAAACCCGTCGCGCCGGTCTTCCGGCGCCAGGTCGCGGACTTCGTAACGGGCGGGGGTCATCGGCCCTTCCTTTCGTGAACCCACCACCAACAAAGGAAGACGCCGACGCCAAAACCAAGCATGTATCCGACTAAACTAAGCAGGAACTCGTTTAATAACATTATACATAGATCGCTCATCCCCACACCCCATACGCGATAACTATAGCGCAGACCGCGCACGCCGCGGCGGCGATCATGATGAGCGTAGCGACGGACAGCCGCTCGCGGCGGGGGAACGTCGTCAGCACGCCTGAAACGGCGAGGCGGTCGAGGTGCGCCAGGCCGGCGACCGTTTCAATAGTAGTCATGTAGACCTCCCTTTCTGGTGCGAGGGGCTATCCGAGACGTTACCCAGAGCTAAGGGTAGGCCAGTGGGCCGTTCGTCGGTAGCGGCCCCAAAGCTCTGCCCTCGCATGATCATGGTATCCTCTTCAACAGCGTTATCCGTTCCGACGCCCTGGTCAACGCGGTGTAAAGCCACCGGTCGGCGTCCTCGCGGAACGCCGACGAATCGTCGACGACCGTTACGTCCGGCCACTCGCTGCCCTGGGCGCTGTGGCACGTCAGCACGTAGCCGAAGTCGAACAGCTCAACGCCACGGCGGCGGAGATACGGCCGCCGCAAACCATCCGTGTGCTCCAGGAACGGCGTAAGCTCGACGCGCGTCTCTATCGGCGCCTGCAGGTCGTCCATGACGATCTTCAGGTACGGCCGCCCTTCCTCGTCGTTATCGCCATCGTCCAGGACCTCTGCGACGGTCCCGATCAACCCGTTGTACAGCCCATGCTCACGGTTGTTGCGGCGGCATATCACGCGCTCGCCCGCACCGGGTATCGTCCCGCCGAAGCCGTCACGTTCCCTGACGCGCTTGGTGATAGCCCACCGGGCGCGGTGAGTCCCGCAGATAAGCTGCCCTCTGGAGGCCAGCACTTCGTTGAACGAGAGAGGAACGACGCGCGCCACCGGTTCGTCAGATAGCGGGATGGGTTGGCCTTGCCTCGCCATCGTTGCCAGGCGGATGATCGGCGATTCAGCGGCCTGCCGGTGGATCTCCGATAAGAACACGTCCGGCTCACGGGACGTAAACGCCCCCGTCCCGTGGATAGGCGGAAGCTGCCCAGGGTCGCCCAGGACTAGGATCTTCTTCCCGTACGACCGGAGGTCGTCGGCAAGATCGTGACCGACCATGGATACCTCGTCTACGATCAGCAAGTCCGCGTAGGCCAACGGGCTAACCTGGTCCAGCGACCATTCGATCGGGTCCGTGTTAGGCACCGGAACGTAGATCATGGAGTGTATCGTCTGGGCCTGATAAACGCCCTTGCGCCGCAGCACTGAAGCCGCCTTGCCGGTGAGCGTCGCTACGCAGACCCGCAATTCAAGTTCGGCAATCAGCTGCGCGGCGATCGTCGTCTTGCCGGTGCCGGCGTACCCAGCCAGGTAAAGCTCGCGTTCGGGCGAACGCGTAAGCCAATCCAGGATGCGGGACGACGCTTCTCGCTGCGCGGGGGACAGTTCGACGGTCACGCCAATTCCTTCAGGATCGCCCGCGCCGCAGCCACTGGGTCGGGTGCGTTAATGATCGGGCGACCGACGACGATATAATCGGCGCCGGCCTCGCGGGCTTCGGCCGGAGAAGCAACGAAGACATGGTTGTCTCTCGGCGTGCAGCGGCCGGTGTGATCTACTAGGCGGATACCGGGACAGACGATGATCTTGCCTTCCGGTTTTCCCCCGTACATCTGAATCTCTCGGACCACTTGAACCGGGCAAACGATCCCATCGAAGTTTGCCGGTTCGGTTGTTGCCGAGAGATGATGTGTGTTGCTGTCTGTGAGCTGAACCACCGCTAGCACTTTCTGGTCGTCGGAGGTCTTCGCGGCCATCGCCGCAGCGAGCATCGAGGGCGTCGCGTGGACGGTCAACATCCGCGCGCCGAGGGCAAAGGCGAGGGCCGCGGTGGCGGCGACCGTGTCGCGGGTGTCGTAGAGCTTCAGGTCGAGGAACAGCAGCGCGTCTTCGCGAAGCATGTTCTCGATGAAGATCATGCCGGCGTAGTCGAGCATCAGGCGTGTGCCGACCTTGAACCAGCGCTGGCTTAGCTCGCGGCGCAGGCGGGAAAAGACGACGCCGGCAGAGTGCGCGTCCAGGTCGAGGGCGACGATCAGTTCGGTCATTTCACCATCCTCTGAATGCCGTTAGCGTCAACTTCGGTGAACTTGTCCCGCCGGACGGCGATCCGCCCGAAGGGGTCCGCCGTCACTACGAACTTCCGGCGCGAACCTGTGACCCCAGCGATCACCGTCAAGCCGCTGCGGGCGGCGCGCTGGACGAACGACCAGGCCGGCTCCTCGCGCCACGCGTGAGGCCGTGCGCGGTCGCACCGCGCGGCGAGGGTGCGTGGCCCTACTGCATCGAACATAACCCCGGAACGGTCGGGGCGCATCTCGGGCGGCGGCGCGTTGCCGTCATAGACGGCGGTCAGCCATATGCAGCGGAAATCTGAACACGCCTTAGGGCGATCGGCGTAGATCACGCAGCCGCCGCACGCGCCGAGGTTGTTGCACCGCACCCCCGCGGCCTTCGGCAACACCGGGTCTTCGATGGTAAGCCATGTGCAGCAGGCCTCGCACGTTCCGCAGTGGTTCATTTAGTCTTTACCTTGCTCATCGTGGTCCCCTAATGGGCGGCAACCCACTGATATATACGCTATAGCGGTTATAAAGTAAACAACTTAGTCACGTGTTACGTCGTTCGTCTTTACCCTGTTGTAATACGATCCGGTCTCGCTGAACGTGGATCCTCCGGTAAGTTTCGCTATCGGCCGCTCGTAAGATGGCTTCTGCGGTATCTAGCTGGTTTTGCGCGAGCTTACGCAACGAATCAATCATCTCGGGGACCGTCTTTCTTCCCCAATCTGTATAACCTCTTCCGTGGCTTAGACCTGGCAGATATATGCTAGTCATTTGTTCGCTCATAGCCGATCCTCCAGAGTCGGTCGCTGGTAAGGCCTCTTGACGGGCGGTGGCCGCTCTACCTCGCCGGCGCACTCCGGCAGCTCCGGCACCAGCGTGGCAACTTTGCGCCGCAGCGCCTCGTCCTCGCACGCGCGGTACAGCAACATCAGCGCGGTCGCTTCGCGGACGGTCACGGTTCACCCTCCCATCCAATCGGCATGTCGAAACCGCTGGCGTATTCGTGGCCGCCACCCCCGTACTGCTTCGCCACGGCGCTGACATCCGCCCCGCCGGGCGGGGAGCGCAGCGAAAAGTGGCGCTTTTCGTCAGTGCCGTCGTAGTAAGTAGCGGAGAAAACAGGCAGTGGTTGGTCTAGCCCCGTTCCCTGACAATCTTCATGACCGCTGACACACTTGCATGGGGGATTGCACATCAGGTGCCCCGCGTCGCTCGCCATCGTCGGAGGCACGTTCGCCACCGGCACGACGTGACCGCCGATCCGCATCGTGCGGCGCGTGGCCTTTACGACGGCAGCGACCGCCTGACGCTGGGCGCGGAGGATGGCGTGGCCTTCGTTCAACAACGCCCACCAATAAATGGGGTGCGGTTTCTCCGGGAGATTGTGCCACTTGTCGAGCCGATCGAACATCGCCGGCAGATCTGTGATGTCGTACGATGTTAAGGCCGCGTGGAACGCCCGGCTCTCATCGCCGTACCGGAACCGCCAGAGGTCGCGGTCCTCGATCAAGTCGATGATGCGCGGGCGCGGCTTGCCGGGGTAGAAGTAATCCCAGGTGAGGGCGGCACCACTCCTTTCCATATCAAATATAGCCCCGAGGTTATCTGGGTCTGGCGCAGGCTTTGGCGCACCTGGGTAAATCGGGCCGTACCGTAACCAGTTTTTCCATCCTTCACGTCCTGGTCTTACCTGTATAAGATCGTCCCGCGCCGTTTTGTGGTGGTCGAGTACCAGCACCGACCGCGCCTCGGCGGCCATCGCGCGCAGGGTCGCGAGCGGGTAGGAGAAGTCGACGATCATCACGTCGCAGCCGCGGAGCCGGGATGGTAACGGCGTACTCTCTAATCGCGGCTGATGTTCATCTGGCCAAAGTTGACCCGTCTCGTAGGCGCGGTCGCAGTCACGGCAGTGGTTGTTGTCAGCCACCCATTTCATTCCGGGCGGCGTGTCTCCGTACTTCGCGGCGACGAACTCCACGTCAGCGCCGAGCGCCCGGTGGACCGCCCAAGCAGCGCCGAGGCCGTCCGCGCAGTTGGCGTGGTAGATGCAAAGTGTCTTCATTCTCCGGCTCCCGTGACGACGCTAGTCGGCCGCCCTGCGCCACCCTTTCGGCACATACTCGCGCTGACGCCGGATTTCGTATTTACCGGGGGGGAGCAGCAGGCTCTCGTGGGTATCGAACGAGCGCAGGTGCAAGAGCTCGGTCGGCTCGGCAATATCGAGATAGGCCAGGAAGGCGTTCGTCTCGTCGATCAGCAACTGCGCTGCACGCTCTTTAATGATGTGGTGGTGTCCGGTCTCGCTGTGCGCGATGACATGACAGCCATTCGAGGGCACGGCTGGTTTGAGGCCGGCCGGCAGGTGTTCGACGCGGCGGACGCATACGTCGCCCTGAAAAGACGGGCGCTCGGTGACGGTCTTCATGTGCGGTTTTCCTTCTGTTCCATAAGTGAAGCCGGGATGTCGTAGGTCCATGCGTTGGCCTCAAGGGCCGTCTGGACCGTAGGCGGAACGGGGATAGCGAAGGTGCGGCCCGTACCGCACAGCACGCGTAGGAAGCGCTCTCTGCCGCTGTCGGGCAAGTTGACCTCAAGAAGCTCCCCAATCGTCGGATCGCCGTCGCGGTCGATCAGCTTTGCTTTCAGCCCGTCGAGGATTGTCGCCCAACCTAAGATCTCGCAGGCGGCGCGGCGTTGTTCAACGTTACGCTGACCTAGCGCGGCTGCCGGGGTCAGGCTTCCGCGGTTTTCGATCCACTGGGCTGGGACACGAACGCCGTGCCATGAATGTACGGCCCAGCCATCCAAAAACTGAAGCGCTGGGCCGTCCTCGCTGTGAAGAACTTCTCGGTCGTCGAGCCGAACGATCGTCGGCCTTTCCGAAACAATGACGTAGTTCTGATAGCACCACCACCAACAACAGCTTTGGGCAACGTCGCGCCACAGATCGAGGTCGAAGGAATTTTGCGCGTTGTACTTAATGCCAAAAACATCACGGCAGAACAGGTAGAACGCGATCCAATAACTATCGTGCTGTCCCCACCACTCTTGCCCAAAACCGTCCCGTGGGTTATCGAAACTATCCCTGAGGCTAGCCATGAGGCTGGCCGTACTGGTCCCAAGGCTGACCTGGAGGCTGGCCTGGAGGCTGTCATAGAGGCTGGCCCCGAGGCTGACCTGGAGGTTGTTACGGAAGCTAGCCCCGAGGCTATCCCAGAGGCTGACCTGGAGGCTGTCCCGGAGGCTGACCCCTAAGCTGGCATGGAGGCTGACCCCGAGGTTGTCATGGAGGCTGGCATGGAGGCTGCCCCCGAGGCTGGCCTGGAGGCTATCCCAGAGGTCCCCGAGGCTGTTCCCGAGGCTATTCTGGAGGCTATCCTGGAGGCTGGCCCCGAGCTCCGGCGATTTCAGGAAACGCAACGCCATAAGCGAGGTAGCGGGGGAGTCGCACCACACGAATACCGGCTTGTCACAGACGCCTATACGCTCCCGCATAGCTAAAATTGCAGCTTCCGCCCGCGGCCGGTCGGCACGCTCGGTACAGATGCCCCAGTGCAGCCACTCGTCGCGAAATCGCGGCAGTATGGCGGCTTGCTCTGGTGTTAGTTCGTTGATTTTTGTTTTCACTGCTCCCTCCGTGCCGATTGGCCCTGATACTTCCCGCGATATGGCATCTTCTACTATTCATTCTGCGGGTCGACCGCGCGGCTCAGGAGCGAATACAGACGGACTCCATGGGCCGACATGTGCTCGCCTCGCGCGCGACGTGCCAGCAAATCCTCGGTCTCTACGACCTCGGCCATCGAGCGGTGCTCACCGAACGGGAGCGTCCGCCAGCGGGGGACTATCAGGCCAGATTTCGACATCATAGTTCGAACCTTTCCGTAACGTACACCCGTGTGCCGGCACCGTCGGTAGCGCCGACAAACTCTTTCAGTACCTCGCGGGCATCGTCGTCCGAGAGCAGACGGCACCCGTGGAACTTGATCGGTGCGCCGCCGGGGCGCATCCGAACGCGCAGCCTTATCGGTCCTAAATCGTAGGCCGTAAGCTCGGCGCCGTTGCCGATTAGCAGTTTCATGGCGACGGAGTAACGTCCTTCACCATCATCACCCCGGCGGCTTCGAGCATCGCTAGGAACACTTTGGCCTCGAACCGATCCGATTCCTCTATCAGTGGGTCGTTCGCTAGAGGTTTCGACGCGACCGCGTGGGCCTTGGCTATGGCTTCGATCAACTTATCGTTCGGCATGGCGTTCCCCTACTGCTTCCTTCCGACGACGCCCGCGAGCAACCGTTCACGGGCTTTGGCGGCGACCGCGGCGGTGAACCTTTTGCTCAGCTTCTCGGCTTCCGCCGAGCGTATGGCCAGCGGTTCTAGATGCGAGAGCCACGCCGAAGCGATCTCTAGGAGCTCGTGAACGACCGTCATCGGCGGCATGCCGTCGCGAACCAGGGTTTCGACCTGCGCGTTGATCAGCCTAAAGGCGATCGCCGCGACCTGATCCATCGTCATTTCAGTGACGCGCGGGTCTACGGGTGAGCCGTCGGGGCGGGTCAACATAGCGGCAACCATCCTGGTAAATGTTTCGGGTCTTGGTCTTTGTCGAGCAGCACGCCGCGGACGTTCCGCCCGTCGCGGGTCCGCCCGTCGCGGGTCCGCCAAACGTTGCCCAAACGGTAGCGGTGAGTCGTCGGCGCCTGCGTCGTTGTCGATTCGATCTTCTGGACGGTCGGAGGCAACCGTTCTAGGACGTAGAACTCACGGGTATCACGGCCGAACTGGATCGTCGTCACGCCGCGAAGACGGTGTTCGTCCACCACCGGAACGAGGCTCGTACACTCCGGGTACGAACGCTCTAAGTATAAAACGCGCAATGCGGCGAGGTCAAACCGCGGCGGCGCGGCCTTCAGCGCGGTAATCCGCGCGAACTCGGCGCGATATCCGAATTCGTGCTCGATGATGCGCCCCCACATTTTGACCGTGCCGAGGATCGGGATCATGTCAAGGAGTTCTAAATTGGTGCGCCACGTTGACAACAGACCGCGCAACTCCACTTCTTTCATAAGTTTTTCATATGTTGAGAAGGCATAGACACCTTGTTTCGAATTAAAGATGATCGACCCCTTATCCGGGTCGCCAATCATCGGCACGCCGGGGAGCCACATATTATTATCCACCCCCCAGCTGAACAGGCGGTGACCGTCGGTGCGCCATAGGCGATACCCCGTGACCGAACCGAGGCGGACGCCGGCTTCCTCGACCGGCACTAAACCATCAGTACGATAGCCTTGTGTAGTATACGACTTACCACTTAGCATCGACGGTTGAATTAACATCAACGCCGTGATCTTTTCTTGGCACTTTTCCAACATGGTGATGAACGCAGGAACGCCGGACGGAAAGATGTCTTCAAATTTTGCCCCTTTGGGTAGCGTCACCATCAGACCGGCTCCTTCTCACGGAATGGCACTGCCGGTGTACGTTCCGGCACGGGCTTCTGTGCTGGTTCCGGCGCGACGATCGGTTCGTCTTCCGGCACCGCCACGAACCGGCGGATCGGCTTACCGATATCCATCACCCGTCTCCTTTCATCAGCGCCGCGATCGTCCCGTCCCGGACAGCCTCGGCGATCCATTCGATGAACTCGTCACCGTGCGCGTGTATCATCCACGTGACAAGCGTGTAGCGTTTCAGGCCATCCGGCAGCGGGGAGACGACGAACGGCGCGTTGGTCGGGCCGGGCAGCACTTCGCCGGCGATCACGTAGCCGGGCACGAGGCGCTTCGTCAGTTCGGCGATGCTCTCACCCATGACCGGCGGCCCACTAGCGATGACCCCGTCCGGCCCGCGCAGCACGAAGTTGCGCATCAGCAGTCCCCCGCCGCGAGGCGCGGCACGAGGCGGCGATCGAGCTCTTTCATCTGGGCTGCCAGGTGCGTCTGGGTCGCGCGGTCTATACCGGCAAGTTCCGCGCGCCCGAGTTCCGCCGAACGATAGAGTTCCAACGCTTTAGCGGCGAACCCGGCGGCGGCTTCTTCGTCGGCCTCGACGTTGCGCGCAAGCTCGGCGCGATATTCGGCGAGCGATTCTGGGGTCTTCATCGTCCCTCCTTTGCGAATAGGTGCGGCCACAGCTCGTACTTTGTAACCGCTTCACCCGTCATGAGCCGCTTGAAGGCGGCGGCTTCGGCGTGCCCACGCAGCTCGTTGCACCCCCGATGGGCCAGCCGCAAGTTCATCTTAACATTGCCGCCGTTGAGCGATTTCGGGATCAGGTGCTCGATCGTCGGTGCCAGTCTGTGGTAGCCGCCAAGGTCGAGCGCACACGGTTCGCCGCACCAGTAGCAGACCTCGCCGCGTAAAGCGCGGGTCAGCGCCCGTGGGCTCATCTTCCCGAAGTGCTTAGCCTTGTGGTGCTGTGCCAGGGCCTCGGCGGTCAGAAACGCTGCCGTGCATTCCTGGCAGAAGAAACCGAAGCCTTCGTCGGCCATACGAACGATTCCTTACGGTTACGCCGACCGTTTATACCTTATTCACGTCTGAAAGTAAACTAAAACGTGATCGAATCGGGAACCGAAACCCGCAGTTCTCCCAGAACTGAACGATGGACGTATCGCCAGCCCTCTCTAGTTCGTGGAACCGCGGGCGGCTGACACCCAAGGCGTGCTCGATCGTAATCAGCAGTTTCCCGGATCGCCGCCGCGCGAGGTGACAGAGCTCGCCGAGGGTCGGCAACAGCGGCTCCAGGGCCGCGGCCAGCCGCTCGACGTCGTCGGCCGACAGGGCGGTGCGCAGGCCGCTCTCCAGCTTGCCGTAGATCACTCGGCTGACCCCGAGCGCCGCCGCGGCCTCGGCCTGGCTCATCCGTGGGCCGTTGCATCCTAACAATCGACCGCTGATCGACTTGGTTCGGTGGCGCCACACGAACAGCTTCTCGGCCGCGCTCAAGGTCGAAAGGTCGTAGCGCCCAGGGTCGTTGAGCCGAAGGTCGGTGCGTATCTCTCGTGTTATGGGCATGGCTCATCCTTAAACCAACAAAACCGCTCTCTGGGCCAATGAATATACCGATGAGTGCCGGTTTTGGTGTCTGTGAACTGGGATACTACAAGCACCGTATTTCCTGCCGTCCAGAAAATAGCTTTTACATTTTCATATATGACTTGGACGGTGCTGTCATCGCGATATAACGTAAGGGTTCGTATATTCATTTCTTCCTCGGGGCTAACGCCAGCGCTATCGCTTTTGTAGGAAACGGCCCGGCGGCCTCGATTACTAAGTCGTGGTCTAAACCGCCGAACCACCGCCGCGCCTGGGCGACGTTGAACAGCATCCAGGTCCGGGTCCGCGGCTCTAGACCCAGCAGGTGCCACCGTCCCCCCGCGGCTACCTCGGCTTCCCCCCAGAGAAGCTGATCCAAGGTGAAGGCGTTAGGGCAGCGGCGCGACGCCGGGATGAGTTTGTCCTCGAGCCACCCCGACGTGCCGCACATCGCGTAGTGGAAGTCCGGCACGCCGGCGTCGATCGCCGACTGCATGCGCACGAACCGCCCGTAAGGGCTGAGGTGGTGCTTGACCGCGGCGTCAATCTGGTTGACTTCGGTCATCGCATAAGTCGAAATTCGACTATTTCCCCGCGGGAAAGCGCGGCTACGTGATCTTTAGCTCGGTCCACCTACCAACCCCATTTTGTCTAAGGCGTCAGACGTATCTATAGCGCTTACGTGAGTGATCCACCTGCCGCCAGCTTTCTCCCAGAGGGGGCGATATTTCTCCCAATCGTCGATGAGCACGTCTCCGGGTCGTGCGTACGTCGCCTTCTCACTTGATTTCGTGGGTATCACGAACGTCCCAGGCAACCAGCGTTCAACCCAAGCGCGCTTGTTGGCGGCGGCTTCCGGAACGTTCGCCGGGACGCCGGTCAAGATGATCGGTTGATAGCGTGAGATACGCGCCCACAGCACGGCCATGTCGCCCATAGGAGGCAGGTTAGCGTAGAAATTTGGCGTCTGGCGGATCAACTTCCAATCAACATCATCCGCGGCCTTGTCCGGACGGCTGCCGGTCAGGAGAGCGTAACCGGAATCGAAGTCGGCCAGCACGCCGTCTAGATCAACGTACAACTGCATCACCCGCACCCCCGTCCATGCTGGTTCCCGCCCGCCGTCGTGGTCACGAACTCCCACCACGGGCGCCACCCCTGCGGGCAATAGAAGCCCCAGTCGCGGACGATCGGCCCGGTGGTGAACAACGTCACCACCGGGCCGTCTACCAGTTCTACGCGGTGGGCCTCGATCGCCTTGCGGTGGACGATATCACCCGTGAACCGCGTGACCGTGTGTCCGTCCTGCAAGTGCTCCAAGTAGTGACCGCTAAGGATCAGCGAAGTGTTGTCCCAAGGGTGATCGTGTAGGGCACGGTCGTCGTCAGACCGCAGGAAGCGGTGCAGGTACACGTTGGCGTATGGGTTCCGTGGTACGATGAACCAGCGCTGCAGCTGGTGATCGTCGGCCGGACCGACGTGGAAGTCCGGTTCCACGTGATCGCGGATGTAACCCTCGGCCCAGGAGACGAGCGTCTGAAAATCGTTTAAGACGTTGCCTTCGTCGTTACGGCTGCCGAATTTCATCACCCGCACCCCCCCAGAGATTCACCGCACTCCACGCACGTCCTGCAGGTTCCCGTCTGTACTACGGAACCGCCGCAGCGTTGACATATTTCGCCAGTCGGTTTCCCTGCAGCTATGGCCATCGCACGTTTGT
>Ga0210394_10007064_pt1 | contig 11930 bp, 5 predicted proteins | sample IncBWC12MmetaG_FD_160121 | JGI IMG/M metagenome (GOLD analysis project Ga0210394, IMG submission 160121) | Forest soil microbial communities from Barre Woods Harvard Forest LTER site, Petersham, Massachusetts, United States - Inc-BW-C-12-M | ecosystem: Environmental > Terrestrial > Soil >... | reverse complement strand
CCCAGCGATTTTGTGGTCGACGAGTAGAGGTGTATCCATAATTTTCAAATCACGCTCGCGAAGCGCGCGCGGTGCGATGCAGCTTCATATTATCAGATGACGTTGCGTTGCGAACGGACGGCGAAAAGCGATGACCGCGAGTCGCGCGCCCTGCCTTCCTCGCCGAAGTTTTGCTTCTCGGTCGAGCAGTTATCTTGACGGCGGCGCGAATCAGGTACAGACTACGCGCGCGGGTGGATCGATCCAAATCCTGGCGACACGCATCCGCCGTTTTCAATTCGGCGCACTTCGCATTCAGCAGTCGCGGCCCCTAATGCTTCTGCCCCGGATTCAATGGGCGTTCTCGCGTGCACAACCTCTAGCAAGTCTGGAAGTCGAAATGCATTCAGACAATCCACGCACGGCGCGAGCGCACGGCAACGAAGACGCGCAAACTCACCCCTCCCCGACGGACCGATTCCGCGAATTCGAACCAGTGCTGGAAAATCTCGAAGAGATGATTGTGGTCGTCAACCGCGACTACCGAATCCTGATGGCCAACCGAGCGTATCTGAACTTTCGCAGAATACGGCGAGAACAGGTAGTTGGCTGTCTTGTCCACGAGGTGGTGCGCCCGGAGGTGTTCGAGCGTGAGCTAAAACCGAGACTGGATCAGTGTCTTCAGAATCACATCGTTAAATTCGAGATGACGTGTTCGTATCCCCATCTGGGGGAAAGAAACCTCTTCGTGTCGTACTTTCCCATCGTCGGATCCAGCGGAGTGGAGCGAGTCGCTTCCGTCCTGCAGGACATCACCGAGCGCAAACGGGCGCACGAATTGATTCGCCAGGAGCGCGATCGCGCACAAAGCTACCTGGACATTGCCGATGTCATTCTGCTGGCTCTCGATCTGCAGGGACGGATCACGCTAATTAATCGCAAGGGATGTGCGATGCTGGGATGCGAAGAGAGCGAGCTGCTGGGGCGCGACTGGGTTGATACCTGCTTGCCCGCCAGGATAAGGGATGAGCTGAGAGCTTGTTTCCGTGGATTGCTGGGCGGAAATCAGACGTCCATCGAGAACCCGGTGGTCACCAGTTCCGGAGAAGAAAGAATGATCGCGTGGCGCAATTCGGTATTGCGAGACGGCGCGGGACAAGTCATCGGTACGCTGAGTTCGGGTGAGGACATCACCGAGCGCAAGAAGTTTGAATCCGCATTGCGGCGTTTGTCGGGACGTCTGCTGCAAGCGCAAGACGACGAGAGGCGAAAAGTCGCGCGAGAACTGCATGACGGCATCGGCACGTATGTGAGCGGATTAAGTCTGGCGTTGGGCAAGATACGCACCTTTCTGGACGAAACAAATCCCGAACATCGCAGAGCCCTTTCGGAGTGCCGGGAATTGATTCAGGCGGCGGGAGGAGAGATCCGATCCATCTCTTATCTTTTGTACCCGCCCACGATTGAAGCATTGGGACTGGAATCTGCGATCGAATGGCTGGTCCGCGGTTTCTCCAGCCGCAGCGGAATTATCATATCGTTGCAGCTGGCCACGGATCTGGGCCGCTTGAAAGCGGAAACCGAATTGACTTTATTTCGTGTTACGCAAGAGGCCCTCAATAATGTGTATCGTCATTCCGGGAGCAGCACCGCCGCCGTTCGCTTGTGCAGGGAATCCGAAAACGTTGTGCTGGAAATCGCCGATCAGGGACAAGGCATGCGGCCTCTTCCGGTGGGATCCACGCCGGAGTTCACGGTGGGGATTTCCGGCATGCGGGAACGCGTAGAAGATGTGGGTGGGAAGTTCAGCGTCGAAAGTGTTCCTGGAGAGGGATGCACGGTGCGCGCCGCTCTTCCGCTGGCCAGCAAGTCGTGATCCTCCTAGTGTCGCAAAACTTCGATGTAATCGGCGGAGACGATTAATTCTTCACACTCTTTAGCAGGATGATGTCGCTGGTTACCGAACCGCGCGCGACAAACAGGGTCTTTCCGTCCGGCGACCATTTGAACGCGCGGATATAACCGGCGGGGAAATTCGTGAGCTGCCTCATGGTGCCGCCGGGAACAGGTTGCCGCCAAATATTGCTAGCCCCTCCGCGCGTGAGAGAGAAGTCCACCGCGTGCCCGTCCGGCGACCAATGCGGTATGCCCTGTCCCATGATGGCTCCGAGCGGGAGGTCGAAACTAAATACCGGCGGGCCGCCTTCCACCGGCACGGCGACCAGTTGATCGCGCGTCTGCGGTGAATCGGGATGCCCCTTGCGGTACAGCACCAGCTTGTTGTCCTGAGATAAAAACGCAAAGGGGCTGGATTGATTGGGTAGGGGTAGCTCCGTGGGATTTGCGCCGTCTATGCCCATGCGCCACGTTTTGAATCCATCCGCATAATCGAAAAGCAGGCTTAGACCATCGGGAGCGCATATCGGGAGAAGCGCGGGTCGCTGATGGGTCAGCTGGACCGGGTTTGAGCCGTCCGCGTCCATCCGCCAGACTTGGGACTCTGCGCCGCGCGTGGTCGAATACACAATGTGCTTGCCGTCTTCGCAGCCGGTGGCGAATTGAATGTTACGTTCGCTGCTGGCCACCAGAGTGCGGTTGCCTCCGTCGAAGTCCGCGGAGAAGAGCTCACGATTCCGATTAGAGAACAGAATGCGATCCTTGCTCAAAATCGAAACTCCCGCCACGGACGGGCCGCCGGAGGTGATCTGCGTCGCATGCGAGGGATCTGCGGCGGACGAAGCCCAGACGTCCAGCGAAAAAGTGGTTTCGACGCTGACCACAGAGGAGCCGTCGGCGGTCAAATCCAGCCAGGGAAAACTGTAATCGGTGAGGTCGTTCGTGAGGCGCTGCGCCTCGCCCGAGGGGTAGGACACTTTCCAGAGTTGGCCTTGTGCGCCGGCGCCTTCCTCGCGCACGGGAAGCAGTAGTGCGTCTCCATCCGGCAACCAGTGCGGGCGGCCGATACTGCCACGAGTTAAGTAGAGCGTGCGAACGGCTCCGGTGCCGACGGTGTATTCATTAAGTTGGCCGCCTGCGGTGGGCAACAACGACGTGAAGATGATCGTTTTTCCGTCCGGTGACCAAGCCGGAGCCAGGAGCCCAGTTGTGGAGATGTCGCCGATCTTGGAAGCCAACACGTGTTCGCCTGAGCCGTCCACATTGGCGGCGATCAGACCTAGAGTGCCCTTATCTGGGGTGCCGCGCATGAATGCGAATTGTTTGCCGTCGGGAGAGAAGCTCACCGAAGTGTCAATATCGCGGAGGATCTGCAGGGGGTTTCCGCCTAGCACCGGCATTCTGTAGAGCGAACTGAAGAGCTGATTTTCTTTGGACGCTTCGGTGTAATAAATGTAGTTGCCGTCGGGCGAAAATGTCACGCCGTAGAAGACGCTGACGGCGGGCGCGAGGATTTGCACGTCGCTACCGGTAGCGACCTGGCGGACCATGAGGCTTTGCATTTCGCCATTGCGCAGGACGTAGACGACGTATTGTCCGTTGGGAGAGATGGCCACGCCGGCGGCTTTGCCGGTTTCGGTGAGTTTTTCGATGTGCATGTTTTGCGCGTTGAAAGTGTTTTGGTGGCCGCGGGATTTGAAGACGGCGAAGGCGATGGCTGCGGCGACTATGAGCGCGAGCACCCCGACCGCGGCGATCAATTTGCCTTTGTGTTTTTTGGCTTCGCCTGGGACGATGGCGGCGCTGCCGGAGCCGCTCGCGGAAGTTTTCGTTGTGGTGCCGGAGCCTGCTGGTGGTGGCGCGGCGGCAGAATTAGCGCCTGACGAGCCAGCCGCGGCTGTTGCTAGGATTGTAGAACTGAAATTCTCGGCGGTGCCGAACTGCGTTTTACTGGTGCCGGAATCACGCTGCAGGCGCTTCAGATCGGTGCGTAGGTCCGCGGCCGTCTGGTAGCGCATGGTGCGGTCTTTTTCCAGGGATTTATTGATTATTCGCTCGAGTTCCTGCGGGACGTCGGGATTGATTCGCACCGGGGCGACGGGCGCGCGATTCAGGATGGCGTCAAAAACAGCGGCGGAAGTGGAGCCCGAAAACGCCTGACGGCCTGTGGCCATTTCGTACAACACCACGCCGAGCGAAAAAATATCCGTGCGCGAATCGAGATCTTTGCCCAGCGTTTGTTCCGGCGACATGTAGGCCACCGTGCCGACGGCGACGCCGGGGCCCGTGAGATTGGCATCATCGACGGTGACGTTGCCCGAAGCGGAGCGGCCGTCGCTGCCGGGGACAGCCATCATTTTGGCGAGGCCGAAATCGAGGATTTTTGTCTGGCCGCGATCGGTGAGAAAAATATTCGCGGGCTTGATATCGCGATGGATGATGCTTTCGGAATGCGCGGCGTCCAGAGCATCGGCGGATTGAATGCCAGATTCGAGCAGGGCATCGAACGCCAGGGGGCCGCCGGTGATGCGATGTTTCAGCGTGGCGCCCTTCAGCAATTCCATGGCGATGTAGCTGCGGCCTTGGTATTCGCCGATTTCAAAGATGGTACAGATATTGGGATGGCTCAGCGCCGCGGCAGCGCGCGCTTCGCGCAGGAAGCGATCCAGAGCGAGCTTGTCCTGGGAAACTTCGTCGGGGAGAAATTTCAGGGCAACCATGCGGCCGAGCTTGGTATCTTCGGCCTTGTACACAACGCCCATGCCGCCGCCACCGAGCCGTTCGATAACGCGATATTGGGAAATGATTTGGCCGATGAGGGGCTGAGAGTCTGTCATTGCGTGCACATATTAGATTCGCATGATAGACAAGTCAACGCGGGCGGCAGTGGCCGGGCTGACTCGGTATGCCGGACGATCCCAGGATATCCAGGCAAAGCATGGGCTGAGCGAGAAACGCATTTGCTGCTGAAGTTGGTCCCAGTACCAACACCTCCGATGACGCAACGAACCGTCCCTTTGTTGGCATACTAACCGGAGAGGCGGGCAGGCACGTTTGACGACAACGCATCTTCGGAGGTGGCTACGGAGCGTCATCGATCATAGTATTTCGCGCTCGTCTCCACGGAGACGCACACATTTTCTGAGGATTCCTTCCCAGAACGAGGCTAGCTCTTACGCAATGGCGTACTTGCGCGGTGTTGTCGCCTCCGCGAAAGTCCCAAGGGACTAATTGCGGATTTTAGCATTCCGTGTCTGCTTGTGAGGTTTTCCTCCTGATCTCAGGTATTCACCGGATTCCATTCCCGTTTACGCATCTGTAGGCTCCCCATCCGGATGACTAGCACGCCACCCCGAAGGCCGTCCTCTGCGTGAGGGTCATCTGCCCTGGAGATATCGCTCGACAGATTTCTCGGACGGGGAGGAACTGATGACGCAAAAGGCCACACTGGAGTTCCCGGGTTCCCTGGATGGCCAGGAAAGGAACGACGCAGAGCTAGAGCAGCTGCTAAGTGTCTCCAGCGCGTCCCGAGCGGCCAGGAAGGCGCATGGCCCCACGTGCGTCTACTCGATCGACCCGCTAAGCGATCCGCGCTGGGAGCGTTTCATCCGAGCGCATCCGCGCGCCAGCGTTTTTCACAGCCGGGGATGGCTGCAAGCGCTGAAGCGCTGCTACGGATACTTGCCGGTCGCCTTCACCACCTCCGCGCCGCGCGAAGAGCTCCGGAACGCGGTGGTGTTCTGCGAGGTCCAGACCTGGCTGACGCAGCGGCGGCTAGTGTCCCTGCCCTTTTCGGATCACTGCGAACCTTTGCTGGACGATCCAGAAGACCTCCAGGCAATGCTGAGCCACCTGACGCAAACTCCGCGACGCTGGCGGTATATCGAGCTGAGACCTCGCACGGGCATTCCCAGCACGTGTTCGCTGTTCCCCAAATCAGAAAGCTACTGCCTGCATTTGCTCGATCTGTGTGCCGATCTGGAAGTCATCTTTCAGGGCATGCACGCCGATTGCGTTCGGCGAAAGATCCGGCGCGCGCGGCGGGAGGGCGTCACGTGCGAGCGCGGAAACTCCGCGCAGTTGCTGCGGGAATTTTACGATTTGCAAGTGGCCACCCGGAGGCGCCACGGCTTGCCGCCGCAACCGCTCGCGTGGTTCGAGGCTCTGGCCGAGTGTCTGGGACAGGATTTCACCATCTGGACTGCCCGGCGGAACGAAACGCCTCTGGCGAGCGTGATTACCCTCAGTTTCCGTCAACAGATGGTCTACAAATACGGAGCCTCCAATGACGTTCACCACAGCCTTGGAAGCGTGCCGCTGCTAATGGGGGAAATCATCGAGCACGCCAAGGGTCACGGGTACCGTGAACTGGACTTTGGCCGATCCGCGCTCGATCACGAAGGATTGTTGCGATTTAAGGACCACCTGGGTGCGCAACGCACGCTGCTTGCCTACCGGCGGTATCCGGCTGGATCGGGTGTGGCTTTCCCCAAAAATCTCAGACTACGCGTAGGGAACTGGGCGCTGGCGCGCATGCCCGAACGGCTGCTGGTGCCGCTTGGAGAACTGCTATACCCACACACGGGCTAGTCGCATTCGCAGGCGCAGGTCACCTGAACCGAGTTTGAGTAAAGCCCCGATTTACGCCGTTCCCGGTAACTGACCGACTGCCGAGGGAGTTGCTATTCTTTCGGCGTGAGCGAAGAACTGATTCACGAAATTATTCCGGTGGGGATGCTGCGGTGCAATTGCTCGATTCTGGGCGATCCCGGGACGCGCGAGGCAATTGTGGTGGATCCCGGGGGATCGTGTCGAGCGCATCCTGGAAATTTTGCGGGCGCGGCGGCTGAATGGGCGGGCGATTGTGAGCACGCATACCACATTGATCATGTCGGTGGTCTTGCGCGTCTGCATGCGGCGACGAAGGCTCCGGTGTTGATCCATGAGGCCGGTCTGGAGCTGTACCGGCATCTGGACGAGCGGGCGCAATTTCTGGGAATGCGCGCGCCGGAGAACATGCGCATCGAGGAACGAAAGAAAACTCCAAGCGCTTGCTGTGACAGTATCTCCCCAAGGGAACCGACCTTCCCAGCTATGCGCAATCCGCTCTGGACGAAGTAGCCCTGCACCTAAATCAACGTGCGCGCAAGACCTTAGGTTTTCCGACTCCTGCAAGTAAACTTCGCGCTTCTGTTGCGCCCACCCTTTGAACCCGCACGACCGGGAGTTGGCTTGCGCTTGTCAGCCGTGTCCTGTGGCGGACCCCGGAAGCCAAGGTGATTGCGGTTGGAAATTCGAGTTTCGTGTGTTACAACCTGTAACGGTTCAGCGCGTGACGGAACATTTCCTCAGGCGCTGTCGTTCAATGTGCAGGGGCGCCACTACGCGCAGCGTTTGGTTGGAGCATTCCAAATTGCCCCAGCTCGAGGATCGTAAGGAGCTTGGCATGAACAATCTCTGGCGTGACGTGCGCTTTGGTTTCCGGCTGCTCCGCAAAAATCCGGGTTTTGCCACGGTCGCTGTTCTGGCGCTCGCGCTGGGCATTGGCGCAAATACCGCGATTTACAGCATTGTGTACGCTACTCTGCTCGAGCCCTTGCCTTATTATCATCCCAACGAAATCGTGATGGTTTGGTCGAAGATCCAGGGACAACGCAACGGGGTTGCTGCCGGCGATTACCTCGACTGGAAGCGCGAGAGCACGGTCTTTCAAGGACTGGTGGCGTGGACCGGCACCCGCGTGAATCTGGCAACTGCCAGCCACCCGGAGCAGGTGCAAGCGTGGAGGGCCGGGCCGGGATTTTACACGGTGATCGGGCAGTCGATCTTACTGGGCCGCGATTTTCTGCCGGAGGAAGGCGAGGTCGGCAAGGACCACGTCACCGTTCTCACGTACCGGTTCTGGCTCGATCGTTTCGGTGGCGATCGCTCGATCGTGGGCACGAGCATCCGGCTAGATGGCGAGCCGTACACGGTGGTCGGGGTGCTCGGCCCCGGCCCGCTCGATCGCGGGCGAGAAAAGCTCGGCGTGGCGCTCTCCTTCAAGCCCGAGCAGATCAACCACGATTTTCACTGGCTGCTCGTGATGGGACGATTAAAGCCCGGAGTCACCGTCGAACAGGCGAACGCGGACATGGACAGGGTGACCCAGCACATCGCGCAGGTTTACCCGAAATCGGATAAAGGCTGGGGCGCGATCGTCTCGCCGTTGAAGAACGATTTTCTGGACCGTGACGTGATTCGCGCGCTGTGGTTGCTGCTGGGCGCTGTGGGATTTGTGCTGCTCATCGCCTGCGCCAACGTGGCAAACTTGCTGCTGGCGCGCGCGACGAAGCGCCGCAAGGAAGTTGCCGTGCGCGCCTCGGTCGGTGCCAGCCGTTGGCAGCTATTCCGCCAGTTTCTCGCCGAGAGCCTTGCGCTGGCTTCGATCGGAGGGATCTTAGGAATTGCGCTGGCTTGGGTGCTGTTGAAAATTATATTGCTGATGATGCCGCCTTTCACGCTGCCGTACGAGGCGAATGTCCGGCTGAATCCTCCGGTGCTGCTTTTCACGTTGGCGGCCACAGCTCTCGCGGGCGTGCTTTTCGGTTGCGCTCCAGCCTGGCAATCGTCGCATCTGGATCTGAACGACGTGCTGAAGGAAGGCGGCCGCACCTCGTTCGGCGGCGGCCGGCACGGGCTGCGCCGCGCACTCGTGATTGCCGAGTTCGCACTGGCGCTCAGCTTGCTCGCAGGCGGCGGAATGGCCATTCACAGCTTGTGGAACGTCGAGCATGTGGATCTCGGTTTTCGTACCGACCATCTGCTCACCTTTGACCTCCCGGTTCCGCGCGACCAGCTTACTTCCGCGGCCGAGATTGATTCTTTCTATCGCCAACTTCTTGACAGAATCAAGGCTCTGCCAGGCGTTTCGGCAGCGTCCGTCGCCACCGGCATGCCGCTTCGCGGAACGGGTTTTGGCATGGCTTTTCAAATTGTCGGGAAAACAGTGGATGATCCTTCCAAGCGCCCCGGCGCCGGATTCAATATGGTCACGCCAGATTATTTCCGTACGTTCGGCATCCGCTTGGACCAGGGACGAGAGTTCACGGATCAGGATTTGGCTGGCGGCGCTCCTGTGGCTCTGGTGAACGAAATATTCGTGAAACGCTATTTCGAAGGCGTTAATCCCTTGACGCAGCGCATCTCGGTCGAACAGTTGATTCCCGGCGTCACCAAGCTGGGGCCTCCGATCGAGTGGCAGATCATAGGGGTCTACCACAACGTTCATAACGGCGGCGTCGGAGCGGAGGGATTCCCGGAAATTGACGTGCCGTTCTGGCAGAGTCCCTGGCCGTCGTCGAGCATAGCGGTGCGCGCCTCTGTCGATCCCGCCACCTTGACCAAAAGCATTTCACAGATCGTCCTTTCCATGAATCCGAATCTTCCGCTCGCCGAGGTCAAGACCATGGAACAAATCAAGGACGAATCGATGGCTGGCGATCGTTTCAGTGCTTTTCTGTTTGGAAGCTTCGCGGGTTTGGCCCTGCTGCTCGCTGTGCTGGGAATTTACGGCGTGATGTCCTTTGCCGTGGCGCAACGAACGCACGAAATCGGATTGCGGATCGCCCTCGGCGCCGGTCAAAACCGCGTTGTGCGATTGATAATCCGCGAGGGTATGACGCTTGCCGGAATCGGTTTGCTGGTTGGATTGGCTGGCGCCTATTTTGTCGGCCGCCTGATGCACAGCCTGTTCACCGGGGTCGGCGCGCTGGACCCTGTGGCATTCGGCGGCGTCGCGGCTCTGCTGCTGCTGTCGGCGTTGCTGGCGTGCTATGTCCCGGCGTTGCGCGCAGCGAGGGTCGATCCCATGCAGGCGCTGCGTGAGGAATAGCGCCTGCGTGGTGCGCTACGTCCGTGACGACTCCGCTATGACTCCCCCCAAGCGACAGCGCAGTTTCGCTGAGGTCGTCTGGAATGATAGCTCGCATAGGTCCGACAACGTCGCGAATCGTAACCGACTCGCTCATGGCTGGTTAGGTTTCTGAATAACCTGCTGCGTTCGGACAGAAAATAGCTGGAAGTCGGAAAAGTTGTGCCGGATGATGGTGCGGCGCCTGAAATATTCCGTGTACACGATGGCGGATTGAGGCAGCCACACTTCTGCGTTCTGAGACTGAAATTTTACCGGAGCGTAATCCACGGAGACGGCACTGGCGAGCAGTTCAAGCACTACAACCCCTTTCACCAGATTGCTCTCCAGGTGCATGATCTGTCCAGAGTCTGCCGCGATCCAGGCGCGGCCCTTCAGACTTACCGGGTAGACGTTCATTGCGGTTCCCATGGAAACGGTACGGGGGCGTTTCCCTTTACTCTGCTCAAAGTAAACAACCCAGGCCGGCTGATTGTTCCACTGAGAGAGACCTTCGCAACGCATTTCATAATCGCTTTGCAGAGCTGGATTAAAAATCATGGCGAAAGCGGGCAGCCCCACGTCCACAAGGGCGCTCAGATCACGGTCGCCAGTGGCGGTCACCAGGGTTCGGGTTTCATGCAACTTGTGCCCGGAGTGTTCTCCGAAATCGACCAGGTAGTCGAACGTCGCCACCATCGACTTCTCGGGCATGCCCTGTGGGTCTGTTTGCTCGAAGCGAATTTGTTCGTGCGCGTCAAAATTCTGAAGATGATTGACAAGTTCTTCGGCACGTTTTCCCGCCTGTTGCAGTACATCGCCAAGCGCGCACGGCTGTGCTGCGGAGATTGACGGAACGGGAGCGTTTACCTGCGGCGGATCCCAGCCTAGCGCGGGCGCACTTTCTTTTTTCTTTCTCGGGACGGACACCTCTGGCAAATTGGCAGCCGTTGCGGGCGACGCAACCGCATTCTCAAAATCCTCCGGACGCACGGGAATATCCAGAGTACCCGTCAATCCAGTCTCGATATCAAGCACGGCGATACGCACCCGCCGCGCACCGGCCTTAGGGACCTCCACGTATCCGTGCAACCCGCTTGCCTGCAAGCCTTGGTAAGCTGCATCAGGAAAGCTTTGGGTCAGGTCCCTTAAATAAAACTGAAACGAGTTTCCTTTTGTACGGTACACGCAGGTCACCATCTCCGCGCTCAGCTTGTGTGACTGTCCCTCTGTCGCAAAGTTCAACGCGCTGGGAGCAACGGACATCAGATATCGGATACTGTCCGATTTCGTTGGAGCGACTGCCTGCGCGGTGATGGGAATTGCCGTCGCGGGCAGAAAGTCCATGCAGGTCTGTTGCCAGCGCTTTTCATTCGATTGGTTGTTCGCGAGATTTTCCGCATCCCGCGCAAAGTAGCCGCGGCGGTAAGCCAGCTTCACACTGGGCCGCGTGGTCTTCACGGAGATCCTGTGAAAGCTTCCATCCCATATGACGTTCTGCGGATTGTAAGTTAGTTCGTAGTACGAAGAACTGTCCAGCAGCGCCGCATCGACACAGCCAGAAAGGTTGTTCGTGTTCTTGCACGTCTTGCCGCCGGTACCCTGGGCCAAGAGTTCCATCGTGTCTTGCTTCATCCCTCGAGCATAACCTTCGCGGTCGAGCTGATCCGAGACGGTGCGGCTAATGGTGTTCGGACTCCTGGGCGCCCCGGATTCTAGGGCGGAAAAGGGCGCTTCACTCTCGAGCCCGCGCGCATCCACGGGGTATACGGCCACCCGGGCGTCGGTGAGCGCATTGGCGGCGTCCTGCACTTTCTCCCCGTAAAGGCGATTTTCGCCGGGGTCGTTCGTGTACTTACCGAAATCCGGGTCGGGTAAAAGGACAATTGGGAATGAGGCGGACACCCAGATCAGGTTTTTCCGGCCCCTGTAACCGCCGAGATAGTGCGCGAGGGCGGTCAAGGCATCGAGGGTGGTCGCCACACGAATGTCCAGCGTGCGCCCATAGCTCTTCTTCTCGAAATCCTCCAGAGACTGGGTGGCCTTCGCGAGGACGTCGGGTTCGATCCCGCCATTTCGATCGAATTCGGTAAGCGAACGATCGTTCGGATCCTTTTCCGGCACCTTAGCGAGTCTCGTGCCGGGACTCGTCGTTCTATCCAAT
>Ga0210394_10007063_pt1 | contig 11932 bp, 8 predicted proteins | sample IncBWC12MmetaG_FD_160121 | JGI IMG/M metagenome (GOLD analysis project Ga0210394, IMG submission 160121) | Forest soil microbial communities from Barre Woods Harvard Forest LTER site, Petersham, Massachusetts, United States - Inc-BW-C-12-M | ecosystem: Environmental > Terrestrial > Soil >... | reverse complement strand
GCAAATGACAGAGCCGCCCGGAGCACGCTTGCGCGTGGGTCTCACGGGTCTCACCGTCGCCGAATATTTCCGCGACGAGGGCGGTCAAGACGTGCTGCTGTTCATCGACAATATTTTCCGCTTCACACAGGCCGGTTCGGAAGTCTCGGCGCTGCTGGGACGCATGCCATCAGCCGTGGGCTATCAACCCAATCTGGCTACCGAGATGGGCGAGTTGCAGGAGCGCATCACGTCGACGAAGAAAGGTTCGATTACGTCGGTACAGGCCATTTACGTGCCCGCCGACGACTATACTGATCCCGCGCCGGCCACCACCTTCGCCCACCTGGACGCTACCACCAACCTGACGCGCAGCCTGGTGGAGCAGGGCATCTATCCGGCCGTGGACCCGCTGGCCTCCAGCTCGCGCATTCTCGATCCCCGCATCGTGGGCGAGGAGCACTACAACGTGGCGCAACAAGTGAAGCAGGTCCTGCAGCGCTATAAAGATCTGCAGGACATTATCGCGATTCTCGGCATCGATGAACTGTCCGATGACGACAAGCAGGCCGTGGCGCGCGCCCGCAAAATCCAGAGGTTCCTATCGCAGCCCTTCCATGTCGCTGAGCAGTTCACAGGGTACAAGGGCAAGTACGTGACGTTGGCCGATACGGTGCGCAGCTTCAAGGAAGTTGTGGAAGGCAAGCACGATGAGCTTCCCGAGCAGGCCTTCTATATGCAGGGCGATATCGAAGATGTGAAGAAGAGGGCCGAAGAGCTGAAGAAGCAGGGCGGAGCTTAAGTTAATTAATGGCCGACACGTTCGATATCGAGATTGCCACACCCGAGCGATTGCTCTCGAGCGAAAAGGCTGTTCGCGCGCAGATTCCCGCCAAGGACGGCTATATCGGCGTGCTGCCGGATCATGCGCCGCTGCTTTCTGAGTTGGGCATCGGCGCGCTCACCTACGCAACACCCGGCAACCAGATTTTCAGCCTGGCCATCTCCGGTGGTTTTCTGGAGATCAAAGATAACGTGGTCCGGGTGCTGAGCGATACGGCCGAGAAGGCCCAGGAAATCGACGTTTCGAAAGCCGAGCAGGCTCTGAAAGAAGCGCAGGATGCCTTGCTGAAACCCGCTCAGGACATGGATTTCGCGTCCGGGCTGGCTGCCGCCATGCACGCGCAGGCACGTATCGACGCGGCTCGCAAAGCAGCCAATAAGGAAGAATAGCCGCGCAGTTCAGATAGAATGAAGGTGAGCGAAAATGTTTCGCGCTATCTTCTATCTTCTTCTCTCGGTAGTGGTGATTACCGTGGCGAAGAGCATCATTGGGATCGTCCTCAGGGGTGTGGCGGAGGCGATGAAGCCCGGTTCGAGCGCACCAGGTGCGGCTCCGCGTCCCCCCAACCAAGTCCCGCTCACTGGCGAGCTAAAGAAAGATCCGGTCTGTGGAACCTACATCTCCGCGGCCACTTCCATTCAGGAAAAGATGGGAGGCCAGACCTTCCATTTCTGCTCCCCGGAGTGCCGCGATAAGTACGTTGCTTCGCTGGCTCGCTAGCCTGGTGGCGATCGCTGCGCCCGCGCTGGCGCAGCCGGTTTTCTACAAGAACATTCTTCCCATCCTCCAGACACATTGCCAGGAGTGCCACCGCCCCGGCGAAATCGCTCCGATGTCGTTTATCACTTACGCTGAAACGCGGCCCTGGGCCAAGGCGATTCGCGAGCAAACCGTCGCTCGCAAAATGCCGCCCTGGTTCGCAGATCCGAAATACGGGCACTTCGCCAATGACCGCTCACTATCGCCGGGCGAGATGGATACACTGGCGGCCTGGGTGAACGCCGGCGCACCCGCCGGCGACCCGAAAGATGCTCCGCCGCCGCGCCAGTGGCCGAAGGGATGGACGATCGGAAAGCCCGATGAAGTTTTTCAGATGCCTGCGTCGTTCGCGATTCCGGCCAAGGGCGCGATCGATTATCAGTATCTGATTCTGCCGACGCACTTCACCGAAGACCGATGGGTCCAAAAAGTGGAAGTGCGGCCAGGCAATCGCTCCACAGTGCATCATGCGGTGGTTTACATCCGCGAGCCAGGAACGAATTGGTTGGAAGGGGAGCCGCGCGAAGCAACCTTCTCAGTGCCTCTGGCAAAGGGGTTCACCACCAGCGACATTCTGATGGTCTACACGCCGGGTAATTCGTTTGACGAATGGAAACCCGGCATCGCCAAGCGCATCAAAGCCGGCTCGGACCTGGTGCTGCAGATGCACTACACGGCCAACGGCACGGCCGCCGAAGACCGCACGCGCATCGGCCTGATCTTCGCCACCGAACCGCCCAAGCAAGCCGTGCTTTCGCTCCAGATGAGTAACGATCGCTTTATAATTCCGCCGGGCGATTCCGATTATCGCGTGCAGGTCTCCGGCACTTTGCCCAACGACGCGCTGCTCATCAGCATGTTCCCGCATATGCACTTGCGTGGCAAAGGATTCGAGTATCTGATCACGGGGCCCAATGGGCACGTGGAGACGCTGCTCAAAGTGAGCCACTACGACTTTCAATGGCAGCTCAACTATCGTCTTGCGCAGCCGCGGCCTATTCAAGCGGGCACGCATCTCACCTGGGTTGGCACCTTCGACAACTCGCCGAATAATCCTGCAAATCCCGATCCGACGGCGGAGGTTCGTTATGGCGAACAAAGCTGGGAGGAGATGATGATCGGCTTTTTCGATGTGGTAGTGGATGCCAACATCGACAAGCCCAAATTCTTCGAACGTAAACAATCTCCAGCCGCTATCACCGTTAGCAAATAAAAACTCTTGTGATCACCGCCTCGTGGCGGTAGAATAGAGTTTATGTGGGCAAAACAAAACGATGGGAAAATGGTTCAGAGCCCGTCGGCTCAACCCACGCAGCCAGCACCTGCTGCTGCGCCGGCCATCAGTCAACCACGGCAGGCGCCCGCGCCTGCCTCAACTCCAACTGTGTTTGGACAGTCCATGAAAATCATCGGCGAGGTTACCAGCGATGAAGAGCTCTATCTGGACGGGGATCTGGATGGCAAGTTGAACCTCCGCAACCGCTTGACTGTGGGCCCGAACAGCAAGGTGAACGCGAACATCAAGGCCCAGGAAATCATCGTTTATGGCACCATCAAGGGCAACGTTGAATCGGAGACCCGCGTCTCGTTGAGAACTGGGGCTTCGATTGTCGGGGACATCAAGACCGCGGGCATCGTCATCGAAGATGGGGCTTATTTCAAGGGCGGTATCGACATCTCCAAGAACGGAGAGGGCAAATCGGCGCCAAAAGCCCAAGGCGCATCCGCTGGCCAGAAGCTCTAACCGGCCAAAGGGCGAAAAACCCTTCTAAAACAATACCGCTCCGCTCCGTTTTAGCCTTTGCAACGATTTCCCGTTTTGTGCGTCCAACCTATTGAGGCCGCACCCTCAGAAATGAGGAACATGTGACCGGGACTGAGGCGCTCCGTTGGAAGGCGGGCGCCTCTCTTACTTTCCGGCGGCCCTTTTACTTTCCAGCCCCAAGGCTTTTCTGCTTATTCTCGATACGCTTGCGCACCCCGCGCTCCGGCTTAAGATTCAGCGCCGATTGATAAGCCATGCGGGCTTCGGCCGAGTGTTGCCGGGCCGCTTCAAGATCGCCGATGCGCTCAAATAGCGCAGGATCCTGCGAATCCTGCCTGGTTACCTGACGTAATTGATCGAGCGCACCATCACGGTCATTTGCCTTGGCAAGAACATCCGCCAACGCGATGCGCGCCGCCACATATTCGGGCTTGGCTTCAAGTACCTTGCGGTATTCTTCCATGGCCCCGGTATTGTCGCCTTGCGCGGCCAGCGCCTCGGCCAGGCTGAGACGCGACGGCAGATAATCCGCCGATTGTCGCAGATTCTCGCGCCAAAGATCGATCGCTTCCTTCTCCCGGCCCTTCTGGTCGTCCAGTAAGAGCGCCAGGTTGTGACGCGCAGGCAGCAAACCTGGATCCTTCTGCAAGGCTTGCCGGTAAAGCTGCTCGGCTTCGGTTCGCTTGCCTTCCGACGCTTTCAATGTGCCTAGCGCATTGTAAGGCTCCGCCGAATTGGGCGCGAGCATCTCCGCTTTCATATACGCCGTCTCCGCGTCTTTGCGCCGATTCAAGCGCTGATAAACCAGACCCAGGTTGTAGGGCAAATAGCTGTACTGCGGCGTCAGCCGAATTGCTTCCTGATACGCGCGGATGGCCGATCGATAATCGCCAGTCTCCACGTACGCCAAAGCCACGTTGTGCAGAGGATAGGACCAGTGCTGCGCGCGGCGAACCGCGTCGCGAAAAGCGGGAATAGCCTTGTCGTACTGGGCTTGCTCCAGATACGCGATGCCGAGCGCGTTAAAACCATAAGCGGCGCCCGGATCGATGCGCACGGCCTGCTCCAGCAGGTTAGCGGCTTCCGGGAATTTCTTGTCGAACAGCAGCGCGCGACCCTGGAAGAAGTCCTGGCGGCCTTCCAGGAACAGCGATTCCTTCGTCAAATCAAGCGCGGCGTCCATATAACGCGCCCCGCCCTGAAATTCATCGCGGGTCTGCGGCCGTTCATCGCCCGCCAGATAGCGCAGCAACACTTCTTGGGCCTTGTTTTCCAATGCCACCCGAAGCTGGTTCTGGCGTTGCTGGTATTGCTCCGGGGGAGCCGCCGCTTTTATATCCCGCAGAGCCGTGAAAGCGTTGTTCGGATCGGTGGGCAGGATACGGCCCGCGTCGATGGCCGACGTGAAGCGATCCATTGCAGCTTGCGCCTCCACTGGCAGCTGCCGCGCCGGAATCTGCCCTTGCGGCGCGCCGGCGAGATACAGCGGCCCGCCGTTGCGCGCGTCCAGGATCACACGCCAATGGGCCATGTCGATTCCCGGCTTCTTGGTATCCGACAACCGCATCATATTGTCGTAGGTGCCGAATTCGCGCGGATGCTGTTTGTTTGCGGTCGCCATGGGCACTAGCTCACTGACGTACTTGATCAGCTCGTCGGCGTCCACCACGCCGTCATGGTTCGCGTCGGCCGCGCCTTGCAGCCCCTTGACCACGTAGTAGCTAAAAACACCATGGCCGCCGCCAAACTCCGGCCCTTCGAGTGAAACCTCGCGCGGGCGGCTGGCGAGCAATCCGAAGAGATCGCCTTGGATATCGCCGAGTTGCTGGACGTTGGATGCGACGGTGGTGTTGTGGATGGTCCCAATGGTCCCCGCCTTGCAAACGTCGACGAACAACAGGACGCGGCCAACCCTGGTGAGCTGTTCTTCAAACAGCGTTTGAAGTTCGTCCATACCAAGCGCGGTACTTTTCAGATCCTGCGGATCGGAATCGTAAGTTAGAATGTACGCGCCTTTGCTGCCTGGCACTTCCACGGTGCCGTGTCCTGCGATCAGGATCATTACCGTATCGTTCTTGCCGGCGCGGCGCTTCAGAAAATCCTGGAAGCCGTTCCGCACCGCGGCTGTGGTAGCCTTCTCGTCGGTGAGCAGCATGACGTTGTCGCCCGGAACGCTTCCCCCCAACGGACTTTCCAGCAGCTTGCCGAACACGTTGGCATCCGCGTTGGCGAACTGTAGCGCCAACTCAGGCTTGGAGTATTTGGAAATACCAATCAGAAGCGCATAGGTTTGGCCGCCAGGCTGCGCCGAGGCTGTGGCGGCGGCAGCTTGATCCGCCACGGCCTGCCCCAGATCGAAGATCTTCCCTTTCACCCAAGCTGCGTCGGGCCACTGCTCGCGAAGCTTGTCGTACGCGTCTAGCGCATTGGCATTCAGCTTGTGATTCTCAAAGATAGTGGCTTCAGTCACCAGAGCTGCCGGATCCTTTGGATTCGCCGCCAGCACAGTTTCAAACGCTGCGATTTCAGCCTGCACGTCGGCGGCAAGTTTGTCGTGCGGGGTAGGCGGGATACCGGGCTTATCCAAGCCGCGCGTCATGCTGACGCCGTAGTGCTGCTGGCTGGCGACGGCGACGCGCAATGTTTGCGGCAAAGTACACGCGCGCGCCGGCACCTCGGTGATCTTGCCCGATTTCACCTTGGGAGCCTTGGTATCGAAGCGGACTTCGCCGGATGGAGTGAGAGTGTCGAGCGACTTGCCGGGACAGAACAGAAACGACGCCGGTCCGCTTTCCGTTCGGATGCCGTCGCCTGAGAACAACAGATCGCCCGGCCGGGCGTCCAGCGGTGTTTCAGTGTCGGCGCGAAGCAGCTTGCCGCCCATGGCCGAGAGAACCAGCCCCACTGGCTCCTCTTTAGGCGTATCCGCGAGCATAAAGGAGGGTATGAGCGCGAGCATCGTGGCGCACGCGCATATGTGAACGCTCTTGTTACGCATTTACCGCAGCCTTCACCACCAACGACGTCACCGTGTACAAGTCGATGGGCAAGGCCTTGCCGCGCACCGGCACCTGCCCCAAGTGCGACGTTTCCACTAAATTCCCCAGTCTTTCTTGCGTAATTCCAGTCATCAACAGCTTCGTATGGTGCTCCTTGTTCAAACTCTCGAGCCTGGATGCCAGGTTCACAGTGTCCCCTAACACCGTATATTCCATTTTATCGGCAGAACCGACGTTCCCTACTACGACGAGGCCCGTATGAATGCCTGCTCCCGTTTCAAATTGGCTGCGAGCCGTCACCATGCGCGTGGCGCAGCGCACCGCCCGCAGCGCATGATCGCCCGGCTGGACGCCTTCGTCGTCGTCCGAAAATACGGCCAGAATGCCGTCCCCGATGAACTTGTTCACATGCCCGTGGTACATCACAATGATACCCACCATGGTCGCCATGTATTCATTCAGCAGCTGCACCACTACTTCAGGACCCTGCTCTTCGGAGGCCTGCTCGGTGAATGCGGTAAAGCCTCGGATATCGGTAAACAGGATGGTCACCTCCATGCGCTTGCCCGATAAGTGAATCGCTTCGGATTCTTCGAGCGACGATGCCACCTGTTTGCCGACGAACAGCGCAACCGCGCGGTGAAACAGATCGCCGCGAGTTTCTTCAGAAGCCCAGCGATACACCAATGCGGTGACCAGGCCCAGCGATGTGGCCAGCAGCACCTCGGACGTAGAGAGGACGAACCCCTGTTCGAACGATATGTGAGTCGCGACTAAAATCGCGGCCACTTCCAGCAGCACCAGGCTAACCGCCCACCTGGCTCCGAACGAGGTCACGACCCAGACCGCAAGCGAAGTGGCCAACAGTAGCGCCAGCGCCACCCCCCATTGCGGCGCGGGAACCAGGTAGTTTCGGGTGAGCAGCGTGCGGATCGTATTGGCATGGATCTCCACGCCGGGCGTCAGCCATTTCGTTCCGCTGAAGAGAGTGACAAACGGCGTATCCCGCCGGTCGCTGAGCTCGGCGGATCCCAACAGAACGATTTTGCCGTTCACCCATTTCCGCATCTGATCCATGTTTCCGGCTTTCGCCGCATTCTCGAAATCGACTAGAGAGACGCTGGGGAACGTGCCGGCAGGTCCGGCGTAATTGATGGCGATGCTCCGGTCCGATGCGATGGGGATAGTGTGGCCCTGAAAAACGAGCTGGCCATTCTGCCATTCGGCGTCGCTTCCGGCGAACTTTTCGGCGACGCGTAAAGCGAGCGAATGTGCAGGCGGCGGATCGGTTGCATTGCGCGGCGGGGGTTCGGTCAACTCCTGATTTCGCACAAAGTCGTCCGAATCGGTGGTCAGATTCGCGAACCCAGCCAGGCCCAACGCAGCCGAGAGCATATTGATGGGGATCCGTTGCGCATCCGGATTGGTGTTGATCTCCGTCGCGTAGGCGCATACCACAGGGACGGGCGACGTGCTGACGGCTTCACCGAGCAAGCGGTCGTAGTCCGGCTCATACTTCTCCACCGAGGCGCCGAACGCCAGGTCCAGGCCGATCACCTTGGCGCCCGCTTGCCCGGCCGCCCGGATCACGGTGGCATAGTGCTTGTGCCAAAAGTCCCGAAGGTCGCTAAAACTAGGGCTGTCCAGAGTCTTCTGATCCGCCAGCAGGAGGACGATGTTAGAGATTGATGGTGGCCTGCCGAAAAAATCGCGCGCTACAAAATGCGCGTCGTAGGCTTTGAGGTTGAGGATTTGAAAGAAGCGGACACCGCTCAGCAGCGACGCGCCCAGTGCACTTCCCACCGCCAGAACAGCGCAGATGGCCCAGTGCCTCCACTTCTTCTTCATGTACCTGCATCTTACTACGACCCGTGCGGCTGGGAAGCCTTAGAGCGGGACAATCCAGCGCGACAGTTCAGATTGCAATGCAATAACGCGCGCCCTAGTGACCGTTCGCCAACGCTAGCGCCGCCACGCGGCCGGCTCCCAACAGCGCGGTTTTATCGTTCGTAATCACTCGCACCGGAACATCCTTCAGCAAAGCGCCGCTGCGGCCCTTGGCGGTGAAAGCCTTCATAAAGGCGCTGCTGCTCAGTTTGCGAATGATCTTCGGCGCAATGCCGCCTCCCACATACATGCCGCCGGTGGCAAGCATTTTCAAAGCCAGATTGCCGGCTTCGGCGCCGTAAATGGACACGAACATATCCATAGCCTGCACGCAAATGGCGGAGGTTCCTTCCAGCGCCGATTTCGAGATCGCCGCCGACGGATCGCCCTGCGCGATCTGTTCGGCCAGCCACGCCGGCTCTTCGCCTCGCCCGGTTTCGCGCAAGAACAAATAGATGTTGTGCAGTCCAGGTCCGGAGAGTACGCGCTCGTAGCTAACGTGTTCGAAACGGCCCAACATGTACCGAAGCAGATCCATTTCCAGATCGGTGCGCGGCGCGAAATCGCAATGACCGCCTTCGGAGGGAAAAGGATGATAGCCGCCCCGGCCGTCGGCGTACAATCCCGCCTCGCCCAAACCGGTGCCGGCGGAAAGCAGAGCGCGATTCGCGGTAGTGTTCGGGACGCCGGGATTCAGAACCACAAAATCCGATTCTTCGAGCAGCGCGATTCCGTGCGCGTTGGCGAAAAGGTCGTTGATCAGAGTGATGGAGGGTATGCCCAAGTCGGACGACATCTGGCGCGAGTCCACCACCCAAGGCAGATTGGTGGTTTCCACGCGTCCGTTCACCACCGCGCCCGGCAGCCCGAAACAGCCGGCATCCACCGCCTTGGGGTTAGCGCCGAGAAATTTGCGAGCAATCTCGGCCAAGCCCGAAAACTGCGGGCTGGGAAAGATCTCGATCTGAACCGGCTTCAGGTGATCCGGCGTTCCTTCCAGAAATGCGAGACGAGTGTGGGTCCCGCCGATGTCCCCGGCCAGGATCATTACTCGTTGCTCCAATGGCGATGATCCTTGGTCAGCATCTCGTCAGCCTCGTGCGGCCCCCAGGAACCGGCCGCATAGTTGGGGAAGCGCCGCGGCGGCAGGGCCTCCCAGACATCCAGAATTGGCGCTACCACATGCCACGCCGCCTCCACCATATCGGATCGCTGGAACAGCGTTGCATCGCCCAGCATGCAATCATACAACAAGCGCTCGTAACCGGTTTGCGGCGTGGCGTTGAAATAATCGGTGTAGTTGAAGTTCATGTCCACATCACCGATCTGCACCACCGGGCCGGGAATCTTAGCGCCGAAGCTGAGCTTGATGCCTTCGTCCGGCTGCAGGTGCAAAACCAGACGGTTCGGTTCCAACTTATCGACCGCGGTCTTGCGAAAAAGTACGAAAGGCGCGCGCTTGAACTGAATCACTATTTTGGTGGCGCGCTGCGGGAGGCGCTTCCCGGTGCGGAGATAAAACGGCACGTCCGCCCAGCGCCAGTTGTCGATGAAGAGCTTCATCGCGACAAATGTCTCGGTGCGGGAATCCGCCGCCACGTAAGGCTCCGAACGATAGCCCGAAACTTTGCTGGCGCCCTCCATGCCTTCGCCATACTGGCCGCGCACAGTGCGTGTGAGCACCTCTTCATCCGTCATCGGTGAAAGCGCCTTCAGGATTTTGGCTTGCTCGTCGCGTACCACCTCGGCGTCGAAGGAGACGGGCGGCTCCATGGCAGTCAGCGAAATGAGCTGGAAGATATGGTTGGGCACCATGTCCCGCAGAGTGCCCGCCTTGTCGTAGTACATGCCGCGCTGCTCCACGCCCACCGTTTCGGCCACCGTGATCTGGATGTGATCGATGTATCGCCGATTCCAGATCGGCTCGAAAATACCATTGGCGAAACGGAACACCAAAATATTTTGGACCGTCTCTTTCCCCAGGTAATGATCGATCCGGTAGATTTGCTTTTCGTTCAGGACCTTGCGTATTTCCTTGTTCAGGGAGACCGCCGATTCATAATCCCGTCCAAACGGTTTTTCGATGATGACGCGGCGCCACCAGTTCTCTTCCTGAACCAGTTTGGCCTCGCCCAACTGCGTGATGATTGGTCCGAAGAAGGTGGGCGCGGTGGCCAGATAGTAGAAGTAATTCCCGCGCGTGCCGTGCTCCTTGTCGATCTGCTCCAGCAGCGCGGACAAGGCCTGGTAGACTTTGGGATCGGCAAAGTCGCCCGAAAGATAATAGATTCGGCTTGAGAACCAGTTCCACAGATCGGGATCGATGGCGGTAGTTGCGAACTCGCCGATTTCCTTGCCGATCTCGTCTCGAAATTGCTCGCTGCTCAGCTCGTTGCGCGCGAATCCCACCAGCGCGAACTCCTTGGACAGCAGATTGTCCTTGGCGAGATTGTAGAGCGCCGGGATTAATTTGCGCTTGGTCAAATCACCCGACGCCCCAAAGATCACCATCACGCACGGATCGCCGGGACGTCCGGCGCCGAGAATTCCCTTAGAAGCGATGTCTTCTGCCAACTGCATTATTCACCTTTCCGCCCCGCCGATCTGAACCGGGCGCGCGAGCAAGCGGTTTCAGTATCCGCTCTATTAAGATAATGCTTTTGCGACGGCTGTTTGAAGAGCCGCCAAGCCGCCTTCCACGTCGTGCAAGTGAACCCGCAACGCCCGCCGTTTGCGATCGGCCAGAACCTGAAAATCGCCGCGAGCCTGCGCGGCTTTCACGATGCCAAATGTAAACTTCTGACCCGGCACGGCCAGGTCGGCCTGGTCGGCGCAGGTCACTTGCAAGAATACACCGCTGTTCGGCCCACCCTTGTACGCTTGACCGGTGGAATGCAAGAAGCGCGGACCAAATCCCAGGCAGGTGGCTACTCGCTTCTTGTCGCGCACGCCCATCCGCATGGCCTGCAGCGTCTTCTGGTGCGCCTGGTTCATCTCCACATAACCCAGCAGAGCGAAGTAATCGCCCGCTTTCAGGCGATTCAGGTGCGCGCGCAAATATCCCACCAGCGTCTTGTCCGAACCTGCCGCCGAGGCCAGGGCCGCCGCGTTCGCTGCATCGGTGAACAAGTCGATACCGCCGTCTGAAAGTATGGGCGACTCGGGCGGAAGCGATCCGCTCTTTTCGTATTCCGACGTCAACTTACGCGTCTCCTGCTTGCTCGCTTCCACGTCCGGCTGATTGAAGGCGTTGATTCCGATCACCGACCCGGCGACCGCTGTCGCGATTTCCCAGCGGAACATTTCCTGGCCCAGGTTATAAGTATCGGACAGCGCGATCCGCACCACCGGGTGCCCCGCCTTGGCCAGCGCCTCCACGGCTTTATCCTGCGCCGCCTCCGCGCCGTGCTCCAGACGAATGTAAGCGAACACGCGATCGTTGCCGTAAACTTCGGGCGCGCCTAGCGCTTCGCCATCTACAGGGATCAGCCCCTTGCCTTCCTTGCCCGTGGATTCGGCAAGCAACTGTTCCAGCCACGCGCCGAAATCCCAAATACCGGGCGACGTGATCAACGTCACCTTATCGCGCCCGGTCTTGGCCGCCGCGCCCAGCACCAAACCAAGTTGGACGCCGGGGTTCTTGTCTACCGGCAGGCACGATGAGCACGCGATCGCCATCACGTCGGCGCGATCCAGAAA
>Ga0210394_10007060_pt1 | contig 11936 bp, 5 predicted proteins | sample IncBWC12MmetaG_FD_160121 | JGI IMG/M metagenome (GOLD analysis project Ga0210394, IMG submission 160121) | Forest soil microbial communities from Barre Woods Harvard Forest LTER site, Petersham, Massachusetts, United States - Inc-BW-C-12-M | ecosystem: Environmental > Terrestrial > Soil >... | reverse complement strand
CCACAACCATCTATATGGCGATATACGCCGAAACCTGGATTCGCGATGGCGCCGAAGATCATTTGTGCGTGGACCTTGCCAAGCTCTCCTTCTTCAAGGCGCAAGCAGTGACATTCAGCATCCCGCCACAACCCATCTGCGGAGATGGCAACATTCCCGCCGCTCAAGCTTTGAAGGACCAACATCTATATGACGCGTTGATTGATTCTTTTTCCATGCGCGGTTTTACGCCCGCGCCCGGAACGACAGCTCATGACCATTTCTTTGACGCCTTCGCACGCTTCGGCGGCAATCTCGACGAATCCCGTCACTTGGGTGAATGGCTCGACGAACTAGCCACCCGCGGGGCGGCGCAAAACGAACAGTATCTCGAATTGATGCACACGCCCGATTTCCGCCACGCGGCAGCACTCGCCAAAGGAATTGGTTGGCCCGATTCCGTCAGTCCCTCTTCAGATTTCAACAAGTTGCGTGATGAATTGTTGGCGCACGGTCTGCGCGATGAAGTCGCGACAGCAAGCGCTGCGCTTGACCAAGCCGAAACGCTCCGCAAACAACGCGAACACTGCGGCCAAAAAGAGGAAGGCTCCGCATGTAAAGTGCAAATCCGCTTTCTCTATCAGATCCTGCGCGGCTTCCCCAAAGAACAGGTGTTCGCGCAGACGCTGCTCGGCTTTGAAACCGCCTCCGCCGACCCGCGCTTCGTCGGCATCAATATGGTGATGCCCGAAGACGCGTACATCTCCATGTCCGATTATGCGCTGCAGATGAAAATGGTAGGCTTCCTTCACGGACTGTATCCCAAGGTTCACATCACCCTGCACGCCGGCGAAATCGCGCCGGGCTTGGTCACCTACGAAGGTCTCTGCTGCCATGTTCGTCTCGCCGTTGACGAAGGGCACGCGGAGCGCATCGGCCACGGCGTCGATGTCATGTACGAAAATCAGCCTTATGACCTGCTGAAGGAAATGTCCGCGAAACACGTGATGGTCGAAATCAATCTAACCAGCAACGACGTGATTCTCGGCGTCAGCGGCAAGAACCATCCCTTGCCGGTTTACCGCAAGTTCGGCGTTCCAGTTGCGCTCTCCACCGATGACGAAGGTGTCTCGCGTATCGATTTGACGCACGAATATGTGCGCGCAGCTGAAACCTACGCTCTCAGCTATGCCGACCTCAAGCAAATGGTCCGCACCGGGCTGGAGCACAGCTTTTTGCCTGGCGCAAGCCTGTGGAATTCACCGGACGTTTTCACGAAAACCGTGTCTGCCTGCACGGATGAGAAACTAGGCGACGAAAAGCCTTCGACCGCGTGTGGAAGCTTTCTGAAATCCAGCGAAAAGGCCCAGCAGCAATGGGAACTCGAGCGCCGTTTCAGCGCCTTCGAATCCAGATTCTGAAGAGGAACTAAGCCGAGCGATCAACACGGTCAACATGACGAGTACGACCAAAGTTAGCTGATGCCAGCCACTACAGCCAGTCCCGTGCAAGCTCTTCGCGACGCGCTCGCGCGCGGGGATGTTACTCCCCGTGCAGCTGCCGAACAGGCGCTCGCCCGCGCGAATAGTAACGCCAGCCGCAACGTTTACCTCGCACTCGACGCGGATGCGGCACTGCGCGAGGCCGAGACGTTACCGCATCGATTCAGCGCGAAGCCCAAGCCACCACTCTACGGCTTGCCGATTTCGCTCAAAGACTGCTTCGATCTCGGGGGCTTCCCCACTAGTTGCGGCTCGCGCTTCTACGCCGCACGCAATGGTATCGCGCACGAAGACTCCGCGGTGGCCGCGCGACTGCGTGCTCTCGGTGCGGTCATCATCGGTAAGACGCACCTGCATCAACTCGCCTACGGCATCACAGGACAAAATCCGGACTACGGTGATTGCGTGCAGCCGAACGATGCGCGGCGTCTCACCGGAGGCTCGTCCAGCGGCGCCGCAGCGAGCGTGCAGGAGGGTTCCGCCGTTGCGGCGATAGGCACTGACACCGGGGGCTCGGTGCGTGCGCCGGCCGCGTTGTGCGGGCTGGCTGGGTATCGCGCGTCCATTGATTTGGCGCACCAACGCGGACTGTGGCGCGGCGGCACACATTTGGCGCCGAGCTTTGACACGCTTGGCTGGCTCTTTCGCGATTTGCGCGACGCGCCGTTGCTCGCCGAAGCGCTGTTCGGGCTAAGTGTGCCGCGCGCGACCGAGACCACCGTCCGAGTCGGCTACGTGTCCGATAATTTTCTGCGTGACTGCGAACCGGCGGTGCTTGCGGGTTTCGCTCGATGGCGGGAAAAACTGGAAAAATCCGGATCGCGGCTCGTTCCGGTTGACACCGCGTTTTGGGAAGACGCAATGTCTATTTTCGCGCCGATCCAGGCGCACGAAGCGGCTGCGATTCACGCCGCGAACACGGACAGCGATTTTTCGCATTTCGAAAAATCCATCGCCGAACGGCTCACCTGGGGTGCATCTATTCCCGCCGGCGAAATCGAGCGCCTGCGCAAGCTTCACGTTGAATTCCGCGACCGCGTGGATGCTCTGCTGCGCGAGCATGACTTTCTCATCGCACCCTGTTCGCCGGTGGCGCAACTCGTCGCTGGCGCCGACCACAGCCAAACGCGCGGCACCATCCTGCGCCACACCGCGCCGCTCAGTTTGCCTGGCGTGCCAATCGTCACGCTGCCTGCCGCGGGTGGCACGGGCTTACAACTGATCGCCGCGCGTGGAGACGATGTGCGCCTACTGGCCTACGCCGCATACCTTGGCGCAATTCCGTCGTAGCAACAGCGCGCCGTGCACGCTTCTTTCGCACCGTCGTTGGCTGCTGCTGCCTGACCTATTGCGGCGTATTGAGCGGATGCGCGCTCCTCTCGTAAAATTCCTTTTGCAATTTCAGGCTGACCTCATCCGCCTTTACCGCGCGCAGCGCTTGCACAATCGCGGCTACCCAGGCCTTCATGTCCGCCTGCCCGTAGGCGAGCGTCGCCGCCGAACCATCGCCGGCATAATGATTCGGAAAGCGCGCGTACCACCAAATCCCGGTATAGACGTCTTCCGGCAGATTCACGCGCTTCTGATCCGCGCCGGATTCGCTGACGGCGCGGTCCTGGTGCACCAGGTCCGGACGCGACACCATCACACGCGCCGTTTCCGATTCGCCCGCGTGCATGTCCAGCGTGGTTTTCTTGGCGGGGCCGCCTGCTGGAATTTCGTGCCCCCATTGGACGTACACCACGTAATCGTGCGGCTTTTCGAGTTGCGCCTGCGCAAAAAATGGCAGCAGGTGCTCGTTCCCGCCGTGCCCGTTGACGATGAGGATTTTCTTGCAGCCGTTGCGCGCCATCTCGTCGGTCGTTTCCTGCAGCAGACGCATCTGCAAGTCCGCGCTGTAGGCCACCGTGCCCGGCTCGTGCTTCGCTTCGAAGATTTGTCCGAAATAATATTCGGGGAACACCACGGCGTACTCCTCGTCGGTCGCCCCGAGCGAGGCATAGCGCACGTCGATCAAATCCGTCCCCAAGGGCAGGTGCGGCCCATGCTTTTCCAGGATGCCGAATGGCAATACGCAAGTCCCCTTGGACATCTCGATCGCCGAACGAAAATCCGCCGCCGTCAATTCCTCCCAGTGCGTGGATAAATGCGCGGAAGCGCCTGCAGCGGGCATCTGGGCAAAAGCGGGCCACGCGAGCGCCGCCGCGAAGCCGCACAACATCACTAATAATGAAGACCGTCGCGTCATGGAATTCTCCGCCTCAATCCTGCATGAAAGTCTGCGCGGAGGAAAGGCATGATTGGGGAGTAGTGATTGGTGAGGCGTGGCCCGTGAGGCTAGAAAGTGGTGGGAGGCGGTGCCAGCCATGATTTGTGCCGCCCGAAACCTCAAAAAGGTGACGATTAGAACGGGTGAAACGCGCGATTTTATTGGGTTTTAGATTGTGATTATGGGGAGGCGGGGAAAGGCGGCTTTATACAGACCGCTGTCTAGCGTTAGGAGGCGATGGCCTCTGTGCAGAGGCGTGAGCGCCGATTAGAAAGTCGGCTAGGAGGCAGCGCGGAGCGGAGTCGCGCTGCCTCCTGCTGCGCGCCGCGTAACTTTGAAACACACGACCCGCTGTTCGCCAGATGGCCTGATCCATTTCCCATTCGACGACGATATGTGTCTCGCTGAAAAAGGAATCGACAAAGGCCTCGGTGCGACCGGAGAAGGCCAGAAGTTCGGCGTAGACAGGTGCAGCCACCACTAGGCTCCCGCGGCTGCAAGCCGCGTTCAGAGCGGACCGCGCCACAGAATTCGGAAGCGTCGTTGGCGTCCCAGAAGGCGACAAAGACGTTGGGATTCCTTACTGTAGGAATACGGGGCGCAAAGTGTGCTCGCGCTTCCAAGCCAATGGCCTTAGCCACTCGGCGTAAACGGGATGAAAACATGAAAGCAAAGACACGGTCAAAGTTCAAAGGGCGGACGGTTGGACGAATGGGACGGCGAAGGGGCTGCGGATTAACGTGGAAGGAGGAAACCCCGGCTGGTATGGGGGTACCGGCCGGGGTCGAGTTCTCGTGCTAGGGTGGGCCGCCTTGCGCGCCTGCCAAGACGCGGGGAAGGCGGCTTACGAAGCGCAATGTAACGAAGGGCGAGTTAGGGTGCAATACTGCAAAAGTACTAGAGGCAATTTTCGGCTGGTTCTGTCGCGAGCGGGAAAATCAACGTCAAGAGATTCAACACAGAGGAAACATCAGAGTAAAAGCGGAGAGCACGGAGAATGGCTGCCTTTGTCCGCGGACTGTGGGTTGCAAGGAGAGTGCGCCAACCTCGATGGCGCACTGAAGTGCGCCGCTACAAATGCGCCGGTGCTCAAAGGCAACCGCTACGACTGCGGCGTGATGCCTTTGGATTCTGTACATTCGTAGGATTGGCTGGATTTCAGGTTCTTGAATTCTTCCGTGCGGCCGCTGGGCCAGTCGATTACGGCGCGGTCGATCTTTTCGTTGTGGGCTACGCCGAAAGTAACGGGCAGTTCAGATTGTGACAGATAGCTGGAGCCGCTATGGACCAGGCGCTGCTGCGTGATGCCTCGACATTCGATGCGGACGCGGGCGCCGATGGCGTCGCGATTCGATTTTGTGCCGATCAGGCGAAAACGGATGCTCTTGTTTCCGGCGAGCCGGTCGTTTCGGTAGAGGTACGCGGGTCCGTTGTTGGTGGTCATTAATATGTCGAGGTCGCCGTCGCGGTCGAAATCGGCATAGGCCAGGCCGCGGCCAACTTTCGGGGCGGCGAATTCCTTGCTCATTGCGGGGGCGACGTCGCGAAAATGCCCGTTGCCGCCATTCAGAAAGAGTTGCGGAGGCTGCGCGTAGCCGACATTGCCGCGTATGTTGCGCACGGTTTCGTCAATGTGTCCATTGGTGACGGCCAGATCGAGCAGGCCGTCGAGATCGGCGTCGAGAAAAACGCAGCCGAAGCCGAGCGTGTTGACGGACGGCAGTCCGATGCCGGCCTGGATGGCGATGTCCTGGTAGGCGCCACTCGCGACGGGCTGATAGAGGCCGATCATTTCGTTATCGAAATTGGTGATGGCGACTCCGGCGCGTCCGGAATTTTCGAAATCTCCGCAAGCGACGCCCATGCCGGCACGGGCTTTTCCCTCAGCGCTGAAAGCGATTCCGGCTTCGACGCCGACGTCCTGGAACGTGCCATTCTGCAGATTGCGGTAGAGCTTGTTGGGCTGCGTGTCGTTGGCGACTAGCAGATCGGGCCAGCCGTCGAGATTGTAATCGAGCATGGCGACGCCGAGAGATTTCGAGCTGGTATCGAAGACGCCGCTTTTCGCGGTGACGTCCTCGAAAGTTCCGTCGCCGCGATTGCGGAAGAGCCAGCAGGTTTCGCCGCGATAGGCTTCGGGAGTGCAATAGGATTTGTGCTGGCCGTCGAGACTGCAGAAAACGTCGTGCTCGGCGGACCATTTGACGTAATTGCAGACGAAGAGGTCGAGCAGGCCGTCGCGATCGTAATCGAACCAGAGCGCGGAAGTGCTGAGAGCTTGGCGGCCGGCGAGACCGGCGGTTTTTGTGACGTCAACGAACGCGCCATTTTTATTGTTGCGAAACAGACGGCTTTGCCCGACGCAGGTGATGAAAATGTCGGGGAAGCCGTCGTTATTGTAATCGCCGACGGCAACGCCCATGCCGTACATTGCGAGGTCGAGGCCGGCACGGTGGGTTACGTCTGTGAATGTGCCGTTGCGATTGTTTTGGTAGAGGCGCAGCGTGGTGGGCGCGCGCTTGTGGCCGGGCCAGTCCATGCCGTTGATCATCAGGATGTCTTGCCAGCCGTCGTTATCGTAATCGAGGAAGGCGCAGCCGGAGCCAAGAGTTTCGGGGAGAAGTTTGCGGCCGTAGGCGCCGCTATTGTGGCGGAACTGGATGCCGGCGGAATTTGTGACGTCTACCAGGCGAAAGCTGGGGGTTGCGGTTTGTTGTTGCTGCGGCGCGGTGCCAGCGAAGACGTGTGGGTGTGAGAAGGGTGAGAGGCTTGCGAATCCTGCGGCGCCACCGAGATTTTTTAGGAATGCGCGACGGTTCACGAAATGTTCACCAGGCCGTTGCGGATGGCGTAGACGACGAGCTCGGCAGTTTTGTGGATGCCGAGCGCGTCCATGATATTGGCGCGATGCACGCTGACGGTGTTGACGCTGAGCGAAAGCTGGTCGGCGATTTCTTTGTTGGATTTGCCGTCAACGATGAGCTGAAGGATTTCGAGCTCGCGCGCGGTGAGGCCGGCGTTGCGTTCACCTTTCAGCGCAGCGGAGCGCGAGAGCTCTGAGGCCATCACGATTTCGCCGGCCGCGACGCGACGGATGGCCGTGGCGAGTTCGAGGTCCACGGCATTCTTCAGGATGTAGCCGCGCGCGCCGGAATCGAGCGCTTGGCGCACGAGCGTGTCTTCCGAGTGCATACTCAACATTAATATGACGGTTTCACGCGAATGTTCGAGGATTTTGCGAGTGGCGATCAGACCACTCGAGCCGGGCAGCGCGCAATCCATCACGATCACCTTCGGATGCAACGCGCGGGCGAGCTTGATGGCTTCTTCGCTGTCGCCCGCTTCGCCGACGACCGCGATGTCCGGCTCGTCTTCGAGCATGCGGCGGAAGCCGCGGCGAACCAGCGCGTGGTCGTCCACGAGGAGCACGGAAATTTTATTGCCCATGCTGATCGAGCCTTTCTTTCGGAACTTTCAAACGGACTAGAGTCCCACTTTGCGGGAGACGCAGCAACTCGATAGAGCCCGCGAGGAGTTCGGCGCGCTCGCGCATCGCGACCAGGCCCATGCCGGGCTTAGATGCGGAGGCGGTTGCGTCGAGACCCTTGCCGTGGTCTTCAATTTCCAGCTGCAACGAATCGGGCTGAAAACGAAGGCGCACCCGGGCTTCGCGGGCGCCGGAATGGCGCGCGACGTTGTTCAGAGCTTCTTGGAGGACGCGATAAACGTGAATTGCGGCGCCACCGTCCACGGGATAGGGCTGGCCGGATTTTTCGTAGGTGATGTCGATGCCGGTCTGCTTTTCGATTGTGGGGATGTACCAGTCGATGGTGCTTTCGAGGCCAGCTTCATCGAGCATCACCGGATGCAGTGCCTGCGAGAGGCTGCGGATATTTTCTAGCGTGGTCTGCGCGAGGTCGCGAACCTCGTGAAGCTCGGAGCGCAGCGGTGAATCGGCGGGCGTGTGGCGTTCGACGCGGCCGAGCATCGCGCCGATGGCGGTGAGAATTTGGCCGAACTCGTCGTGGAGCTCGCGGGAGATGTGGCGCAACGTGGATTCCTGCGTGGCGATGAGTTTCTGCGCGAGGTCGCTGCGTTGGCGTGAGAGATTCGCCACTTGGTCGAAGAGGCGGCGATTCGAGCGGATGACGTAGAGACTGGTGAGGACGATCGCGGCTAGCGTGGCGGTGAGAAATAAATAGACCTGGCGCTGAACGCGGTCGTAGATTTCGCGGACTTGTTGCGCGATTTGTTCGTCGCTTTCATTATTTTTCACGAGCAAGCGCGAAACGGCGGTGCTGAGCGCCTGTTGGCGCGCTTGCAGCGTTAGGCGAATCTGTTCGCGAGCTTCCTTATCCTGGCCATTTTGGGCTAGCGCAAAAGTGCGGTCGACGGCATCCCAAAACTGCGCGAGCGAGGCGGCGAGATATTGTTTTTGATCGGGCGTGCGAGCGGCCGCGTCGAGGTGCTCTTCGGATTGTAGGGCGTCATCGAGATCTTCGTGGATGCGCGCGAATTGCGCTTTCCAGGCGGTGAGCGGGTAGGGCTCGTCATTATCGAGCATGTCGCGCATGGCGAGGGCGAGAGAATTCAGGTCGTTCTGCACGCGGAGGAGCTGCAGGGAAACTTTGCGATTGCGTTCGACCAGATTGTTTTGCAGCGCGCGCAGGCCTGCGATTTGGTGCGTGATGTATGCCGAGTAAGTGACCACGGCCGCGAGCGTGATGATCAGCCCGAGGAACAAACCCATCGCAGGGGAACGCAAAGCGCGGCGCAGCACAGCCACGAGGATATAACGCGCGGTTAGCAAGTTCCAATCGTTGTGGGCACTGCAGATTTACAGTTCACGCAGCGCGCAAAAAAAGAGCCGCTACCGGTGGGTAGCGGCTCCGCGCACTTACTGGGGGACTCGTTCGACCGTTCAGAACCGATACTTCAGAGCAAACTGCACAGTGCGAGCTCCTTGCGAGGTGAAGATCTCGCCGTAGTTCGATGCACCGGCTGTGTGCTGGCCGCTGAACTCTTGTCCCAGGTTGAAGATTGGCGTGTTTGTGAAATTCACCATATCAGCTCTGAACTCAAGCGATTGCCTCTCGGTAATCGAGAAGTCTTTCGACAAGCTGAGGTTACCAGTCTTAAGCCCCGGACCATCAAAGGCTCCGACGCCACAATTTCCAAAAGTCCCGGTCGCGGGTGTAGTAACGGCAGCGGGATTCAGGAAGCTAACGCCGTTGTTTGCAGGATTGAAAACCATCGGGACATGAGCTGGAACACCAGCTACGCAGTCCGCCCGGGTCGAAAATCCCCCCGTACCGGATGTGTCGCTGCTGGCAAAAATCGTTTGAGCAAATCCGCTGTGGAAGATGAAGCTCGAACTTATGCGCCATCCTCCGGCCACAGCGTTCACGATGCCGTTCACGTCGTTGCCAAACCGCCGGCCGTGCCCGTAGGGAAGCTCGTAAACCACATAGCCGTTGAAGAGATGGGCAATGTTCTGAGGGCACCGGCCATAGTCGCCCATTTGGTCGTAAGGATTCTGCGGGAAAGCCCACGCCGAAATGGTTTGGGCTTCCGTCGCAACGTTGTCGCCGAACTGGCCGAAGAATCCGGGCGTGTCACTCAAGCACTTAGACCATGTGTAGTTCAACTGTGCCTGCAGACCCTTCGTGAGACGTTCCTGAAGGACCAACTCCAACGCATGGTAGTTGCTGATGCCGTTCGAAAGTGACAATCGCCTTTGGCCTGGTTCGCCGAGCAGTGTCGGGTTCAGAAACGGACTGGGAGTAATTGTGCCGTCGGCGTTCAACTGATTCTGTTGAAGCATGATGATGTTGCTGAGGTGCTGATCGTTCTGACCGACGTAGCCGACTTGCACGGTCGTAGAATTTCCAAACTGCCGCTGGACGTTCAAACTCCATTCCTGCTGGACCGCAGGCCGGATGTTGAGGTCAAAGGCGTGAGTGGTTACACCCGAAAAACAGACCGGAGCAAAGACCTGCGCCAGGGCAAGAGTGCATCCGGTGGGAAAGCCGGTGAATCCCTGGTCCAGGGTGGTGACGGGCAAGTCAGTCGTCGGGGCATAGGTTACGTTGTTAGCTTGTTGGAACGGTGGGTTCGCGGTGAGCAGGTTGTTCACACCATTGCTCTCATTAAAACTGGTGACTCCGTAGGCGGCGCGCACGACTGTATTTTTCACGAAACCTGGCTGCCAAGCAATTCCGATGCGCGGCTGGAAATTCGTGATGCCGTTGTACTGTTTGTAAAGAGCTTTGCCCAAGCCTTGATTGTTGATTGTGGAAGTAATGAGCTCCCCGCCAAACAGATTATAGTTTACGGCGTTCCCATCTTGTGCAGCGCGGGGCGTATTGAGCTCCCAACGCAGTCCGAGATTCACTGTGAGATTTGGCCTAATCCTCCAGTTATCCTGCCCATACACGGCCCAGAGATTATTTCGTACGTGTCGATTGCCGGTACCCGAACCGATACCCAAATTATTGGGAAGGCCCAGCATGAAATCCGCAAGTCCGGAACCGATGGAGAGCGGAGGGGATTTCGGGTTGGCCGGATCCGTGAGAGTTGGGTTGCCGGTGTATTGCCCGTTGAAGTTGAAAAGACCCGCTAATCCTTCGATCCCGGGGAAGAGAAAATTGTCGCGAAAGTTGTTGAACTGAACGCCAGCGTGAAATTCGTGATTTCCATACGTTTTGACGATCGAGTCGCCGATCTGAAACACCGTGTCGCTGAACGTGTTGAACTGCCCGAGGTTGTTAGCAAGGGTGCCGACTCCACCAAATAATCCGCCAATAGCGGGGAGGAACGTGCTAGGCGAGCCGGGAATACCAAATTTCTGAGGCAGATTTTCTCCAGTGGGGTTGGAAAAGCCCTGGCTCACCGGGAAATAGCTGAAGCCCGCACGGAAATCATTGATGAGGCTTGGGCTGATGGACCGCGTCCATCCGATGACTCCGTTCTTCAAGGGATAGTTAAAATCCGTGATGCCGTTGCTTGCCAGCAAGAAGGTTTCGGTGGTTGGATTTCGCACGGATTGTTGCGAATAGCGTCCGAAGATACGATCTTTGTCGTTGGGTGTCCAATCGATTTTGACGTCACCTTGGTCCGCGTTGTTCAAGATTCGTTGCTGATAGAACAAAGTGTTACCGGTAGTCGGCTGCGGATAAAGCGACGAATTCACGATGGCAGAAGCGGCTGGGCTTAAGGTGAATCCCGCAGCCGTTAGATTGTTGAATGGAATGGGAACGCGCGCGGTGGGAGCCACGCCGGCTTGCGGCGCATACAGTTGAGTGTTTCCGTTGATGAGGCTGTTGCAAACGCCGGCTCCATTAAAGCCCGCCGGGCAGAGTTCTCCGAAATTCCCTGCGCGCTCCGCAGCGCTCATTACGATCACATTCTGTGTTGAAGGACTGTCCATGCGCTGCCCTTCATAGTCCACGAAAAAAAAGAGCCGATTCTTGACGATCGGTCCGCCAAAGGTGCCCCCAAAGCGGTTATATCGAAGAGCGGCTTTCGGGGTCACAGGAGTGGTCAACCCCGCGCTCCATTGATTAGCGTCCAACGCGTCGTTGCGGAAGAACTCAAAGGCACTGCCATGATAGGAGTTTGTGCCGGACTTGATGGTCGTGTTCACAATGCCGCCCAGAAAATTGCCAAACTCCGCGGAGGGATTCTGGGCGATTAAATTGAATTCCTGGATGGCGTCGGTACTGGGGGAGTAAGCCACTTCGTTGTTGTCGTTCTGATTGTTGTCTATCCCATCGAGGATGTAATTGTTGGTCTGTTCGCGATTCCCGTTAATGTAGGGGCGGCCGATTTGAAACGTGTTTTGTCCCGAAGTAAAGGCCCCCGGATTCGTGCTTGTCGCTCCCGGAGTGAGCAGGGTGAGTTCGTTGTAGTTTCCGGTGATTAATGGGATGTTTTCCGTCACAACGTGATCGATATGCGTGCTGAGGTCAGTCGTTTCGGTTTGAAGCAGCGGGGGGACGCCGCTTACTTCGACAGTCTGCGACATGGTACCGACGGTCAACTGGATATCAACGCGCGCCACTTGATCCAGGACCAGATCAAATGCCGAGCGCACCGCAGTCTGAAACCCTTTTGCTTCCACCTTCACTTGATAATTCCCGATCGGGATGCGCGGGAGATAGTAAGCGCCGTCCGTATTGGTCTGC
>Ga0210394_10007057_pt1 | contig 11937 bp, 7 predicted proteins | sample IncBWC12MmetaG_FD_160121 | JGI IMG/M metagenome (GOLD analysis project Ga0210394, IMG submission 160121) | Forest soil microbial communities from Barre Woods Harvard Forest LTER site, Petersham, Massachusetts, United States - Inc-BW-C-12-M | ecosystem: Environmental > Terrestrial > Soil >... | reverse complement strand
TCCAGGCCATTTTCGACGATCGTGGTGGCGACCAGTACGTCGGCTTCATCGCGGATGAATTTCAGCATCACCGCTTCCAGATCTTTCTCGCCCATCTGGCCGTGGCCGACGACCACGCGGGCCTTGGGTACGAGCTTTGTGACCAGCGAGGCGAGGGAATAGATGGACTCGACGCGATTGTGGATGAAATAGACCTGGCCGTCGCGCGCCATTTCGTTTTCAATCGCGCGCTTGACCAGCTCTTCGCTGAACGGGGCGACAGAGGTTTGAATCGCCAGGCGGTCGCGCGGCGGAGTTTCGATCAGCGACATATCGCGCAAGCCGACGAGCGACATGTGAAGAGTGCGCGGAATGGGAGTTGCGGAAAGGGCCAGCGCGTGGACGTTTTTGCGCATCTCTTTCAGGCGCTCTTTGTGGGCGACGCCGAAGCGCTGCTCTTCGTCCACCACCAACAGGCCGAGATCCTGAAACTTGATGTCCTTGGAAAGGAGGCGATGCGTGCCGATGACGATGTCCACTTTTCCGGCTTCGAGGTCGGCGAGGATCACTTTTTGTTCCGCGGCGGTGCGGAAGCGGCTGAGCATTTCGATACGCGTGGGAAAGGCGGCAAAGCGCTTTTTGAAGGTTTCGAAATGCTGGAAGGCGAGCACGGTTGTGGGCGTGAGGACGGCAATCTGCTTGCCGTCGGCCACGGCCTTGAAGGCGGCGCGCATGGCGACTTCCGTTTTGCCGTAGCCGACGTCGCCGCAGAGCAAGCGGTCCATTGGAGTGGGCTTTTCCAGGTCTTTTTTGATGTCGGCGATGGCGGTGCGCTGGTCGGCGGTTTCTTCAAACTCGAAAGCGTCCTCGAATTCGCGCTGCCAGGCGCCGTCGGGAGAAAAGGCAAATCCTTCCGCGGTTTTGCGCTCGGCATAGAGCGCGAGAAGCTGGTCAGCCATGTCCTCCAGCGATTTGCGGACGCGGGTCTTGCGGGTGGCCCAGGCCGTACCCCCCAACTTGTCCAACGTGGGTTCTGAACCTTCGACCACGCGGTAGCTTTGGACGAGGTCCATGCGTTCCAGCGGCACGTAGAGTCGCGCGTCATCCGCGTAGCGCAGCAGCATGAATTCGCCGCGGCGGCCTTCGGATTCGATCAGCCGGAGGCCTTCGAACTGGCCGATGCCGTGATCGACGTGGACCACGTAATCGCCGGGCTTCAACTCCGCGAAATCGGCAAAGAATCCGCTGGTCCGGATTTTGCGGCTGGGGCGTTCGACGGAGGGCGTAACGTCGAAGAGATCGGCGTTGCCGTAGATGGTGACTTTCGCTTCGGGGAAGGAGACGCCTTGCGCGAACGGCGCGCGCACAAGAACGAGGGCGGCGCTTTCCGTGGCGCTTTCGGCGGTGAAGCCCGCGGCGGCTTCTTCGGTTTCGCCGAGAACATAGGGGACTTCGTATTCGCGGCAGATGTCGGCGTAACGCTCGAGTTCGCCGAGGCTGGCGGCCGTGAGATAGACCGTGCCGCCGGAAGCGAGTTGGGACTTCACGTCGCCTACGCAGGCGACCACGTCGCCGTGAAAGCGCGTGCTGGGCCGGGAGCTAAGCTCGAATCGCTGGCCGCCGTTCTGCGCGAGATTCAGTTGTTCCAATTCCGTTCGCGAGGTCTTGGCCAGCGCGCGTTCCCAGTCGGCTTCGCTCCAAAAGTAATGCGAGACTTCGGGGGAATTCGCATGCCCGTGGCGCTCGTAATTCTCCGTGGCGGCTTCCTGCAATTTCTTTGCGGCATCGCGGAGCGCCAGGGGTTCATCGAGAAACACAATCGGCTTCAGAGAGCTTTCCGCGAGTTCGAAGAGCGCGCTGCCGCCCGCTTCGGAGGTTCCGCCCATCCAGCGTCCCGGCTCCCATTCTTCCGCTTCGCGGCTGCCAGGTGCGGGAACGCTCCATTCGGTGAGCGGCAGGATGGTGGTTTTGTTTACGGGAGCAATCGAGCGCTGGGTGCGGGGATCAAATTCGCGAACCGATTCGACGGTGTCGCCGAGAAGCTCGATGCGGACGGGGCGCAAGGCTTCGGGGGAGAAAACGTCGACGATGCCGCCGCGAAGGGCGAACTGGCCGGGAAGGTCCACCATTTCCGTGCGCGCGTAGCCGATGCTGCCAAGTTGCTTGATGAGGGCTTCGTGGGAGACCTCGGAATCTTTCGCGAGGATCTGCGCGAGGGTCAGATAAACGTAGGGATCCTGATAGCGCCAGAGCGCGGCGGCCATCGGAGCGATGACGAGCGAAACTTCGCCGTTTGCCAGGCGATAGAGAGTTGCGGCGCGGCGCTCCAGAATGTCGGCGTGAGGGGCTTGGGAATCCCAGGGCAGGTTGTCGAAGGCGGGCAGGACGGCCACGCCGCCGGTTACGCCGGGGAAAATCTGGCCGAAGAAGCGGATGGTTTCCGCGAGTTCTTCGGCGCGGCGATTGCTTTCGGTGAGAAAGAAGGCGGGGCGACGCAATTCATGAGTGAAGTAAGCGGCAGACAGCGCTTTGGCAACGTCCTGCAGACCGGAGAGGCCCACGAGGCCTGCGCCCGCGCGTAGTTCTCCCAGCGCGCCATCCAAGGAGGGGTGGCGCAGCAGACGATCCAAACGTTCTCTAACCGCGGGCAGTATCATGCTGCTTGCAAAAACTTATTGGGCCGCTCCAAGGCTCGCCGCTGGCGGCGGGAGGATTGGGTTGGCCGGGTTAACCGGCCTGGGCTTGGCGACCTGAAGGTCGCCGCTACGTGGCGCGAATCTTGCGGAGTATTCCCGTCGTCGAATAGCCCTCTACAATATCAATCGAAAACACTTCTCCCCCAGCTGCCTCGACTTCCTTGCGGCCGACAATTTGGTCCAGAAGCCAGTCTCCACCTTTCACGAGTACATCAGGTAGGAGTACGGCAATTGTTTTCTGAGGTGTCGACTCTGGAAAGATAGTTACCGCATCCACAGATTCTAGTGAACATAGAAGTTCCGCACGCTCCAACTCGGGGCAGATGGGCCTGTTCGCTCCTTTTAGTTCACGGACAACCTCATCACAATTTAGTCCCACCACCAATGCGTCACCACGAGCGCGGGCGGCTTCCAGGAGTTTGATGTGTCCGGGGTGCAAAAGGTCGAAACATCCGTTTGTGAAAACCACGCGGCGCCCGTTGCGTTTAGCCGGGCCAAACTGCAAAATGAGTTCGTCAAGCGTCAAAACCGCGGGGTGCAAAGGTTCTCCATGCTGGCTTCTGAAGAAGCAAACGCCAATCCGTGTGAAATTCAATTCTATCATGTCGCTGGTAAATCCCGCCGGTGTGGGGAGTGGGGCCGATGAAGCCCAAGCCGATGTGGCAAGCGCTGGCGGGTATTGCGCTTCTGGTGGTGGGAGGGTTGTGGACCTTCGTGGGAGCGCGCGATTACTCGGAAAAGCGCGTGAATGCGGTTGCTGGCGCATGCCGGGTGGACATGACCATCGTTCAAAAGCGCGAGGCGCCTGCGCAGGCAAACGCGGGAGCCGTAGTGCTGTTTCACGGATTGGCGGCGAACAAATACATCATGAGGTATCTGGCGCGGAGTTTTGCGGAGCTGGGCCTGACCGTGTACGTGCCGGATTTTCCCGGGCACGGCCGCACGTCCGGCCCTTTTACGCCTGCGAGCGCGGAGGACTGCGGGCGCTCTTTGTTGCGGGGATTGTCTGCGCGCGGAATGATCGTGCCGGATCGGACGATTCTTGCGGGGCATTCGATGGGGGGAGCGATCGCGCTGCGCCTGGCGCCGGAATTCCGACCGGCGGGAGTGATCGCGTTTTCTCCCGCGCCGATGCAACCAACGCACGGGGTGACACCGGAGAAGCTGCTGTTTCAGACTACGCCGCACCTGCTGCCGAACACGCTGATTACCGCCGGACAATTTGAACCGGAAGGGCTGGCGGCGAATGCCGAAGACCTGGTCATGGGCAACCCCGACCCGACGATACAATTTCATTCGCTGCGGGGGCAGTCGCACGTCAGCGTATTGTTTTCGCCCGGGGCGGCGCGAATGGCGCAGGCCTGGGCAGCGCGGGCGCTGAATATTCCGAATCCGGCGCGGGTGCCGAGCTTGCTTTACCTGGGCGGAGGGTTGTTCGGCTTTGTGGGGATTCTGCTATTGTCGGGACCGTTTTTGCGGGAATTGACGACGCCCGTGGCAGAAGAAGCTCCTGCTGGGTCCGAAGTTCCCAAGACGCTGCAATTTCTAGCGGAACTGCTGCTCGCTTCGCTGGCCGCGGTGTTTCTGCTCCACTACTTCATCCCGTTGCGAGTGCTGCGATTGTTTGAGGGGGACTATCTGGCCAGCTTTTTCCTGTTGGCCGGAGCCATGCTGGTGCTACTGCACGCCAGGCTCGCGCACAACAAGTTTGCCGTGAAGACCGGCGTGGTGTTGAGCGCGGCCGCGGGTGCGCTGATCCTGCACCTGCTGGTGACCGGATGGTTTGACCTGACGGTGACGAGTGCGTGGCTTACCGTGCAGAGATGGGCGCGTTTTCCGCTGTTTTTCGTTGCGGCGTTTGTGTTCCTTTACGCGCTGGAACTTCTCCTCGGCCCGGTTCTGGAGCCGCGCAAACGCCTTGGGATTGACTACCTGGCGATTCTGCTGGCGTGGCTCGCGTTGGCGTTCGGCACGTTTGTTCTGCACAGCGGGCAGATACTGGTGGTGCTGCTGATGCCCTATTTCGGGCTGTTTTTTGTGTCCATGCGGCTGGGTGCACGATTGGTACGCGCGCGCACGGCTTCCCCCACGGCGGCCGCGGTCTTCGGTGCTATACTTTTGGCGGGATTCTGCCTGGTGCTCTTTCCTGTGTCCTAAGAGCGGCCGGCCGCCCAGTGGTTGGCTCTGTCCCGCCTGCGCCGGAGAGGCGAACATAGTTCAGTTAAAGCACACAAATGGCTGACATTGTCATCATCGGTGGCGGACCTTCGGGCGCCATGTGCGGGGAAGAACTCGCGCGTGCCGGGCATACCATAAATATTTATGACGAACGGCTGGCGTGGGAGAAGCCGTGCGGCGGCGGCCTGACGTATAAAGCTACGGAACACTTCCCTTTTCTGCTGGATAATCCACATCCGAAAAAATTGATCCGCAACGTGGAAATCATCAGCGCGGAGAACCAGCGGGCGAAGCTGGATCTGAAGCATCCCATCGTGATTTATTCGCGGCGGGTGCTGAACGGGTTCCTGCTGGATCGCGCGCGCGAAGCGGGTTGCGAAGTGCATCAACGCCGGGTGCAGCAGATCGACACTTCCACGGACAGGCCGCGGTATTGCGTGGAAGGCGAATGGCGCAGTGCGGATTTCGTGGTGCTGGCTTCCGGCGCGCGCAACCAGATGCTGCCGGGCACGCGGGCGCTTTCGGCCGACGAACTGGAAATGACCCAGGGTTATTTCGTGCCGGAGACCGCCGAAGAGATCATCATCAAGTTTTTGCCGGAGTTCGAGGGATACATCTGGTCGTTTCCGCGGGCGGACCACATTTCGCTGGGAATTTGCGGAAGCATGGCGGCGCACACCAGCAACGAGCTGCGCTCTCACCTGCACGCGTTTGCGGCGGCGGAAAAATTTGCGACGGAAAACGCCAAATTTTACAGCCACGTGCTGCCTTCGCCGCAGGTACGGACACTTTCGGATCGCGCGGTGATCGGAAAAAATTGGGCGATGTGCGGGGACGCAGCGGCTTGGGTGGACCCGCTGACCGGCGAAGGGCTTTTTTATGCGATGCGCTCGGGAGAGTTGCTTGGGCGGTCGATCGCGGAGGGATGTCCCGAGCTGTATCCTTCGCGGGTGCGGGCTTCGTTTTCACTGGAGCTGGAATTTGCGGCACGCATCGTGAGGCGTTTCTATCGCGGGTCGTTCCTGGGCTGCGCGGTGACGACGCGAATGGTGCAGTTTTTGCAACGCAACGCGGTGTTCCGGCAATTGCTGAGCGATCTTTTCTGTGGGACGCAGGATTACACCTCACTGAAGCAGCGCGTACTGGGGCATCTGGGCGGCACGCTCAGCCAGTTCGTGAGCAGTGTGCTGAATTTCGAGAAACCCGCGGCCAAGCTGCGGGGAACGGTCCCGGCCGCGGACTGAAGAGTTCGTCCCCACTAGAGTTTCTGTTCCGAATCCATCCGATCGAAGATATTGTCCGTGGGACTCTCCCTGGCATCGAACTTCTGCGTTCCCTGGATGGCTGGCATGGGCTATGGCAGCATGGAGGCACGAGCCTGTGCCACGGAGGATTCCTTGTTCAAGCGACTCTTCAGGCGAAATAAGAAGCTACTGTTCAATCTCTGGCCACCGCTGTTGGGGGCGAGCGTACGGATTAAGCGGATTCAGGCGGACTGGAAAGAAGTCGATGTGGAGATGAAACTGCACTGGTGGAATGCGAATTACGTTGGGACGCATTATGGCGGGTCGCTGTATTCGATGACGGATCCGTTTTACATGGTGATGTTCATCGAGATTCTGGGGCGGGATTACATTGTTTGGGACAAGTCAGCGTCGATTCGATTTCGCAGGCCGGGGCGGGGGACGGTTTATGCGGCGTTTCGGATAACAGACGAGCAGATCGCGGAGATCCGGGAGGCGTTGAAGAAGGAAGAAAAGATTGATCGCGAGTTTGGTGTTGAGGTGAAGAGTTCAGACGGTGAAGTTATCGCAGAAGTGAAAAAGCTGCTGCAATTCCGCAACAAAAAACCAAGCGCGACTGGGGATATTCGCCATTAAGAGACGAGGATTGCGCGTTATTGGGGCGAAACTTTCCATAACGCCAATCGATGGTCCTGTGTACCGGCAAGCAACGTGAAGTCCTGGCCGCTGTAACACGCAGGAATCCCGTAAATCTCTTTGGTGGGAACATAGTCCCAAAGAATTCGACCAGTCTCGGAATCAACAATCCGAATCAGCAGTTTCACGCGGGAATCGTCCTTGGAGGCCGGCAAATAGAAGTCGAATGCGAGACGACCAGCGGCGAAAAAAATCGATGAGAGGGTGACATCGCCCGGGGGGGTAGCGACTGGAAAACTACGGATAACCTCGCCAGCCGATGAGATGACGTAGACCTTGGGCATAGGCCCACTCCGGAGCATGTAAATGGTCCCGTCATCCGCAACGACGAACCGACTCAAATCCACCGCCTGGAGCGCAGTAATGTCCGGCTTTTCAACTTTCGAAGCGTCGATTTCTTCAATCTTGATGTCCCCCGGCAACTGGATTTCCTTCACCAGTTTTCCACGCGAGTCAAAAATCGCCGTAAACGGTGCGCCGGTCTGCTTGAACGCTGGCCCAGCGAACTTCGTGGAATGTTGAACGCCAGATAATAAGAACATGCCGGAAGGCATGGGGGCTATCTGGCGTGGTGAAAAATTAGAGTCGATCCGGATCAAGGAAGCTGATTTGTCATCTCCATCGACTTGAATCACAGCGGCGAATGGATTCCCACCCTTTGTGGCGATCCCGGCCACTGCAAGGATTTTGCCCGTCTTCGTTATGGCGAAATCGTATATTTCAAAACCCGGCGATTCTTTTATTTCGGGCACGCTGGAAACGTCGAAGAATGTCGTGTTTTGAGCGTCCGCGGAAATGCGGAGAATTGGCGCAGCGAGCGCAGCCGATTTTGCCGACACCGGGCGCATATAAATGTTTCCACGGGAATCGCATCGGATGGGGTCAATCCCTCCGGAGGAGGGCTGATTTGCGACCGCTGTTTTCTCGCCTGGCTTGAGTTCGACCTGCGGAATTTGGGCGGTGGTGGTGGATTGAGCGTGCACACTATTGACCATTAGCAGACAAATTGCGAGCACGAGCCCCAACATGTCCGCAGACCCGCGCCATTTCACTTCGACCTCCGCCGATCCACGAGCGGTTCGGGTAGACCCATCACCGTACGCACAAGGCTACCATCGCAGGCCTGGGCGAAACCGCGCGCATATAATCCACTGGGTCCATGGACCTTTGCGGTGATTATCTGGCAGGAACCACCATATATAGCTGTATATGCAGGATCGTAAGGGCAGCAGGGCACTTCGATCGCGGCATCGTAGCAGGCGACGCAGGAGTCATAGTAAATACCGCTGCATTTTACAACTGCCTTTCGGTTGTAGCAGTAGGCGTCAATGCAGAAATATGTTGCACTAACCGGCGACGCGCAATTGCACCCCCCTGCGCCCTCGCCAGAGTTGGCATAAGTGCGCTCCCGACCAACCCAAAGAGTATCCAGAACATGGATTTCATACGGCCTCCTTGCTCAGCTATTAGTAATGGGATACGTACTCCTTACTGTAGGTCCCTTTATCATAATAGTAGGTTGACGGGAACTACATTTAGACAGCGACTGTATCTGAAGTCCCAAGCAGGTCGTGGGTCGGGCGTAACAAAAAGCGCCCGCCACGCAAAACCATCCGGGGCGCAAAAAACGCGCCTCGGTAGGCGGCCGGTACAAAGGCAAGCGGGTCCACCTGAAGGTGGACGCTACGAAGAAATGTTACGGGAGGACTTTGGCGATGCGGGTGACGGCCCAGTCGATTTCGTCGCGTTGGATAACGAGGGGCGGGGCGATGCGGATGATGGTGTCGTGGGTTTCCTTGCAGAGGAGGCCTTCGTTTTTGAGGGCTTCGCAATACGGGCGGGCGTCGGTGTTCAGTTCGATGGCGAGCCAGAGGCCGCGGCCGCGAATTTCGCGGATGAGTGGACTTTTCAGGGTGCGCAGTTTTTCGAGGAAGTAGGCGCCGAGTTCCGCGGAGCGGTCGATCAGGTTTTCTTCGACGAGGATGCGCAGGGCCGTTCGCGCGAGAGCGCAGGCGAGCGGATTGCCGCCGAAAGTGCTGCCGTGATCGCCGGGTTGGAAGACGCCAAGAATTTCGTTTGAAGCCAGCACCGCGGAGACGGGATAAAACCCACCAGCGAGTGCTTTGCCGATGATGAGCACGTCGGGTTGAACGTCTTCGTGCATGCAGGCGAAGAGTTTGCCAGTTCGGCCGAGGCCGGATTGGATTTCATCGGCCATCAGCAACACGTTGTTTTCGCGACAGATTTCGGCGGCTTCGCGCAGGAAGCCATCGCGCGGAATGATGATTCCGGCTTCGCCCTGGATTGGTTCGAGCAGGAAGCCGCAGGTGTTCGGAGTGATTGCGGCGCGCAAGGCTTGAGCGTCGCCGAATGGAATGACGCGAAAGCCTGGTGTGAATGGGCCGAAGCCGTCCTTGTACTGTTCTTCGGTGGAAAAGCCCACTACGCTGATGGTGCGGCCGTGAAAATTGCCTTCGCAGACGATGATTTCGGCTTGTCCGGCGGGAATTCCCTTTTTTGTATAGCCCCACTTGCGGGCGGCTTTGATGGCGGTTTCGACCGCTTCGGCGCCGGAGTTCATGGGCAGGGCCATGTCCATGCCGGTCAATTCGTGGAGTTCTTTGTAGAGCAGCGGCAATTGCGCGTTGCGGAATGCGCGTGAGGTTAGCGTGACTTTGCGCGCTTGTTCGATCAGGGTTTCGATGAGCTTCGGATGGCAGTGACCTTGATTGACGGCGGAATACGCGGCGAGGCAATCGAGATAGCGCTTCCCTTCCACGTCGAAGAGCCACGCGCCTTCGCCGCGCTCGATTACCACGTCCAGCGGACGATAGTTGTGCGCGCCGTAGCTTTCTTCGAGGGCGATGAATTCTTTCGTTCCCGTCAGACTGAGATGCGCGGCAGGCATACCGATACTCCCGTTGAATCGATTGGTCAGGTCTACAACGCCGGCGGGGTGCGATTGGCGGCTGTTAACCTTGTCAAAAGCGTGGAAACATTATGGCATCGGAGCGCGCATTGCGCTATACACTCGCTGAGCCGCGATGGGATGCCATAAGCTTGTACCCGGGTGGCGGAAAAGAACGTCCATAATCACAATTGGGATCAAGGGGGGAACGTCATGAGCAAACGAACCTTCGCGCTGCTTTGCCTGGTATTTTTTGGAGCGATCGCCGCGGTGGCCTTGCCGAAACACCGTGCGGCGAACATGCCCTCGGATGTGAGCAATCTCAACGTCACGATTCAGGAGTGGGCCGTGCCTACGAAGGGCGGGCATCCGCACGATCCGGCGGTGGGAGTAGACGGAGCGCTGTGGTTCACCGAGCAGATGGTAAACAAGCTGGGGCGACTGGATCCGAAGACGGGCGAGTTCAAGGAGTATCCGCTGCCCGAGGACAAGAATGCCGGGCCGCACGGATTGGTGGCGGACAAAGAGGGGAATATCTGGTTCACGGCGAATTTTGGCGGGTACATCGGGAAGCTCGACCCACGCACGGGCAAAGTGACGGAATACAAAATGCCGAGCGAGAAGGCGGACGATCCGCATACGGCGGTATTCGATGCGCGCGGGATTTTGTGGTTTACCGTACAAGGCGGGAACATGGTGGGGCGGCTGGATCCGAAGAGCGGGAAGATTGAGTTGAAGGAAGTTCCGACGGAGTCCGCGCTGCCTTACGGGATTCAAGTCAACAGCAAGGGCGTGCCGATTTTCTGCGAGCTGGGCACGAACAAGATGGCTTCGATCGATCCGCAGACGATGGCGATTAAGGAGTACGCGCTTCCGGCGGAAGTGCGGCCGCGGCGAGTGGCGATTGCGGCGGACGATACGGTTTATTTTACGGATTTCAAGAGTGGGCATTTGGGCACGCTGAACACGGCGACGGGGAGCGTGAAGTTGTTCACTTCGCCGGGCGGGGCGGAAGCGAATCCTTACGGGATTGCGATTACCCCGGATGGGATGGTGTGGTACAGCGAGTCTGGCGTGCATCCGAATACGATCGTGCAGTTCAATCCGAAGACGCAGACGTTTGCGAGCGCGAAGATTCCGTCCGGCGGAGGAGTGGTTCGCAACATGGCGGCCACGTCGGACGGGCGCGTGTATATCGCTTGCAGTGGAGTGGACAAAGTGGGCGTCGTATCGCCGGCAAAATAAGCGCGCGAACTCTGATTCAACGCGAATGATCGCACAAATGTGGTTAGGGGAAATGACGTGGGCGAATTTTTGAAGTCGCGCCGTGAATTTCTTAAGCGCACAAGCCTCGCTGCGGGAGCCATGCTGCTCCCCAGGCAAGGTATTCTTGCCGTCGCGCTTAAATCGCCTGCCAGCGACCCTCCCGCCGATTACAGTTTGCATATCAAGGCGGCGCCGATTGAGATTGCGCCGAAGCGGATTGTTTCGGCGGTTACTTACAACGGGCAATTTCCCGGGCCGCTGCTGAGATTCAAGGAAGGGCGGCTGGCGACGGTGGATGTGTTCAATCACACCGATGCGCCGGAGCAACTTCACTGGCACGGACAGCAGGTGCCAGTGGAGGTGGACGGGGCGGCGGAGGAAGGGACGCCGTTCATTCCCGCGCAGGGGCAGCGGCGAATTGTTTTTACGCCGAGGCCGGCGGGATTGCGCTTTTATCACACGCATAATCGCGCGGGGGCGGATCTGGCTGCCGGTCAGTACAGCGGGCAGGTGGGACTCGTTTACATCGAGCCGAAAGAAAATCCTGGGGGCTACGACCAGGAAATTTTTCTGGTGCTGAAAGAGTTTGAGCCGACGTTCAGCCAGGGCGGGGATATGGCGCAGGATTTTCTTTCGCCGGCGGCTATCGTGAAATCGCTAAAGGATGCGGGTGAGGCCGCGATGAACGCTTCGCTGGCCAAGGGCATGCCGCATGGATATGAAGTGGGCTACAACGCGTTCACGATTAATGGGCGGATGCTGGGGCACGGCGAGCCGGTTCGAGTGAAACGCGGGCAGCGAGTGTTGTTTCACATTTTGAATGGGAGCGCGACAGAAATTCGGAGCTTGGCGCTGCCGGGGCATTCATTTGTAGTTGTGGCGCTGGATGGGAATCCGGTGCCGAACCCGGTGAAGGTTCCGGTTTTGTGGCTGGGGACGGCGGAACGCATTTCCGCGATTGTGGAAATGA
>Ga0210394_10007056_pt1 | contig 11937 bp, 10 predicted proteins | sample IncBWC12MmetaG_FD_160121 | JGI IMG/M metagenome (GOLD analysis project Ga0210394, IMG submission 160121) | Forest soil microbial communities from Barre Woods Harvard Forest LTER site, Petersham, Massachusetts, United States - Inc-BW-C-12-M | ecosystem: Environmental > Terrestrial > Soil >... | reverse complement strand
CTGCGGAACTTCGCCGCCGACCTGCAGGCCTACCTGGTCGGCGGCGTGCGCGTGGGCAACCCCGAAGCCATGGGTGGTGCACGTCCGGCGGTTGCCAAGGCGGCGCCGCTCGGCAAACAGTCTTAAAGCGCGGTTGACGGCGGCCGGCTGCCGCGGGCAGCCGGCATGCGTGCCAGGCGCAGCGAGGATCCATCATGGCAATGAATGTCGGTCAGGATTCGGGCGGGGCAATCGCCAGCATCAATACCACGCCGCTGGTCGATGTGATGCTGGTGCTGCTCATCATCTTCCTGATCACCATCCCGGTGATCAACAAGACGGTGAAGGTGGATCTGCCGAAGGCGGTCAACATCCCCACCCAGACCAAGCCCGAGAACATCACCATTGCCGTGGACAAGAACGGCGTCATTTACTGGAACGACAAGCGTGTGGCCGACCGCAACGAGCTGCTCGGCCTCATCGAGGGAGCCGCGGTGCGCAAGCCCCAGCCGGAGATTCACATCCGCGGCGACAAGGAGACCCGCTACGAGGCGATCGGGCGGGTGATGTACGCCATCCAGCGCGGCGGCATCGTCAAGGTCGGCTTCCTCACCGAGCCCGACCACGGCGTGCGCGGCTACCGCTGATTACGAGGAACTCACAGCCATGTCAATGAGTGTCGGCCCCTCCCAGGAGGCCATGTGCGACATCAACACCACGCCGCTGATCGATGTGATGCTGGTGCTGCTCGTGACGCTGATCATTTCGCTGCCCGTCATGACGCACGCCGTCAAGCTCGACATGCCCAACCCGAATGCTCAGCCGCCACCACCGCCCGTTCCGCCGGAGATCATCAACCTCGAGATCGACGGCGACGGCACCGTCGTCTGGAACGGCAGCCAGGTGGCGAGCCTCGATCAGCTGCAGGGCTATTTCGCCACCGAGACCGGCAAGGACCCGCAACCCGAGATCCACCTGCGACCCGATCGGCGCGCGAAGTACGACGTGGTCGCCAAGGTGCTGGCCGCCGCGCAGCACAACCACATGAAGAAGATCGGCTTCGTCAACGTGGCCGAATTCAAGGATTAACCCGCTGACTACAGGCGCATTCACCCACATGAAGGTCACTATTTCGGTCACTGGTTCGCGCGCGCTCGTCATGGGCGCCTCGCTGTTGCTGGCCGCGGCGCTGCTGCCGGGGCAGCCGGCCCACGCCGCCGAGACCAAGCAGCAGCCGACCGCCAAGCTCGCCAAGCCCCTGCACGAAGCGCAGGAGGACCTCAAGGCGAAGAAATTCACCGAGGCGATCGGCAAGCTCAAGGAAGCCGACGCGATGCCGGAGAAGAAGCCGTACGATCAGCACGTCATCAATGACTTCCTGGCGTTCGCCTACATCAATACGCAGAACTATGCCGAGGCCGCCAAGGTCATCGAGGCCGAGCTCGATGACGGCGTCACCCCCGAGTCCGAGAAGCCGCAGAAGCTGCGCCAGCTCACGGAGATCAACTACCAGCTCAAGAACTACGACAAGGTGATCGACTTCGGCAATCGCCTCAACAAGACCGGTGGCGCCGACGAGCGGCTGCGCACCATCATCGGCCAGGCCTACTACCTCAAGAACGACTACAAGGGCACGCTCAAGTACGAGGAGGGCCTCGCCGACAGCCAGATCAAGGCCGGTGAGACGCCGAAGAAGGACACGCTGCTGCTGGTCTACAGCTCCTGCCAGAAACTCAACGATGACGCCTGCCAGACGCGCGCCATGGAAAGGCTGGTGGCGTACTACCCGCAGCCCGACTACTGGAGCCAGCTGCTGTACAGCCTGCGCTCGCAAACCTCCAGTAACGACGCGAACCTGCTGCAGACCTACCGGTTGATGGCGGAAGTCGACGTGCTGAAGACCCCCCAGGACTACAACGAGATGGCGCAGCTCGCGCTCGAAGCAGGCTCGCCGGGGGAGGCAGCGAGCGTGCTCGAGAAGGGCATGCAGAAGAACGTGTTCACCGACAAGCTCACCAAGGATCGCAACGCGCGCCTGCTCGAGAACGCCAAGAAGGCCGCCGCCACCGACCAGGCGAGCCTGCCGCGACTCGAGAAGGAGGCGGATGCCGCGTCCACCGGGCAGAAGAATGTCGGCGTCGGCATCGCGTACCTGGGCTACGGCCAGTATGACAAGGCAGCCGACGAGCTCTCCAAGGGCCTCACCAAGGGGAGTGTGAAGGATGAGGCGCAGACGCGGCTGCTGCTCGGCATTGCGCAGCTCAAGGCCGGCCATAAGGACGATGCCGTGAAGTCCTTCAAGGCCGTCAAGGGCGACCCCGCGCTCGAGCGGCTCGCCAATCTGTGGGGCCTGCACGCGAAGCAGGCCTGAAAGTACGCAAGGAGTCGCGACATGACGATCAAGGTGGGCGAGCGCATGCCGAAGGGCACCTTCAAGCGCATGACCAAGGAAGGACCGAAGGACCTCTCCAGCGACGAGCTGTTCCAGGGCAAGACGGTGGTGCTGTTCTCCGTGCCCGGCGCCTTCACCCCGACGTGTGACGCCAAGCATCTGCCGGGCTTCGTGCAGCTTGCCGACCAGATCCGCGCCAAGGGCGTTGACACCATTGCCTGCATGGCGGTGAACGACGTGTTCGTCATGAACGCCTGGGGCAAGTCCTCGGGCGTCGGCGACAAGATCCTGATGCTGGCCGACGGCAACGGCGAATATGCGCGTGCCCTCGGACTCGAGCTCGATGCCAAGGGCTTTGGCATGGGCATGCGCGGACAGCGCTTCGCGATTCTGGTACGCGACGGCGTGGCCGCACGTGTGGACGTGGAGGCCCCGGGGCAGTTCAAGGTCTCCTCTGCGGAGGCGATGCTGGCGCAGGTCTAGGCGGCGGCGCCGCGCGCCTGCGGGCGGGCGGCTGCGGTCGCCGGCTGTTTCCGCCAATTGACTATAGCAGCCGCTCGATCTCCGGGACGATCTGGAACAGATCCCCCACCAGCCCGATATCGGCCACCTCGAAGATAGGTGCCTCGCCGTCCTTGTTGATGGCAACGATGGTGCGCGCATCCTTGATGCCGGTGAGATGCTGGATGGCGCCCGAGATGCCGATCGCCATGTACAGCTCCGGCGCAATGATCTTGCCGGTCTGCCCCACCTGCATCTCATTCGCGGCGTAGCCCGCATCCACCGCAGCGCGCGAGGCGCCCACCGCCGCACCCATCTTGTCCGCGAGGCTGTAGAGGATCTTGAAGCCCTCGGCGCTCCCCAGCGCACGGCCGCCGGAGATCACCCGCGCGGCCGTCTGCAGGTCGGGGCGGTCGTTCTTGGCCGCCGACACCGACAGGAAGCGCGTATGGGTCGGCAGCGCAATGTTCACCACCGCCTTCTCGATGGGCGCCGAGCCGCCGCCACCGGCCGCCTCGAAGGAGGCGGTGCGCACCGTGCCCACCAGCTTCGTGGCGCCGTCGCTCTCCACCGTGAGGATCGCATTGCCGGCATAGATGGGGCGCCGGAAGCGCGTCGGGCTCTCGATGGCCATGATGTCGCTCACCTGCGGGGCCTCGAGGAGCCCGGCGATGCGCGCCATCAGATCCTTGCCGAAGGTGGTGGAGGGGCCGAGCAGGTGAGTGTAGGGCGCGGCGATCGCGGCGATCTGCGGCGCCAGCACCGCGGCGAGCGCGTGAGCGTTGAGGGGGTTCTCGAGCGTGAGCACCCGGCTGACCCCGCTGAGCTGCGCCGCCTGCGCGGCGACACTCGCGGCGTCCGCGGCGCACACCGCGAGGGTGATCTGCGCGTCGGCGAGCGCGCGCGCGCAGCTCACGCACTTCGCGGTGCTGGGATTGAGCTTCGCGCCATCGTGCTCGGCCACGATAAGAACCTGGGCGCTCACAGCAGCCCCTTCTTCTTCAGCGCGTCCACGAGCTCCGCCGCGTCCTTGACGCGGATGCCTTTCTGCCGCTGCGGCGGCGGCTCGAAACGCACCAGCTTGAGCTGCTGGCGCTGCTCCACGCCGAGGGCGGCCAGGGTGAGGGTATCGAGCGGCTTTTTCTTGGCCTTCATGATGTCGGGCAGCTTCACGTAGCGCGGCTCGTTGAGGCGCAGGTCGGTGGTGATGACCGCGGGCAGCTCGACTTCGAGCGTCTCGAGTCCGGCATCCACCTCGCGCGTCACCCGCGCGCGCTCGCCGGTGAGCTCGAGCTTGGAGGCGTAGGTCGCCTGCGGCCGGTTCCACAGCGCCGCGAGCACCTGTCCGGTCTGCCCGTTGTCGTCGTCGATCGCCTGCTTGCCGAGGATCACCAGCAGCGGCTGCTCGCGCTCGATGAGCTTCAGCAGCGCGCGCGCCGCGATCAGCGGCTCGACGATGCCGTCGGCCTGCACGTGCAGCGCGCGGTCGGCTCCCATGGCGAGCGCGGTGCGCAACTGCTGCTGGCAGTCGGCCGGCCCGACGGTGGCGACCACGACCTCGTCCGCGGCGCCGCGCTCCTTGATGCGCAGCGCCTCCTCGAGCGCGATCTCGTCGAACGGGTTGACGCTCATCTTCACCCCGTCGGTGATCACGCCGCTGCCGTCGGGCTTGACCCTGATGCGCACGTTGTAATCCACGACGCGCTTGATGCCGACCAGGATGCGCTTCATGCCTTTTTCCGGGCTGTTCGCTGCGCCCGGCGGAACGGGCGGGATGGGCAGTATAGCGGCAGCGCCTGCACGGTGTTGCCGGGACGTGCCGCGGCGTTGACGGATTGCGCACCGCCTCCCTAAAGTCGCGCATGCGAAAGCTAGCGCTGCGTCGCATCGCCGGTCTCGGTGTCACGCTGCTGGTCATCATCACGCTCTCGTTCGCCATCATCCGCGTGGCGCCCGGCGGCCCGTTCGACCAGGAGCAGGCCTTGAGCCCCGCGGTGCGCGCCAACCTCGAGCGGCTCTACGGCCTCGATCAGCCGCTGCCGGTGCAGTACCTGCGCTACCTGCGCGGCCTGGCGCACGGGGATTTCGGGCCTTCGCTGCGCCAGCGCGATTTCAGCGTGCGCGAGCTGCTCGCTCAGGGGCTGCCGCTGAGCGCGACGCTCGGCCTGATCGCCATTGTCGTGGCGGTGCTCGGCGGGGTGAGCGCGGGCATCGCCGCGGCGCTGTGGCGCGCCCGCGGCGCCGATGTCGGCTTCGCGTCCGCGAGCGCGCTCGCGATCGCGTTGCCCGCCTTCGTCACCGGCCCGGTGCTGGCGCTGCTTTTCGGCTTGCACCTGCACTGGCTGCCGGTGGCCGGCTGGGAGGCGGGCGCGCCCCGCTATCTGGTGCTGCCTGTGGTCACGCTCGCCCTGCCGGTCGCGGCGTATCTGGCGCGGCTGACGCGCGCCAGTCTTCTCGAAGTGCTGCGTACTCCCTTCGTGCGCAGCGCGCGCGCGCGCGGGCTCGGCACCGCCCGTGTGCTGTGGCATCACGCGCTGCCGCCGGCGCTGCTGCCGGTGGTGAGCTACCTCGGACCCGCCGCCGCCTTCATCGTCACCGGATCACTGGTGGTCGAGTCGGTGTTTGCCCTGCCGGGCAGCGGCCGCTTCCTGGTGCAGGGTGCGATCGACCGCGACTATCCGCTCGTCATGGGCATGGTGGTGGTGTACGCCGCACTGACGCTGCTCCTGAACCTGGTGGCCGATCTCGCCTGCGGCTGGCTCGATCCGGGCTCGCGGCATGAGTGAGCCGACGGCGCCCGCCGGCGGCTTCTGGCTCGGGGCGCGCCGGCATCTGGCGGACAATCCGCGCGCGCTCGCAGCGCTCGCCGTGCTGGCGATCGTGGCGCTGCTCGCGCTGTTCGCGCCGCTCGCGAGCCCCTGGAGCTACGATCGCATCGACTGGCAGCATCTCGCGCAGCCGCCCGGGCTCGCCGCCAGTCACTGGCTCGGCACCGACCGGCTGGGCCGTGACCTGCTGGTACGTACGCTGCAGGGGGTGCGCCTGTCGCTGCTCATCAGCGTGATCGCCACGGCGCTCAGCCTGTTGATCGGACTGCTGTGGGGAGCGATCGCCGGCTTCAGCGCGGGCCGCATCGACGAGTGGATGATGCGCTTCGTCGACGTGCTGTATGCGCTGCCTTACCTGTTCGTCGTCATCATCCTCACGACGCTGTTCCCGCGCGGCCGCATCGCGGTGCTGCTGCTGGCGCTCGGCGCGGTTGGCTGGCTCACGACCGCGCGCATGGTGCGCGCCCAGACGCGCGCGCTGCGCCGGCGCGAGTTCATCGAGGCGGCACGCGCCGGCGGGCTCACTCCCGCTGCGATCCTGCTGCGGCACGTGGTGCCGAACGTCCTCGGGCCGGTGGCGGTCTATGCCACGCTCATCGTGCCGCAAATGATCCTTTCGGAGAGCTTTCTGTCATTCCTCGGCCTCGGCGTGCAGGAGCCGCACGCCAGTCTCGGCAGCCTGATCTACGGCGGCACCCAGGAGATGGAATCGGCGCCGTGGATGCTGCTGGTGCCGGCGGCGTTCCTGGTGGTACTGCTCACCTGCCTGAACCTGCTCGGCGACGCGCTGCGCGATGCCCTCGATCCCCGCGAGCGCTGAAGGGCAGGGCGCAGCCGCGCCGGTACTGAGCCTCACGGGGCTCAGCGTCGGCTTCGACACGCGCGCCGGGCGGGTGCTGGCGGCGCACGACATCACCCTGTCGGTGACGCGCGGGCAGTGCCTCGGCGTGGTCGGTGAGTCGGGGGCGGGCAAGAGCCAGGTGTTCCTCGCCGTCATGGGACTGCTGGCCGGTGGCGGCTTCGCCAGCGGCAGCGCGCGCTTCGAAGGCGCGGAGATCCTCGGGCTTGCCGCTACCGCGCTCGACCGCGTGCGCGGCGCTGCCATCGGCATGGTGTTCCAGGACCCGATGACCTCGCTCACCCCGCATCTTGCGGTCGGGGAGCAGCTGCTGGAGGTGCTGCTGCGTCACCACCGCATCAGCCGCGCCACGGCGCGCGCGCGCGCGCTCGAGCTGCTCGCCCGCGTGCAGCTCGCCGATCCGGCGCGTCAATTCCGGCAGTTTCCGCACGAGCTTTCGGGCGGGATGCGTCAGCGCGTGATGATCGCGATCGCGCTGTGCGGCGAGCCGCGCCTGCTGATCGCGGATGAGCCGACCAGCTCGCTCGACGTCACCGTGCAGGCGCAGATCCTGGCACTGCTCGCGGAACTGAAGCGCGAGCGCGGGATGGCCATGATCTTCATCTCCCATGATCTTGGCGCGCTGGCGGGCGTCGCCGATCACGTCGCGGTGATGCGCGCCGGACGCATCGTCGAGAGTGGCACGGCCGCGGCGATCCTCAAGGCGCCGCAGGTGCCCTACACGCAGTTGCTGCTGCGACAGGCCGCCGTGCTCTGCGGCGCGTTTACGGACAGGCCGGCCGCGCTCGCCGCAACAGCGGCGCCCCGCGTGCCGGCCCTCGCCCTCGAGGGTGTGAGCGTGCGCTTTGCCGTGCGCCGCGCTCCGTTCGCGCGCGCGCAGCAGCTCACGGCGCTGCACGCGGCCAGCCTGACGCTCGCCGAGGGCGGCTCGCTCGGCATCGTCGGCGAGTCGGGCGGCGGCAAGTCAACCCTCGCGCGCGCGGCGCTGCGGCTGCTCGAGCCGTGCGCCGGGCGGGTGTTGTGGATGGGGCAGGACGTGCTCGCGCTGCCAGCCGGAGAGCTGCGCCGCCGCCGCCGCGGCCTGCAGATCATCTTCCAGGACCCCTTCGGCAGCCTCGATCCGCGCATGAGCGTGGCGGAGATCGTGGCCGAGCCGTTGCGCGTGCATGAGCCCGCCTTGCCGTCGCACGCGCGCCGCCAGGCGGTGCTCGCGCTGCTGTCGCGCCTGGGGCTGCCTGAGGAGCTGGCCGGGCGCTATGCGCACCAGCTCTCCGGCGGGCAGTGCCAGCGCGTGGCGATGGCGCGCGCCATGATCCTCAAGCCGCGCGTGCTGGTGTGCGATGAGCCGCTGAGCGCGCTCGACCTGCCGACGCAGGAGCAGATCGTGTCGCTGCTCGCGCGGCTGCGTGAGGAGAGCGGACTCGGTCTGCTGTTCATCAGCCATAACCTCGCGCTGGTGAGACGGCTGTGCGAGCAGGTGCTGGTGCTGTATCTCGGACGCATGATGGAGCTGGCGCCGGCCGCACGGCTGTACGCGGCGCCGCTTCACCCCTACAGCCGCGAGCTGCTGGCTGCGATTCCCTCGCCGGATCCCGAGGTGCAGCCGCTGCGGCTGGCGCGCGTGGCCGTCGGCGAGCCACCCTCACCGCTCGCACCCCCGAGCGGCTGCGTGTACCGCACCCGCTGCTCGCACGCGCAGCCCCTGTGCGCACAGCGCGTCCCAGACTGGGAGGCCGCCGGCGAGCGCACGCAGGTGGCCTGCCATCGCTGGCGCGAGCTGTCATGAGGCTTCCACACCACCTCAGCTGCCATCTCGAGGCGGGCGGCACGCTCATCGTCCCCTCGCATCAGCGCGTGCACGCCGTGCGGCTCGCGTACGCGGCCGCGCAGCTTGGCCGAGGTGCGCGGGTGTGGACGACTCCGGATGTAATGACGGATGCGGCCTGGGCGCGGCGCGAGTGCGCGCGCCGGGCCGAGGAGTCCCCGGGAGAGTGGCCGCGCATTCTCGCCCCGGCCGAGGAGTGGTTGCTGTGGCGGCAGGCGGCGCAGGAGGCCGCGCGCGACTATCCGCTGCTGGATGCGGGGGCGCTCGCCGAAGTCCTGCAGCGCTCGAGCGAGCTCGCAGCGGAGTACGGCATCTCCCCCGGCTCGGCGGCGGCCGGAAGCGAGTCGGCGCTCTTCGGCGCAGCGCTGCAGCTCCACGCGGCGCGCAGCCGCGCCATGGGCGCCGCGGGCATGAGCGAGCTCGCCGGGCGGCTGCACCAGGCGCCGTCCGCTCGCGCGCTGTTGCTGCGCGGCTTCGCTACGCTCTCGCCGCGACTTGCAGCGCTGGCAGGCGCTCACGCGCAGGACGCGGACCGCTGCGCCGCCGCGGCGCCGCGCGCCGTGCGCACCGCCGATGCCACAGCGCAGATGGAGGCGATCGCGGAGTGGTGCCGCGCGCGCCTGGCCGCCGGCCCCGAGGCGCGCCTGCTGGTGATATTCCCCGGGTCCGCCGGTCAGCGCGAGCGCCTCGCCGCGCTCATCCGTTCGGTGCTCGATCCGGCTGCGGCGCTCGCCGCGGCGTCGCCCAGCGGCGAGTGCGTCGGCATTGAAGGCGGCGAGCCGTTCGGCTCGCTGCCGCTGCCCGCGCACGCCCTGCTCGGCCTCGCCCTCCTTGGGGGCGCCGCGCTCGATCCGCCCTTGTTGAGCCGATGGCTGGGTGCGCCGTACTGGGGAAGCCCGGACGCCGCCGCCCGCGCCGCGCTCGCCCTGCTGCTGCGCGAGCGCGCCGGGACGGACGTGAGTCTGCGCGAGCTGCTCGGCGTGCTGCAGCTGGCCGCTTCCGAGCTCACGCCCGCTGCCCGTGCGCTCGATGCGCAACTGCGGCAGGCCGAGCGGCTGCTCGGCAAGGACAGCGCCTCCCCGCGTCGCTGGTCCGAGCGCTTCGAAGCGGCGCTCGGCGCGCTTGGCTGGCCGGGCCCGCTGCCGCCCGCCAGCGCTCCGCATCAGACCCGGCTGCGCTGGCGTGAGCTGCTCGAGGAGTTCGGCGAGCTGGCCGGCTGCAGCGGCGATCTCGCCCTGCATGCGGCGCTGGAGTTGCTGCGCGCGCTCGCGCTGCGCACCGCCTACCGCCCGGCGGACGAGGATGTTGCGGTGACGATCTCGCCGATGCTCGCGGACCCCGTCGTGGCCTACGACGGCATCTGGGTGGCATCGCTCAGCGCCGACGTGCTGCCGCAGCCGCTCACCCCGGACCCGTTTCTGCCGCTGCACGCGCAGCGCGACAAGGGCGTGCCGCAGGCGAGCGCTGCCGGGCGACGTGCCGAGGCGCAGGCGTGGCTTGCGGCGTGGCGGCGCGGCACGACGGAGCTGGTGCTCTCGGTGCCCGCCCGCGATGGGGATCTCGAGCTGTTGCCAAGCCCGTGCCTCGCCGGCGTCGCGCTGCAGGAGGCGAGCCCGCCCGCGCTGTGGCTGCCGCTGCGCCTGCACCGCCCGGGGTACACGGAAGCGCTCGAGGATGGGCGCGGCAGCCCCTACGCCGCCCGCCGCCCACTGCCGGCCGGCACACGCGCACTGACGCTGCAGAGTGCGTGCGCCTTTCGCGCCTACGCGGAGCTGCGCCTCGGGGCGGCGCCGGCGGAGGAGGCCGAGCCGGGTGTGCCCGCCGATCAGCGCGGCCTGCTGCTGCACTCGGCGCTGCAGATACTGTGGGAGCGGCTGCGCGACTCGCGCGCCCTCGGCGCACTCGGGACCCAGGCGCTCGATGCGCTGATCGGGGAGTGCGTGGACCAGGCGGCCCGCGCGCTGCCGGGTGAGGTGCGCGGGCGGCGCCGCCGCCATCGCGCGCCCGACGGGCAGTTCGATCTTTTCAGCGCGCTCTCGCCGGCCCTCGAGCGCGAGTGCCGTCGGGCGCGCGGGCTGATCCGACGCCTCTGCGAGTTGGAGCGCCGGCGCTCGCCGTTCACGGTGCAGGCGACCGAGCACGTGACCGAACTGTCTCTGGGGGGTGGCCGCGTGCGCATGCGGCTCGATCGCGTGGACGCAATCGAGGGCGGTCGCGCCGTGCTCGATTACAAGAGCGGCCGGCCGGTGAGCGCGGACTGGTACGGCGAGCGGCCCACGCACCCGCAGCTGCTGGCGTACCTTGCCGCCCTGGGACGCGACGTGGTGGCGCTAGCCACCGTCAATCTCACCGCGCGCGAGGTGCGCTTCAGTGGCGTCGCCGCCGCCGACGACCTGTTGCCGGAGGTCAAGGCGCTGCCGCAGGGCGGTGGCGCCGCCCCCGACTGGAGCGCGCAGCAGCACAGCTGGGAAGAGCTCCTGGGGCGGCTGATCCGCGCGTTCCTCGCCGGCGATGCGCGCGTGGATCCGGCACCCGGCGCCTGCGACTATTGCCACGTCACCGACATCTGCCGCATCGGCGCGCATGCCAGTCCGCAAGCCGCCGGGCACGCGGAAGACACCGATGAGTGAGCCCGCCGAACGTCTTGACGATGCGGCACGGCGCGCGGCGACCGCGCCCGGCGCATCGGTGCTGCTGGAAGCTCCCGCCGGCTCGGGCAAGACCGCGGTACTGACGGAGCGCTTCCTCGAGCTGCTGCGCACGGTGGATGATCCGGGAGAGATTCTCGCCATCACCTTCACGCGCAAGGCCGCCGCGGAGATGCGCGGCCGCGTGATCCGTGCGCTGCGCGGCGAGCTCGCGGCCGACGATCCGGGCGCCGCCAGGCTGCGGCCACTCGCGGCGGCGGCGCTGGCGCACGCCGCCACCCGCGGCTGGCAGATCGATGCCGAGCCGCAGAGCCTGCGGATCCAGACGATCGATGCCTTCAACTACTGGCTGGCCAGCCAGCTGCCGGTCGCCTCGCGCGCCGGCGGGGTGCTCGAAGTCACCGAGCGCGCCGGCGAGCTCTACCAGCAGGCCGCACGGCGCACGCTGCTGCTGGCGGAAACCGATCCGGCACTGGCCGCGGACGTGCAGCTGCTGTTCGAGCGTCTCGACAACCACTGGATGAATTTCGAGCGGCTGATCGCGCAGATGCTGCAGCAGCGCGGCCACTGGCTGCGTTTCGTCGCCGGCGAGCCGCCGCAGGTCCTGTGCCGGCGTCTGAACGCCAGCCTGGCCGCGCTCACGCGCGCGCGCCTGGCGGCGCTGTGCGCGCTGGTTCCGGCGGCGTTGCGGCTGCGGTTGCAGGAGCTGCCCGGCTGCAGGCGCCTCGGCAGCGAGCCTGACGACCTGCCGCAATGGAAGCACCTCGCGCAGCTGCTGCTCACCCGCAACGACTGGCGACGGCAGCTCGGCGCACATCGGCTCGGTGCGGAATTTGCCGACCGCAGCGCCTGTGAGCGCCTGCGCGATCTCATCGGAGAATTGCGCCGGCTGCCCGCCGCGGCCG
>Ga0210394_10007054_pt1 | contig 11942 bp, 10 predicted proteins | sample IncBWC12MmetaG_FD_160121 | JGI IMG/M metagenome (GOLD analysis project Ga0210394, IMG submission 160121) | Forest soil microbial communities from Barre Woods Harvard Forest LTER site, Petersham, Massachusetts, United States - Inc-BW-C-12-M | ecosystem: Environmental > Terrestrial > Soil >... | reverse complement strand
GGCGACATGATTTGCATCTACTGCGCCATCGGCCAGAAACGCTCGACGGTCGCGCAGGTGATCAAGACCCTGACGGATTACGGCGCGATGGAGCACAGCATCGTGGTCGCCGCCACCGCTTCGGAATCCGCTTCCATGCAGTACATCGCGCCATTCGCCGCGTGCGCCATCGGCGAATATTTCCGCGACACCAAGCGCCACGCCATCTGCTTTTACGACGATCTCTCCAAGCACGCGCAGTCCTATCGCGAAATTTCGCTGCTGCTGCGCCGCCCGCCCGGCCGCGAAGCTTTCCCCGGAGACGTTTTCTTCCTGCACTCGCGCTTGCTCGAACGTGCCGCGAAACTGAACGACGAACTCGGCGCCGGCTCCCTGACCGCGCTTCCGGTGATCGAAACACAGGCCGGCGACATTTCCGCCTACATCCCGACGAACGTGATTTCCATCACCGACGGCCAGATTTTCCTGGAGGCCGACCTTTTCAATAGCGGCATCCGCCCGGCCGTAAACGCCGGCATTTCCGTCAGCCGCGTCGGCGGCAACGCGCAAATCAAAGCCATGCGCCAGGTAGCCGGCACTTTGCGCCTCGATCTGGCGCAATATCGCGACCTCGCCGCCTTCGCGCAATTCGGCACCGAGCAGCTCGATAAAGCCACGCAAGCGCAACTCGCCCGCGGGCAGCGCTTGATGGAAATTTTGAAACAGGATCAGTACCAGCCGCTCTCGGTCGAGAATCAGGTCCTGATTATTTTCGCCGCTTCCAACAAATATCTTGACGATCTCCCCGTTTCTGAATGCCGCCGTTTCGAAACGGAGCTTTATCCGTTCATCGAAACGAATTACAGCAGCCTGTTGAAATCGCTGCGCGAGAAGAAAGCATTCGACGACACCAACAGGGCCGAAGCGAAAAAAGCCCTGGATGCTTTCCAAGAGCGTTTCAAGACCACCATCAAGGCGGCGCCGGCGGTAGCGGCTCAGGCGAAATAGTCTCACGCGATGCCCACACTTCTCGATTATCGCCGCCGCATCCGGTCCGTGAAAAGCACGCAGCAGATCACGCGCGCGATGAAATTTGTCGCCGCGGCGAAACTGCGGCGCGCGCAAGAAGGCGTCTTTGCCGCCCGGCCCTACGCCAAGGAAGTTATTCGTGTGCTGCGGTCTGCCGCGGCACGCATGGAATCTCCCGCGCATCCTCTGTTGCAGCGGCGCCCCGAGGAAAAGATTCTGGTGATGGTTCTTACCGGCGACCGCAGCCTCTGCGGCGCCTTCAATTCCAACGTCCTGCGCCACGCCATGGATTTCATTCGCGAGCACCACGCGCAGAAGCTGGATTTGATGGTCGTAGGAAAAAAGGGACGCGACACGCTACGCAAACGTGGCTTTTCCTTCGTCGCGGAATATCTCGACGTTTCCGCGAAAGTCGAATTCTCCAAAGCCAAGGAAATTGCCGCGCGCGTCGCCGAACTTTACACCAGCGGCGAAGTGGATGCGGTGTACGCCATTTACAACGAGTTCAAAAACGTGATGGTGCAGAATCTGCGCGCGGAAAAACTTTTGCCCGTCGACCCCGAGGTGGTGAAGAAATCGCCCGAGGACGAAGAACTCGCGGCCCATCACGCCGGCGCCGCCGGTTCGCTGCCGACCGAGCCAGCCCCCGGAGGCCAAGGCCGCCTGGTGGACTACATCTACGAGCAGCCAGTCGAACAGATTTTCAACGGCCTCGTCCCGCGCTACCTCGAAGGCGAAATTTTCCGCATCCTGCTCGAATCCGCCGCCGCCGAACACGCCGCGCGCATGACCGCCATGGATTCAGCCACAAGAAATGCATCCGAGCTGATCGAAAAGCTAACGCTGCGGATGAACAACATCCGCCAGGCAGCCATCACCAAGGAACTGATCGAAATCGTAAGCGGAGCAGCGTCGGCGACGTCGTGAGGAGTGAGTCGTGATGGGTGACTCGCGATTCGTGATTTTGGAGCGTGCGCTGGGGAACGTCCCTAAAAAGACGGCTCCTCGGAAACTGGAATGGGCAAGGAAGCGCGAACTCCGCTACGGGGAATGAATTACGAATCGCGACTCACGGGTCAGCACTCACGCTCTTATAGGGAGAACGATCAACATGGCAACCAACGAACAAAAAACCGGCCACATCGTCGAAGTCATCGGGCCCGTCGTTGACGTGCAATTCGAAGAAGGGCATCTTCCTTTGATCCACAATGCCGTGCGCATCACCAGCGAGGGCTTCAACAATCCCGAGCCGCTGGACATCGTCGCCGAAGTCGCCCAGCACCTCGGCGAAGGCCGCGTGCGCTGCGTCGCGATGAAGCCCACCGAAGGCCTGGTGCGTGGCATGAAGGCGCTCGATCTCGGCGAGCCCATTTCCGTCCCCGTCGGCCGCGGCGTGCTCGGCCGCGTGCTGAACGTGCTCGGTGAGCCGGTGGATAATCTCGGCCCCGTGAAATACGAAAAGCGCTACCCGATCCACCGCCCGGCGCCGCTGCTCGAGGACCAATCCACCACGCTTGAAATGTTCGAGACCGGCATCAAAGTCGTGGACCTCACCGAGCCGTACCTGAAGGGCGGCAAAATCGGCCTGTTCGGCGGCGCAGGTGTCGGCAAGACCGTGCTCATTCAGGAGCTGATCCACAACGTCGCCATGAAGCACGGCGGCGTCTCGGTTTTCTCGGGCGTCGGCGAACGTACCCGCGAAGGGAACGACCTATGGCTGGAGATGCAGGAATCCGGCGTAATCGTCCCGGGAAATTCCGAAAAATCGCGCTGCGCGCTCATCTACGGCCAGATGACCGAGCCGCCCGGCGCGCGCCTCCGCGTGGGGCTCACCGGCCTCACCGTGGCGGAATATTTCCGTGACGAAGAAAAACTAGACGTACTCCTGTTCATCGACAATATATTCCGCTTCGTGCAAGCCGGCTCGGAAGTCTCCGCGCTGCTCGGACGCATGCCTTCCGCCGTCGGCTACCAGCCAAACCTCAACACCGAAATCGGCGAGTTGCAGGAGCGCATCACCTCCACAAAAAATGGCTCGATCACTTCCGTGCAAGCCATTTACGTTCCGGCGGACGATTACACCGATCCAGCCCCCGCGGCTACTTTCGCGCACCTGGACGCCACCACCAACCTCAGCCGCCAAATCGTCGAGCGCGGCATTTATCCCGCCGTGGATCCGTTGGCCAGCTTCTCGCGCATTCTGGATCCGCGTATCGTCGGTCAGGAACATTACAATGTCGCGCGTTCCGTGAAAGCCGTTCTGCAGCGCTACAAGGAATTGCAGGACATCATCGCCATTCTCGGCATCGAGGAACTTTCCGACGACGACAAGCAGACCGTCACCCGCGCGCGCAAAATCGAAAAATTCCTCTCCCAGCCAATGTTCGTCGCCGAGCAGTTCACCGGCCTCGCCGGGAAGTATGTGAAAATCGAAGACACCGTGCGCGGCTTCAAGGAAATCGTCGAAGGCAAGCACGACGACTTGCCGGAGCAAGCCTTCTACATGGTCGGCACCATCGAAGAAGTGCGCGAGAAAGCAGAAAAGATGGCGGCAGGCGCGGCGGCTTAGTTCACGCCCACAAGCGCAACCGAAAGCGCGACGAAGCGCAGCAGGCGAAACAACATAAATGGCCACACTACCAGAAAAAATTGAGCTGCAAGTGGTGACCCCTGAGCGTCACATTCTCAGCGAGGACGTAGACTCGCTCGAAATGCCCGGGAAGGACGGCTACCTCGGCATTCTCCCGGGCCACGCGCCGCTGATCACCGAGCTCGGCGTCGGAATCCTCACGTACCATAAAGGCGGCGAAAGGCGTTACCTCACCGCGATGTATGGTTTCGCCGAAGTGCTTCCGGATCGCGTGATCGTCCTCGCCGAAGTTTCCGAACGCGCCGAAGAAATTGACGTGGCACGCGCCACCGCCGCTCTGGAACGCGCCAAGGCCGATACGCCGAAGGCCGGTTCCAGCGAAGCCGATTGGGATATCGCCAACGCCGCGATCGAACGCGCCAACGCCCGCCTGCAGGCAGCCAGCAAAGCCGGTTCAGGTGCGGGCGGCGCGGGCGCGGGGCCTCGCGCCGTGCAGCACGCAGCCGCCTAAGGGGCTATGTGCCTTGTTTACTTTTGGATATCCGCGCATCCCTGGGCTTGGCGACCGCATCTTATAGCTATGGTACAAATGTAGTAGAAGGGGCGTATGTCAGACATTACGGTGTATTCAACTTCCTGGTGCTGCGATTGCCGCCGGGCCAAATGCTTTCTGCGCGAACGCGGCATTGCTTACCGCGAAGTCAATATTGATGACGACTCCGCCGCCGAAGCCATCGTGCTGCAGGTTAATAATGGCAAGCGCAAAGTCCCGATGATCGGCATCGAAGGCCGTTACTTCTCGCTAAGTCCGTTCGATCCCTACAAATTTGCCGAGGAACTTAAAATCCCGCTAAATAAGTAACCTGCGATCACGGCTTGTTCGAATTCCAAAAATCCAGATACACACCGGTAATCAACTGGGTTACGGCGTCGTGATTCACAGCATCGGGTAGTGGTGAGGTCTGTTGCACGGCGTAGGTGTCGGCTTGCAATTCCATTCCCATCCCTTCGATTTCGCTGAGCTTGTACTTTCCTTGCCGGATCTTGATGAGTAGTTCCACTGCCGCCCTCTTTGCCTCCGGTTGTAAAAACAAAGTGTTCATCACGCTCCAGTCCGATCATCTTGTCAGGAGGTTCGATGAACACGCCATACCAATCCGTATCGTCGGTTCCGTCAACTTTCGCTCCATGCAGCTGAGAACCGCCGATGAAAGCTTGAATCAGACCGCCCGGGTATGGGAAGCCGTATTGGGTGAAGTTCGGAGCAGAAGAGGTCACTGGCAAGATCTCCGGTCGAGTCAAGAAGGTGTGCTACGTTACGTCAATCCTGCGCCCCGCGTCATGACGCCAGCCACATGCAGATCCGGCGTCAAAACCACCAAATCCGCATCCCCGCCAATCGCTAAAATTCCTTTTTTCCCCGCCAGTCCCAATCGTCGCGCCGGCAAGATCGTCGCCATGCGCAAGGCGTCCACAAACGGCACGCCCACTTCCACCATATACCGCAGCGCGCGATCCAGCGTCAGCGTGCTCCCGGCCAATTTGCCTTCGGAATTCCGGCACACGCCGCCTTTCACGGTTACCTCAAAATTCCCCAAGCGGTAATTTCCGTCGCGCATCCCCGTTGCGGACGTCCCGTCGCTCACCAGCAGCACCGTATCGAATCCCTTCGTTCCCACCAGGACCTGAATCGCCGGCGCCGCCACATGCACCCCATCCGCAATGATTTCCGCGGTGACCTCCGTGTCCGTCAGAACCGCGCCGATTACGCCCGGATCGCGATGCGTAAACGGCCGCATCGCGTTGTAAACGTGCACTGCGTGCCGGGCCCCCGCCTTGATCGCCGCGCGCGCTTGATCGTAATCCGCATCCGTGTGTCCCACCGCGACCACCAGCCCGTCCGCCACCGCCCGAGCTATCAATTCCAAAGCCCCGGGAATTTCCGGCGCCACCGTTACGATACGCACCAGCCCGCCGGCGGCCGCCCGAAATTTTTCCAGCACTTCGATCGAAGGAGGCGCAATGGGCTCGGGCGGATGCACGCCGCGCCGCGCCTTATTGATGAACGGCCCTTCCAGATGCACGCCCACAATCTCCGCCGCAGCCCGCGTATTGTCTTCGGTCTTCTCGTGGCTGCGCACGTACTGCGCAATGCCTTCCAGGCTGCGGCAAGTCTCATCCACCGGCGCCGTAACCGTCGTCGCCACAATCGACGTAGTTCCAAAGCGCGCCACCGTTGCGGTGATTGCGTCCAGCGCCTCCGGCGTCGCTTCCATCACGTCGTGTCCGCCTGCGCCGTGGATGTGCACGTCCACAAAACCGGGAACCACCGTCATTCCCGCCGCCACGTAATCCTTCGCGCCCGGTGGAATGTGCACTTCGTCGCGGTTGCCGATGGCGGTGATGCGTCCGCCTTCGACCACGATCACGTTGTCCAGGAGTTCTTCTTGCGGCGTCAGGATGCGCCCTGCGTAGATTGCGGTAGCGGTCATGGCCAGTCCATGCTACTTGAACTCAGCCCTAAAATCAGCGCCCAGCCTTGCATCCTTTTCCTAGTCCGCTACAATCAGGGGGCACAACTTAGGGGAGGAATTGGATGTCTTACGACAAGCGATACGTAGCTCAGAAAAGGCAGCGCCGCCGCCGCAAGACCGCCAAGGCGAAGGTGAAGCTGTACGAGCAGGGCAAACTCCCGCACGACAAGCTCCCCGCACTGGCCAAGAAGTTCCTGAGCCGCAAGAATCGCGCTCTGAAAAAAGCCGAATAAACAAAAAAAGAGGGACGCCCGTGGGAGCGCCCCTCTGTTTGCTGCGGTGAAGCGAGTCAAACCCGCCAGGGCGTGGCTCGTTCCGTTGTGATGCGTTAATTGCCGCCGGACGTAGCAGCCTGCGCGTGCGTCGAATTCGCCTTCGGCACACTGAGATATCCGGTGATCTTGTCCTTGCCCACCTGATTCACCACGAACTCCAGCGGAGCGCGTGCGCCACTTTCGAAGAAGTACAGCGGCTCGTTGGCCGTCAGGTTCTTCTTGTCATGGCGCTGGTCGTCGACAAAGATCGTGACGCCGTACTGGCTCTTCTTGAGGTTCGTAGCGTGCAGTTCCACCATCAGATTGCCCACTTTCTCGCGCGAGTTCCTCTTGTCGATGGTGAACTCGTAGTAATCGCGCTCGCCCAAGCGGCGAAGTTCTTCCACTTCGTCGTGGTTACGCGCGATCAGCGTGCCGAATTCGCCCCGGGCCATCTGCAGGTTATTCTTGGTGGTATCCAGGTCGGTCTTCACGCCGTTGACGTCGGTGCCGATTTTGTTCACGTCATCAACGCTGGCTTTCGTCGCCAGTTGTGCATTCGTCTGGTTCTGCATCTCCGCCAATTCCTTGGCGTCGTCTTCCTTGATCCTCTTGGCCTGCGAGCGCGCCTTCGAAAGCTCGCCCTCGGTCAATTTCATTTTGTCGGTCACCACGCTCAACTCACCTTCGAGTTGCGCGTTGGTGTCTTCCGCTTTCGCCAGTCGCTGGCTGATCACGTCGTCGTTCTGCTTGAACTGTTGCGCCTGTGCGGCCAAAGACTGCTCGAGCTGCTTCGAGCGCGTGGACGCGGTCCAGCCTGCACCCAGTGCTACCAGTGAGACTACCGCGAGAGCAACCACAACGATCCCCACCCAGCGCGGCGCGGTGGCTTCGTCTGCGATCACTACGTCCTGTCGTTCTTCACTCATGTTTTTGGCTCCTCCGGAAATCCCTTGCGGCGTGGGGAAGTGCAAGCGGGGAACCAAAGTGGAACGGGGCGCTACACGTCCTCAACTGGCTGATAATGGAGGTGTTATGAGATTTCGGAGGAGGCTGCGGCTGCCCTTTGCGTACTTTCGCCCCTGCAAATTTTACGTGCCAGTAACATTTCTGCGTAGTGGAAGAAAAGATGCACTACCGTGTAGCCCAGCGTCGCCGAAGTACTAGAGCTCGCATTGAGGGCGCGGGTTGGACGCTGCCGCTGTAGCCGGGTTCGCGCTCGGGATACGCTATTGACCTGGTAGAGGCCAGCTCCAGCTGGGCGCCTGCGACTTTGCGGTTGCTATGGCGCTGTCCGGCCGTTGCAAAACGCAAGCCCACGAATTAACCCAAACCTCATAATCACTGCGAGAGGGCGCCCCACGCTTCGGTTTTTGAAGTGTGGGGGTTTAGAAGCTGCACGACCGACCTTGCGTCTGCGCTCGTCGCATTTGAATTCGCCGTTGTAGGCGGGCGCTGCGGCGCCCGATCCGTGTTTCACTCACGACCGGCGACCGTCTGAAGACCGTCGGGGCGAAGGCTCGTCACCGCGTAATCGTCATATTCCGCAATTCCGCAATCCGATCCGAGAGCGGCGGATGCGTGCTGAAAAGCCCCGAAAACAATTGCCCAGCCGTCAAAGGCTGCACAATCATCAGCGCCGAGGTGGACGGCGGAACATCCATTGGAATCTTCTTGTTATAGGCGCCCAATTTTTCCAAAGCGCTGATCAAACCATTCGCATGGCCAACCATCTGCACGCCGGAAGCGTCCGCCTGATATTCGCGCTGCCGCGAAATCCCCAGCTGCAGCAACAGCGCCGCGATCGGCGCCAGGATCAACATCAACAGCGCCCCAATCCCGCCGCCGCGGTTGCGCCCACCGCCGCCATAACCGCCCAGCATGATCCCCCAGCGCCCCATATGTCCGATCCAGGTGATCGCGCCGGCCAAGGTCGCCGCGACCGACGAAGTCAGAATGTCGTAATTCCGCACGTGCGAAAGCTCGTGCGCGATCACGCCCTCCAGCTCGTCGTCATTCATGATCTCCAGCAGCCCCTGCGTCACCGCCACCGACGCATGGCTCGGATTGCGCCCCGTGGCGAACGCGTTCGGCGCCGCCTGCGGAATCAAATAAAGCTTGGGCATCGGCAAATTCGCCTTGGCCGCTAGGCGCTCCATCACCGCGTACAGCCGCGGCGCTTCCTCGCGGCTGATGGGCATGGCCCCGCTGGATTTCAGCGCAATCTTGTCCGAGAAAAAATACGCTCCGGCATTCATCAGCACCGCGAACACCAGCGCGATCGTCATGCCATTCGATCCGCCGAGCGCTTCGCCAATAAACAGCAAAAGCAATGTCAACGCCGTCAGCAGAAATGCAGTCTTTAGAGTCTTCATTGGTACTCAGCCTTGGCGCCCGATGAATTGCATCAGGCGGCGCCTGCCTTCGCGGCCTTCCGCGTGAATTTCATCTCCCCCGTCTTGGCATCCACATCCACGGCCACAGCATCGCCCGGATGCACTTCGCCGTCCAGAATCTTCAGCGCCAGCGGATCCTGTATCAGCCGCTGAATCGCTCGCTTCATCGGCCGCGCCCCATAAGCCGGGTCGTAACCCTCGGCAAACAGCAAAGCTTTCGCCGCCGCAGTCAGGTGCAAGGTGATCTGCCGCTCCCCCAGACGCTTCAGCAAGTGCTGCATCTGCAAGTCAATGATGTGCTCGATCTGATCCTTGCCCAGCGGACGGAACAGCACAATATCGTCAATGCGGTTCAGGAATTCCGGGCGGAAAATTTCCCGCAGCGCCGCCATGGCCAGCTCGCGCGCCTTCTTCGGATCCTTTTCCAGCAAATCGAAAATCGCCGTCGAGCCTACGTTCGAAGTCATGATGATCACCGTGTTGCGAAAATCCACGGTGCGGCCTTGGCCGTCGGTCAGCCGGCCATCATCCAGTATTTGCAGCAGCACGTTGTACACGTCCGGGTGCGCCTTCTCGATTTCATCCAGCAACACCACGGAGTACGGGCGCCGGCGCACCTGTTCGGTCAATTGTCCGCCCTCGTCGTAACCCACGTACCCCGGAGGCGCGCCGATCATCCGCGCCACGGAATGTTTCTCCATGTATTCGGACATATCCAGCCGCACAATCGCGCGTTCGTCGTCAAACAAAAATTCCGCCACCGCCCGCGCCAGCTCCGTCTTGCCTACGCCCGTCGGTCCCAGAAACAGAAACGAGCCAATCGGACGGTTCGGATCGCTCAATCCCGAACGGCTGCGCCGAATCGCGTTGGCCACGCTTTCCAGCGCCACTTCCTGCCCCACGACGCGCTCGCGCAGCCGCTCTTCCATGTGCACGAGCTTCTGGACTTCACCCTCCAGCAGCCGTCCCGCGGGAATCCCCGTCCACTTGCTCACGATTTTCGCGATTTCTTCTTCGCCCACTTCTTCCTTGAGCATAGGATGATCTTTTTGCAGCTCCGCGAGCTTGTTCTGCGCGGCTTGCAATTCTTTTTCCGCCGCGGCCAGCTTGCCGTAACGGATTTCCGCCACCTTCGAAAGATCCCCGGCGCGCTCGAAGCGCTGTTCTTCCGTTTTCAGCCGATCAATCTCTTCCTTCTGCTTGCGGATGCGCGCAATCGCATCCTTCTCGGTCTGCCAGCGCCCCTTCAAGGCGTTGGATTGCTCGCGCAGCGTGCTCAGCTCTTTTTCCACCTGCCGCACGCGCTCGCGCGAGTGTGCGTCTGATTCCTTGCGCAGCGCCTGCCGCTCGATTTCCAGCTGCATGATGCGCCGCTCGATCACATCAATTTCCTGGGGCAGGGAATCGATCTCCATGCGCAGCCCCGCCGCGGCCTCGTCCACCAGGTCAATGGCCTTGTCCGGCAAAAACCGATCGGTGATATAGCGCTGCGAGAGCATCGCCGCCGCGACGATCGCCGCATCCTTGATCCGCACGCCGTGATGCACTTCGTAGCGTTCCTTCAATCCGCGGAGGATCGCGATGGTGTCTTCCACCGAAGGTTCGCCCACATATACGGGCTGGAAGCGCCGCTCCAGAGCCGGATCCTTTTCGATGTACTTGCGGAATTCGTTCAGCGTCGTCGCGCCGATGGCCCGCAATTCTCCGCGCGCCAGCGCCGGCTTCAGCATGTTCGAAGCGTCCATCGAGCCTTCCGCCGCGCCCGCCCCCACCAGCGTATGCAGCTCGTCGATGAACAGGATAATTTGCCCGTCCGACTCGGTGACTTCCTTCAGCACCGCTTTCAATCGGTCTTCGAATTCGCCGCGATATTTCGCCCCAGCAACCAGCGACGACAAATCCAGCGAAACGATCCGCTTCGGCTTCAGCACTTCCGGGACGTCGCCTGCAACGATGCGGCTCGCCAGACCCTCCACGATCGCAGTCTTGCCCACGCCGGGCTCGCCAATCAGTACAGGATTGTTCTTTGTGCGCCGCGCCAGTATCTGCATCACCCGCCGGATTTCCTCGTCACGCCCGATTACCGGGTCCAGTTTCCCGCGCCTTGCCAGGTCCGTGAGGTCGCGTCCGTACTGCTCCAACGCGCGATAGGTGGATTCCGGGTTCTGCGAAGTCACACGATGGCTGCCGCGAATCGTGGCCATCGCCTGCAGAATCGCCTCATGGCTCGCGCCTGCGCGGATCAGCAGCTGCCCCGCCGGATCTTTCTCCGCCGCGGAGATGGCTAGCAAAATGTGCTCGGTCGAAACGTATTCGTCTTTCAGGCGCTGCGCCTCATCGAACGCAGTTTCCAGAATCTTGTTGGTCGCAGGAGCCAAATACTGCGCGGACACTCCGGAAACTTTCGGCAGCCGCGCAATCTGCTTTTCGACTTCGCTGGCGAGCGTGGTCGGCGACACGCCCAGCTTCTCCAGCAGCGGCGGCACCACGCCGTCGCCCTGCGCCACCAGCGCCCACAGCAAATGCAATGGCTCGATCTGCTGTTGCCCCTCGCGCCCGCCCATTTCCTGCGCCGCTTGCAGCGCTTGTTGGGCCTTCACAGTCAATTTGTCAAAATTCAGCATGATGTAACCTTCTCGGTGTTTGACGCGAACCGAAGGGCTGCGGATACCGCCCACCCAGCGTCTTTCAGTCGCGCATCGTCCTTATATTAGTTCACAGAGATAATAAAATATGCGCGCGTCAGTGTCAAGTATTTGATAAAGCCATATATTTGTTGCACATACAGAATAACGCTTACTCTAACACCCTTAAAACAAGTGCCTTAAGATAATGCGTCTCCGGCATCGTCAGCAATATCGGATGATCCTCCGCCTGCGTCCGCCTCTCGACAACCACCACGGTTTTCTTTGCGTCGTTCGCCGCCTCCGCTATCAACTGCAGGAAGAGCGCCTCGCTCAGATGGTAGGAGCAGGAGCAAGTAACCAGGTAACCGCCGGGCGCCAGGATCTTCAGCGCCCGCAGATTGATCTCTTTGTACCCGCGCGCGGCCGCCTCCAGGCTGTCGCGGTTCTTCGCAAACGCCGGAGGGTCCAGAATCACCATTTGAAACCGCCGCCCCACCTCGTCATACTCCTTCAACACATCGAAGGCGTTCCCT